>Ga0070694_100002354_pt1 | contig 11170 bp, 6 predicted proteins | sample KBSK1251metaG_FD_65470 | JGI IMG/M metagenome (GOLD analysis project Ga0070694, IMG submission 65470) | Corn, switchgrass and miscanthus rhizosphere microbial communities from Kellogg Biological Station, Michigan, USA - KBS K1-25-1 metaG | ecosystem: Host-associated > Plants > Roots >... | reverse complement strand
ATCAACACCAGCTTCAACGTGCATGAGGAGCCGATCATCAACCGGCCCGAGGAGTGCCTCAGGGCGCTCGCTGACGGGCGCATCGACTATGTCGCGACCGAGCGCGGGGTGTACGCCGGCCCAACGGCACGGCGGCCGGCCGGCACCTGAGCGGCCAATGGCGGTCCAGCGCCGCCGGGCCGCACGGGAATGGGGCACCGATTATGGCCCATTTTACACTTTGTTTACCGCAATGATCGCACAATGAACCAAATTGGTTATCGAGCCTTCGCGCCGCCAAGAACGGCGGCTCGGCAACGGAGGCTTCGCTTACTAGGGAGTTGATGCCGCGGGGCTGCGGGGCCCGGCGGCTGCATTCATGCTCGGTCGCCGGCGCAAAGCCCACGGGGAGGACGCGCCCCACCAAAGCCTCGCCGCCATGGCGGAGGCGGGCGCGGCTTTGGCCGATAGCGGCGCCAATGCCGAGCGCATCTTCCGCGTTATCTTCGATCACGTCGCCGTCGGCATCTGGCAGACGACGCCCGACGGGCACTACATCCGCGTCAATCCGCGCTGCGCCGAGATCATGGGCTACGACTCGCCGGCGGAGGCGGTTCGGTCGGTCAGCGACATCGCGCAGCAGATCTACGTCGATCCCCAGGAGCGCGAGCGCTTCAAGGCCAAGCTCGAGGCGGACGGCCGGGTCTCCGGCTTCATCGCGCGGCATCGCCGGCGCGACGGCGCGCTCTATTGGGCGCGGTTGAGTGCCGTCGCCGTGCCCGGCCCCGACGGCAAGACGGCCTTCTATATCGGCACCGGGGAAGACGTCAGCGAGCTGATCGAGATCCAGGAGCAACTGCGCGCCACCGAGCGCGACTACCGCGAGATCTGGGAGAACGCCGCCGAGGGCATCTACCGTTCGTCGCCCGACGGGCGGCAGCTCCGCGCCAACCCGGCGCTCGTGCGTTTCAACGGCTACACGAGCGAAACCGAGCTCCTCGCCGCCGTCAGCGACATCGCGCGGGAGTGGTACGTCGAGCCAGGCCGCCGCGACGAGTTCAAGCGGCTGATGCGCGAGCGCGGCCGCGTCCACAATTTCGAATCCGAGGTCTACCGCCACAAATCGCGCGAACGCGTCTGGGTCAGCGAGAACGCCTGGGAGGTGCGCGACGCCGCGGGCAAACTCCTCCATTACGAAGGCACCGTGCGCGACATCACGGTGCGGAAGCGCGCCGAGCGGCGCATCCTGGAAAGCGAGGAACGATTCCGCGATTTCGCCGACACCGCCTCTGACTGGTACTGGGAAACCGACGCCGGGCACCGGATGTCGTTTATCTCAGACAACATCAAGCGCTTTGGCTTCGATCCGGTGCGTCTCGTCGGCCGCGCGCGGTGGGAGTTCGGCCAATCGCCGGATCTGGATTTCTGGCGCCAGCACCGCGAAGTTCTAGCGCACCGGGAGCCCTTCCGCGATTTCGTCTACCGCAGCAAGCCGCAAGACGGCACGACCCACGTCTTCTGCATCAGCGGCAAGCCCGTGTTCGACGCCGAGGGGCGGTTCCTCGGCTATCGCGGCAGCGGACGCATGATTACCGATCAGGTCAATCAGCAGGAGCTGCTGCGCGCGAGCGAGGAGCGCTTCCGCGACTATGCCGACACGGCCTCCGACTGGTTCTGGGAGAGCGACAAAGAGCACTGCTTCACCTATCTTTTGTCGAGCGAGCGCACGTCCAACGTGCGCGACAAGTCGATGATCGGGAAGCGGCGCTGGGACTTTGCCGACGACATCGACGACGAGCCCGAGAAGTGGCAGCGGCACCGCGAGCTGCTGGATCGACACGAACCGTTCCGCAACTTCCTCTTCCGCATGCGCAACGCCAAGGGCGATCCCGAGTACATCTCGGCCAGCGGCAAGCCGGTGTTCGACGCGGCGGGAGCGTTCCAGGGCTATCGCGGCTCGGCCCGGCGCATCAACGAGCAGGTGCGCCAGGAGGCGCTTTTGCGCGAGAGCGAGGAGCGCTTCCGCGATTTCGCCGACACCGCCTCCGACTGGTATTGGGAGACCGACGCCGAGGACCGCCTATCCTATGTTTCGGACAGCGTCAGCATGCTGCGCGGCGGCAGCCGCCAGTACGCGATCGGGCGCACGCGCTGGGAGATGGCGGCGGACGTCAAGACCGAGCCCGAGAAGTGGTCGGCTTTCAAGGCGCAGATGCAGCGCCACGAGCCGTTCCGCGACTTCAAGTATCAGATTCGCGTCGCCAGCGGCGAAGTGCACCACGTCGCGGTCAGCGGCAAGCCGAAATTCGCGGCCGACGGCACGTTCCTCGGCTATCGCGGCTCGTCGCGCGTGATCACCGACCAGGTCAAGCAGCGCGAGGCGCTGCTCGAAAGCGAAGCCCGCTTCCGCGACTTCGCCGCCACCGCCTCCGACTGGTTCTGGGAGACCGACGACGAGCATCGTTTCGCGTATTTCTCGTCGAGCACGCGCATCGGCCCCGGCAATCCGGTCAACGGCCTCGGCAAGCGGCGCTGGGAGCTGGGGCTCGACGTCGAAGCCGAGCCCGAGAAGTGGGCGGCGCACCGTGCTCAGCTCGATCGCCGCGAGCCGTTTCGCGACTTCGTCTACTTGATCCGGATGGCAAACGGCGAGATCCATCACACCGCGACCAGCGGCACGCCGGTGTTCGGGCCCGACGGCGCCTTCCGCGGCTATCGCGGCTCGTCGCGCCTCGTCACCGACGCCATCCGCCAGGAAGAGCGGCTCAAGGAAGCCAAGACCCAGGCCGAGGCGGCGAGCGCCGCCAAATCGGCCTTCCTCGCCAATATGAGCCACGAGCTCCGCACGCCACTCAACGCCATCATCGGCTTCTCCGAGATCATGAACCGCGAGATGTTCGGCAAGATCGGCGTGCCGCGCTATTCCGACTACATCAAGGATATCGGCGACAGCGCGCAGCATCTCCTGCGCCTGATCGAGGACATTCTCGATCTCTCCAAGGCCGAGGCGGGGAAGATGGAACTCGAGGAGGCGGAGGTCGACTTGCCCGCTTCGATCCACTCCGCCTGCCTGATGCTGCGTGAGCGCGCCAAGCGCGGCGGCGTCTCGCTCAACGAGGACGTGGCGCCCGACCTGCCGCGCTTTCGCGGCGACCGGCGGCGCATCCGCCAAGTGCTGCTCAATCTCGTCTCGAACGCGGTCAAGTTCACGCGCGAAGGCGGCAGCGTCCGCGTCGCGGCCGCCGCCAATGCCGATGGCGGTCTGGTTCTGACCGTGGCCGATACCGGCATCGGCATCGAGGCCGTTGATATTCCGCGCGTGTTCGAGCCGTTCGTCCAGCTCGGGCGCGACAAGGGCATCAGCGGCGAAGGCACCGGTCTCGGCCTGCCGCTGTGCAAGGAGCTCGTCGAACTCCATGGCGGCACGATCTCGCTGACCAGCGAGCCCGGCGCCGGCACCACGGTCACCGCGGTGTTCCCGCCGGTGCGCACCGTGGCCAAGCGCGCGGCGGCCTAGCCATGGATTGCAAGCGCGCATTCGCTCGCCGGTTACTGCTTGAGCCTTGGGCAAAAGAGGCTAGGCTCCGTGATCGCGGGAGGAGGGAGCCGATGCGGAAGGTGCGACGTCTCGATCGGCTGTCGGGCGCGGGTGGCGATGTCCAAGCGTAAAGCCCGACTCAATTTGAAACCCGGCGTCGAGCCGGCGCGGCACGAGGCGCCGCCCGAGCCGCCGGCGCCGCGCGCCGGGCCCGTGCCGGACGGCGGCAAATCGGTGCTCATCGCGCATATCAGCCACGGTCTCCGTACGCCGCTCAACGCGATCATTGGATTTTCCGAGATCATGGAGCGCGAGATGTTCGGCAAGATCGGCATCCCGCGCTACATCGAATATGTGAAGGACATCCGCGCCAGCGCGCAGCATCTCTTGCGCCTGATCGAGGATGTCGTCGATCTCTCCAAGGCCGAAGCGGGCGCCCTCGAGCTCGAGGAGGACGAGATCGACGTCGCCGCCGCGGTGCGCTCGGTGTGCTTGAAGCAGCGCGAGAAGGCCGCGCAGGGCGGCGTGCAGATCGTCCACGACGTGCCAGCCGACATGCCGCGGCTCATGGGCGACCGCCGGCGTGTGCGCCAGATCCTGACGAACCTGGTGTCGAACGCGGTGCGCTTCACCTCGCGCGGCGGGCGCGTCACGGTTTCGTCCTGGCTCGACCCGGCGGGCCGCGTCGTGTTCGCCATCGCCGATACCGGCACCGGCATCGAGCCCGCGGAAATCCCGAGCGTGTTCGATCCCTTCGCGGGGCTGGGACGGCTACAAGATATCGGCGGCGGGGGCACCGGCCTCGGCCTCCCGCTCTGCAAAGGCCTGATGGAGCTTCACGACGGCACGATCGAGCTCGCGAGCCAGCCCGGCAAGGGCACGACGGTCACCGCCACCTTTCCGGCCGACCGCACGATCAAGACCAAGCCAGCCAGCCCTTAGTCCGCTCCAGGTGAAGCACGCGAAGTCGCGGAGAATGCGAAGCGAAGACGCGTCTCCGCGCGCTCCGCGTCTTCGGGCGCGAAGAACGGCCGTCCTTGAGCGGCCATTTCACGCTCCCTAGTGTGATGCCGCCACGAAAAAGGGGAGTTGCACGTGATCGATCTCTACACCTGGACCACGCCCAACGGCCGCAAGGTCTCGATCATGCTCGAGGAGTGCGCGCTCCCCTACACGGTGCATCCGATCAACATCGGCAAGAACGTCGACCAGTTCACGCCCGAATACGTCAAGATCAATCCCAACAGCAAAATTCCCTCGATCGTCGATCAGGACGGGCCCGGCGGCAAGCCGATCACGATCTTCGAATCGGGCGCCATCCTCATCTATCTCGCCGAGAAGACGGGCAAGTTCCTGTCGAAGGAGCCGCAGGCGCGCATGGCGGCGATCCAATGGCTGATGTTCCAAATGGGCGGGGTGGGGCCGATGTTCGGCCAGGCGCACCATTTCCTCCGCGCGGCGCCGGAGAAGGTGCCCTATGCGATCGAGCGCTATAAGAAGGAGACGCGCCGGCTCTACGGCGTGCTCGAGGGGCGCTTGAAATCCGTCGCCTATCTCGCGGGCGACTATTCGATCGCGGACATCGCCACCTATCCGTGGGTGGCGCGCCACGAGTGGCATCAGGTCGAGCTCAAGGACTTTCCCAGCGTGAAGCGCTGGTACGACGCGATCGGCGCGCGGCCGGCGGTCGCGAAAGGGATGGCGGTTCCGCTGCCGCCCCCGAGCTGAGCGACGTAGCGCAAGGGCGCTGCGACGCTCGCCGAGCGTCAGGCTGCGGCGGCGAGGGCGTGGCCCTGGGCCGGCGCAACCGCGCGCGGCCGGTCCATCGCCGACAGCTCCTTCCGGCAGGCCTCGAGGTCGCGCATGATCTTCTGATCGTCGCGGTCGAAGACCTCCATCGAGCCGAGCTTGATTTCGACGAGGTCGATCAGCAGTTCCAGGCTTTTCCGGGTCAGCATCGATCTCTCCTCAGTGTTCGCTGCGCGGGCGGCCTCTGTTCCGCCGGCCTGGACATGCTGGCGCGTTATGCTTGACGAAAGGTTAACAACCGACCGCCGGAAGGCTAGGCCTAATGGCTAGGCCGGCTAGGATTGGGCTTAACCGAATATCAAACGGCAGGGGCCACTCTCGGCGGGAACCGGAGGCGGCGCCGCGCCGTTCCGCGATCGAGGACGAGACCATGGCCGAAGGCACGCCGATCAACGCCGCCCAGCTGTTTTCCGACGACGCCAGCGAGTTCTTCATCGATGCGGGCGTGCCGCGCTACAACCGGCGCCTCACCGACAAGATTCTCGCCGCCTTCAATCACGCCTACGCCATGGGCGAGATGGATCTGGCGCGCGATCTCTGGGAATGCCTGGTCGCGGCCGAGAAGCTCGGTCAGCAGATGCACCGCCGGCGTCCCAACCAGGCGCTCGATCTCGCCGCCGAGTGGGTGGCCTTCGTCGATGCGCGCGATCGCTACCGCGAGGTGAGCCGCACGCCGCAAGCGCCGAGCGAGCACGCCTCGGACGCGTTCCGCACGATGCGCGACGCCTATCAGAGCTGGCGCGCGCACAACAGCAGCGAGAATCCGTCGCCGTTGCGGCCCACCGCCGCCGCGAGCGGCGCCAATGGCGAGGCTCAACGCCCGCCGGAGCCGCACCCCTACGAGCCGCCCTCCTCGGGCGGGCACGATTAGGCGGAGCCTCGCGCCGGCGTCCGGCGCCCTGATTGACAGGGTTTGGCGCCGCCCCTAAATGCACCCTCCCGGCTGAAATCCGACGCCGTTGGCGCCGGCCTTGCCGCATGGACGGCACAGCGGAGGGTTAGCCAAGTGGTTACGGCAACGGTTTGCTAAACCGTGTACCCCAAAAGGGTACCGTGGGTTCGATTCCCACACCCTCCGCCATCCGCCTCTAAGCCTTTGAGGCTGCAAAAAACCTCCTGAATTCAAGGCGTTCTGATTGCGTCTGGTACACCGTCTTGGTACACCAGGAGCGACCGGAAATCTCCTGGCGTCATCGCTGCTCTTCGGTCTTATTCACTGGGGCTACGGTCCCGGTGGGATAGTCGCTGCCGCGATCACCGGCTTGGCGTTCGGCTATACGTATCAACGCACGGGTTCGCTCAGTCTCGTGATCCTTGCCCATTACCTCGTGGATGTCCTGCTGTTCTGGTAGCACTCACGCGGCGAATCGCCGACCGAAATCCGAGTCGTGCCAACGACAGATTTCTTCTCGAACTGGAAACGAATTGTCGCGCGCCGCCGCAGACGGGACCTTGCAGAGCGCGCCGCTCCCCTATTCTTCCATGTACGCCTTAGTGAATTCGTCAAATTCCTGTTGCGAGGTGCAGCGTCTCTTCTCACTCGCGTGAGGTATCAAATCGCATATTGCAGGCGGGTGCTCCCAGTATGCCTTTCCCTTTTGTGAGATCCACGAGAACGACGCATAAACGCGTCGGTCGAAAGCGTCTTGCAATAGGAAGCGTGTTGAAAATACCCTATCGTCCGATCTGGTGATTGTTCCGATGAGGATCAGGCACTTTTTGATTCTCGTATTGAAGTGACTATCGTAATCGCTCGCCAGGACCCTCGAACCGCGAGTGTCGTAGTTACTTTTGAATTCAGCGAAAAAGCGCTTGGCTTGGGCGGCTCATCCTTCTTGCTGGTTCGGTGTCTGCGAATGCGCGGGAACGCTGGCCGACACGAAGACCAGGTTCACAAGAGCTGTTCCGAAATGTGCGCGTTTCATTAGAGTAAATTCTAACACGCGTAACACTTAAGAAGGAAGGCGTTCCAGGCATATGACCGTCAGCGACCGCGACATTCAGTCGACGGCGCGATTGTGCATCAAGCGGCACGGCGCGAGCGCGGCGTACTTCGCGGCCGGCCGTGTGGACGAGCTGCTCGAGGAAGGCGCGCGCCGGCGCCAAGAGGTGGCGGCGCATCCTCGCCGAGATCGAATGCCTGCAGGTGATGGAGCCGGTGGGCGGGGCGAGGCACTAGGCCGTGCAGACATCGAAGCGAATTTTCGGTATTCACAATGCTGCGCCCGAACGGTGACCGGGCGTCCGTTTTGGAATCGCTGCCGGCGTTACGGGTCCAGAATTCGCAAGAGATACATTGGCGCGGCTCCGTAGTTCTTTGCGAGCGCAACCGACCCGACGTATTCGGCGGTCACGCGACCGCCGGGCTCCAGCATCAGGTGGCTCGCGAGCTGCTCAGTGGCATATACCTCACCGGGCGGCGTCACCGGTTCCATGCGCGCGGCGAACGTCACCTCGGTTCCGAAATAGGTCTGGGCGCCGGTCAGCTCGTCGCGGCCGAGAAAGGCCGGCCCGAAATGAACGCTGATCCTGAGATTCAGCGGTTCTGGAAATCCGAGCGCGGCGAAATCGATCGCGCGCACGCGTTTTTGGATGGCGAGCGCGCATTGCGCACCCTGCGCGGCGTTCGAGAGCACGAGGTAGATCGCGTCTCCCCAGCTGTTCGCAGCCAACACCTCGTAATCCCGCAGGGTCTCGGCGATGCCTCCTAACACCACCTCACGATACCGCCGCGCGAGGCGCCCGGGCAGTCGGCCGAAGCCAACCGTGTCACCAAACAGGATCGCGCGCGGCTCGCGGCGTCCGGGCTCGGACGCGTTCACATCCGATTGCGGCAATGCGCTCGTTCCACTTCGTTCGACGGGGATCACGCGCGTCTCGCGTCCCGTCGCCCGCCAGATCGCTACGTCGGCCGCGGCACCGGCCGGCCCCGTCGGCGGCCGGCCGTCCCATACAGCGATCTGCAGCGCCTCGCCGTCGATGTGCTGCGCGCGCAGGATGGCCTTGCCCATCGCGAGCGCCTCGCCGTGCGTGAACACGATGTCGTCCCCGAGATGACCGTCGCGCGAGGCGATCGTGCGGCTTGCCGCGCGCGGCCAGAGATGATCAAAACGCGCGAGCCAGGACTCGCCGCCCGGCGCCACCGAAAGCGTCTTGAATTCGCCCGTCTCGAACGGAAGCACGAGGTGAAACGGTATGCCTCGGCTCAGAAAGGCCTCGGCGAACAGGATGTCGCTGCCGCACGCGAGCGAGCCGAACGCTGACACGACCTCGAGGCCGTTGAGCATCGCATCGATCGCACGCGCGATCTCGGCCTCCGCCGCGGCGACTCGTCCCGCCGGGAAAGCCGCGGGCACGAGCATATGGCCGCAATAATGCACCGACCTGGGCGGCGCGAGCGGCAGCAGCAGCGCGGAATCGAGCCGATTGACCTCGATCACGTGGCGCAGCTGGCGGCGGGTGGCCGCGCGGGCTGCGAGATCGCGGCGAGCGAGCGGCGCCATTTCGGCGAGAACCTTCGCCGCTTCGTCGGACCGGGCGAGCACGAGCCATGCCTCGGCCGCGCTCGCCAGGCTCCAGTATCGTGCGATCTCGGTCCCGGTGCTTTCAGCGGTGGACAGGGCCTGGCGCGCGAGCGCATGGGCGCGCCCGGTTTCGCCGCTCAGGAGGAACATCGTGGCGGCATTCACAGCGGGGTAGTGGCCGCCGAACGCGCGATAAATCCCTTCATAAAGGTTGCCAGCCACGGCAAAGCGCGCCGCGCGTGAAGCGCCGCCTGACGCGAAGGCCGCGTCTTTCTCGATTCGCGCGCGCAACGCCAGGAAATCCGCGTCCTTGTGGCTGCCGAGATCGAACTGCTGATACAGTTCGCGCGCGCGTCGCGTCGCACCGCTGCGGGCCAGCGCGCGCACCGCGAGATAGCCGAGGCGGGCGTCGCCGGGGAACAGTGCCAGCGCGCCGGTGGCCTCGTCGTAGGCTTGCAGGAAATCGCCGCGCGCCTCCAGCGCTTCGATCTGTTCGCAGGTTTCGGCCAGGCTTGAGGACATGGCGAGCGCATCCGCTCTCTTGAGGTCGCGGTGGGATATATCCGATGCCGTTACAGCCATGTTGCTTGTCCGCGCAATAGTCGAGGCATGGCGAGCAAATCATGTAGGGCTCGACCCTTTTGTGAAATGGATCGCAGCACGACGACACGGTATCGTGCGGTCATGCGGGCGAGGATCAATCCATGCGCTATCACGCCTTCATTTCCTACAGCCACGGCTCCGATGCGCGGCTCGCGCCGGCGCTGCAGCGCGCGCTGCACCGCTTCGCCAAGCCCTGGTGGAAAATCCGCGCGGTCGATGTCTTTCGCGACGAGACGTCGCTGGCGCTCGCGCACAGCCTGCCCGACATGCTGACGAAGGCGCTTGACGATTCGGAGCACTTTATCCTTATGGCGTCGCCGATGGCAGCGGGGTCGAAGTGGGTCGCGAGCGAGTGCGAATGGTGGGCGACGCACAAAGACCCGCAGAAGATGCTCGTCGTGCTTTCGGAAGGCGAGATCGCCTGGGACGATAGGGCGGGTGATTTCGACTGGGCGAAGACCACGGCGTTGCCGCCCGCGTTGAAGGGCGTGTTCAAGCACGAGCCGTTCTATCTCGACCTTCGCTGGACCAAGTCCGCGGAGACGTTCTCGGACCGAGACCCGCGGTTCCTCGACGCGGTGGCGCGGATCAGCGCCGCGCTGCGCGGCATGAGCCTCGAGGCGATCGCCGGCGAGGAGGTGCGCCAGCACCGGAAGACGCGGCGCGTCGCCTACGCCGCCGTTTCGGCGATCGCGTTGCTTGCCGCGGGTGCCAGCGCCGGCGCCTGGATCGCGACCGAGAACGCGCGCGAGGCCGCGCAGCAGCGCGACCAGGCATTGCAGACTCAATCGCGGTTTTTGGCCGATCTCGCGGGCCAGCAATTGAACGCCGGCGATGCCGTGACGGCGATGCTGCTTTCGCTCGAAGCGCTGCCCGATGCCCGGATGGCGCGGCCCTACGTGCCGCAAGCCGAAATGCAGATGAACGCGGCCATGCGCTCCGCGCGAGAGCTGTATGTGCTCGGCGGTCATAAACTCGAAGTGCGGACCGCATCGTTCAGCTCCAACGGCAAGCGCATCGTCACCGCCTCTTTTGACAAGACGGCGCGGGTCTGGGAAGCCGAGACCGGTCAGCCCGTCGGCGAACCGCTCCGCGGTCACACGGATCGCGTGGTGAGCGCATCGTTCAGCCCTGACGGCAAGCGAATTGTCACCGCCTCTTTTGACAAGACGGCGCGGGTCTGGGACGCCGAGACCGGTCAGCCCGTGGGCGCGCCGCTTCGCGGCCACGAGAGTGAGGTCGTGAGCGCGGCGTTCAGCCCCGATGGCAAGCGCATCGTCACCGCGTCACGGGACAAGACGGCGCGGATCTGGGACGCCGGCACCGGCGAGCCGATCGGCGCGCCGCTTCGCGGCCATGAGGATCGAGTGGCGAGCGCATCGTTCAGCCCGGACGGCAAGCGCATCGTTACCGCTTCCGCCGACAAGACGGCGCGGCTTTGGGATGCCGAAACCGGCCTGCCGATCGGCGCTCCGCTCCGCGGCCATGAGGATGGTGTGGTGAGCGCGTCATTCAGCCCCGATGGCAAGCGCATCCTTACCGCTTCCACCGACAAGACGGCGCGGCTTTGGGACGCCGAAACCGGCCAGCCGATCGGCGCACCGCTCCGCGGCCACGGGCATTGGGTGGTGAGCGCATCGTTCAGCGGTGATGGCAAGCGAATCGTCACCGCCTCTTTTGACAAGACGGCGCGGGTCTGGGACGCCGAGACCGGTCA
>Ga0070694_100002351_pt1 | contig 11176 bp, 7 predicted proteins | sample KBSK1251metaG_FD_65470 | JGI IMG/M metagenome (GOLD analysis project Ga0070694, IMG submission 65470) | Corn, switchgrass and miscanthus rhizosphere microbial communities from Kellogg Biological Station, Michigan, USA - KBS K1-25-1 metaG | ecosystem: Host-associated > Plants > Roots >... | reverse complement strand
GTGAAATTGAGTTGGGCCGCACCCTCGCTATCGGTTTTCACCGATTGCGTCGATATCTCTTCGTGCTGGTAGCCGCGGAATTTCAATCGCCACGGACGCTGCCCGCGATTCTGTCGGCGATCGACGAGCGGAGGAAATATGTCGAGTCGCTGCTGCAAGTCGCGCAGCTCTTTGCCTTGCACTTCCCTGCCCTGCGGATCGATCCAAATCTCCCACCAGTAATCGCGCGTGATCTTCACGGTGCCTTCGGTCTGAACGGGTTGCTGGTTCGCGTCCACAGCTTTGATGTCGACCGTAACCTTGTCCTTCGGCGCGTAAATGTTCCTCGCGGGACGCGGATAGACGTAGTAACGCTGCCGCGTGACACGCACGTTGTCGCTCGCGACGATCTCGCGACGAGATGAATCGACGACGCGCGCTTCGATCCGGTATTCGAAATCCTGATTGTAATTCTCGCGTGGCGTGTCGAATGTGAGTTTCGCTCTTCCGGTCGCATCCGTCCTGATGGTCTCGCGTTTGATGATCGAACCGTCGCCGAAGGAGTAATAGTTTTGCCGCAGTGGTTCGAAGTCGCCGTAATACCAGGAATATTCGCGATACGGGTACCAGTAGTGATAAAACGGACTTTGGCGGACCACGACCTCGACCGACGCATTGCTGACTGGACCACCGAAGTAATAGTCAGCCTGAATCTCGACCTCAACCGTTTCTCCTACTCGAAAAGCTTTCTTCTTGCCGTCCTGCTCGGGAGTTTTTACAGAGACTTTGAATTCGGGCAGTTTATATTCTTCGAGTCGAAAGAGTTTCGCGCTGCCGATGTGATTGTGTCGACCGTCGTCCCAAAACTGAATGTTGTATTCGCCGAGCGGCAATTGCTCGCCAAGCTCGAGCGATCCCCACGCGCTTCCGAAACTATTCAATGTGACTTTTGCATTCGTCAGCTTAGTTCCCTGAGGGTTAGTGATCTCGTATTCGAGAATCTGGTTCGCGGGCGTGGAGTAAGCGCCGCCGTCCGAGTGTCTAGCGATGAACTTCCATTGCAGAGTTTCTTTTGGTCGATACGCTGGGCGGTCTGTAAAAGCATAAATCCGCCAGCCGTTCTGCACATTCCTGCCGGAAGCGTTACCCAACGCGAATGCCTGCCGGTCGTTGCTCGCGGCGGTTGCGAGGAGGTTCCGGTGTTCACCCACCTCGTTCAATTCGAAGCGCGCCAGACCGTCTGCGTCGGTCGTCTGCCGCAGGCGGCGCCAGTGCCACTTGCTGTCTCGGTAATAACTTTCCCAAAGTGCGACGTTTGCGTTTGCGACTGGAGCACCGGTGCCAGCGTCGGCGAAAAATGCAAGCGCCTGGGTAGTCGACGATTTAAGAATGAGTGTCGCGTCGGAAACCAGAACGATGTCACGCGCTGAAATCGATCCGCTTTTTGCTTCGAGCAGATAGGCGCCCACCGGCAACTTTCCATCGATGCGCGACACTTCGTTGAAAGGCGCATGAGTCTCGCTGTTGGCGATACTTTTGGACCATGTCTTAACAGGTGTGCGCCCCGCAACAGACAGTTTGTAAATCCAACTGCTTAAATCATCTTCACCTTCGTCCTCACCGGCAGAGCTCTTGAAGCGCAGGTCGCGCGTGATGTCGAACTTGTAAAGCGCCAGATCGACATGCGCAAGATTACGCGTGTTCATTGCAAACTGGAGCTCCGAACCCGGCAGGAAGATGTTTGCGACTCCGATCGAAAGCAACGGATCGGTGATGCTTTTAATATGCTCGCGGGCGTTGTCGTAATAACGCGTCTCGCCTTTTGCAAATTCCCGCGTGAGTCGACGGAAGAGTTCCAGGGCTTTCGCATAGTCAGGTTGCTGTTGCCACTGCCCGTCCGCGAGAAACTCGACGGAGCCGTAATTCATCATCCACTCGGCATAGTGATAGAGCGCATCGTCGTACCAGTCTGACTGTTTGCCTGCTTTGAGTGCTTCTTCGAATTCGTCGGGCACCCGCTGGCGGGCGCTCAAATCGCCGCCACCGCCGCGCATCGTCATGGCGATCAGAAAATTGAGGTGTGCGATGTCGTTTTGTTTGACGCTGATCTTCAGTGCGTTCTCGAGAATGTTGAGCGGGATGTAGTTGCCGTAGAAGGTGTAGACGTAATACTCGTCCGCGCGCGGCGGGTGTGCGGCCCGGAAGACTATCTTCAGATAACGATCGCGCGCGCGATCGAGGTCGTGTTGTCCGGCCCACCAGTCGAGTGCCTGCTGGTAATAATTCCATCCGTTGGACCAATCTGACTGGCCGCGACGTGCCCAGAAGAAATCTCCGAGGGACTCGTTGGCTTCGGCCCACACGAGATCGCGATCCGTCTCTTTTTCGACGACGCGGATCAGTTCCTGTAGTTGCTTCTGCGCCTGCTCGAACTTTGTGTTGTCGGACGTTTGTGTGGCAGCCTGCGCGCGCCACGCGGTATCTGCGAGGCGAAACTCGACCCAGCGCGCGTCGGCGGCGCTCAGCCGGAGTTTATCGACTCTGGAATAGAGTTCGTTGGCACGAGCATAAGAGCCCTGAGCGTACTGGGCCTCTGCCTCGGTTCTCAATTGCGAGTAGTCGGGTTGTTGTGCGACTGCGTTAAAGAGCAGGAAAGTAACAGCGGCGATCGAAAGGATGAAGATTCTCATAGCCGGGTTCAAAGCCTCAGAAATACGAAAAAGATTGGGAGACTCGGTAGGACTGCGGTCATTAGACCATTGTTCACGCTCCGCAGTTGCCTGCCGTTCCAGTTAATTGAACGACGGAGTTAAGGATACTTGCGTTGATGGAGTTTTCCTCGCCAAGGCGCAAAGTCGCAAAGAAGAGAGTTCGAGGCAAAACTTTGCGCCTTTGCGCCTTGGCGAGGAAAATTTTCTTAAGAATTCGAGAGCAGGAACACGGCGAAGGAGGCGAGCCAGTGTTCACCTGCGTAGTCGCCGCTCGCGACGTGAGCGAGCGCGGCGGAGGCGTGTTTCTCTGCTGAAGAAGCCAGGACTTTGCGTGCCGGATCGTTCACGGGCAAAGCAGCCGCAATGCTTCGCATACACCACGCGCGGCTGAGGTTTAAGCCGTCGAGATGGACCAGCTTCGGATCTGTTCGATCGGTGACGATCGCGGGTTGTAACAACGCAGCCGGATCGCCTTTCGCCACTCCCGGCAGAAACCTGTGAAACCACGTCGCAAATTCACGCGACGGCATGACGCGGCGCATCAAGTCGGCCTCCATCAGCGCCGCGGAAAAGAAATCCTCACCACCGGGCTCCCACGCGCCCGGATAGTTCATGTCCTTTCCGTAATACGTGCGGCTACGCTCGACTAACATCGTCTCCAACTCGCGATCGCCAACAGCTTTTGCGTAGTCGAGTGCGAAAGCCAAACCGAATGCAGTGTTTGGATGAACACCAGTTCTAATCGGATACGTCTGCTTCGGCAGAAACGTCCGGTACGACTTCGAGAGCAACTCCGACAGCGGCTGAAGATTCTGAGACCACTTCTTACCGTCCGCGTCGTTCCAGGAATGTAGCTCTTCAGCGAGTTTCAAGGCCCACGCCCAACCGTACGTACGCTCAAACGATTGGCGGTTCGGTTGCTTCATGTATGCAACCTCGGCCTGAATGTTTTCCGCCGTGAGGTTTTCATTGAGCGCATCTCGTATACGTTGTGCCTCGGGCAAGTCTGGATGCATCTTCAACAAACGGATCAACATCCAGTGACCGTGCACAGACGAATGCCAGTCGTAACAACCGTAAAAAGCCGGATGCAACGCCTGCGGCCCCTTGACGTCGCTCGCGTTGTTGATGACGTGTTCGGGCTTGTTCGGAAACTCTCGCGCGACACACTTCAGCGCGAGCGCGGCAAAATGTGAAGCCTGCTTTTCAGTGAGCGTATTCATTTGGGAACGGGCGACGTTTGGTAAAAGCAGTATCGTCAGAAACACGAGGAACGATGTGATGGTTTTCATATCGGGTCAATAGCGATGCGATGGTCTGCCGATGTGTATATGCGGGCCGGTTGCGGTGCCCGGGATGGCAGAGCGAAACGCCAGATACGGTATGCCGTTCTTTTGCAAAAACTCCAACAGCGCGCGACCTTCAACGCCGTCGGGATGAAGCTGAATATCCATTGCGTTGTGATGGTCCAAACGCCAGCGATCGTGAATGGCGCCTTGTCCAAACACGGCGATCGGTAATTCCCTCTTGAATGTGTCGGAGAAAAATCGCTGAACCTTCCAGGCGTCACTCAATCCCCAACCCGATGAACCCGTGTAGCGCGTGAATGAAGAAGTGCGAACGAGGCTTTGTCTGGCGAGACGTAGATTCTTCGCGAGCTCCTGTTCGGCTTCGGTTTCAACAAAGATGCCGGCTACCTGTGCGTCGGCGTTCGTCATCTGCCGGCGCGTCTCCTCTACCTTGGCTTTTTCTGAAGCTAACGCGCGCTCGTTCTCTTCAACCTGAAGTTTTGAGATCAAACCCTCGGCGAGCAGCTTTCGCGACAACTCGAGCTTCTCGTCGGCCTTCTTTACGTCGCCTTCGTAAATCGTTATCAGTTTTGTGAGGCTTGCTTTGTATTCGTCAGTCGCTTTGACGAATTCCTCGCGAAGTTTGGTGAGCTCGGTGGGCGGCTTAGGCGCGGGTTTCTTTTTAGTCTTCCTTTGTGCCAAGACGGCACTACAGGCCACAAAAACGCACAAAAATATCAGCAATACTCTTTGTGCCTTTTTGTGGCTCACTTCACTAGCGTGCCCGTGCGGCTCCAACGCGTGTTCACAAAGAAATCGACGAGGATGCCGTAGTTGGAAGGCGGCGCACTCTCATCGTAGGACCAGTAGACAAACATCGCGCGCCCAATCACGAGATCGCGAGGCACGAATCCCCAGTAACGACTGTCTTCACTGTTGTTACGATTGTCGCCCATCACGAAGTACTTGCCCTCAGGCACGGTGAGCTCATCCTTACCCTGAAAAGCGTCGTAATCCTGATTGTCGTCTTCAGGACCGGGCCTGTAATAGACGTCGTAAAGCTCGCCAGGTTTGCGAGGCGGCGACTCGACGATCTCCAGCGGATCTTTGCGGTTGTGATCCCGGGCGACGATCCGGTGTTCGGGGACTACCTTATCGTTAACGACGACGCTGTTTCCCTGAATGCGAATACGATCGCCGGGTATTCCGATGACGCGCTTCACATAGTTTGTGAAGATGGGACGATTGTCAGGGCGATCGTCGCGCTTCGGATCGAACGGGTTACCGGGATATTTGAAGACGATGATGTCGCCGCGCCGGATGTCTCTTTGCGGTAGAAACGGCAGCGACTCGCCCGGCGCGAAGATGAACTTGTTGACGAGCAGGTGATCGCCAATCGTGATCGTGTTCTGCATCGAGCCGGTGGGCACCTTGACCGCTTGCACGATAAAGGTCATGCCATACAATGCCATGACAACCGTCACGACGGCCGATTCAAAGTACTCACGCCAGACGGTCTTCGGCGGACCTTCCTTTTTCACCGGAGGCGGCGTCTTCTTTTCGTGGCCGTTACGATTGAAAAACCTCGAAAGTGAAAACGGCTTCGCTTCGGTTGCCGTTTCTTTATCGACGCGTGTTTTGCCAGTTGTTTGATTGCTCGCCATTCAAAAACATCCTAGATACGTTGATCGCAGCGGTCAAGTTTACCCACAGATGAACGCGGTTTCCATTTGGATGATTTTTATCCTCATACATCCGCCTCTTCTGTGTTTATTTCTGCTTCATCCAACCTCATGCCCTCGAGCGCTGCCCGCGCCGCAGCAGCTTCCGCGGCTTTGATTGAGTGCCCTTCGCCCTGAATGCTTCCACCATCCCACGAAACCTCGACGTGGAAGATACGTTGATGCGGCGGACCGAGCGTTTCGATGACCGTATACCGCGGCGCGGCGCGGCGCTCTGCCTGCAGCCGCTCTTGTAACATCGTTTTGTAGTCGGCCTTCGCAGCGGTCTGCGGGTCGGCGCCTTCAAGCTCATCCCTCAACGCGTAGCAGACAAAGTTCGTCGCCGCTGCAAGGCCGCCGTCAAGGAAGATCGCGCCGGTGATCGCTTCAAACACGTCGGCGAGCAGGGCATTCTTTTGACGGCCACCACTCTTCTCTTCCCCGCGTCCGAAACGAAGAAAGTCGCCGAGGTTCAATCCCTGCGAAGCCTGCGCAAGCGTCGGCGCACTCACGAGACGGTGCTTCATGCGCGAGAGCTCGCCTTCGGTGCCTCCTGGATACGAGTCACACAAATAATTCGACACGACCAGCCCCAGCACCGAATCGCCGAGAAACTCCAGCGACTCGTTGTGAAGTTTACGAGCCTGGCGTTCGTCTCCGGGTGCTACCTTCTCGTGTGCCCACGAACGGTGAGTGATGGCGCGTTCGAGCAAAGCACGATCTTTGAAGTTGTAAGCTAGAACCGTTTCGAGGAGGTCCAGGTCGGGAATCGTTTCGGGATTTTTCAAAGCGCGGTGAATTATAGCAGAACAGACATTGCCAAAGACCAATTGCCGATTGCCAACTTCGAATCGGCAATCGGCAATAGAATCTGGCAATTACTTTAGCGACGGTTACGTGGTTTATCCGGCTTTCCTGGCGCCGGCTTGGTCCCAGTCGCTGGCGTCGTCGTCGTGCTGGCCGGTTTCGTAGTGGGCGTGGTACCAGCCGGCGTCGTCATCGTGCCGTTGGTACCCGCAGCTCCGTTATTGGTTGCCGGTGTTGCAGCGGGCGTCGCCGAAGCCGGGAGCACCGTCAGTGGCGTCGGCTCGGGCGGCAGTGGTTTCGACAGAATCCCCGCGACCAACTCGTTCATGCCCTCGGTCTTATCACTGTTGCGGTACTTGTACCAGGTGGTCAGACTCTCCTGCCAGGCAGCTTTCGGTGTTGCAAACTTGGCATCGGTACCTGCAAGCGCGACAGCGCGGGCGTAGGCGTCGATCATCCGATCGACGATTTGATTGATATTCGCCAACGCCAGTTTACTTTCCGGAGTTTCATCTTTGCCGGAATACATCTTCTTGTATTCGTCAGACTGCTTGGCGTACGCGCCGGTCTCATACGCGCCGGCGATGTAAGCGTACGTGTAAGGCGACTTCTTCAAAGGAGTCTCAAACTGCGCTGCCTTGAGAAGGTTTTTGAGCGCCGCCGCCGGGTCCTGTTCGAGCGTGAGCGAGCCGATGGTGTAGTTCAAATAGGCAAGAGCAACATCGCGACTCGCAAGCGGCTGCCAGTCTTCGAGAGTCTTGCCCGATTCCAGAAGTTGAAGCGCCTTTCTCGCGTGGCCTACGGCTTCCGCGGTCAGCGTCGGATTCTTGAGCGGAGCCACGAGATAGCCACTCGCTCCGAGATCCACGAGCACTTTCAGGTTTTCCGGATCGGCCGCCAGCATCTCTTTACCGAGCGCGTAGGCTTCCACATACTTCTGCTCGTTGTAGAGCAACGCCGGCAAGCGGGCTTTGCGCACGCCTTCCTCGTATGCGGTGGACCACTTCTTCAAGTAGTCGATGATCTTCTGTTGTGCTTCGGTAACCTCACCGGCGGGACAAGCCAAATACTTCTTCGCGTCGTCGTAAGCTTTGGCTTGATCGCTTTGTCGGTTTTTAAGAAAGGACTGGTACAGCGCGTCCTTGGCTTCTTGTGAACATTGATCCTGAATTGAATTAACCGCGACTGCGTTACGCGCTGCTACGGGCAGAGCGAGTATCGCGACTGTCGTTAAAATACTTAAAAACGTGATCAGCTTTTTCATTAGTCGTTCCGAACCTCCAAAAAAATCATTCAGCAGTCGCGGCACGGGTCCAGCCCAAATTATGGACGCCACGGGAAAATTTAGGATGCGATGAATACAGAGACCGGTTGCCGATCTTTGCATACAAGGGGACGCACAGATGCTTAGAACCTGGGTAAAGAAGAACGTCCGCAATATTCCTGCAACTCCATGAAATGTGTCAAGCGTTGTAAGCGAGAAAGAGCCATAAAAGCATAAAAACAGAGCAAGCCACCTTGGTGACTTGCCCTGTTTGACTGATCGATTCTTAGGATCTTATTGAGGTTGAATGCGACGAGGCCTTTGTTCGGCAGGCGCAGTCTTCGGTGCATCAACCGGTTTCTTCTCGAGCGGCATCAACACGCGCTTCACGGTGCTGCGGGGTTCGGAAGTCGTTGTCGCGGGCTTCGATGCGTCTGGCACTGGCGCGGTTGTAGCCTGCGTGCCAGTTGTCGCGTCGGCTTCACCGTTTTCCGCATCTGCTTCAGAGTCGGCAACTTCCTTCTCTTCGTCGTCAAGCGTCGAGGCGACCTGGAGATTGATCGCGGTGCCGAAGCGATGATTGAGTTGGCGGTAAATCTCTCCAGCCACTGCTGCGGGGAAATGGCGGCGAGCGTCAGTTCCCTGCGCGATCACGACCACTGCGAGTCGCGGATTAGCGAGCGGAGCATAAGACGTGAACAAACCAACCCAGCCACCCTGACCGATGCACGTTCCGGTCTTGCCGGCAACTGTCTGCGCCGGGTCATAGGCCCTGCGACCGGAGCCGTAGTTAACAGCACCGACCATCCCCGGAACCATGCGCTGCCAGACTTCCGTGGTGATGTCCAACTGGCGCCGCACTTTCGGGCTCATCTTGTTTAGTTCTTTTTGTGTGTGCGCGATCTGCGGGACCAGCAACTTGCCGCCATTCGCCATAGCCGAAACGAGCGTCCCCAGTTGCAGCGGCGTCACTTCAAAGCCATCAGCATGTGAAAACATTCGTCGCTCGACGACGTCTGGCTTCACTTCGGGAAGTTTTCCCGGAAACTCAAACGGAACATTGATTCCGGTCTTCTCGCCCAAGCCGAGTTCGCGAGCGTACTTCACCATCTTTTCTCCGCCGATGCGCGCGCCGACTTGTTGGAAGAAAGGATTGTCAGAGTGGGCCAATGCAGAGGTCAAATCGAGTCTGAATCCGTCATTAGCTGTGTCGAAAAGCGGGACAGCGTTCTCGGAGAGTCCAGCTACGCCCGTGACGAGTTTGATCGTCGAGCAGGGTTTGAACCCGCGACGCAGCGCCCATTCCTGGTTGACGATCGAATACACGCGACCGGTCAAAGGATCCATCACCACAACGGTGCCAGCATGCTGGCCCAATGCGTTTACGGCTACGCGTCGAACTTCTGCATCTTCACCGGCAAGATCGTCTTTCGCGATGAATGACTGAACTTCATCGCGCATCGCTTTGTCGATTGCCATCTGTCTCGCGATGGCAGCGCGGCGGGCGGCTTCCGCGCGGCGACGAGCTTCAAGAAGAGCGCGTCGATTACGTCCCGCAATAGCACGCATCTCTGCGGCGCGCTCGCGTGCGGTGAGCTTCCTGCCGAGCCTTCGTTCTCGTGCCCTGATTGCATTGGACTGTTCGCGAGCGACGAGTGCTCTTTGACGACGAACATCACGAGCCGAGAGTCGACTTCCACCACGACGGCCGCGAGAACTTCTCGCTACCTGCCGTCCGCCACGACGACGTGAGTTCCTGGCTGAGAGTCTTTTACTTTTCTGAGCGCGGGCGCTTCGGCCTGACGAGCGTTTCTTCCCGTAAACCGTGTCGGAGAAAACTGTTCCGGAAAAAACCAAACAAAATAGTGCAAATAGAACAAAAACGAGCCGACGGGATTTGGGGGAATAGAAATGCAAGGTCATCAGGCCTATGTACCTCTCTTTTTAGGGATGACTCACCAGCAGGTGAGTAGTGTCGAACCGCCGGTTGCCGCCTGCGACAACCTCTCCTCAAGTGAACCACCGCTTGCAGTTCCGAGCTTTCTCAAAAAACGCCTCATTTAGTTACTTCGGTCAGACCTTCTACTGCAACATTGAGGGTGGGAAGAGCTTCCCTGACGACGGTCTCTTGGGGACATTGATTTGAGACCGCCGCAAATATAACATCAACAGCGACTTGGAGGCAATCAAAAAGTAATCGATTATACACATTTCGCTGGAACGCTACGTGCTTACGTTCCGTTTTCGTTCGGAGTTCGGGGCTGAACTCAAAACCTCGATGTGGACCTTTAATAAAGATAAACACCGAAAGCATTGGTTCTTCCAGATCGACTGCCTTCTCTGCGGCCCTCTGCGTATCTCTGCGTTCTCTGCGTTGAAATGGTCGTTAACGCAGAGATACGCCGAGGGCCGCAGAGAAAAGCCGGGCCCCGACCAACGTCAGATGCACGTACCGTCTTCTTAGTTTCACATGAGATTCTCCGCCCAGATACAGAGTTTCCGAGCGCGGCTCCTGCTGCTGCTCGCGCTCATGCTGGGTCTCACCCTTGGCATCCAGTATTACTTCAACCTGCGAGCGGTCCGCGCCAACGCCCGCATGATCATCGAGCAGGAACAGGCCATCATGACCGGCATTGCGCTCGGCCTGGAAAGCCTTCAGAGCGACCAGTACCTCGACGAGATCATGAAAGGCCTTCGCGAGCCTCTGTTACAAGACAAAAATGTCCGCGTCAAAAATATTCTCGTCGTGGACGACGACGGAAACATCCATGACAGCATTATCCCCGACTTCAATCCACGCGAACGCGACGACAAGTCGCTAAACTACGTCCAGTTCAAAGACATTCAGCTTCTGCCGCTGAGAAGCGCCGTGCAGTACACAACGCAACACGAGCAACTCCCGTCGTGGATTCCACCGTCGACCAGCGTCGATTTCAGTCAGGCGGGCGCGTTCTACTTTCCTGTCGAGACTGACAAAGGCCGGCGATTCATCATCGTCGTGCTCGACTCCGCAAACACGCTGACAAACGTTCTCGAGCGCCAATCGTCACGTTCAGCGGTTTACACGCTCGCGGTGTTGTTTGTGACGACACTCGTCACAGGATTTTTCGTTTGGAGATTCACTCGACCCATCAAGGAGCTCTCGACTGCCGCTCGACAGGTCGCCGGAGGTAGGTTCGATGTGCAAGTGCCCGCGGATCGTCTCGACGAGATGGGCACACTCGCTTCTGCCTTCAACGAGATGACCGCGAAACTCGCGCGCGCTCGCGAGCTCGAGAGCCAGCTTCACCAGGCCGAGAAAGGTGCGGTCGTAGGACGGCTCGCCGCCGCGATCGCGCATGAGATTCGCAACCCACTGAATTACATTAACCTGACGCTCGATCACCTTCGCTCGTCGTTCGCTCC
>Ga0070694_100002349_pt1 | contig 11178 bp, 28 predicted proteins | sample KBSK1251metaG_FD_65470 | JGI IMG/M metagenome (GOLD analysis project Ga0070694, IMG submission 65470) | Corn, switchgrass and miscanthus rhizosphere microbial communities from Kellogg Biological Station, Michigan, USA - KBS K1-25-1 metaG | ecosystem: Host-associated > Plants > Roots >... | reverse complement strand
CTCGAGCCTCATGTCGCCGTAGCGCTTGACGGCGCGATCGTCGGGCCAGACGATCGTGTTCATCGCGTCCTCGATGGTCTTGACGAAATTCGAGAGGTCCCCCGCGTCGCGCGCGGCGTAGAACCGGCACGACAGCCGAAACCACGCGGCGTGCTGGGGCCAGTGCTCGCCGGTCCTCCGTAGAAACGTCATGACCGCGAGAAGCGCGAGGGCCGAGACCTGGCGCTCGTAGCGCGCGGTTTTGCGCGGCGTGAGCGTGAGCACGTGACCGCCCGGACCCGCGAACGTGCGAGCGCGCGCCTTCGGCACCGGGGGCCCGGGCACCGTGAAAAGGAGCTTGGCGACGGGCTCGTTCATGGGCGGTTGTTGTGGATGCGGAGCTCGGCGCCGATGTCGAGCAGCGCGAGCACGATGCCGCAGAGGGGGACGGCGACAATGAAGGCCGCGATAAGCAGGGCGCCTGTGTTCATGGGACCCCCCGCAGCGTGGCGTCGACGGTGATGATCCTATCGAGAATGAGCTCGGAGCATTCGAAGGCGGCGTGCGCGGCGGCGTCCGCTTCGTAGAGCTCGCGCTGACCCTGCGACGTCGCCGACGCAATCGTCTGCTGGCGGCGCATGAGCTCTTGGCAGGAACGCGCCGCGTCGACGAGGCCGTTGCGGTAGGCGGCGACGAGCGCCTGCTCGAGCGCGGGCGCAGCCTCGCCCGGGTGCTTCTCGGCGAAGGCGAGCACGGCGGTGAGGAGGCGCTGCAGGTCGGCGTTCACGGCGCGAGCTTTCGGGCCTCGTCGGGCGTCACCTGCGCGCGCGATTTCCGGCGGGCCGAGGCGAGGGTCTTGTCGCCGAAACAGCAATCGTGAAGACCGCAGGCGTGCCCCTCGACGCCGCAGATCTCGTCCTCGCCGCAGCAGTGACCCGTCGCTGGGCACTCGTGGTAGACGCGGCCGCAGGGCATGCCGGGCTCGGGGTTAATCGGGTGCGGATCGTTGCACCCGGGGCGGCAGGCCAGCCCCGCAGCGAACGGTATGGCTAATGTCAACAGCAGACCTCGAACGTTCATATGGTCACCACTTCTTGCAAGCGCGGATGAGCGAATCTGCGCCCGTTGCAAGAGGCGTCGATCGCCGTCGATGACGGCCAGATTCGGATGGCGTATCTGCCGGCTTTTAGCGAGTTCTGCCCACGAAAGTGGGCCCGCACCTTTACGGTTGCTTCATCGTCAAGCTTCCTCTGGCGTCGCATGTGGTCATTCACCCAATGAAGCAGCGTCTTTCTCCGCCCCGCGATGGTGTCTGCCCCGCGGAGCATGTTGGCGAGTTCACGGGCGCCGATGCCGTCCGTTTGTAAGCCAACCCCTGTGCGTTTCTCGCCGAGGGCCAGCTCGACGGTCCAGCTGTCTTGCCGGTCGAGCGCAGCGGCAACCATATCGGCGAGCACCATCTGCTCGAAGTGGAAGTCGTGGCCGTTGGGTAGCCGCAAAGATAGCGGCATCTTGTTCATGTCGAAGAATCGATGGTTCCAGAAAGCGAACGCGGTTGACCCGTTGCCCGCGTGCCCATCTTGGAATGCTGCAACGTGCTGATGTAAGAAGACGCGGGCGACCTGCGGGAGTCGAAACTTCCGGATGAACGAGCTCGCCAGTCTTGGCGACAGCTCCCCCATGGACTCGAGGTGATACTTGAGCCCTCGCCAGTAGTCTGGAACGTCAGGGCATTGGAATCCGTCGACGGCGTCCTTTTGGTGGGTTGTGACAAAGGCACTCGTGAGCCTCGCGTAGACCTCCTCGTCGGGCCGGTGCTCGACAAGCCGCGCGAACGAAAGGCCGGTAAACTCCTTGAGCGCTAAAAATTCCGGGAGAACTTTGTTGAAATAAGCAAAGTCGGTCGCATTGCGCTCCGACCGCTGATCGGACGTCAGAGCGTCGGGCTCGATGGCTTCCAGCGACTTGGGGGTCAGGACGCCCCACGTCCCTTTGCCTAGTTGGATTAAAGGCTCTGCCCTGCAAAAGTGGCCCCAGACGTATCCGGCAGCGGATTCGCTCGCAATCGCTTCCCAGGCGAGCATCTCGTCAACTCGGTCCAAGATCTCCGCCGAGTCGAGCGCGATGGAAACCTTTCGCGGTTCATCCCCGGCCTTCATGCGCCCCCCGTGACGTAGACGTTGAAGACGGTGCCCTCGGTGATCTGAACGCTCTCGCCGGGAGCGAGGGTGCCTTCGGTCTTCGGGGGCGGGGCGCCCTTGAACGTGATGGAGGGCGTACGGTCGCTCTTGCCGTTGAAGGCGATGCGGTTCACGAGATCGTAGGAGATCTCGGCGAGATCGCTAGCCTCGACCGATTCGCCGTTGACGATGATCTTCATGGTGACGGTTCCTTTCGTGCCCTCTTTTGTTCCCACGCCGCGGACGGGCCCCAGCGGGTGACCGCTTCGCGCGCCATGTCGGTCGCGTGCGGGAAGCGCTGGTCGTCGATGAGGCCGCGGATGTCGCGCACGATGTCGCGCGCCTCGTCGCGCTCCTTCTCGACGGCTTCGGCGCGGTCGACGGCAAGGCCGAGCCAGTGGCCGCCTTTGGCGAGCAGGCGGTGCGCGTCGTGCAGAAGCTCATCGGCCTCGGCGAGGAGCGACTCGGCGCCTCCGAGGCGCGTGCGGAGCTCCTTCAATTCCCTTGTCTGAGAGATGCCGACTTTGATGGCCACGGCATAGGATTCGAGAACGTTGTCCAGCATGCGAAGGAGCGCGCGGGCATCGACGTCGCCCCCGCTGGCGCCATTGATGCGGCGGCGTATCGCCGCAAGCTCCGCCGAGTCCCACGAAGGCACGCCGTCACCGGCCCCGAGCGCCGGTCCGGCATCGGGCGGGGCTTGCGCCGACGGCGCACCTTCCTGAGACTCGACGGCCGGCGTCCAGAGCTCGGCCCAGAAAAGCTCGCGCAGGCGCTTGAGCAAGTCGGCGGCCTCGTCGTCGTCGTAGGCCTCGATGAGCCGCACGACGTCGCGGCGGTGGTCGTCGACGAACGCTTTGGCGCGCGTGCGGCCGTAGGCTTCGTGGCGCAGGCGCTGGGACCGGTCCTCGGGGTGCTCGGGCGGATCGTAGTTCGGTGTCATTCGCGTTCTCGTGCGCGCTGGCGCTGGTGTTGACGGAGGGACGCCCAGGCGATGAAGGGCGTGGCGATGAGGGCGACAGACGCCGCGGCGACAAGGACAAGTCCGAGCGGCAGCCAGAGCGGCGTGAACACAACGAGCCACGACCACTCGACCACGTGGGCGAGCTTCAGGCCGATGAAGACGATGGTAAGCGCGGCATAAAAGCCGACGCCGACGCCGGTGCTAGCGTGCTCGTCGCTCATGGGGTCGGCGTGTCCTCGGCGTCCGCGTTCGCCGCGTCAGCCTCTTGGGACGCGGCTGCCTCGGCCGCGAGCTCTTCTTCTTCGATGAGAAGGGCCGCCCGAAAGAGCATCATGTGCTCGGCGAGCGAGTAGGCCTTCTCGGGGATCTTGTCGTGCTCTACGCCGGTGATGAGAAGCTCCTGCATAATCTTGAGGGCGAGCTCGTGGCGCTCGCGTTCGCGCTTCTCCTTGACCGTGTGCTCGCGCGTGAAGACCTCGAACCGCGCGCGGGCGCGTTTCTCCTCGGCGACGGCGGCGATGAGCTGCACGCGCAAGAGCTCGCGCCGGTGCTGGTCTTCGATGGCGCCCAGGCGAAGCTTCTCGAGCGCGGCCGCGACGGCGGCGCTGGTGTTGTCGTACGGCGGGCTGTCACTCGGCTGGGTCATGGCCAGGTTCCCTTTCGGTGATAGGCGCCTCGTCGTCGAGCCAGACGATTTGGTAGACGCCGGCCTTACGGATCTCGGGCGTGGTGTCGCGGTCGTAGGCCGCGAGCTGCGCGTTGACGGTGGCGAGGCCCGTCTTCTCGAACCAGTAGATGGCGGTATGGGCGCCGTTGAAGACGACGCCGTTGCCGGCGAGGCGCAGCGTCGGGCCGTTGCCCTCGTAGAGCTCGAACAGGCGCATGGGGATAGCGGGGCTGGTCATTGGCCCGAACCTTTCAGCCAGAGCTGGCGCGGATCGTGGACGTCCTGCTTTTTGCGGTCGCGCAGAAGCTTCGCTTTGAGCTTGGCCGCCTTCGGCGCGGTGCCCGTCTGTTGGCAATAGAAGGCCCGATCTTCTTCGGACAGGCGCCACGGACCGCGGGGCGAGCCGAGCGCGCGCCCGGTCGCGAAGTTGAACCACATAAGGCCCGCGGTCGGCCATTGGATAGCCACGTGCTTCTTGCTCGCGAGGACCTGCACCTCGTCGACGAGCTTCTCGGAGCCGCCCTCGTGCACGAGCCGGACTTGACGCGCGGCGGTCATGGCGCCGCTCCGGTGAGGGCGTCGCGAAACATCTGGAGCAGGGCGCACTGACTGATCTCGGCCTCGGCGTTCAAAAGCGGCTGGCGCTCGATGTACGTGATGGACATCGTGAGCGCGCGGGCGAGCCTCTGCTCTTTGCCGCGAAGGCGGTCGACCTCGTCGAGCAGGTCGGCGCGGTCCTCGAATGCAAATATCGCGTCGCAATCGCCGTCGAAGGTCTCGTAGCCAAACCAGTAGTCGCCCGCGTCGACGAGGCGGTGGCGTGCGCGGATCTGTTTGAGACGTTCGTCGGTCATGGGGCTAGCCCTCCTTCGGATCCTGTTCGATGGAGAAAACGACGCCGGGCGCGGCGCGCCGGTCGAGCTCGAGAGCGATTCTCGCCATCTGCGCCGGGCTCGTGAACGAGTGGACGCGAACGACGAAGTGGCCGGGGCGCGGGCGCTCGAGCCGAACGTGCTCGGGACCGACGCCGAGCGCCTTGCCGACAACCCTACGAATGGTTTCTTCGGTCATGGGCTGTCTCCTTGGACGGCGGCGTAGAGGGCCGCCTCGACGGTCGGCCAATCGCAGCGGCCCTGGGTCTTGACGACGCCGAGGATGGCGAGGACGAGCTCGCGCTCGCGGTGCTGCAGGCGGTAGACCTCGGCGAGGAGGAGCAGCCCCGCGCGCCGTTGGTTTTTCCAGCGCGTCAGGTTCTCGGGGTACTGGGTCTCGAGCAGCTCGCGCATCCTGACCAGGTCTTGGGCGGTCAGGCCGGACGCCGCCTTTTCAATCTCCGTCATGCCGCTTCCCTCCCTGGTTTCTCGATGCGCTTGCCCCCTCGAAACCCGCACGTGAGCGCGTCCCACTTCATCAGGTAGTCGTACTTGGCCGCGTCCTTCGCTTTGCAGATACGGATGGCGCGGGCGCCGTCCTCGCGCGCGTAGCCCATGAGCACGTTGTCGGCCATGTTCTCAATGTCGCCGGACTCTTTGAGCTCGTGCATGCCGGGGACTTCCCCGTCGCGCAGGCGCCGGATCTGCGAAAAGAAAAGCCCCGCCGGCGGCCCGCGTTCGATGGTCTTGACCGCGTCCGTCAGCGTACGGGCGACGTAGGTGACCTCGGCGCGGCGGTCCTCGGTGCGGCGCTGGGCGCCGATGGCCTGCAGGTAATCGACGATGACGAGGTCAATGTCCTCGGCGCGGCAGATGAGCGCAATGCGGGCGGCAATCTGTTCGACCTTGTAGCCAATGGCGTCGACGAAGAACGGTACCTCGCGCGCGCTTTCGACCGAGCGGAGCATGCGTTCGAACTCGTCGCCCGCTGGGATCATGCGCTGGCGAAGCCGGTAGGCCGAGAGGTTCGCGCGCCGGGCGAGCATGCGCCGGGCGTAGAGCTCGCGCGTGTCCTCGGCCGAGACGACCAAAACGCGCTTGCCCGTGAGCGCGGCCTCTTCGTACGATTGGATGGCGAACGAGCTTTTGCCCCAATTGGTCGCGGCGCCAAACCACGTGACCATGCCGGCGACGTGGCCGCCGAGGTCCGTGTCGAGATCCGGAATGCCCGTCGTGCAGGTTCGCAAGGGGCGCTGGTGGACGAGCTCCTCAGCGAGCGCCCGAAAGACGTCGCGCTCGCTGAAGAGGTCCTGGCCCTTGCTCCGGTCGGCTTCGCGGGCGATGCGCGCGAGGGCCTCGGCCGCGCCTTCGACGAACCCCTCGACTTGGCCCTCGGTGCCGTACCCTTCGGCGGCGATGCGCTGGCAGGTCGCGATGACGCGCCGGACGGCGTGCTTTTGCGCCACGGTGCGGGCGTAGTCCGCGACGCGCGAGACCGATGGGACAGCGTCGCAGAGCGCGGCGAGGTACGCAGAGCCGCCGCACTGGGCGAGCCGGTCCCTGTCTCTCAGCCACCCCGCGACCGACACGACGTCAGGAACTTTCCCGTGCGCCCGTAGGTCGTAGGCGGCCTCGCAGATCCAGTGATTGGCCTGGGAGTAAAACTGCCCGGGCTGAAGCAGGAGCGAAACTTCGTCGACCGCCGCGGGCTCGAGCAGGATGGCCGAGATCACGGCGGCCTCGGCGTCCAGGTCGAACGGCGGCAGGCGCGCCGCGGCGGCGAGCTCTTGGGCGGGGCTCATCGCACGTGCCTCCAGGTCTCGCCGGCGAGCGCGAGGCGCGCGGTCTTCGGGCAGACGCCGTAGAGCTTGGCCAAGCGATTGGCCGGCACGCCCGCGCGGTGTTCTCTTCGCATGACGCGCACTTGCGCTGCGGTGAGCTTCGCGTTCGGGTGCTTCTCGCCGCGGGCGGTGAGCCAGTCGGGACGGCGATGGGTCCAGTGCTTGGGACCCCAGGTCGACGGGGCCTCGGTGCCGAGGGCGCTCATCGCGGCGCCCCCCCCTGACCGGGGCCGTTCTGGATTTCGGCCGTTCGTCCGGCGAGGATGGCCGCTGCCGCGTTTCGTTCCCTGTCCTGGACCTCACGGGCCTCCCGGTCGTGCGGCGTGTCCTGGGGCGGCTGAGGGGCCTTGGCGGCCCGATCGGTCGTCGACCAGGTTTTCGGGGCCCGGGCGTGGAGCATGAAACCGGCGAGCGTCGTGCGAAGGGCCTCGGGCCGGAGCCCGGAGTTGGCGTACTTCGCGACGCACTCGCGAATGGCTTGGATTACCCAGGCGATCGGCTTCGCGGCGGTCATGGTCGCGGACTCGTGCGCCTCGGCGATGGCGGCCGCGTCGAGCCCGTCGAAGCACCGATGGGCCCGGAGCTCGGCGGCGATGGCCAGGGCGCGCTCGTCCGGCGGCGGGCCGGCGAAGACCTCGACCTCGGCCGGCTCGGAGGCGTCGTCGTCGCCCGGGCCATCGTTGCCCTCTGGCAGGTCTGGGAGGGATCCAGATCTCAGCAGAAGCCCAGCCCCCGCGCGCGCGCCCGGGGGCTCGACAGCCTGCTGCGAATTATTCGCGAACGTACTGCGAACCGGACGCGCACGTTCGGCGTTCGTGCGTGAAACGTTCGGCGCACGTTCGTGAGAACTTCGCGCTCCGTTCGCGCGAACCTGATGCGCACGGCTTTTACGCGCGCGCTCTTTGGCTTGTTCTCTCTTAGCTTTAAGCTCGGCGTGCGACGGGTTGTAATCGAGGTAGTCATGAACGAGCCATCCGTCCTCGGTGCACTCCCAAAGGCCAGCGCGCTCGAGTTCTTGGATGAGCGCGGCCTTGTCCGGGTGCTTGGTGAAGCCGCCGACGGCGCCACGTTTGACACGCCCGTCGGTCTCGAATTCGGCGCAGTCGCACTTGGCGGCGACGTGCAGGCGGAAGGCCGCGTCCGAGAGGTCGACGACCTTCGGGTGCCGGCAGAACTTGTCGTCGACGCGAAGCCAGCTCATTGGGCCGTTCGCTTTCTGTTCGCGCGAACGTGCCGCGAACGGGAGCCGCTCGACGCGGGCCCCGAAACAGAGGGCAACGCCTCGGAACGATGGACGACAGGGCCGATCGGTTTCATGCGGTCCGAAGCTCCCGCATGCGCTCGGCGTGCTCGTAGTCGAGGAGCGCCTGGCGAAGCCGCTCGCGCGCCCCGTCGACGTCGGCCGTGAGCCGGATGCCCGCCTCGCACCATGGGCAGTGAACGTCCCCAACGATCGCCGCCAGGTGCTCGGCGGCCTCAATGACGGCTTGGACAGCGTCTCGCTCGGTGGTCATGGCGCCTCTTTTTTTACAGTGTCGGGTTTGACTGCTGTCTCGGGCGGAACGCGCGGCGACCTCACGGCGCGCCAGGCGAGCAAGAAGACCGCCGCGAGGTACACAATGCACCCGAGCACGACGCCGATGATCGACAGCGGTACGTCAGAGAAAACCTGAGGCGCGCTCGGAGTCATGGCTTATTCCAATCGTCCGACGGCGGCGGCAGGGAGCGTCGACCGCGGTCCTCGACGTCGAGCTTCATGCGCAAGAGGTGGCCAATCTCACCGACGGCGCTTCTCAGCGTTCGCGCCTCCGGTCCATCGGCCACGGGAAACGCCCAAGCTGCGGCTTGGAGCAGGTGCAGCGCGGCGTGTTCGTCCTCCTGCGCGATGCGCGCCGCGAACTCGAGCACGCGCCAGCCTTGGCGTCGGGACACGGGCGTCATCGAACTTGCTCCTTGAGCAGGGCGGGCTCGTCGACCACGGTTCCCGGGCCGAACGTGATGGTGATGCCCGAGCCGGCAATGGTCAGCGTCGTCGCGTTGCACGTGCAACGGCGCTCGGCGCGTTGCTTGCGGCGCAGGCGCTGGTGACGGCGGCGGCGCGGGTTCATGGCGCCCCCTGGCAGAGGCACCGCGGCAGGCCCCAATAATCTTGGACGACAAGGCCGCCGCGCGGACCGCACTTGCTTTTGCAATCGAACGCAGTCGGGTCGCCGCAGATGAGCGCGAGCACGATGACCATGCCGCCGAGGACGAGCCCGGCAATGAAGAGCTTCATCAATCGCCTCCCCTCGCGTAATTGCCGCTTGGCGCGACGAGCCGGCGGCAGCCCGGGCAGACCATGAAGAGATCGTCGGCGTCCTTGTGGCGCACGTACCAGCCCGCGCGGTCGGCGACGTTGCGGAGGTACACGGGGCTGCCGTCTTCGGCGGGCTCGGCTTCGGCGCCGCAGATCTCGCATTTGGGCGCGTGCATCGTGACGGTCCATTTGCGTGATGCCATCAGCGCCCCCCTTCGAGTTCGAGCACCTGCCAGCGGCCGCCGCGGCCCGGGCCCCAGACAAACCACGCATACTCGGTCGCGTCGGTGCCCTTGCCCGTGAAGCTCGGACGCTTCGGCAAGACCAGCACGTCGGCGGGATTCGCTTTCCAGAACGGCGCACGCGCTTGGCTTGCCATCATGCCCAGCCTGAGGAGCGCCGCGACGGTGCCGCCGCGCGAGCGCGTCTGCTCGAGAGCGCGCTCGACGAACGGTAGCGCCTTCGAGAACGGCGGGTTCATGACGACGAGGCCGGTCATCCAGTCTTCTTTGAGCGCGTCGCCTGTCGTGACGCCGCCGTAGCGCATCGCCTGCTCGGCAAGCTCCGGATCAATCTCGATGCCGTCGCAGAGATCGACGCCGATGCGCTCGGAGACGACTTTGAGAATAGCGCCCTTGCCCGCGCACGGGTCCAGCACCGAGTTGCAGAGCGGCAGATGCGGCAAGATGGCGCGCGTCACCCAGGCCGGCGTTTCGAAGAAGTCTTGGTTCTTCATGCGTCCTCCCGGAGCGAGCGGCGAAGGTGGCCGGTGAGCGCGCGCGTGCGGCCATCACGAAAGAGACGGCGCGCGGTCGGGCAGGGCCGGCGGGCGGAGCAGCCGCAGAGGTGCGGCGCCGGACGAACCTTACGTCGAACGTTCTCTGGAATGCACGCCGCGCAGTAGGCCGGCGGGCTCGTGCGAAGGACGGACCCGAGCACGACGACCTCCGCGCCGCAGCGATGAAGGCAGCGCCAGCGCGCCTCGCCGTCGAGGCTCTCGGCACGCTCGAGCACCTTGTGGCCCTCGACCGGCCACCCGATCATGTCGACGAAATGCGGACTCGCCATGATCAGACCCTCCTCCCCGGCATGAGACTCGGAAGGGGACGAGTGCGCGCTCGCGGCGACCACCACGGGCCGACGTCCGTGCGGTCGTCGTAGAACTCCTGGCGGCGGTACGCGCCGCAGGTCCCGCACCACTCGATGTTCTGGCCCGACTCGCCGGCGTAGAGCCGCGCAACCGCGTTCGGCGGGTGCAGGCAGCGGCTGAGCCACCATGCCGCGAGCCTGTCGAGAAAGCGCTTCATGACTTCAGCTCCCGAAACTCGAACGAGCCCCGAAGGTCCGGCTCTTGGTTCAAGAGCCGCGCGTAGCGACTGTGCAGATGGTCATTCAATTTGAAGTCGCCCTCGGCGCGCTCGGTGCGAAGAAGGAAGTTCCAGCGCATGACCTCCCAGAGCATCCGGATCCCGAGCTTCTGAATGCCGACGCTCTTCGCTTGGCGCGCGAGGCGGACGAGCTCCTGGTAGACGTGCGGATTTTGCTGATGAAACTCCGCGAAGCGCTCGTCGAACGAGCGCCCGTCGCGCAAGATCTTCGGCCGCACGGGCTCAGGCCGGGGCAATGTGAAGTCGAGCTCGCCCTGCGTCATGAGCGGCCTCCACGAAGGACGCGAAGCTTGGGGCGCGCGGCCGGCGGCAGCCCGAGCACGCGGCGGCCCTTGTCGGTAATGGCGACGGCAAAAAACCCGTAGCGCGTCGTGCCGCGGCAAAGCCCCTTACGAACCAGGAGCCGCGCCGCCTTGGCGCGCACCTTGGCGCTCGGCGAAAACGCCCGGCGACCGAGCCGCGCGCTCTCGGCCGCTTCGCGAAGGACGTCCCATTCCTTGCGCGTGAGCACCGTCGGCCAGACGACGACGCCGGCAACGATCGCGAGATCGGGGCGGCGTTTCATGCGGGTTCCTTGTCCGGCTTGACATCGCGGTGTCCGCGGCGTCGGTCAGCGAGCGAGATGACTGAATCGTCCCCCGGTTCCGAGGGCGGGCGAGGGACCGTGCCGAGCGTGAGCATCGAGCTGCGGCCCCCCTTCGCGAGGATGGTGCAGCTCGCGCAGAAGTAAGCGTAGACGAGCTCGCCTTCGGAGTTTCGCCACTCGAAGCGCCGCGCGCCGCGCCCGGTGCAACCCGGCCGCCGGCAAGCGCGCGGCATCATGACGCGGCCCCGCGCTTGGGACGCCCAAGCCGCAGGCGTTCGCCCGTGCGAATGTCTTCGACGATTCTCGCAAGCTGCCAGACCAAGGCCGCGCGCGGCAGCGTCGCCATGGCCGTCACCTCCTCGATGAACTGCAGGATGCGCTCGCCGAGCTCGTCGGCGGTCTTGG
>Ga0070694_100002346_pt1 | contig 11186 bp, 8 predicted proteins | sample KBSK1251metaG_FD_65470 | JGI IMG/M metagenome (GOLD analysis project Ga0070694, IMG submission 65470) | Corn, switchgrass and miscanthus rhizosphere microbial communities from Kellogg Biological Station, Michigan, USA - KBS K1-25-1 metaG | ecosystem: Host-associated > Plants > Roots >... | reverse complement strand
CTCGAGCGCGCGCGCAAGCGGCTGCCCGGCGGTGTGCTCGGCACCTCCCGCTACGCCGACGACGTGGGCTTCGTGGTCAAGCACGGCAAGGGCTCCAAGATCTACGACGTGAGCGGGCGCGAGTACATCGACTACGTGATGGCCTCCGGCCCGATGGTCCTGGGCCACGCCCATCCCGCGGTGGTGGCCGCGGTGCGCGCGCAGCTCGAGGCGGGCACCACCTACTTCATGGTCACCGAGCCGATCATCGAGCTCGCCGAGGAGATCTGCCGGGCGGTGCCGTGCGCGGAGCAGGTGCGGTTCACGTCGACCGGCTCCGAGGCCACCTTCTTCGCGCTGCGCGTCGCGCGCACCGCGCGGCAGCGCGACAAGATCCTCAAGTTCGAGGGCGGCTACCACGGGGCCCACGACTACTCGATGATGTCGTCCACCCCGCGCTCGCCGAAGGCGTTCCCGGCGCCGGTGCCGGACTCGTCCGGCATCCCGCACGTCCTGGAAGACCAGGTGCTGATCGCGCCCTACAACGACCTCGCCACCGTCGAGGGCATCGTGGCGACGCACGCCGACGAGCTGGCCGCGGTGATCATCGAGCCTTTCCAGCGGCTCATCCCACCCCAGCCCGGTTTCCTCCAGGGCCTGCGCGAGATCACCCGGCGCCACGGCATCCTGCTCATCTTCGACGAGGTGGTGACCGGCTTCCGCCTCGCCTACGGTGGCGCCCAGGAGTACTACGGCGTCGTGCCGGACATCGCCTGCGTCGGCAAGATCGTGGGTGGCGGCTTCCCCCTCGCCGCGGTGTGCGCCTCCGCCGACCTGATGCAGCCCTTCGATCCCGCGCACGACGGCAAGGGCGACTTCATCTCGCAGTCCGGCACGCTCAACGGCAACCCGATCGCCGCGGTCGCGGGGCTGGCCACGCTCGCCGAGCTGCGCAAGCCGGGCGCCTACGAGCGCCTGCACGGGACGGGCCGGCGGCTGATGGCCGGCCTCGCCGAGCTCGGCCAGCGGTCGGGCCTGCCCGCGCAGGTGGTGGGCGAGCCCGTGGTTTTCGATATCCTCTTCACCGGCGAGCCCGTCACCGACTATCGCTCGCTCCAGAAGGCCGACGGCGGGCTGGCCCGCGCCTTCACCACCGAGCTCATCAAGCGCGGCGTGGTGAAGAACACCCAGAAGATGTACATGTCGCTGGCCCACACCGACGCCGACGTGGCCAAGACCCTCCAGGCCTGCGAAGACGCCCTCAAGGTCCTCCCGAGGAAGAAGCGCTGACCCCGGTCTCAGGAGTTCAGCAGGCGCGTGACGCACTCCTCGGCGACGCGCGGATCGCCCTCGCGCTCACCGGGCATGGTGGCCCAGCCCTGCTTCACCACGTAGTCGGAGCGGTTCCAGGAGTCGGCGGCCTGCAGCGCCTTGTGTTTCTCGGCCCACTGCGGATCGTGGCGGGCCTGGAGCGCACAGATCGGGGCCAGGCGCGCGACCACCGCGTCCTTGCCGGCGGCCTCCGCCATGCCGCGGGCGGTCTTGCCGGTCACCCAGCCGCCCCACTCGAAGCCGATCACCAGGGTGAGCACGACCACGAGCACCCAGGACCAGAACATCGCGGTCTTGCTCGGGCGGACGTCCCTCCATCGCTCGGCGATGCTGCGCTGACGGGGTGTATCCATGGCGGTTCCTCCTGGCGGACAGCGTACGGGAGGAGGATAAAGCCCCGGTGAGACCGGGATGAGAAGTCGGTGAGAGCCTAGCCGCCCTTCAGCCGCGGGTCCAGCAGGTCGCGGAGCGCGTCGCCCAGCATGTTGAAACCGAACACCGCGAGCGACAGCGCCACCGCCGGCCAGATCGCGAGCCACGGGGCGCGGTACATGTGGTCGAGCCCGGCCAGCGAGAGCATCCCGCCCCAGGTCGGGTAGGGCGGCGGCACGCCCAGGCCCAGGAACGACAGGCTCGCCTCGGTCAAGATGACGGTCGAGAGCCCGGTGGTGGCCACCACGATGATGGTCGGCACCACGTTCGGCAGGATGTGGGTGAGGGCGGTGCGGAGGTGCCCGGCGCCGAGGGCCCGGGCGCTCTCCACGAAGGTGTGCTCCTTGACCAGGAGGGCCACTCCGCGGACCACCCGAGAGTTCTGGATCCCGAAGGCGACGCCGAGCACGATCGTGATGTTCCAGACGCTCGGCCCCAGCAGCGACATGATCGAGAGCAGCAGGAGCAGCGGCGGAAAGGCCATCCACGCGTCCACCGCGCGCTGCACCAGCAGGTCGAACCGTCCACCCAGGTAGCCCGAGACCACCCCGATCGCGGTGGCGAGCACGCTGCCGATGGCGATGGCCCCGAAGCCCACGTAGAGCGAGATGCGCGCCCCGTAGACGAGGCGGGTCAGCAGGTCGCGCCCGAGCTCGTCGGTGCCGAGCCAGTGCGCGCGGCTCACGACGATGAAGCGCTCGCGGAGGCTGGTCTGCGCGAAGCCGTAGGGGGTGATCCAGTCCGCCAGGACCGCGGCCAGCAGCATCACCAGCACGATCGCCCCGCCGACGGCCCCGAGCGGCTTGCCGGCGAGCATGCGGACCCACACCTCCACCCACCACGGCCGGGTGGCCCTCCTCCGCGCGCCGAGCCTCCGCGCTCCGAGCGGCGGCTCTGCCGCCGCAATCTTGGGGGAGGCCTCGGAGGGGGCCGTCGAGGCCCCCTCCGACTCAGTACCGAATCCGCGGGTCCAGGAACGCATACGAGAGATCGATCAGCAGGTTCAGGCCCACCACCATCGCCGCGATGATCAGGTTCACCGACTGCACGACCGGGTAGTCGAGCCGGGTGAGCGCCTCGAAGAAGAAGAGGCCGACCCCGGGCAGGCGGAAGATCGACTCGATGATGACCGAGCCGCCGATGTACAGCGGCATCTGCAGCCCGATCAGGCTGATCACCGGGATCATCGCGTTCTTGAGCGCGTGGCGCAGGATGATCGGGCGCTCGGCCAGGCCCTTCGACCACGCGGTGCGGATGTAGTCCTGCCGCAGCACGTCGAGCAGCGCGGAGCGCATGATGCGCATGACCGGGCCGGCCCGCGTGACCCCGAACACCAGCGCGGGCACCAGCATGATCTTGAGGTTCTCGACCGGGTCCACCGTGAAGGCGGTATAGGTCCAGACCGGCGTCCACTTGAAGTAGATAGAGGGCAACACCACCACCAGCACCGCGAGGCCGAAGTAGGGGACCGACAGGGCGAGGATGGCGAGCACCCGGCCCAGGTAGTCGGACGCGCTGTCCTGCCGGGCCGCCGAGACGATGCCGATGACCACGCCCAGCACCACCGAGACCAGGATCGTGAGCAGCGCCAGCTCGAGGGTCACCGGGAAGCGGCGGGAGAACTCGTCGAGGATGGGCTGGCGCGTCCAGTACGACGAGCCGAAGTCGCCCCGCAGGACGATCCCGCCGATCCAGTCGAGATACTGAACGTGGACCGGGCGATCGAGGCCGAGGTCGTGGCGGAGGGCCTGGAGCGTGGGCGCGTAGGCGTGCCCCTCGACCATGCGGGTGGCCACGTCGCCCGGCATGAAGCGCATCAGGGCGAAGACCATCACGCTCACCAGGAACAGCGTCGGCACGGTCAGCAGCAGCCGCCGGGCGACGTACCGCTTCACCGGGCGCTCCTCACGCCCTCCGCGTCACTTGTCGAGCCAGGTGTAGAGGAGCCGCATCCCGAGGCCGTAGCCGTCGTGGTGGCGGAAGCCCTTCACGTAGGGGGGGTGCGCCACGTACTGCGGCCACTGCGGCACGTAGACGTAGTAGGCTTTGTCGGCCAGGTAGCGCTGGATGTCGTCCACGATCTGCCGACGCTTCTTGGGATCCATCTCGCGCCGCTGGGCCACCAGCATCTTGGTCAACTCGCCGTCGGCCACGTGGCTCTGGTTGGTGGGCAGCTCGGGGTAGAAGCGGCCGAAGAGGAAGTCGTCGACCTCGGTGAACGGGGTGGAGGGGCCCATCGCGGCCTTGTCATACTTGCCGAGCGCGGTGGTCGAGATGTACTTGCCGTACTCCTCCGGCTTGAGCTCGACGGTGATGCCGATCTTGCCCAGGTCCTCCGCGGCCAGCTCGTAGTAGTTGCGCCACGGCACCACGTAGCCCGGCCAGTGGTAGATGGGCATGGTGAAGCCCTTGGCGTAGCCGGCCTCCGCGAGGAGCTTCCTGGCCTCCGCCGGATCGTAGCCCACGAGGTACTTGGCCTTGGCCGGGTCGATCTTGGCCGCGTCGAGCTTCCAGTCGGCGAGCGCGCAGGGCACCGGCCCCGCGTCCACGCAGCCCTCCCCGAAGAGCAGCGCGTCATTCCACGACTTGCGGTCGATGGCGAGCGAGACCGCCCGGCGCACGCGCACGTCGTTGAACGGGGGCTGGTCGGTGCGCAGGTAGATGAAGCCCTGGCCGATGACCTTGTAGGGGGTGATCGACATCTCGGGGCTGGTCTGCTTGAGCGAGCGGGCCTCCTCCGGGCTGATCCAGCCCCAGACGTGCGGCAGCTCCGCCTTGCCCGCCCGCAGCACCGCCAGCCGCGCCGCCGCGTCCGGCGTGATGTCGATGGTCACCCCGTCGAGGTAGGGGAAGCCCTTCATGAAGTAGCTCGGGTTGCGCTCGAAGACCATGCGCACGCCCTTCTCGTAGGACTTCAGCACGAAGGGCCCGGTGCCGATGACCGCGTCCGGGTTGTTGAAGTCCTTGAACTTCTCCTCCGCCTCGCGCGGGAGGATCGCGCAGAAGCTCGGGCTGGCCAGGTGGTTCAGGAAGGGCGCGTAGGGCTCCTTGAGCGTGATCTTGACCGTGTAGCGATCGACCACCTCGATGCCGGTCACCGGCTCGAAGCGGTCGCGGAAGCCGGACTTGGCCATGAACCGGTCGAGCGAGTACTTGACGTCGTCCGCGGTGACCTCGCGCCCGTTCACCGGCGGCTTGTTGTGGAACTTCACGCCCTTGCGGAGGCTGAAGGTGTAGACCTTGCCGTCCTTGGAGACCGCCCACTTCTCGGCCAGGTCGGGGAGGATCGAGAAGTCGGTGGGCGACTTCTGCTCGGGCCCGTTGGGGAAGCGCACGAGCTGGCTGTAGGCCAGGCTGATGTAGGAGTGGCTGAGGAAGCTGATCGTGAGGTGCGGATCGAGGCCCGGAGCCTCGCGCTCCGCGATGCGGATCACCCCGCCGCGCTTGGGCTGGGCCCCCGACTGGGCGAGGGCGGGGCCGGTCGCGACCAGCGATCCCAGGAGGACGCCGGCGAGCAGCAGACAGGTCGAGGGAAGGACGCGGCGCGCCATGGCCAGATCTCCTGTTCTCGAGAAAGGTGTCGTCATCGACCGGGAGAAGGAGCGAAACGGGCCGAAAAGTTGGCCTATTATCCTCGGGGGCGAGGGGTTGTCAATGTGGGCGTCCGCCCACAGATTGGGCGGGCCGGCGGAATAATTATCTGCGTGACGTACTCTCTCACGTGCCGACCACCCTCGCAGGGCCGGATGGCTCAGAGAATTGAGGCGCGCCCTGTGACGTGGAGCATCCACAGCAGAAGCGACCGGGGCTGGTCAAGGGCGCGCGCGGCGTGTGTCGGGCCCCGACGGCGCTGCCCGGTTGACCTGCCTGCCCCCCGAGCATAGGCTCGGGCGCATGACGATGCGCAGCGCAGCCTCTCTGGCCCTCCTCGGCGCAGTCCTGGTGACGATCTTGCTGGTCGTTGGCTTCCTCCTCGACCTGCTGAACGCGCTTCGCGGCCTCGTCCCGGCGCTGCGATTGGTCACGTCTTTCATCTACGCCTTCGCAGGCGTGGGCGCCGTGGTGTTCCTGTACGTTTTCCGCAGAGCCCAGTCCTGACCGTGCCTCCCGACCGCCAGACCGGCCCCAGCCAGCCCAACCCCACCCCCACCAAGCTCGTCGGCGTCGACGTCGGTGGCACCTTCACCGACCTGGTGCTGGTCGACGAGGCCACCGGCCTAGTCCGGGTGGCCAAGGTCCCGACCACCGTCGCCAATCAGGCCGGCGGCGTGCAGGCCGCGCTGGCCGGCGCGGCGGCGCACGCGGCCGAGGTCGCGGTGATCGTCCACGGGACCACGACCGCGACCAACGCGCTGCTCGAGCGCAAGGGCGCCCGCACCGGGCTCGTCACCACGCGCGGCTTCCGCGACGTGCTGGAGCTGGGCCGGCGCACGCGTCCCACGCCCTACGGGCTCAAGGGCACGTTCGAGCCGCTGATCCCGCGCGATCTCCGCCTCGAGGTGGACGAGCGGGTCGACGCCGAGGGTCTCGAGGTCACGCCCCTGGCCGCGGAGCAGATGCGCGCGGCGGTTCTGCGCCTGCGCGGGCAGGGCGTCGAGGCCCTGGTGATCCACTTCATGCACGCGTACGTCAACGGCGCGCACGAGCGCCAGGCGCGCGAGATCGCCGCCGCGCTCTGGCCCAACGCCTACGTCACGGTCGGCTCCGAGCTGCTGCCGGAGTACCGCGAGTTCGAGCGCGGCACCACCGCGGCCATCAACGGCTTCGTGCAGCCGATCATCGACCGCTACCTGCGCACGCTGGCCGGCGAGCTGGGCCGCCAGGGCTACCGGCGCGAGCTGCTCATCATGCAGGGCAACGGCGGCACCATGTCGGTGGACCTGGCCGCGCGCCACGCGGTGAGCACGCTCATGTCGGGCCCCGCGGCGGGTGTGAAGGCCGCGGCCTACACCGCGCTGGCGGCGGGGCACCGCAACATCATCAGCTGCGATATGGGCGGGACCAGCTTCGACGTCGGCGTCATCCGCGACGGGCGGCCCGCGCTCACCGCGGACAAGGAGATGGGCTACGGGCTGCCGGTCCGCGTGCCGATGATCGACATCCACACCATCGGGGCGGGCGGCGGCTCCATCGCGCGGGTGAACTCGGCCGGCATCCTGCAGGTCGGGCCCGAGAGCGCGGGGGCGGATCCCGGCTCGATCTGCTACGGGCGCGGGGGCGAGGAGCCGACCATCACCGACGCCAACCTGCTGCTCGGCCGCCTCAATCCGGACGGGCTGCTCGGCGTCGATCGGGCCGCGGGGCTCGACCGCATCCGCGAGATCTTCGACAAGAAGATCGGCGCGCACCTGGGGCTGGGCCCGGACGAGGTGGCCAGCGCGATCGTGAGGGTGGCCAACGACAAGATGGCGGGGGCCATCCGCCTGGTGTCGCTCCAGCGCGGCCACGACCCGCGCGACTTCGTGCTCTTCGCCTTCGGCGGGGCGGGCCCGCTGCACGCGGTCGCCCTGGCCCGCGAGCTCGCGATCCCGCGGGTGCTGGTGCCGGCCCGGCCCGGGATCACCTCGGCGCTGGGCTGCCTGGTGGCCGACGTGCGCCACGACTTCGTGAAGACGGTCAACCAGGGCGTGCTGCGCCTGGACCTGGCCGAGGCGCACCGCGTCCTCGCGGCTCAGGTGGACGACGGCCGCCGGATGCTGGCCTCGGAAGGCGTGGAGGTCGAGACGGTCAGCGTCCAGCACGAGGCGGACATGCAGTTCGTGGGGCAGACCCACGTGCTGACGGTGCCGATCGCGCGGACCGACTTCGCGCGCGAGGACCTGATACGCGCCTTCGAGGCCGCCTACTGGGAGCGCTTCGAGGTGGAGCTGCGCGAGATGCGCGCCCAGGTCGTGAGCCTGCGCACCGCGGTGATCGGGCGGCGCCGCCCGGTGTCGCTCCAGGGCTTGATCGCGCTGGAGCCGGCGGCGGGCAAGGTCGCGCCGGCTACACGGCGACGCGCCTGGTTCGACGGGCAGTGGCACGACACGCCGGTGTACCGGCGGGAGCAGCTCGGCGGAGGCGCGGAGCTGGTCGGACCGGCCATCGTGGAGCAGCTCGATTCCACCACCGTCATCGAGCCGGGAGACCGGGTGCGCGTGGACGCGCTCGGCAACCTCGAGATCACCGTGCGCGGCCTGGAGGCCGCGACGCCACCGGAGACCCGTTGACCATGGCCCAGACCCCCGTGACGCAGGACGCGCAGCTCGACCCCCGGCTGGTGCTCGACGAGATGAAGAAGAACGGGGTCACTCACGTGGTGTGGCTGCCCGACAGCGAGACCAACTTCCTCTACCAGCTCATGCAGGCCGATCCGTCGCTCCAGCTCGTGCCGGTCAGTCGGGAGGGTCTCGCGTTCTCGATCGCGGCCGGGCTCGCCACCGGGGGCCGGCACCCGATCATCCTGATCCAGAACACCGGCCTCATGGAGTCGGGTGACTCGCTCCGCGGCTGGACGATCGGGCTGCAGATCCCGGTGGTGATGATGGTGGGCTACCGCGGGTGGACTCGCCACGGCGTGAACACGGACAGCGCGGCCACCTACACCGAGCGCTTCCTCCACGCCTTCGGCATCACCTACTACCTGGTCGAGACCTCGGCCGACGCGCCGCGCATCTCCATCGCCTTCGAGGAGGCCCGGCGCACGCAGCGGCCGGTCGCGGTGCTGATGGCCGACGAGTACCACGGGTTCAACCGCTAGGAGGCCGCCCCTTGTTCCAGACCGCCGACATGCTCCGGATCTTCAACGCCCACCGCGGCGACGCCATCGTGGTGCCGGGCCGAGGCGGTCCGCACTGGACGAAGATCAGCACGCGGCCCAGCCGCGACGTGCCGCTCGGCGACCCCGCGATGGGCGGGCACGCCGGCTTCGCGCTGGGCTTGGCCCTCGCGCGCCCCGCCGACCGCGTCGTGCTCTTCGACTCCGAGGGCGACCTGCTGATGAGTCTCGGCATCTTGCCCACCGTCGCGGAGCTGGCGCCGGCCAACTTCTACCACTTCATGCTCGACAACGAGTGCTATGCCACCACCGGCGGGCAGCCGGTGCCCAACGCCAAGAACGTGGCGTACGACGTGATCGCCCGCGGGTGCGGCTATCCGCGCGCCCTGGCGTTCGACAAGCTGGACGATTTCGAGGTGAGCCTGCCGTCCATCCTGGCCCAGCCGGGCCCGGTGTTCGTGGCGCTCAAGGTGGTGCCCGAGGTCGAGAACGTCCCGATCGGGCAGCGGGTGCGCTGGCAGACCCGCGCCCGCGACCGCGTGCTGGCGGACCTGCGCGCGGAGCTGGGGGTCGCGAGCTAGCGTCCATGGCCACGATCGATCCGGTCACCCTGGTCGTCGTGCAGAACGGCCTGCAGCAGGTGGCCAGTGAGATGGACCTCACCTTCGAGCGGGCCGCCTTCTCGCCGGTCATCTCGGAGGGCTTCGACCGCTCCGACGGCATCTACGCGCGCGACAACGGCGAGGTGATCGCCCAGGGCGAGCTGGGGCTGCCCATCTTCGTGGGCGTGATGCAGTTCACGACCCGCGCGGTCATCGACCACGTGAAGGCGGCCACGGAGCCGCTCCGGCCCGGCGACATCTTCATCGTCAACGACCCCTACTGCGGCGGCACCCATCTGATGGACGTCAAGATGGTGAAGCCCTACTTCTACCGCGGCGATCTCTGGGCCTATCTCTCGAACACCGGTCACTGGCCCGACACCGGCGGCTCGGTGCCCGGCGGCTTCTCCACGCGCGCCACCGAGGTGCAGCAGGAGGGCCTGCGCCTGCCCCCGGTGAAGCTCTTCCGCGAGGGCGTGATGCAGCCCGACATCCTCAGCATCATCCTCGCCAACATCCGGGTTCCGGAGGAGCGCATCGGCGACATCACGGCCCAGGTGGCCGCGCTCACCGTGGGCGAGAAGCGGCTCACCGCGCTGCTCGACCGCTACGGCGAGCCGACGGTGACCGCGTGCATCGCCGAGCTGCGCCGGCGGTCGGATCTCATGATGCGGGCGCACATCGGCAAGATCCCGGACGGCGCCTACGCGGGCGAGGCCTTCGTGGACTCGGACGGGGTGGATCCGGACCCGCTGGCGATCCGGCTCCGGCTGCGGAAGGAGGGCACGGACCTGCACTTCGACTTCTCTCAGTCGAGCGGGCCATGCCGGGGGCCGCTCAACAGCGTGATCGCCACCACCAAGGCCGCGGTGTACCTGGCCATCAAGCACGTCTTCCCGGACGTGCCGATCAACGCGGGCTGCTTCGAGCCGCTCCACATCGCCGACCCGCACGGGACCTTCCTCTACGCGCGCTACCCGCGCCCGGTCTCGGGCTGCGCCGCCGAGGTCAGCTCGCGCATCGCGGAGTCGGTGTTCACCACGCTGGCCCAGGCCATCCCCGACGAGCTCTTCGCGGCCCCCGCGGGCACCAGCGGCAACCTCACGCTGGGCGGACACGACCCGCTGAAGGAGCGGCACTACATCATGTACGTCTTCAGCGGGGGCGGCTACGGGGGCAGCGCCGACGGTGACGGGCTCACCAACGGCTGCTCGACCATCGGCATCTCCAAGACCCAGCCCACCGAGGTGCTCGAGCAGCACTACCCGATCCTGTTCGAGCGCTACGCGCTGCGCGAGCGCTCGGGCGGGGCGGGGAAGACGCGCGGCGGCTTCGGGGTGGACTACAAGATCCGGATCCGCCGCGGCGAGGCCCTGCTCTCCTTCCTCATGGACCACGGCCGCTTCGGCCCGCCCGGGCTCTTCGGCGGCCGCGACGGGGCGCGCAACGAGGTGGTGGTCACGCGCCAGGGGGGCGAGTACGTCTCGCCGCATCTCTCGAAGGACGAGGACATCCGGGTGGTCGCGGGTGACACCATCGCGGTGCGCACGCCGGGCGGCGGCGGCTACGGCGAGCCCTGGCAGCGCGAGCCCGAGCTGGTGGCGCGCGACGTGGCGCGCGGGTACTTCACGGCCGCCGACGCCCGGCGCGACTATGGCGTCGTGGTGACCGCCGCCGACCCGCCCGTCCTCGACGGGGACGCCACCGAGGCGCTCCGTCGCGGGGGTCGTCCGACGGCCTAGAGGCGACCGTCCGGGCCGGACGGCCTAGTGCATGACCAGGCCGCCGTCGACGCTGATGGCCTGGCCCGTCATGTAGCCAGCCCGGCTGGAGGCGAGGAAGCCGATCACGCTCGCCACGTCCTCCGGCCGCTCCATCCGCCCCAGGGGCACGCTGGCCAGCCGCCGGCGGGTGAACTCCTCCGCCGCCATCCCGGACAGCGCGCCCAGCTCGGTGGAGACGCTCGTCCACATGTCGGTCTCGACGAAGCCCGGGCACACGCAGTTCACCCGGATGCCGTCGCCGGCGTGGGCCAGGGCCAGGCTCTTGGTGATGCTGATGACGGCGGCCTTGCTCGCGTTGTA
>Ga0070694_100002344_pt1 | contig 11194 bp, 6 predicted proteins | sample KBSK1251metaG_FD_65470 | JGI IMG/M metagenome (GOLD analysis project Ga0070694, IMG submission 65470) | Corn, switchgrass and miscanthus rhizosphere microbial communities from Kellogg Biological Station, Michigan, USA - KBS K1-25-1 metaG | ecosystem: Host-associated > Plants > Roots >... | reverse complement strand
AGCACGCGCGAGCCGTACTTGATCCACCGCTTCTGCGGCTGCAGCGTGCCGCTCGTCTCGTCGACGACCTGCCGCTTGAGGATCTGCAGCACCAGCTCCGCGTCGGTGTCTTCGTATTTCTGATTGAGCGTCTTGAACAGCTCCTTGACGGTCTGGCGCCGCTCGTCGATCAGCTTCACGAAGAGCTGCGGCGTCACGCGCTCGCCCTTCTTCGAGTACTTACCGTCGTCGGTCAGCTCCGCGCCGTGGAAGACGGTGAGATACAGGAAGTGCCAGAAGATCTCGTAGGTGGCGAGGTCGTTCATGAAGCGGTTGCCGGTCAGCGGATCGTCAATGGCCGCCGCGTTGTTGCCGTGCAGCTGCTGGTACATGAACTCCGTGGCCATGTACATCGCGTACCGCATCCCGTCCTCGGTGGTCGGACCGTTCGGCCGGGCCAGCAGCTGCTGCCGCGCCTGCGGCGCCCAGAGCTTCTCGACCGTGAGATCCGATTCGGACAGCTCCAGCGGCGAGATCCTGCCGTTCTTCAGCAGGCCGAGCGACTCGAGCCGCTCCTTCTCCGGCGGCGTGGTCTGCTCGACGACGCGCTGGAGGTCGTTGAAGTCGGTGACGAGCGACTCGCGGCCGGCGGCGACGTAGTCGGGCGACACCGTCGCCACCCAGCTCTGACGGTAGGTGTCGTGCAGCGTGCCGTTGATGCGGAAGAGACCCGTGAGGCGCTCGCGCAGCTTGTCGAACCAGATGTCGCGCAGCGCCTTGCCGTCGTTTTCCGGCGCGCGCGGGTTCTGCATCTGCGCGGCCATGCCGCCGATCGGCATCGCGCCCGCCAGCAGCGCCAGCAGCGCGTTGCGGCGTGTGTAGTACGACATCGACGGCTCCGTCATCGTCACCGCGGACGGGTTCGGGAAGACCATCGACGCGTCGTGGTGGAACATGTCTTCGCGGCTGTTGATGTAGTCCCATCGGCCGACGTTGGGGCCGATCAGGTTCTCGCGCAGCACCCACTGGATGACTTCCTGCTGCAGCGCGAACTCGGCGCGCTCGTTCAGCGTCTTGATCTTGATCGTGCCGCGCGGGACCCCCATCGACTCCTCGAGCGACTTCAGCAGCCCGCCCACGAGCTTCGCTTCCTGCCACGACTCGAGCTTCGGGATGTAGTAGTAGATGCCCGAGCCGTTCTTCTTCTGCGATTCGTAGTTGTTCAGCGCGTGGATCACGAGGCCGGGAATGATCGCCGGAACCTCCTGGCCGTCGACAGAGATCTGGCGGTTGCGGAGGTGCAGCCCCGCGACGCGATGGAAGATCGTCGGCCAGTTCTCCTTCGGCGCTTCGATCTTGTACGTGCGGTTCTTCTTCGGATGCTGGTAGGGCTTACCGTCCCACTCGTGGGCCAGGATGCTTTTCAGGTTCGTCCAGGCTTCGTAGAGCTGCGCCTTGTAATCGCCGCCGGCGTCCTCCCAGTCCCACATCCACTGCGAGGCGCCGCTGTTGAGCGCGCCGAACGCCATGCCGAGGTCGATCGACGGGCCGGTGCCCTCGAGTCCGGGCTTCATCGTATCGGCGGGGATCGGGACGTTCGGGGCAACGCGCCAGGCCTTCGGCGTCTTGGGGCCGAAGAAGCCGTCGAGCATTCCCTGCCGGATGTCGACGACCGTCGCGCGGTTGCCGTCGGGATCGGAGACCTGCGTCGCGGGATCGAGGAAGTCGTACTGACCCTGCCGATGCGCGACGCGGTCATGCAGCTGGTGCCGTGCCTGCATAAGCGCGGCGAACTCGTCGCGCGTCGCGCGCGCCAGGCGCGCGATCAGCTCCTCGACGTTCGCCTTGCGGCCGCCAATCGTCTTTGTGCCGAACAAATCTGAATATTTCTGAAGAATATCGGGGCGGACCGATGCGGACGAGGACTCAGACACGTCAACCCTCCTGCCTGGAAACGGAAACAACGAATTATATATGGCCGGGAAGGTCGGTGATGGCGTGCACGACGCGCGCGGCCTGGTAGCCGAGCTCGTCGGGCGGCTCCGCGGCGGCGCGCTGAATCCAGAACGCGGTCAGCCCCGCGGATGCCGCGCCGGCGACGTCCCACGCATTGGACGACACGAACCCGATCTCGCCAGGCGCCACCCCGAGGCGCGCCGGCGCAAGCGCGTACACGCGCGGGCTCGGCTTGTACACCCGGATTTCATCGACGCTGATGACCGCGTCGAGCAGGCCGGCGATCCCCGCGCTGCGCGTCGCCGACTCCAGCATCGGCGGCGCGCCGTTTGACAGGATGGCCAGGCGCACCCCGTTCGATTTGAGCCGCTCCAGGCCGGGTTTGACGTCTGGAAACGCCTGCAGCGTCTTGTACGCGTCCATCAGCTGCACGCGCTTCTCCGGCGTCAGCTCCAGCTGCATCGCGCGCGCGGCGTAGACGAGCGCGTCCTGCGTGACCTGCCAGAAGTCGGCGTAGCGGTCCATCATGCTGCGCAGGAGCGAATACTGCAGCTGCTTGCTGCGCCACAGGACCGCGAGCGCGGTGCCGCTGCCGGGAAACAGGCGCTCGCACAGCGACGTCACGGACAGCACGTCGAACAAGGTGCCGTAGGCATCAAAAACGAGCGCTCGCATGGTGTGCCATTGTAGGATCCCGCGCATGCGCAAACAGATGCTCGCCGCGATCGTTGTGGGAAGCCTGACCGGTCTTCTCACGTTCCCGTCTGCGTCGGCCGCGGCGCAGTCGTGCGAGAGCCTCGCGTCTCTGAAGATGCCGGACACGACCGTCAACACGGCGGCGCTCGTCCCTGCGGGTCCGTTTGTCGCCAACCCCGGGGCGGCAGGCCGCGGCGGGACGCCGCCGACGCTGCCTGCCTTCTGTCGTGTCCAACTGACGGTCGCGCCGCAGATCAACATCGAAGTCTGGATGCCGGCCTCAGCCTGGAATGGGAAGTTCGAAGGGGTCGGCGGCGGAGGCTATGCGGGGGCGATCAGCTACGGCGCGATGGTCACTGCCCTCAACGCCGGCTACGCCACGGCGAGCACGGACACGGGGCACGTTGGCGGCGACGGCCGCTTCGCGCTGGGCCACCCGGAGCTCGTGATCGATTTCGGCTATCGCGCGATTCACGAAATGACGGTGAAAGGCAAACAGATCGCCGAGGCGTTCTACGGAACGTCGCCGCGCGAGTCGTACTTCGTCGGGTGCTCCACGGGCGGCCGGCAGGGCCTTTCCGAAGCGCAGCGGTATCCCGACGACTACAACGGCATCGTCTCCGGCGCGCCGGCGATCGATTGGCAGCGTCTCCTGATCAGCGCACTGTGGAACAGCCAGGCGACATTGAAGGATCCGGGCAGCTACATCCCCCCGGCGAAGCTCGCCGCCATCAACGACGCATCGCTCGCGGCGTGCGATGCCTCCGATGGCGTGAAGGACGGCCTCGTCGCCGACGGTCGGCAATGCAATTTCGATCCCTCGTCTCTGGTGTGTCGCGCCGGCGATTCGGCGGCGTGTCTCATGCCGAAGCAGGTCGAGGCCCTGAAGAAGATCTACGCGGGCCCGCGCGACGCCAACGGGAAGCAGCTCTATCCCGGCCGCATGCCTGGCGTCGAACGCGGGTGGGGCAACTTCACGACGGGACCCGAACCCGGTCGCTCTGCCAACTACATTCTCGGCGGCGCGTACCTGAGGTTCTTCGTGCTACAGGATCCGAATGCCGATCCGTTGGCGTTCGACGTCGCCACCGACATGGCGAAGGTGGACAAGGACGAGAAGGACATTGCCGCGCTCGCAACGATGAACGCGAATCTGAAACCGTTCCGCGACCGCGGCGGCAAGCTGATTCTCTATCACGGGTGGGGCGACGACGCGATTTCGCCGCTCAACACGATCAATTACTTCAAGCTGGTCGTGGACAAGACGACGGGCGGCCCGAAGGCGGCAGACGCGCTGGCGCCAGAGGATGCGAAGTTCACACAAGCCGCGCAGAAGACCGGAGACTTCATGCGGCTCTTCATGGTGCCGGGCATGAATCACTGCGGCGGCGGACCGGGCCCGACCACCTTCGATGCGCTGTCCGCGCTTGCGAGCTGGGTCGAGAAGAAACAGCCGCCCGACACACTGCTCGGCACGCATCTCACGAACGGCACGCCCGATCTGACACGGCCGCTCTGCCCGTACCCGCAGGTGGCGAAGTACTCGGGTCAGGGGGACGTGCGCCAGGCCGCCAACTTCACGTGCGGATATTGAGGCGCCGGATCCCGGATCCCGGCCGCCGCTACTGCTGTTGCTGCTGCTCCGCGTCCGTATCGCGAGGGACCGACGTGACATCACGTGACATCCACGGCGTGAACGGCACGCTGTCGGCCGCGTTCGGCGCCGCCACAGGCCCGATGCGCACCGCCACGGATAGATCGCTGAGGACCGCGCTGACCCCCTTGTAGACGCCGCGCGTCGGCGGCACGTCCGCGTAGTCGCGGCCGACGGCCACGCGAATGTGCCGCTCGCCGGCGACGGCGTTGTTGGTCGGGTCGAACCCGACCCATCCGAGACCGGGCATCAGCGCCTCGGCCCACGCGTGCGTGGCGCCGTCGCTCGATCGATCCGCCGCAGTCTCATCCCTGAACAGGTAGCCGCTGACGTACCGCGTCGGGATGCCGAGGTGGCGCGCCAGCGCGATGAAGATGTGGGAGAAATCCTGGCAGACGCCGCGGCGGGCCTGCAGCGCCTCGTCTATCCGCGAATCGACGCGCGTGGTCTGCGGGCTGTATTCGAAGCGCGCGTACATCTCCGACATCAGGCCGCGAAGCGTGGACAGCGGATCGGCGCCCCGCATGAGGCCGATGGTGCGGGCGAGCTCGAAGAGCGCGTGCGTCGTTTCCGCGAAGCGGCTCGGCGCGAGCAGGTCCCAGCACTCGCCCGACTTCGACACCGCGTCGAGCTCCGCCCACGTTTCGGCCGGCAGCGCGGGCGGCACCTCGGTCGGTGCACTACATTCGACGCGCGCCTGCGCCGTGAGCGCCAGGCGCGCGTGACGCCCGGGAACGTTGAAGTGATGGACGACGTTCCCCTCGGAATCCTGGTAGACCATCACGCGCGACGCCGGCACGGTGCTCAGCGCGAAATGCAGACACCGCTGGTGCCCGTCGCTGCGCGGCTGCATGCGCGCCTCCATCACGCTCTCGGTGATGGGCGTCTCATAGGCGAATCGCGTGACGTGTCGGATGGTGTAGCGCATGGTGACTACGCGGGAATCGCGGACTCGATCGGATACGCGATGTAGCTCTGGTACACCGCTGCGTGGATCAGCGCGCACTGACGGCTGATGCCCGCCAGGTAGACGTGCGGATCATCGCTGAGGATCTCGTCCACCTGGCCGTAGTCGAGCGACGCGTGCAGCCGGCCGATGAGGCGCTCCGGGCGGCCGCCGGCGCCGCGCCCGCTCGCGCGCGCCACGGCCTGCAGCGCCGATTCGACGCGCGCGGCCGCGAACCGGACCGAGCGCGGAAAGTCCGCGCTCAGCAACAGGAACTCGGTGACGCGCTCCGGGCGCACGTCGGCGGTGTAGTGCCGGCAGTACGCCTCGAGCGCTGAGCACGACCGCAGCAGCGCCACCCAATCGACCGATTCCAGGCGGCCATCGGCCTGCGTCGCGCCGTCGGAGACGAATCGATCGAGCAGCCCTGCCGTCGCGCCTGCGCGCTCGATGAACCGTCCCGCCTGCAGGTACTGCCACCCCTCCGCATGTCCCATCGTCGCGTCGGTGATGCCCTGGAAGAGATGGATGCCCGCGATGACGGTGCGGCAGAGCGAGGCCGGCCTCGCGTCGCGATCGGCGGTCGAGTGGATCTGGCGAACCGCGAGGAACAGCGCGTTGAGCTGCTCCCACATGTCGGAGCTGATTTCCTCGCGAACCTGCCTTCCGTTTTCGCGCGCGGCGGTGACGCACGCCGCGACCGAGTTGCGATGCGCCAGGTCGAAGAGCGCCGCCGCCACGAGAGGCCCGCGGTCTACGGATTCCGCATCATCCGACATGCCAAGGCTCGCGAACAGGCGATCCGCCGTCGCTCGCGTGCCTGCGCGGCCGAGGCCGAGATCCAGGCCGACCTCGATCAGGCGCGCGGAGTGCTCCGCGCGTTCAAGATACCGCGCAATCCAGTAGAGGCCGTCGGCGACTCGGGAGAGCAGCATGCGGTCAGTCCTGCAGGACCCAGGTGTCCTTGCTGCCGCCGCCCTGCGACGAGTTGACGACGAGCGATCCCTTGCGAAGGGCGACGCGCGTGAGCCCGCCCGGCACCAGCCTGACGCGATCGCCGTAGAGCACGTACGGGCGCAGGTCGATGTGCCGCGGCTCGATCGCGTCGCCGGTGAAGCAGGCGGCGCGCGAGAGCGTCAGCGTCGGCTGCGCGATGAAGTTGCGCGGCTCGGCGAGAATCTTGTCGCGGAACGCGGCGCGCTGGACGGCGGTGCTGTGCGGGCCAATCAGCATGCCGTAGCCGCCCGACTCGCCCACCACCTTGACGACCATCTGATCGAGCCGCTCGAGCACGTGCTGGCGATCGGCCGGCCGGTGCATCAGGTACGTCTCGACATTCGACAGCACCGGCTCCTCCGACAGGTAGAACCGGATGATCTCGGGCACGTAGGCGTAGATCGCCTTGTCGTCGGCGACGCCGGTGCCAATGGCGTTGCCGAGCGACACGTTGCCCGCGCGATACGCGTTGAGCAGCCCCGCCACGCCCAGGCGCGAATCGGGACGAAACGCGAGCGGATCGAGGAAGTCGTCGTCGACGCGGCGATAGATGACGTCGACCCGGCGCAGGCCGGACGTGGTCCGCATGTAGACGATGTTGTCGTGCGTCAGCAGGTCGCGCCCCTCGACGAGCGGCACGCCCATCTCGCGGGCGAGGAAGGCATGCTCGAAGTAGGCGGAGTTGCCGACACCGGGCGTCAGCACGACGACGGTCGGATCGGATCGGTTCGGCGGCGCCAGCGTGCGGAGCGTGGCCAGCAGCGCCTGGCCGTAGTCCGCAATCGGGCTCACGCTGTAGCGGGCAAACAGGCCCGGGAACACGCGCTTCATGACGTCGCGGTTCGCAAGCATGTACGACACGCCGCTCGGCACGCGGAGGTTGTCCTCGAGCACGACGAACCGGCCGTCCTCGAGCCGCACGAGGTCAGTGCCGGCAATCGACACGTAGATGTCGCGGTGCACGCTGACGCCGCGCATCTCGCGCCGGTAATGCCGGCAGCTGTACACGAGCTCGCGCGGCACCACGCCTTCCGCGAGGATGCGCCCTTCGTGGTAGATGTCGCGCAGGAACAGGTTGATGGCGGTCAGGCGCTGCGCGAGCCCGCGCTCGATCGTCGCCCACTCGGCCGCCGTGATGATCCGCGGGAGCAGGTCGTACGGGAAGATCCGCTCCGTTCCCTGCTCGTCGCCGTACACGGTGAACGTGATGCCCTGCGCGAGAAACGCCCGGTCGGCCTCGGTCTGGAGCTGACGCAGCTGCGGCAGCGAGGCCGCCAGGAGATCCTCGACGAGCGCCCGGCAGTGCGGCCTCGGCTGTCCGGAGGCCGCGAACATCTCGTCGTACGCGCGGTCGAGCACGTAGCCCGAGAACAGCTCGCCGGCCGGGGGCGGCGCGATCGGCGTTGATCTCTCGACACTTCCGTGGGACAGCGTGGATTCCGCGCCGTTTCTGTACGGATCGTGGCCGGCAACGGCCGCAGGATGCATGGGTTCCTCCGGTGGGCGCACGCGAAGGTGCAACGCCTGAGCCACCGCGCGCGCCGGTGCGCCCCACGTTTCGCGCCGGAATTCGCGCGCGGCGCACGCGATTCACGATCGGTGGCGCGCGGAATCATTCGCATCTGTCTCCTCCAGGCGGACGCCAGACGAAAACGTCGTTCGCGTCAGCGTGATGCCGCGAATTCGCCGGGAAAATCTGCGACGGCGGGGGCAACTTTCTTGCTCTGGCTTCCGAGTCATTCCCCGGAGGCCTCGTGATCAACGATGACGCCGTCGCGCCCGTCCGCGAGCACTCGCTGCTCTGGACGCTCGAGGAGATCGGGCGGCTGATTTCGAGAAGCGGCAACCCGTCCGAAACGCTCGCCAACATCGTGACCCTCATTCACCGGAGGTTCGCGACCGACGTCTGCTCCGTGTACCTGCTCGAAGCGGACCGCGTCACGCTCGTCCTCGCCGCGACGATCGGTCTTCGTGCCGATTCGATCGGGCGCGTACGCATGCGCATCACCGAAGGGCTCGCCGGCCTCGTCGCCGAGCGGATGACGCCCGTGCGCGTCGCCGACGCGACCGCCCACCCGCGTTTCAAGTACTTCCGGGACGCGGGCGAAGATCCCTACCGGACGTTCCTCGGCGTCCCGATCGTCGATCGGGGCGTCCTGCAGGGCGTCCTCGTCGTGCAGACCGCCGAGCCACGTGCGTTCAGCGACGACGACGTGCGGATGCTGACGACGGCGGGCAGCCAGCTGGCGCCCATCGTCAGCGAAGCGAGGACGACGGAACACTTCGTCGTCCCCGCCCATCAACGGCTCGGCGAGCTGTCCCAGAATCTGTGGTGGAGCTGGGACGACGAGAGCGCGGCGCTCTTCCGGGAGCTGGATCCCGTGCTGTGGCAGGAGCTCGATCACAATCCGGTCGCCCAGCTCCAGCTGCTGGACATGAAGACGCTCGACGAGCGCGCGTCGCAGCTCGCGCTTCACGGGCGCGTCAATCACGCGTACCGGCGCATGCAGGAGTACCTGCAGTCGAAGCGGACGTGGGGCGCGCGGCATGCGAGCGTGCTCGGCGCGCGGCCCGTGGCGTACTTTTCGGCGGAGTTCGGGCTGCACGAGTCCATCCCGATCTACTCCGGCGGCCTCGGCATCCTCGCCGGCGATCACCTCAAGAGCGCGTCGGACCTCGGGATTCCGCTCGTCGGCGTCGGGCTGTATTACGACCAGGGGTACTTCCGGCAGCGTCTCGATCTCGACGGCTGGCAGCACGAGGATTACATCGACCTCGATGGCGGCCGGCTCCCGATCCGCCCGGCGCTCGTGGGCGGCCAGCCGCTGGTCATCGGCATCGACACCCGCACCGGTCCGCTGAATGCGCGGGTGCTCACGCTGGCGGTCGGACGCAACGTGCTGTTGCTCCTCGATTCCAACATCGACGGGAACCGGCCGGAGGATCGCGAGCTGACGGCGCGCTTGTATGGCGGCGACGAGCGTGTCCGCATCCGCCAGGAGCTGCTGCTCGGGGCCGGCGGCGTGAAGGCGCTCTGCGCCCTCGGCATCGTGCCGGGTGTCGTCCATCTCAACGAAGGCCACAGCGCCTTCGCGCCGCTCGAGCTCGTGCGGCGGCGAATGGACGCGGAAGGGGTCGACGCGCACGAGGCGATGCGGCGCGTGGCTGCGCAGATCGTCTTCACGACGCACACGCCGGTGCCTGCCGGCCACGATCGTTTTTCACCAGCGCTCATCGAGGAGCACCTCGGGCCGATGCGCGACGCGCTGGGCCTCGACCCGCACGCCTTCATGGCGCTCGGACGCGCCAACGCCGCCGACGCCACGGAAGACTTCTGCATGACGGTGCTCGCGCTGAAGCTGTCGCACCGCACCAACGCGGTCTCGTCGCTGCACGGCCACGTCTCGCGCGCGATGTGGACGTCTCTCTTTCCCGGCGTGCGCGTCGAGCACGTGCCCATCGGGCACATCACCAACGGCGTTCACGTGAAGTCGTGGCTCGCGCCGCAGATGAAGCAGCTGTACGACCGCCATCTCGGCGTCGACTGGCTGGCACGCGGCAGCGAGCCCGCGGGCTGGGATGCCGTCGACGACATCGATGACGGCGAGCTCTGGGAGACGCATCAGACGCTCAAGGCGCAACTGATCGCGGCGGCGCGGCGGCGGGCGTCGATGCACGCGGAACGCCGCGGCGAACCGGCGGCCGCCGTCGCCGCGCTCGCGCGGGCGCTCAGCCCGGACACGCTCACGATCGGGTTCGCCCGCCGTTTCGCGACCTACAAGCGTGCCAACCTCGTGCTGCAGGACCTCGAAGCGGTCGCCTCGCTCGCCAACCATCCGCAGATGCCGGTGCAGTTCATCTTCGCGGGCAAGGCGCATCCGCGGGACGTGCCGGGCAAGGCGGTGCTCCAGCAGATCGCGCGGCTCGCCCGCGATCCGCGGTTCGCCGGCAAGATCCTGTTCATCGAGGACTACGACATCAACGTCGGCCGCTACCTGGTGCAGGGCGTGGACGTCTGGCTGAACAACCCGAGGCGGCCGCTCGAAGCATGCGGCACGAGCGGGCAGAAGGTCGTCCTGAACGGCGGGCTCAACCTGTCGATTCTCGACGGCTGGTGGGCCGAGGCCTACGACGGCCTCAATGGGTTCGCGATCGGCAACGGCGAGGTGCACACGTCCGCGAACGTCCACGACGCGCGCGACGGCGGTGCGCTTCGCCGGGTGCTCTGCGAGGAGGTGGTGCCGCTCTATTACGAGCGCGATGGGGACGGCCTGCCGCGCGAGTGGATCGCGCGGATGAAGCGCGCCATCCGGACGCTCGGCTGGCGGTACAGCGCCGATCGGATGGTGATGGACTACGTGCTGCAGGCGTACATCCCCGCGGCGGGAGGGACGAGCAGCAGTTGCCGCGAGCGGACGTAGGGGCCGACCTTCAGGTCGGCCCCCTGTCAGTTGAACCTGACGTACTCGAAATCGATCGGCTTGGTGTGGATGCCGCGGCGCGGCGGCGCAATCCAGTTCGCGAACTTGCCGGGCTCGACGACGCGCCCCTGCATCATGGCCTGGACGAACGTGTAGTCAGCGGCGCTCGGCATCCATTCGTCGCGCCGCCCGTTCCACTGCTCGGCCGTCATCACCTCGCCATCGGGGCTGATGTGATGGCCGGCGTAGTTGCCGATCTCACGATGGAACCCCTTGTGCGGCAGCCGGAGCCGGAACGGGATGCCGTGCTTCTCGATCACCTTGTTCCACCGATCGACGCCAGCCTGGACTTCCCCGATGTAGTCGTCCCGTAGGCGCTCGTTCAGCGCGTTCAGCGCCGGTATCTCTTCCTCGACGACCCGCCCGCTGGAAACGGTGCCGACTTTGTACGTCGCATCCGTCAGCGCGTGGTCGTCGGCGATCTTCGTTTCCTCGTAGCGTCCCTTGAGGCCCGTCGTGTAGTAGCTCGCAGCGTTCGACGACACG
>Ga0070694_100002342_pt1 | contig 11197 bp, 6 predicted proteins | sample KBSK1251metaG_FD_65470 | JGI IMG/M metagenome (GOLD analysis project Ga0070694, IMG submission 65470) | Corn, switchgrass and miscanthus rhizosphere microbial communities from Kellogg Biological Station, Michigan, USA - KBS K1-25-1 metaG | ecosystem: Host-associated > Plants > Roots >... | reverse complement strand
TATAGAAAGGATCATGCCACGGTCAATTCGCCCTGCCTGGCCAGTCAATGACCTCGCAAAATCACCGAGCCAACCCATGGATCTGCCCAATCGAGGCCCTCGACCTGTCCGCGGACGGACCCCGGCCGGTCTCAGCGCCTCACCCGCGATCGGGCGCCTCCACGGTCGTCGGGCATTTTCTTAAAGAATGAGACGATCGCTCTACCGGGCCTTGCTTCCCCCGAGCCGGAGCTTGCGGAGCGGTATCGGCGTGGCGCCGGTGCTCCCTTCCTTGACCAGCCAGGCGCCGTCCATCGCGATCCCGGTCAGGACCTGCGGCGCTCCGCCCGAGGGCCAGCGGATCTCAATGCGCTCGATGCTGAGCGCGTCCCCCAGCCCGATCTCCAGCCGCAGGGGGGAGGAGCCGAAGCTTCCGCCGCTCGACATCGTCTTGTGGATCGAGCGGTCGCCGCCGGGGGTCTTGACCGACACCTTGATGCGCGCGCCGATGCCCGGCCGGTTCGAGGCGACCCCCTCCAGCTTGAGAGAGACGTAGTGATTCCCGTGCCCCGGGTTCTCGAACAGCGCGTTCCGGAAATGATCCACCTCGAACGCGCCGCCGACGATGTGATAGATGTCCTGGTCGCCGTCGTTGTCCAGGTCGGCGAACGAGACACCGTGCCCCTTCTGCAGGTGCCCGAACCCTCCCGAGGTCGTGACGTCCTGGAATCCCCGGCCCTGGTTGTTGCGGAAGACGCGGTCGGGGAGCAGCGTGCCCAGATCGGGATCGCCGGTGCCGAGGAAGATGTCGAGCCAGCCGTCGTTGTCCAGATCGCCGTAGTTCGATCCCATCGCCAGGAGCAGCCTGGAGAGCCCCGCCTGCCTGCTGACGTCCTCGAAGGTCCCGTCGCCGCGGTTCCGGTACAGGCGCGCCAGCTCGGAGCCGTGAGGCAGCCCGAGAACGTCCCTGGCGATGTCGCCCGGGTCCTTGAGCTGGTACCCGGTGACGAACAGGTCTTCCCAGCCGTCGTTGTCGTAGTCGAAGAACCAGGTGGGGAAGCTGACGGACTGCCCGGTCACGCCGGCCTTCGCTCCCACGTCGACGAACCGTCCGGCCCAGGAGAGGCGCGCGGCCTGGGACGGCCGCGCGGCGCCGGGCGCCGGCGGCGCCGCCATGGGCCCGACGTTCCTGAAGAGGTGGTTCGGACGGCCGCGCACCGAGAGGTAGAGGTCCGGGCGCCCGTCGTTGTCGAAATCGCCGCCGGCCACCCCCTTCACGAACTCGTTGACCGCCACGCCGGCCTCGGCGGCGCACTCGGTGAAGGTGCCGTCCCCGTTGTTGCGGAACAGCTCGCAGGGGTTCGGCGACCCCTCGGTGGTCTCGTTGCCGACGAAGAGATCCAGCCAGCCGTCGCCGTCGAAATCGCGCCAGACGGCGGTCTGCGACGGATGGTAGCTCAGCAGGCCGGCCTCCTCCGTGACGTCGGAGAACCGGCCCCCTCCGAGGTTGTGCAGGAGGGACTTCGGGTAGCGCCCCGACACGCCCATCCAGCCCCCGCGCAGGACCAGCACGTCGAGGCGGCCGTCGTTGTCGTAGTCGGTCTGCATGATGTTCAGCCCGCCGACCAGCCCGGTCAGCCCGGCCTCGGCCGTCTTCTCGGTGAACGTGCCGTCGGCGTTGCTCCGGAAGTAGCGGATGGGCGATTGCAGCCCGGACGACGAGGCGAACACGTCCAGGTACCCGTCCCCGTCGAAATCGTCGACGATCGATCCGCCGGCCAGATCGTCCACGTCGAGCCCCACCGTCGCCGCGATGTCGGGGAAGCGCCCGATGTCGTAGTCCGACTCGAACAGCTTGGGGTCCAGGAGCCACGCCGCCGGAACGCCCTGCGGGTACTGCCCCAGGGTCATGTAGGCGATGTTCAGGAGCCAGCGGGCCTGCATGTGGTCCGGTTTCACGGCGAGTACCGACTCGAGGATGGCCGCGGCCGCCTTGGAGCCTCGCTGCTGGCCGTGGACTCCCGCGCCGCTCACGGGGAACAGGCAGGAGCGTGGATTGTGGTGCTGGACGCAGTTGTCGGTCTCGGCGCGCCGCAGCTCGGAGATCGCCTGGCGGATGCGCACCTCGAACCACAGCCGCGACGGGGGAGCCCCCGCGGCGGGCCGGGCCATTTCCTCCAGCCGGACGAGGCCCGCGACGGCGTCGTCGGTGCGCCCCGAGTTCAGCTGCTGCGTGGCCAGCTCCATCTGCAGCGGAGGGGGGACGTCGCCACCCCGGTTGCGGATGATCTCCTCGAGCATATTGACGCGGGCGGCGTTCATGAAGGGATTGCGGCCGGGTTCCGTCTCCGCGACGATCCGCTGCAGGCGCTCCGCCATCAGCCTGGTGCCGGCGGTGGGCTGGCCGGCGGCCGGCGGGGCGCCGGCCTTGCGGGCCGTTCCGGGTGTCGCGGGGGTGCCCTCGGGCGCAGCGGCCCGGGCCAGGAGGGCCGTCAGCGCCGAAGCGGCCAGGAGGATCCCCGCCGCCACGTACGGGCACGAACGAACCGACAGGCGATCGCGGATGTGCATGAGGCAGGGATCATATCGCACACCGGGCCGGCGGGCGCGTGATCGGCCCCCTGCCGAGGGCGGGATTCCCGGGCGCTACTCGACCCAGACGAGCTCGGCCTTGATCGTGCCGACGGGGCCGGTGTAGTCGAGAGGCAGCTCGAAGGTCGCGGTCCCCTGCGGCGGGACGATCGGCGGATCGAGGGGCGTTTCCCCCTGCGCGGCCACGCCGCCGTCGTCCTGCAGGATCCGCACGCGCACGCGGGCCTGAGACGCGGTGCTGCCGCCGTTGTTCTGGATCCGCCCGAACACCTTGAGCCGGCCGTCCGGCAGGACGGAGTGGTCGTTGGAGAGGAAGGACAGGCTGGCGCGGTTGCGCCTCTGGAAGCGCTCGCGCAGGCGCTCTTCGACGCCGCCGGGGCGGGACGCGAGGCCCAGCCGGGCGTCGCCCGCGCGGTTGGTGTGCGTGGCTCCTCCGCCCGGCGCGGCCTCGGCACCCGGGGAGGCGTCGGTCACGCTGGCCGCCATCTGCAGCGAGTCCGCCCGGCGCGCCTCCTGGGCGGCAGCGCGGCGCTGCTTGACCACGCCGGCGATCACCAGGCCCCCGAGCAGGACCGCGAGGATCAAGGGGATCCAGGAGATGCCGCGCGACGGAGAAGCGCTCTCCGGCGCCGGCAGCCGGCCGGCCTGGCCGCGCATCTCGGCCCCCGTCATGCCGGACCAGGTCTGCGTTCCGGCGACGGCCGCCGTCCGGGACGGCGTCTGGATCTCGGGGCCCATCGTCGCCAGCGCCCGCTCGAGCTCGCGGATCAGGGCGTCGTAGTCCTGGAACCGCTCCCCCGGCCGCTTGGCCATCATCTTCTGGATCGCCGAGGCGACGGGGTAGGGGACCGACGGGTTCGCGGCGCGCGGCGAGCGCAGCGGCTCGCTCATGTGCTTGACGATCATCGCCACCGGCGTCGGCGCCTCGAACGGCAGCCGGCCGGTCACCAGGTGATAGAAGGATGCGCCGAGCGAATAGATGTCCGAGCGCGCGTCGAGCGTCGCCCCCTGGGCCTGCTCGGGCGAGATGTAGCCGGGCGAGCCGAGCACCTCGCCGGTGGCGGTGAGCTGCGTCTCGGAGCGCGCCGCCTTCGCCAGGCCGAAATCGGTGATCTTGAGGGTGCCGTCCTCGGCCAGCATCAGGTTGCTGGGCTTGACGTCGCGGTGGATCAGTTTTTTCTGGGCCGCGTGCCGCAGCCCCCGGGCGGCCTGCAGGATGTGGCCGGTCGCCTCAACCGCCCCGAGGGCCCCCTTCTCCTTGAGAAGCGCCTCGAGAGAGCGGCCGTGGATCATCTCCATCGCGAAGTAGGGGACCGTCCCCTCCTGGCCGATGGTGTAGATCTGCGTGATGTTCGGGTGGTTGAGAGCCGCCGCCGACTGCGCCTCGCGCTTGAAGCGGGCGACGAACTCGGGATCGGCGGCCAGCGCGGGGAGGAGGGTCTTCAGCGCGACGTGGCGCTGCAGCGCCTCGTCGAGGGCCCGGTAGACGATCCCCATGCCCCCGGCCCCGATCCGCGCTTCGACCTTGTACGGGCCGAAGCGCTCCGGAATGTCCGGGGCGCCGGCTCCGTCGTTCGGACCTGGGTTCATCTGGCGGCGTCCCCCGCACCGGGACCCGGGACGCGATGACAGGATTGTCATCGGGACCTGCGGCCCCACGCTGCAAATCTAGGAACCACGAGAGGGAAGTCAATGCGCGGGAACGGCTTACTTCTTGAACATCCCGAGGAGCCCCTTCTTCCCACCCTCGTCCTGGGCGAGCCCTTCCGAGGCCTCCTGGTTGGAGGGATCCCACTGCAGGGCCTTCTTGAACATGTCGCGCGCCTTGCTGTGCAGGCCGCCGCGGGCGTAAAGCGAGCCGAGATGGGCGTAGATCTCCGCGTTCATGGGGTCCTTCTCGATCGCCTTCAGGAAGTTTTCCTCGGCGTCCTTCTTCCAGCGGGGGTTCCTGCTCTGGGCGATCGCCAGCCAGTGGAAGTGCTCCGCCTTCGACGGGTCCTGGTCGCAGGCGTTCTGCAGGAAGGGGATCGCCTCGCCGAGCTTCCCCTTGTCGAACATGTCCTTGCCGTGCTTGAAATTGATGTGCGCCACGGCCCCCGGGTCGACCTTCTTCTCCGGCTCCCGGGAGCTCTTGCGCACCGCCTGGTCCTCGTCGTACTTCTTGCGCGTCTCCGCGTTCGTCAGGGTCGAGTACGCCTCCGTGATGTGCGCGAACACCTTCTCCGCCTTGGCCTTCGCGTCCTCGCGGATGAACTTGTCGGGGTGGAATTTCTTGGCCAGGGCGTAGTACGCGCGGCGGATGTCGTCGGCCTGGGTGGTCGAGACCAGGTCGAGGACCTGGTAGAGGTCCTGCTCCCTGATCCGTTCGAAACGCTGCAGCATCTCGGCCTCGACGTCCGCGCTGGCCGTCGGGCGCACCCGCTCGGAGACCGAGGTGACCCGCCGCGGCGCCACGGCCGGCCGCGAGGCCTGTGGGCGTGACCCGGGCCTGGGGGCGGGAGGGTGGTGCGTCGTGGTCGCCCCGCCGTTCGTCGGCGTCCGGGCGGCCGCCACCGCGGGCGGCCTCGGCGCCATGGCGGGCGCCGCGGCGGCAGGGGCGGGCCGCGCGGCCGGAGCGGCCTTCGGAGCCGCGGCGGAAGCCGCCGTCGCCGGAAGCGGGATCTCGGCCGAACCCTCGGGCATCTCGAGGATGCCGGCCAGGGCCAGGCCGAGCAGGGCGCGCAGCGTGTTGTCCTCTCCCATCGGGCTGATGGCCAGGATGTCCGCCACGCTCGAGCCGCCGTCGACCCGGGACATGATGAAGCCTTCGGCCGGATTGAGCGGCACCTTCTGATATCCCTCGGGGGGGCGCCGCGACACCTGGACGCGCGCGTCGGACTGTCCCAGGCGCCGGCGGATCCAGTCGATCTCGGGGAAGGCGCGCGCCCATTCCAGGAGAATCTCGGGACTGCCTATGCCGCCGTCGAGCTGCTCGCGGAACGGGAGGGCGCCGGCCTGGAACTCGAAGTTCCCCTCGCGCGTCGTGAGGGCGCCGAGCGTCACGCGATGGATGTGCTCGCGCGTGAGCGCATCGAGGGCCTCCTTGGTCAGGGCACCGATCCGCACGAGGGTCGTGCCGAGGAGCTCGTCCTTCTGCTTGGCGGCCGTCGCCTCCTTCACCTGGGCCTCGGTGACGCCGCCCTTGTCGCGGAACAGGGCGGTGATGCTCTCGTTCGGGAGCGTGCTGACGGCGAACCGGATCATGACGCCGGCGTCGATGAACAGCTGTCGCGTCGTCGCGGCGTTCTGGAGCCGCATGACGCCGGAGGCCTGCCGGCGCAGCACATCGGCCAGGACGTCTGAGGGGGACCGCTGCGCCAGACTCCCGTTCATCGGACGGACATCCCTCCCGCCTCAGGCCGGCACACCCGGACCCGGCATGACAATCCGGGAATAACTTGTGGCCCGGCGGGAATTATTGCAAGTATTTCCGGACCAGGGCCTCACCCCAGGCCTGGCGCAGCTCCTTGAGGGAATAGCGGGTTACCTGCTCGAAGGCGGCGTCGGGGGTGGTCCCCTTGCCGGTCTCCTCGAGGACGTCCACCAGCGCGGGGAAGCCGACGCGCCCGTCGAGCCACTCGACGAACGACAGGGCGGTCGCGTAGGAGAAGGACTGGCCCCAGCCGTCCCGGCCCTCGGGGTTCTGGAACTCGCGGGCCAGGGCGAGCCCGGTGGGGGTCGGCGTGGTCTTTCCCTCGATCCACTGCGCCAGCCCCTCGTGCAGCCAGCGGGGGGCCGTTCCCCGGCTCTTGCCGGCGATGAAGGCGTGCGCCAGCTCGTGCACGAGGACGCGGCGCGCCTCGGCGTTGATCTGCTTCAGCCCGCCGATCGGCACCCTGATCTTGCCGTCGAAGAGTCCGCCGACGTCCGCCCCGGCCTGGGTCGCGTCGTAGAACTGCTTCTGCGGATACACGATGACGACGATCGGCTGCAGGGGGTAGTGATCGAACTTCACCTCGAGCGTCCGGAACTGGCTCTCCAGGCAGTCGAGGATCTGCCCTCCCAGGTCGGCGCTCCCGCGCTCTCCGTCGTACTTCAGGGTGAAATGGGCCGCGTCCGACTGACGGTACTCGCCGTCGATGGAGCGCTCGCGGGCCAGCTTGTCGATCTTCTCCTTGAGGATCGGATCGGGTTTGAGCTCGTAGGACTTTCTCCATTCCTGAAGAGCCTCCCCGGTGCGTTCCTGGCTGGTGTACACATCCCCCAGCAGGGCGTGCAGCCCGGGATGCTCGGGGTGATCGAGGAGCGCCTGCTCGAGGGTCGAGCGGGCGAAGATGTCCTGGTCCTGCCGAAAGTAGGACGCGGCAAGGCCGAGCTGCGTCGAGGCGTCCTTCGGGTCGTATCCGAGCGCCTCGCGGAACCGGGAGACCGCGGTGTCGTACTGCCGCGCCTTGTAGGCCCTCCCGCCGAGATGGCCGAGCAGCACCACGATCCGGCGCGTGTTCTCCTGGCGCGCCAGCGGGTAGTCGTCGATCCGTCTCTTCAGGACGGCGATGGCCTCCAGGATCTCGCCGTCCGTCATCGCCTCGATGCCCCCCTTCGCGGCGCTCCCCGGAGAAGCGGCCGGCCCCGTCTCGGGGGCGGGAGCCTGGGCCGGCTTCGCGGGCGGCGTCGCCTCGACGCGCAGGACATCGGCCCGCGGTACCGTGATCCGGCCGCCCCCCTGGACGACGATCAGGACGTCCCCGCGGTCCTCCCACGAGTCGGCGACGATCTGCCCGCCGTTTTTCAGGTGGATGATGTCGGCGCGGGGAGCTCCATGGGGCCACGAAAGAACGAGCAGGAAGGCGACGAGGTGGGGGCGGGCGGCGCGCCGCATCAGTTCCGGGGAATGAGCCGCGCCAGCGACACGGCGATCGGAGCGGTCCCTTCGGTCAGCCCGGCCGGAAGAGAGGGGGCCGCCGCGTGTGCGTCCTCGGCGGACTCGTACAGGCCCCAGAGAACGCGGTAGCACGGCCGCCCCTTGAGCGAGTACGGCAGGATGTACAGGGCGCTCTCCTTGCCCGCGCGCCGGCGCGCCCCCTTCACCGTGTCCTCCTGGCAGGCGATCATCAGCTGCAGGCTGACGGCGGTCGGTTGCTGGGAGGACATCACCTCCTGGAACAGGCTCGCCGCCCCGGCGGCGTCGTCCCGGTCGAGGCGAAAGCGCGCCTGGGCATAGCCCGGGTCGTCCGCCAGGCTCATGGCGTGACGGGCCGGCCGGGGACGGGGCGTCGCGGCGCGGGCGGCGGGCTCTGCGATCGGGGGTGTGACGGTGTCGCCCGGGACCGGGCGTTCGGCTGCGGGCGCCTGAGCCTCCTTCGGCGCCGGCGCGGGGGCCGCCTCGACGGGAGCGGGCGTCGGCTCGCTCCGGGCGGGCGGCTCCTCGGCCTGCGCAGGGGCCGCTTCGACCGGAGCGGAATCCTGCTCGGGCGAGGCGTCTGCGGAGGGCGGAGCCGCCTCTCGCGCCTCGGCGGTCTGCACCTGGGGTTCCGGCGCGGAGGAGCCACGACGCAGGATCAGCACCGAGAACGCGACGACGACCACCACGGCCACGGCGATCCCCGCCGCCAGGGACCGCGCCAGGCCGCGCGCCTGGCCGCCTCCACCGACCTTCCCGTCGAACGTCATCTCGATCGGTCCCACGTGGACGCGCTCGCCGGTCTCCGGATCGACCTGCCACTGCGGCGCGGCGGGCTCAGGATTCTCGTCAAGCGGCCGGGCGAAGGCCGGCAGCTCGTCGGCGGGGATGGGAGGGGGCTCCGCCGGGGCGGCCTCGACAGACGGGTTCTCCCCGAAGGGCGGAGGAAGGGGCGGCGCCGGGCCGAACGCGATGGGCGGCGCGGCATCGGGGGTGTCGTCCTCGATGATGACCACGTCCCCTTCGTCGTCCGCCTCGGCCGGCTCCGGAGGCGCCACGGGAGACTCGTCCGGCTCGATCTCGACCGGAATCGTCCGCCCCGGCCGGGTGTCGGAAGCCGCAGGCGAAGGCTCTGAGGAGACCGGCTCGGCCGGACGCTCGAACGGACGCTCGACCGCGGGCTCGGCCGGCCGGACCGCCACGGGCTCGGCCGGGCGCGCCTGCGCGGTCCCGGCCGCGGGCCCCACGCGCTCGGCGGCGCGCAACAGGTCGAGGGCCAGGACGATCTTGCCTACGGTGAAGTCGTCGAGCGAGGTCCCGCTGCTGATGTCCCGCAGCGTGGCGGAACCGTCGAGCAGGCGCGCGACGCGATCGGTCTCCGGATCGAGCTTCAGGACGGCCAGTGCCTGGGCGAGGCGATCGGTCGGCCGGTAGACCGATTCCATCGAGCCGATCTCGCGAATGACGGCGGCCCGGTCCCCCGCGTCCTGGAGACAATCGAACACCAGCCGGCGGGTGTTGAGCCCCAGCGACGTGACCTCGGGGGGGAGCGGGCCCGGAATCATCTCGTACGCGCCGGAGACGGCCTGGAAGCAGGAGACCACGATCAGGCGCACCTGCCGTCTCGCCCCCTGCAACAGCTCGGAAGGGCTCAGGAACCCCATGTCGATGAGCGTCTTCCCCAGGGAGGCGCCGGGTTGCAGGTTCTTCTTGGCCATGTCGAGCTGCTCGACTCCCAGGCGTCCTTCCTGGATCAGGATGTTCGCCAGGCGGTCGGGCTCGGCGTTGCTGGCGGCCGAGGCGATCTCGCCGCGCTTGAAATACAGGATCTTGGTGGCGTCCGGAAAGGTCAGCCGGAGCGTCCCCTCGAATTCATCGAGGTGGAGCGAGGCGACGAGCCGCGGCAGGAAGAGGCCGTCAATTGGTCCCTGGGATGGGAAGTCCTGCATGTCGGACAAGGCTCCTGGCCTGCCGGGTCATTATCAGTTCGCCCCCGGGGCCTGTCAAGGAAACGGGATTGGGCTTACACTCGCCGCGAGCATGGAACCCGCATTCGATACCGTGGTGGCCGGCAGCGGCATCGCCGGCCTGCGCGCCGCGATCGAGATCGCCGGTGGCGGCGGGCGCGTCGCCGTCCTGACCAAGGACTCTCCCACCGATTCGGCGACCGACAAGGCCCAGGGGGGCCTGGCGGCGGTGCTGTCGGACGACGACGAGGTCTCCCTCCACTTCCAGGACACCCTCGAGGCGGGGGACGGCCTGTGCCACGAGGGGGCGGTGCGCGTGCTGGTCGAGGAGGGGCCGGCGCGGGCGCTCGAGCTGATCGACTGGGGGGCGCGCTTCGACCGCGAGGGGACGCGCATCGCCCTGGCGAAGGAGGCGGCGCACAGCAAGAGGCGCATCCTCCACGCCCAGGGGGACTCGACCGGCCGCGAGATCGTCCGGGCGCTGGTCGCCAGGGCGGGCGGAGAGAAGGGGATCACGCTGGTCGAGCGCACCTTCTCCATCGACCTGGTCCTTTCGGGCGGGCGCTGCGCGGGGGTCCTGGCGCTCGACGAGGGGACGGGGCGCGCGGTCCTCCTGCGCGCCCGCGCCGTGGTCCTGGCGACGGGCGGTGCCGGGCAGGGCTATCTCGAGACCACCAATCCCCCGCAGGCCACGGGGGACGGCATGGCGATGGCCTACCGCGCCGGCGCCGAGATGATGGACATGGAGTTCGTGCAGTTCCATCCGACGGCGCTCCAGCTTCAGGGCGTGCCGCGCTTCCTGCTGTCGGAGGCGATGCGCGGCGAGGGGGGACGCCTGGAGAACGCTGCGGGGGAGCCGTTCATGTCCCGGGTCGACGCGCGCGGCGACCTGGCGCCCCGTGACATCGTGGCGCGCGGCATCGTGGCGGAGATGCGCCGCACGCGCCATCCCGCCGTCTACCTGAGCATGCGCCACCTGGATCCGGAATTCGTGCGCCGGAGGTTCCCGACGATCGCGGCGACCTGCGCCCGGCTCGGCCTCGACATCGGGCGGGACCGGATCCCGGTGACTCCCGCCGCGCATTACATGATGGGGGGGGTCAAGACGGACCTGTGGGGGAGGACCTCGATCCCGGGGCTGTACGCCGCGGGGGAGACCGCCTGCACGGGCGTGCACGGTGCCAACCGTCTCGCCAGCAATTCCCTCCTCGAGGGACTGGTCTTCGGGGCACGGGCCGGCCGCGCCGTCCTCGGCGACTCGCCCGGCCCGCCTCCGGGCGGACCGATCGAGGGGGATCCGGGCGTGGCGCGGTCGATCGATCCGGCCCGTGCAGGCGATGTCGTCGGGGCGCTGCGGCGCGTGCTGTGGGAAGGGGCCGGAATCCTCCGGGACGCCGCGGGCCTCGAACGGGCAATCGCGGCGACTTTGGACCTCGAGCGCGGGCTTGCGCCGCGCCGCGCCACGCGCGCCGGAGTCGAGGCGCGGAATCTTCTCTTCGTCGGACGGCTCATCGCCGAGTCCGCCCTGCGACGGCGCGAGAGCCGGGGCGCGCACTATCGCGAGGACTTCCCCGATCGCGAGGGTGGGCGAGGGCGGCACGGGATCATCGCTCCCGGCGCGCCCGCCCCGGACCTGCCGCGTCTCGCCGCCCCCGACAGCGACTAGTGCCGCGTCACCGAAGTCTTGTTACGTTCGACCGTCGCTGCATCCCCGCCTGCGGCGTTGCTCCTCGGTCGAATATGCTGGATATTGTCCCTCGTCGCGCCTTGCAGGCGGGGC
>Ga0070694_100002341_pt1 | contig 11197 bp, 12 predicted proteins | sample KBSK1251metaG_FD_65470 | JGI IMG/M metagenome (GOLD analysis project Ga0070694, IMG submission 65470) | Corn, switchgrass and miscanthus rhizosphere microbial communities from Kellogg Biological Station, Michigan, USA - KBS K1-25-1 metaG | ecosystem: Host-associated > Plants > Roots >... | reverse complement strand
CGCTTCAGCGTCGCGCCCGCGCCATTGAAGCGGATGCCGAGCGAATTGGTGAAGACGTCGGCGAAAGAGATCGTCGAACTTTTGAAGGCCGTGGTGTTGGCGTTGGCGATGTTGTTGCCAGCCACGCTGAGCGTGTTAGAACTGGCGCGCAGACCGGACAAAGCAGTGGAAAAATTAAAACCCATATTTCCTCCTAGTGAATGTGACTATGACTTGATGACTGCCGCCGGGTCGGACGCAGTTGATGGTTGATCGAGCACTTGGCTCAGCCGTTGATTGATGCTGATGAGCTGCTCGAGCGAATTGAATTGCGCGAGTTGAGCGACGAATTGTGTGCCGTCTTGCGGATTGAGCGGATCCTGATTCTTTAATTGCGCCACGAGTAGAGTCAAAAAAGTGTCGGCGTTAACCTTATTATCCTTACTCTGGTTTGTGGCCGGAGATGTGCCCTGTGGGAACAAGCTGCTGAGCGGATCGGTGGCATTGATATTCATAATGTCAGACCTCCATAAAAAGAGTTAAGAGTTTGGCGTTCGGTGGTGCGGAGTGTGACTTCGGATTCCAAACTCCGAACTCCGAACCCTGAACTCCGAACTCGGCGCGGGTTTCAAGCGCGCAAGCTTAAGAGACGATCGTTCACGGCGCTGCCGCTTGTGACTGCTAGGTCGGTTTCAAGCAATTCAGTGGCCGCCAGGCGCGGCTCTGATTGTGATTCCGATTGAGATTGATTTTGCGTTTGGCCGCTGGTGCCGAAATGCAGCCCCGGCCCGATGCTCACCTCCAACCGCTCCACCGGCAGGCCCGCCTGCTCCAACGCCGCGCGTAACTGGCCGAGGCCATCAGCCAAGGCGTGGCGCGCGAACTCGTGTTCAGCCGAGAGCCGAGCGCTGAACTGGCCTGCAGCGTGACGTGTGATCTGCACTTCCACCTGTCCCAGGTCTTCAGGTTGGAGATTGAGCCGCAACGTCCGGGTTTCGCGGTGGCGCAGCGTTTCACTCGCCGCGAGCAGAGGGTTGATGATTTGCCCGGTGATGCCCGCGCTCTGCGGCGCTCCCGCGATGGTGTTTGAGAGGGAGGCCATCTCCAAATTGAAGGCTTGAGCCGTTTGGCTGGCTGATGAAGAACCCGCTGTTTGTTTCGCGCCGGATTCATCTCCGCTCTCGCGTCCAGCGAGAAACGACGCGAGCGAGGCGGCGGTGAGCGGCGGTCGCGTTTGACGATTGGTTTCGGCCAGTGCGCTGGCCAGGCTCACCAAATCGCGGCGCGCGGCTTCGGTTTGCAGCGGCTGCGCCCCTTTGACTTCTTCGCTCTTTGCTTCCAGCCAGACGCCCGGCAAGCCCTTGGCGGTGGCCGCGCTCTTGAGCGTCGTGTCAGGTTCAATCGCGGCAGCATCGCCTTCGCTCTTGATGGGATCAGCGGAGGCCGCTTGCTGAAGCAGCAACTCTGCGTCTGTGGCCGCCCCGGTCAGCATCGTGGCGGGATTGAATGTGGCTTCAACAGTGGCCAGAGCATCGGCGGGAATTGCCAAGGAAGCGGTATTGCCCGTCGTCAACTCTGCCGGGTTCAGATTGGTCAGGCCATCGCCTGGCAGCGACACCAGCGGTGGCGGCGCGCCATCAATGGCGACAGCCATCACGCTCTCACTCATCGGCGCCACCTCGGTCAATTCCAGCGGTACAGTCATGGAAATCGGAGCGGCGCAAAGGGCCGTGAGTAATGTAGCAAAGCCATCGGCGGAGCTATCTTGGGAGTCAGCAGCCTCGGGCGAATCGGTGGGCGTTGCGAGATCGGATGCGGAAGTAACGGGCTGGATCATCATGATTTGTTCTCCCCCATGCGCCGCGCTTGTGCGACGGTCGCCATTTCATCGAGTTGAGTTTGTTCTACACGCGCCGCTTCGGCCTCGTGACGCGCATCGTGATGCTCGCGCAGCTTGGCGGTGACTTCGGCATTGCGCGCTGCTGTGATCGTCAGCCGCCGCTGGGCTTCATATTCATTCTGACGCTGTGCGAGGTGTGCTCGCGCCGCTTGAATCCGCCGCGCGAGCGCCGTCAGATAATTCGACCGCATAGCGGCTTCCTGTGGATCAAGCGCGCCGGCGCCGTAATTCTCGGCATACTCTTCGGCGGTTGCGGCGTGGAAGCGAATCGCTTCCTCAAGTTGCGCGGCAGCTTCATCTACGGCGGAAGCCGCTTGCGCAAGCTGGCGCTCGGCTTCCTCGCGGCGCATCTCCCGCAGGTTATGGACGGTTTGTAATGGGAAGGGAACTCGCTTCATGCCTTATTCTCCGTCCCGGCGACACGCAGCAGTTGCTCCACTGCTTGTTGTGACTCAATCATCTCCGCGCGGTTTTGTCGCAAGTAAGCGATCATCTGATCGTACCGCGCGATGGCTTCATCCACTTTGGGATTGCTGCCTGCTTGATACGCGCCGATGTTGATCAAGTCTTCGGCGCGTTGATAAGTAGCGAGCAGTTCGCGCACGCGCCCTGCTGCCGTCATCTGCGGTGGCGTAGTGATATGCGAAAAGAGCCGCGAGTTGCTGTGCAAAATGTCAATGCACGGATAATGATTGCGCGCTGCCAGCGTGCGCGAGAGCGTGATGTGACCATCGAGAATCGAGCGCACTGCGTCGGCAATCGGCTCGTTCATATCGTCGCCTTCAACGAGCACCGTGTAGAAGCCGGTGATCGAGCCGCCCGATGCGAAGTTGCCCGCGCGTTCGAGCAAGCGCGGCAGCAAAGCGAAGACCGATGGCGTGTAACCCTTCGATGACGGCGGCTCGCCCGCGGCCAAACCGATCTCGCGCTGCGCCATGGCAAAGCGCGTCACCGAATCCATAATCAGCAACACGCGCGCGCCCCTGTCTTTGAAGTATTCGGCGATGGTCGTGGCGGTGAGCGCTGCGCGAATGCGCACGAGCGGCGAATCATCCGAAGTCGAAGCGACGACCACGGAACGCGCCAGGCCGTCCGCGCCCAATTCGTTCTCGACGAATTCACGCACCTCGCGGCCACGCTCACCGATCATCGCAATCACGTTGACATCCGCCGTAGTGTGCCGCGCCATCATGCCGAGCAAAGTTGATTTGCCGACGCCCGATCCGCCGAAGATGCCGATGCGCTGGCCTGCGCCGATGGTGAGCAAACCGTCTATCGCACGTACGCCGGTGCCCAGTGACTCGGTGATGTTGGCGCGCGCGAGCGGATTGGTCGTCTGGCGATGAAGCGGATAAGTCTCTTCGTGATGAATCGGCCCACCCCCATCGAGCGGCTGTCCCAACGCATTGACGATGCGTCCGAGCAACGTCGGCCCGACTGGTGCTTCTGCCGCCGCGCCCGCCGCGACGACTAAATCACCCGCGCGCACGCTCGGCATAGGGCCGAGCGGCATCGAAAGCACCGTTGCATCGCGGAAGCCGATCACTTCGAGCGGCGTGCCGACCTCACCCGCGCGGCCTTCGAGATAACACAGATCGCCGACCGAAACGGCCGGGCCGCGTGATTCGATCACCAGCCCGACGGCGCGTGTCACCGCCCCGACCGACTTGAGCAAATCAGCGCGCTCTAGTCGCCTGAAATAAGGCGCGAGCAGCGACGGCGCAGGTGTGCTGCCGGCTTGGAGGTGTTGAGCGCTCTGTGTTTGAAGGTTCATCGTTTTGGGATCGAGGGAGTAGGGAGTAGGGAATAGGGAGTAGTTTCCAAATCCGACTCCCTCTTCCCGACTCCCTACCCCCTTACTTTCATCCACTCAAAAAATTGCGTTCGATCTCGGCGAACTGCTGTTCGATGCGCGCGTCAATGTCGCCCATTTCGGTTTCGACCAGGCAGCCGCCGCGTCCGACCAGACGGTCTTCGATAAATTCAATCGAGCCGTCAGCGCCAGCCTGTTCGCGGCGCGCGCTGACGTAGTGATAATCATCCGGGTGCAGCCGCACTTTGGCGACCGCGCGATTGTGCAAGCGCTGAAGCGCGACACGAGCGAGCGTGAGCGCGACTTCGTGATCTACGGTCACCTCGCGCTGGACGATCTTCTTGGCCATTTCAATCGCCAACTTGACCAGATCGCGTTCGGCGTGCGCGGCGATTTCGGTGCGCAGCGTGGCGAGTGTGTGGAGCGATTGCGTGAACTCTTGGCGCAGGTCTTCCACCGCGCGCTCTAATTCGAGAGTGGCATGGGCTTGGGCATCATGCTGCGCGCGTTCGCGCGTCTCGCGTTCGATGGCGGCCACGCGCGCCTGCGCTTCGGCAATCACTCGTTCAGCTTGGCTGCGTGCAGTTTGGAGAATCTCGTCAGCTTGCTCTGCGGGGACCTGAGAGTCAGGCGCTGCCATTGGACCGGGTTTTTGAGCCGGTTTCGGTTGTGCCGTGGGCGCAGAGACTGAGGCGGCGTAATGCTTCTCCCCTGCTTTCGGCGCCAAGTGTGACGGGTCTCCCAACTCCGGCAGCTTGAAAGGCGAGCAGGCAGAAGAGGCGTCAGACGTTTGCCGCTTGATGACCCTAACTGACATAAGAATCCTCCGAACCGCCACCCGAGAGATTGATTACTCCCTTCTCGTCTAGTTCGCGCAAGATGTCCACGATCTCGCGCTGCGCCATAGACACATCTTTGATTTTGACCTGACCCATGAAATCCATCTCTTCCTTCATCATCTCCACGGCGCGCGAAGACATGTTGGCAAAGAAACGAGATTGCAGTTCCGGGATCGTGCCCTTGAGCGCAAGCGTGAGCACCTTCTTGTCCACGCGCTGGAGGATTTCGCGAATGCCGACATCATCCACCAAGAGCAGATCGTCGAAGGTCACCATGAGGTTGCGAATCGAAAGCGCCAGATCCGGGTCCCGCCCTTCGATCTCTTCGAGCATCTTGCGTGAGATTTCGCGATCCAGCCGGTTGCAGACATCGGCCACCGCGCGTACTCCGCCGACCGTTTGCCGATTGTAGTCGCCGATGTTCTTCAGCTTTTGATCGAGCACCACGGAGATGCGCCGGATGACATCCTGCGAAATGGCTTGGAAACCGGCCATGCGCTGAATGATCTCGGCGCGTTGCGGCTCCGGCAAGTATTGCAGCGTGCTGGCCGCCGTCGAAGCATCGAGATGTCCGAGCACCAAAGCGATCGTTTGCGGATGCTCGTTCTGGAAAAGCTTGGAGAGTTGCTGCGGATCAACTTTTTGCAGCCCTTCAAAACCGACCGTCGTTTCGAGTGAGCGCGTGATTTTGTCGAGCACTCGCTTGGCGGTTTCCGGCCCATAGGTTTTAACCAACAGGCGTTTGGCGTACTCGGTGCCGCCCGAAACCACGTAGGAGCGCGCCAGCAGCAGTTGATTGAATTCGGTCGCTACTTCGTCGAGCACTTCCGATGGGACGCGATGCAGGACCGCCACTTCCTTGAGTACCGTTTGCACCTCGTCTTCATCGAGAAATTTGAAGATCTCGCTGGCCACATCATCGCCGAGCGCGACGCACAGAATGGCCGCCTTGCGCACGCCGGGAAAAGTTGAGTTGAGAGTATGTGATTCAGCGGGCATAGTTTCAGTCGTCTATTGAAGGAATAAAGCTCACTGTTCTTGCAGCCAACTCCGGATCGTCATGGCGACCATCTCCGGCTCGCGCTCGGTCCGTTCCATGAGCCGTTTCCTGATTGCGTTGGAGCGTTGCGCTTCCGCAAACCTACTCTCATCAAGCGTGGCTTCAGCGTCCATCTCAGCTTGTAGTTCCGCCACCGTGCGCGCCGAGCCTGATCCCACAGACTGCGCTGCGTCAGCGTTCTGCCCGGGTATCGCACGGTCGGGTGAAGTGGTTGAGACCGCTTCGCCAAGCCTTTGTTGGCTTGAGCCAGCGGCAAGTAATGGAGTGGCGCCAGCAGTCAAACGCGGCGCGGCCGCCGCAGCCTTGAGCGCGCGCTTTGCCGGACGTATCACAAAGATGAGGAGCAGCAGCGCGGCGAAAATCAATGCGCCGTATTTGATCCCCAGGTTGATGAATTCGCGGTAACTCTCCAAAAAGGAGAGCGGGCCGGAATCAACTGGCGTGGTCTTTTCAAACGGGATCGTTTGCACCACGATCTGATCGCCGCGCGCCGTGTCTATGCCCACGGCAGCAGCGACGACGTCTTGCATCTTTTTCAATTCTTCCGGCGTGCGCGCCGTAGCCGCGCCATCCACGATCTTGTCATCCACCACCACCGAGACCGAGAGCCGCGTGACCCGTCCGCCGTTGTTCACGGTGTGCTTGACGCTCTTGTCAATTTCATAGTTGGTGGTCGAAGCCGTGCGTTGATCGCCGAACGGAACCGGAGCCGCTGTGCCAGCGCCAGGAGAAGCGGCAGGTGATGGCGAAGCCGTAGGCGTAGGTGGCGGCGTATTGGTGGCCGGATTGTTAGCCCGCGCGCCGACCAGACCAGCCAGGCCGTTCGAGTTTGTGTTTCTGAATTCCTGCGAAGTTTGCTGCGAGCGAATCACGGCTGATTGCGGATTGTATTTCTCGTCAGTCTGCTCGACCTGGCTGAAATCGAGGTCAGCGGTGACGTTGGCGCGCACATGCCCCGCGCCGGTGATCGGTTCGAGCAGCGAGACGATGCGCTCCGCCGTGTCGGATTCCAGATGCTGCCGCGCTTCGAGGTGCGAATTGAACGCTGCCGCGCCGCCTGCGCCCGCTTGGGTGTTGCGGCCCGCTGCCGTGAGCACGCGCCCGCGCGTATCCATCACCGAGACATCTCCCGGATCCAAACCTTCGACGGCTGAGGCGATGAGATTGACTACGGCTTCGGTGCGCTCGCGCGAAAGTTCGCGGTTCTGGCGCATGCGCAGCACGACCGAAGCTTTTCCGCGTTCAGCCTTTTCCGTGAAGACCGACTCGCGCGGCGCTGTGATATGCACCCGCGCGCTTTCGACTTCGTCCATGCCTTCGAGCGTGCGCGAGAGTTCGCCCGACAACGCGCGCTGATAATTTACCCGCTGCGCGAAATCGGTCGCGCCGAAACTGTTCCGGTCGAAAATATCAAAACCCACGTGCCCGCCCGACAGCGCACCCGCCGCCGCCATCTGCACCCGCATCTCGGCGACGCGATCATTCGGCACAGTGACCATCGTGCCGCCCTGCGAAAGCTTGTAAGGCACGTTTGCCGCTTTGAGCTTGTCAATAATGACTTGCGCGTCAGCGGTTTTGAGATCGGAAAAGAGCACACCGTATTCCGGCTGCGAGCCGTACATCACGAGCGCGACGATCATGCCGAGCGTGGCGACAGCCGCGACACCCACACCGATGCGCTGACCCATGGTGAGCCGGTTCCAGATTTCGCCGAATTGAGCAAGTGGTGTTGGCATCTTTAGATTTTAGATTTTGGATTTTGGATTTTGGATTTTGGATTGAAGAGTAGCATCCGAGCGCAATCCAAAATCCAAAATCTAAAATCCAAAATCGCTAGACTTGCATGCGCATAATCTCTTCGTAAGCGCCGATAAATTTGTTGCGCACCTGGAGCGCCAACTGGAAGTTGAGATCCGCCGTTTGTAAGGCGATGACCGTCTTATGCAAATCCGGCGATTCGCCTGCCACGGCGCGTGCGATCTCTTCCTCGGCGCCCTTTTGCGACCGGTCGAGCGCTTCGAGCGCGCCGCGCACTGTGGAATCAAATGATGAAGAGGTTGAACCAGAGTTAGCCGCCACACCGGCCAGACCGGATTGATTCGCTGACGTGAGCGGAAGCGTTGCGGCAAGTGGATTAAGTCCGTTGATGCTCATCATTTTTTTGAAAGCTGACGGCTGAAAGCTGAAAGCTGACAGCTTCTTCTTTATTCACCGAGTTTGAGGCTGGCGCGGGCCATTTCCTTCGCTGTATTGAAGGCGGTGGCGTTGGCTTCGAAGGAGCGCGCGGCGGAGATCATATTGACGGTTTCTTCGAGCGGGTCTACTTCTGGCAGCGCCACGTAGCCGCTCGAGTTCGCGTCCGGGTGGTCGGGTTGATAGCGCAGGGTGACTTCGCTGGCGGGCGCGAGGCGCGTGGTTGATTGCACGCCTTGCGGGCTGCCCGGTGAGCCGGGAAAGACGCTGCCATTGGGAAACAAACTATTGAGCGCTTCGCCGAAACTTGGACGCGGCTCTTCGACCGTAATGGTTTCAAAGATCACATCGCGGCGGCGATAAGGCCCGCCCTCGGCGGTGCGCGTGGTATGCGCGTTGGCGAGGTTGGAAGTTGCCGCTTCGAGCCGTTCGCGTTGCGCGCTCATGCCTTGCGATGCGATTTGGAAAATAGTGAAGAGTGACATAGGAGTTATCTTCCTTCTCTAATTGCAGTGCGCAACATCCGCAGGCGCGCCTGCAACATTTGCGTCCCGGCCAGAAACTGCATGCCCGTTTCAGCCAGCGTAGACATCTCGCGTCCTGAATCAACCGTGTTGCCATCGAGTCCGGCCACGCTGCTTTTCTGTTCAACCACTTGCGGGCCGCGAGTGATGGCGGGCGCGGTCTGGTTGGTGCCGGAAGAGGGTGTGAGCGCTTCGTGCGCGACTTGCCTGAGATGGTCGGCGAAGTCTAGTTCCTTCGCCACATATCCCGGTGTGTCGGCATTCGCCAAATTGCTCGCCACGATTTGCGCGCGGCGGCTTTGCACGTCGAGGAATTCAGTCAATAAAGAAGTGATGCGGTCAAGACCAGGCATCGGCATACAGTTCGCCTCCGGCGCCCTGACTGCAACCATCGTGCCCGGCAAGCAATGCGCGGAAAACGGGCATTTTTCGCGGATTCTGTGTTTTCTTGCGCGGCCGATGATGTCGGCGCGGCGGCAGATGGCGCGGCGTGTGTCGCGTTCTTGACGCTTGGCACCGATGGCCGACTTCAGATAAGTGCCGCGAAACCCGCGCTCCGTAAGGCTTCTGCCAGCGCGTCCGGGTTCGTGGTTGTTTTTTGAGAGGGGTTAATGTATATTCCCCTCGCCTCGAACCGGATAGATCGCCTCATTCAGTCCGGCGAACCCAAGCCCCCAAGCTGAGCAACCAGCAGAAGATTGCAACTCCACCCAATTGTCAAAAACAAGAGATCGCGCTCCAGCAAATTCAGATCGAGATGTTCTGCGATAGTTTTTTCCGCCAGATCAAAAGAATCGAATTACGCGCCCACAATTCATAGTCGTGTTGTAGTTTTAATATGAGTATCCGAATTCTGTTTGTGGAAGATGAGCCGAGCGTGCGTGATGTGTTGCTGGAAACCGTCACGTGCGGCTATCAAGCCGAATGCGTCTCAACCGCCGAAGAGGCTATTGAGCGGCTGACGCAGGAAGCCTTCGATATTATCGTCACTGAAATCATGCTGCCGGGCATGTCAGGTCTGGAACTGCTTTCCAATTGTCCGCGTCTGCGTCCCGGCATTATTACCATCGCCATCACGCGCCACGGCACGATTGAAATGGCCGTCGAGGCGATGAAGCGCGGGGCGACGGATTTTCTAACCAAGCCATTTGCGCCGGAAGACCTGGCGAGCACCATCCGCGTCGCCGCCGAGCGCGTTTCGCGCCATGCGCTCTCAGTTACAGGCGCAGGCATCGCGGCAGTAGCGATTGTCGCCAAGTCGCAAGCCATGCGAAAAGTGCTCGAGCAAGTTAAGAGCATTGCGCCTTTCAACACCACCGTTTTGGTCACTGGGCAAACCGGCACTGGCAAAGAACTGGTTGCGCGCGCGATTCATCAGCAAAGTCCGCGCCGCCATCGCTCACTGGTCGCGCTCAACTGCGCGGCCATCCCGGAGCAATTGCTCGAAGACGAACTCTTCGGTCACGTCAAAGGCGCTTTCACTGGCGCGCAGACCGCGCGCGAAGGCCGCTTTGAGCAGGCTGACGGCGGGACACTGTTTTTGGATGAGATCGGCGATATGAGTTTGGCGCTGCAAGCCAAATTGCTACGCGTGCTGCAAGAGCGCGAGTTTGAGAAGCTGGGATCATCGCGCACGATCAAGGTGGATGTGCGCATCGTGGCGGCCACCAGCGCTGATTTGGAACGCCGGGTTAAAGATGGCAGCTTCCGCGCTGATCTTTATTATCGTCTCAATGTCGTCAATCTGCGGCTGCCGCCACTGTGCGAGCGCGCCGATGACATCCGGCCGCTGGCGGAAGAATTGCTCGCCCGCTTTTGCACGAGCGTCGGTTTGCCGCCGAAGAGCATTGACGAAGCCGTGTGGCGCGCGCTGAATTCTTATTCGTGGCCCGGCAATGTGCGCCAGTTGCAGAATGCGATGGAGCGCGCCGCGGCGCTTTCCGGCATTGCACCCATCATTCATGTCCATGACTTGCCGGAGGAGTTGCGCGAAGAGACGGCGATGAGTGAATGCGCGGCATTGACCGCTGAACCAGCGCTCGCGCCAGTGCAGCCGATCCCGGATGAAGGTTTGAGCTTTGAGGCGGTGGTGACCAAAGTCGAGCGTGAGTTGCTGCTGCAATCGCTGAGCAAAGCGGGCGGCAACAAGATGCGCGCGGCCAAGCTGCTCAATATGAAGCGGACGACTTTCGTGGAAAAGTTAAAGCGGTTGCAGATTGATTTGGACGGGGATTCGGCGGACGGCAATTGCTGAGCAGCAGTCCGAAAATAAAAAGGCGAAAGGCGAGAACAGATGACCATCAGCCAATCTGTTTTCGCCTTTCGCCTTTTTTGGCTTATGCTCGCTGATCGCAAGCGACGGGAGTCTTGATCTCTTCCTGCAAATAGGCGCGTGTGCCGCGCTGGGCTTGATCCAGACGGAGGCGTTGATCCGCCATCTCTTGCCGCGCGGTGAGCAGCAGCGGGCGTGAGCGCGCGTCATATTCCAGAATACCCGTTACGAGCAAGGTGGCCCGCGATGCCGCTTCGCTGCGCAGCATTGGTTCAGCCGCTGCGCCCAGCCGCAACCGCATCTCGGCGATTTGCCGGTGATAAACTTCCAGCCGTTCTCCGAGCGTGGCGCGTTCCTCGGTCACGCGCAGCAGTTCATCGAAGTTACGCGCTTTGACGGCCTCTTCCTCGCGGCGAGCCAGAGTGAGCAGCGCTTCCAGATCCGCGCACTGCCCGATGAGCAGATCGAGCAGCGAGTCGGCTTTGGCTTCGATGTAATTCGTGCGGGTCATAAACGGCGATGATCCTCAAGAAAACCAACAGACGTTTGGCTGATCAAGCGACAGCCGTCGTCAAGCGTGCTGTCAGCAAAGTGGCGGAGCCGGAAGCGGAGGCCGG
>Ga0070694_100002340_pt1 | contig 11199 bp, 7 predicted proteins | sample KBSK1251metaG_FD_65470 | JGI IMG/M metagenome (GOLD analysis project Ga0070694, IMG submission 65470) | Corn, switchgrass and miscanthus rhizosphere microbial communities from Kellogg Biological Station, Michigan, USA - KBS K1-25-1 metaG | ecosystem: Host-associated > Plants > Roots >... | reverse complement strand
ATCGTCGCGGACGTACTGTCCGATCCTTGCCTCGCTCCGTACAGCTCCCAGAACACGCCCAACCGGCGCGGCGTGGCGAGCCGGGTGGTGCCGTAGGCGCGCGGGATCACCGCGGAGAGATCGTCTCGGACGGAATCGGGTGGGTCGAAGAGCAGAAGGTCCGAGATCTCGACCTGTTCGGGCGATGCCGCCGCCGTCGCGACGCCGTAGCGCGCCCGGGCGACGTGATGCTCGCGCGGGGCCCGTGCTTCGAGTGACAGGACGAACGGCTGGCACGGCGCCGTAACCGTCAGCGCGCGCGTGCCGTAGATGAGCCCGGAGTCGCGCGCGATGGCGACCGTCTGCTCGTCCGCGGCCAACGCGAGCGCGCCGGCGACCGAGTCGTCGGTGAACAGCGTGTCGTGCGAAAGGTCGTAGGCGGCCACCACGACGCAGGAGTCGTCCCGTCGGAAGACGGCCGCCTGGTGGTCCAGCGGCACGAACGCCCGCGCGTACTCCGGCGCGTACCGATCGCGGGCGTGCCGGCTGTCGAGGGCCCAGTCGTCCGGCTGGGCGCCGCCCGGGTTATCGAAGGCGCCCTCCGAGGGCGCGAACCGGAAGCTCGGCGAGGGCTCGTGTCCCGAGATGCGCGGCTCCGATCGCACGAGGTCGGACGTCCGTGGCTCACGCGTCCAGTACGTCGCCCAGCCGTAGCGCACCACCAGGTCCCGCAGGTCGTCCGCCCAATAGAGGCCGAACGTCGTGCGCGTGTCCTCCTCGATGCGGGCGAACGTACGGCGGGCGTAATGCTCTGTGCGACGGTCGTTCCCGCCGAGCGAGTAGAGCGGGCGGGTGAGCCACCACCACCGGGCCGCGAACGTTTCCCGACCCGCGCAATCCAGTCGCTTGTACCGCTTGGCCAGCGCCCCCTCGAGCAAGAGGGAGATATCGGTCCAGCGGCACCGCTCATCCTCGGGCATGTCGCGCAATGCCGCGGCGAACGTGCTGTCGGCGCCGGCGAAATCTCCCGCCGCATGCCGCGCCAGGCCGCCCAACGCTTCGCACCACCAGAGGGTCGCGCGGCAGCTAGCCATGACGTGGAGGGCGGCGTCGTACGCCTGATGCTCGACCAGGTAGCGGATCCGCTGGCCGACGATCCATTCGTCTCCGGGCAGCGCCTCGGCGGCGCTCGCGAGCGTCGCGAGCAGCTTCACGCGCGCGTCGCGGATCCTCGGCGGCTCTTCCGGCGTGGTGTCCAACCCACCCTCGTACCAATAGCACAAGCGCCCGATGCGCTCGTCGCACATACCGGTCGCGGATCCGGGCAGCTCAGGCAGATTGGCGCGCCGGGTGGCCTCGAACGCCTGCTGCGCGCGCCGGGCGGCCTTGAGGACGGCGAGGGAGTCCGTCCCGTGGTCTCGCCACGGGCCGCCCAGCAGCCATATGAGAGGAAGAATGCCCATCATATAGTCCCCCACGGAATCATAAGACGGTCTTTCGCCACGCGCGAGCTTGACGCCGCCCCGGCGGGGCGTATATGTCGGCGCGATGCTCCCCCGCGAGTGGAATGCCGCCCACTGGTTCGTCGACCGCCATGTCGAAGAGGGCCGGGACGCCTGCCTCGCAATCGTCCACGAGGGCCGGCGACTGAGCTACGGGGACGTCCACACGGGGGTCAACCGCCTCGGCAACGCGCTGCGGCGACTGGGTGTGGCGATGGAGCAGCGGGTGGTCCTGCTCCTGCACGACTCTCCGGAGTTCGTGTGGAGCTTCTGGGGCGCCCTCAAGATCGGGGCGATCCCGATCCCGACCAACACCCTGCTCAAGCCACGCGATCTGGAATACATCCTGCGCGATAGCCGGGCGGCGGTGGTCATCGCGAGCGAGCCACTCGTGCCGGCCATCGAGGAAATCCGGCCGCGGGTCCCGAGCATCACGCACGTGGTGGTCGCTGGTGACGCATCGGGACGCCAGCTCTCATACGCGGAGCTCGTGGGGAGTGAGAGCGCCGAGCTTGCGCCCGCCGCGACCACCAGGGACGACGTGGCGTTCTGGCTCTATACCTCGGGCACGACCGGCACGCCGAAGGCGGCGGTCCATCTGCAGCACGACATGCTCGTCTGCTGCGAGGGCTTCGGCAGACACGTGCTCGAAATACAGCCGGAAGACCGGACCTTCTCGGTCGCGAAGCTGTTCTTTGCCTACGGTCTCGGCAACGCGCTCTACTTTCCGTTCCACGTGGGAGCGTCGACGGTGCTCTTCCCCGGCCGCCCCGAGCCCGCCAAGGTGTTCGAGGTCATCTCGCGCGAGCGTCCCACGATTTTCTACGCTGTACCGACCGCGTACGCCGCGATGCTCCAGGTGCCCGACGCCGACCGCCTCTACGACCTCCGTTCGGTCCGCGTGTGCAGCTCCGCCGGCGAGCCCTTACCCAAGGCGATCTACGAGCGTTGGCTCGAGCGGTTCGGGATCGAGATCCTCGACGGCATCGGGTCGACGGAGATGTGCCACACCTTCATCGCGAACCGCCGCGGCCGCGCGCGCCCGGGCTCGAGCGGAACCCTGGTTCCGGGCTACGACGCGCGCCTGGTGGACGACGAAGGCCGGGAGGTCCCCACCGGAGAGGTGGGCAACCTGCTCGTCAAGGGCGACAGCGCGTGCGCCTGCTACTGGAATCAGCACGAGCGCACGATGCAGACCATTCAGGGCGAGTGGGTGCGCACCGGAGACAAGTATCACCGGGACGCGGATGGCTACTTCTGGTACGCGGGTCGCAGCGACGACATGATCAAGGCGAGCGGCATGTGGGTCTCGCCCGCGGAGGTGGAGGGCGCGCTCGCAGAGCACCCCGCCGTCGTCGAAGCGGGGGTGGTGGGTGCGGAGGACAAGGACGAGCTGGTCAAGCCGCTCGCCTTCGTCGTGCTGGCACGCGGGCACGCGCCGAGCCCCGCCCTCGAGACCGAGCTCAAGGCGTTCGTGAAGAATCGGCTCGCGCCGTACAAGTACCCGAGATGGATCGTGTTCGTCGACGAGCTACCGAAGACGGCGACGGGAAAGATCCAACGATTCAAGCTGCGGGAAATAGGCGCACAGACGCACAGGAAGGGCAAAAGCTAGACGCAGCAGACGCACAAACGACTAGACGCACAAACGACTAGACGCACAGACGCAGCAGACGCACAGGGGTGAACAGACGGTAGCAGTCAGGTAGGCCTTCCTCATGCTGTCTGCTGTTCTCCCCTGTGCGTCTGTGCGTCTAGTCGTTGCATTTCCTCTGCGTCTGTCCGTCCGTTCGCTGTCTAGTGCAGAAGCAGGAGTGAGACATCGTACAGTGCATGCGTCCACGCCGTGATGCCGAATCCCCGCACGAGATACAACGCCGAGAAGAACAGTCCCGCGATCATCCGAAACACGAACGAATAGACCTCGAGTCGGTCTCCGTAGGGTCCGATGTAATGAAAGGCCGAAAAGATGGCCGCCCCGAGGATCGTGGCGGTCACGCCGGCGGTCATGGGCCGCCAGCCGAGCAGCGCCCGGGCGCCCGCCGCGAGCGCGCCGACCAGCAGCACGCGGAACAAGAGCTCCTCGTAGATCCCCGCACCGAGCGACACCATGAGGTGAGTCCAGGCATCGATCCGGCCTTCCGCTCCCGCTCCTATGGAAAGCATCTGGAGCAGGCCGAGCACGCCGGAGGTCACGGTCCCCACGCACAGGCCGAACACGAGCGCGAGCGCGACCGACTCACCGAGCATCGTCACGAATACGGTGCCCCGCAGGCGCGATCCGTGGGCGTGCATGTCGCGGACCACGAGCCACAGCCCCCCGCCGATCAAGCAGAGCATGAAGAGTGGCGGTCCCCACGCCCCGGCCACCGCCGTGAACAGGCCCTGCAGAATCACGTCCGCGCCGTTGCGCACGGAGCGTGGGCCGTGCGCCAGCAGCACGGCGAGGACCTGGTAGAACACGAGGAGCGGAAGCGCGAACAGCAGGCTGTAGCGCGGCGCGCGGCTCACCTGCACGTACGAGCTGGGCAAGCCGAGGGACGATAATCGGGGGCCGGTCATAGGGTCATGAATCTATCGCGTAGAATTCCCGGGCTGAGAGCCCGGGCTCGGCTGGTGGCGCGTCCTTAAGGACGCACCTTGCGCCGAGCGCGCCCTCTCAGGGCGCGAACACCCGACGGCCCGATCGCGTGCTCAGTTTCCCTTGCCACCCCTGCGGCCGACTCGTATCCTACCCGACCCCCACGCCTGGCGGCTCATGAGATCCGCAGTTCTCCTCGCCATTCTCGTCGCGGCTCGTAGCGCGGCTGCCCAACAGCCCGAGCGCGCTCGCGGTCTGGGCGTTCCGTTCGAAGGCACCCCGGGGCCACTCGACGCCATCACCGATGTGCGTGGTGTGGAGGTCGGCCACCGCACGCTCATCGCGGGGAGCGGCAAGCTCATCCGCGGCAAGGGTCCCATACGGACCGGTGTAACCGCCGTGTTTCCCCGCGGCAAGGAGTCCGACGATCCCGTGTTCGCCGGGTGGTTCACCATGAACGGCAACGGGGAGATGACCGGCACCACCTGGGTCGAGGAATCGGGGTTCCTGTGGGGGCCGGTGATGATCACCAACACCCACTCTGTGGGTGTCGTAAGGGACGCGGTGATCGAATGGATCGTCGGCAAAGGACGCATGCTCCACGACGAATGGTCGCTGCCCGTGGTGGCCGAGACGTGGGATGGCGGCTTGAACGACATCAACGGCTTCCACGTCACCAAGCAGGACGCCTGGGCCGCGATGGACAGCGCGCGCGGTGGGCCCGTGACCGAGGGGAGCGTGGGTGGCGGCACCGGGATGGTGTGCAATCGCTTCAAGGGCGGGATCGGCACCGCGTCGCGGCGCCTTCCGGGAGAGGGCTACACCGTCGGCGTGCTGGTGCAGTGCAATTACGGCGGCCGCGGGCCGCTCCGGATCGCCGGCGTGCCCGTGGGCAAAGAAATCACCGACTTGATGCCGTGCCGGGCTCCGTGCGCCGGCGCGCGGAGTGATGCCGACGCCCGGCTCGCGCAGGATCTGGGCTCGATCATCATCGTGGTAGCGACGGACGCGCCACTCCTGCCGCACCAGCTCAAGCGCATCGCCCGCCACGCGGCGCTCGGCGTGGGCCGACTGGGCGGGCTCGCGTCGAACTCGTCGGGTGACATCTTCATCGCCTTTTCAACCGCCAACCCGCGAGCGTCGCGCGACTCCGGTCTCGCCAACGTGACGATGGTCGCGAACGATGAGATCACGCCGCTGTTCGAGGCGACGATCCAGGCTACCGAAGAAGCGATCGTCAACGCCATGCTGGCCGCGCGCACGATGATCGGCGCGGATGACCTCACCGTGTACGCCCTGCCGCACGATCGGTTGCGCGACGTTCTCAAGAAGTACAACCGGCTGAATCCGTGAGCGCGTCGCCCGGGAACGGCGCGTTTCCGCGTCTCAAGGCGGCCGACTTGCGGGTCGCGCCACTCGCACGCGCCGAGACGATTCCGTCGGCCTGGTACACCGACCCGCGGTTTCACGCGCTCGACCGCGACGCCGTGTTCGCGGCCACCTGGCAGCACGTCGGGGACGTGGGACAGCTGGCGCGACCGGGCGATCACGTCGTCACCGACGTAGCGGGCGAGCCGATCATCGTGGTGCGGGGGCAGGACGGCGAGCTGCGCGCCTTCTTTAACGTGTGTCGGCACCGGGGCGGGCCGCTCGCCATGAAGGACGGCAACGCCGACATGCTCATCTGCAAGTATCACGGGTGGACGTACCGCCTGGATGGGATGCTGCGCGGCGTGCCGCACTTCAATAGCGTCGAGTTGTTCGACAAGCGCGACTACGGCCTGACGCGCGTGCACCTCATGGTGTGGGAAGGCCTGGTGTTCGTCAGCCTGGCGGAGAGACCCAAGCCGGTCGAGACCTACCTCGCGGGGATCCGGGAGCGGATCGCGCCGACCAAGATCGGCGATCTCACGTTCGAGCGCCGGATCGAGTACGACGTACACGCGAACTGGAAGGTATACGTCGACAATTATCTCGAGGGCTATCACGTCCCCTACGTGCACCCGGAGCTCTATTCGCTGTATGACTATGAAGGCTACGTCACCGAGGTGCACGACTGGTACTCGGTCCAGGTCGGCCCGCTCACGGGTGACCGGAACGTGTACACGGCCGGAGGCGGGGAAGGGCTGTACTACCAGGTATTCCCCAACCTGATGCTCAACGTGGTCCCGGGGCGGCTGCAATCGAATGTCGTGATTCCCACCGCGCCCGACCGCTGCAAGGTGGTCTTCCGGTATTACTACGACGACGTCGCGTCGCCCGCGGCCCGCGAACGAATCGAGGCGGACATCGCGTTCTCGGATCGCGTGCAGACCGAAGACGCGGAGATCTGCGAGCGGGTGCAGCAAGGCCTCGGCTCGCGGGCCTACGACAAGGGCCGCTTCTCCGTTCGCTTCGAGGAGGGCGTGTACCACTTTCAGAACCTCCTGAAAAACGCCTACCGCACCTGGCGCAAGCGCTGATGGCGGACCTCAAGCGTCAGCTCGGGCTCCTCGACTCGACGATGATCAACGTCGGGACGATCGTCGCGTCGGCCATCTTCATCGTCCCGAGCGTCATCGCGGCCACGCTCCAGGCGTCGCTACCCTCGATACTCGTCTGGGTGGTGGGCGGCGTGGTCTCCCTGCTCGGCGCGCTGGCCATTGCGGAGCTCGGGGCTGCCATGCCCAAGGCCGGCGGGATCTACGTCTACCTGAGCGAGGCGTACGGTCCGGTCTGGGGATACCTGTACGGTTGGTCGAGCGGCGTTGTCATCAACCCCGCCTCGATCGCCGCGATCGCGCTGGGCTTCGCGACCTATTTCGGGTTCTTCGTCCACCTGGGCGACGCCGGCGTCAAGGCGGTGGCGGTGGTCTCCATCATCGTGCTCACCCTGGTGAACTCGCTCGGTGTGCGCCTGGGCGCCATCACACAGAACGTGCTCACCCTCACCAAGATCGGCCTGGTCACCGTGCTGATCGTGGTGGGCTTCGTGCTGCCGGGTGGCAGCCCGGCGAACTTTGCGCCGCTCTGGTCGGACGCACCGCTGGGGCAGCAGATCGTGTCGTTCGGCGTCGCGCTCGTGGCGGTCCTGTGGGCATACGACGGCTGGATCGAGAGCACGTATGTCGGGGGCGAGGTCACGGACCCGGGCCGCAACCTGCCGCGTTCCATGATCCTGTCCACGTTTATCGCGATCGTGCTCTATTGCCTCGTGACGGCGTCGTTCGCCTACGTGCTGTCACCGGCCAAGATGGCGGCGTCGTCACTGGTCGCGTCGGATGCGGCGCAGATCACGCTCGGTCGCGCGGGGGCGGGATTCGTGGCCCTCGCGATCATGGTCGCCACGCTGGGGTCGAACAACGGCATCGTGCTCACCGCCGCCCGGGTGCCGTACGCCATGGCCAAGGACGGACTGCTGCCACGTTGGCTCGCGGGCGTTCACCCACGCTTCCTCACTCCCGTCCCATCGCTCGGAGTGCAGTGCGTGATTTCCATCGCGCTCGCGTGGATTTCCACCGAGCCATCGTGGAAGAACGTCTACAACCGGCTGTTCACGTACGTCGTTCTGGCGGAGTTCGTCTTCTATGCGATGTCCTGCGGGGCGGTGATTCGGCTGCGGGGCAAAGCGCCCGAGATGGTGCGACCGTACCGGACCTGGGGGTATCCAGTCACGCCAATTGTCTTCATTCTCTTTTCGCTCTGGCTGGTCTTCAATACCGCCAAAGAGCAACCCGGTGACACGGCGATGAGCGCGCTCCTGATCGTCGTGGGGCTCCCGCTCTACTGGTGGCAGCGCGCGGCCTCGCGGCGTCTGAAGGCCGCTGCCGTTTCCTAGCGCCCTACTCGTCGTCTGAAGCCGGTTTCTTGAGCTGCTCCAGGGCCGCTCCCACCTCCTTCTTCGTGTCGGCGTACTTGAGCGTGCTCTGGATTGCCTGGAGGCGTGGCACGCCGAGCTGTCGCGGCAGCGTGAACTGAAAGGCTTCGACAGCCCAGCGCCGCACGGCGGCGCGCGCATCGTCTAAATGCGCGGTGAGCACGTCGAAGGCGTGCGGGCTGCCGCGAGCGGCGAGCACCGCGAGCACGTGCGCGGGATAGCGGCCCGTGCCCATGAGCGCTTCGACCTGCGGGATCGCGGCCGAGTCTCCGGTCTGGGCCACGATCCGGTAGGCCGCCTCGCGGATCACGTCCTGGTACGACGCCGTCGCGAGGCCCCAGGCCACGGCGCTGTCGCGGGCGGTGGAGTCGGCGTGCACGAGCGCGGCGAGGGCGGCGGCGCGGACCTCGTAGCTCGAGTCGCCGCGCAGCGTCGCGCGCGCGAGGTCGGCGGACCTGGCGCCCCCGAGTTGCCCGAGCGCCGTGATCGCCGCGCGACGCACCTGCGCCGCGGTGTCCCGCAGAGCGGCCGCGAGCGGTGCGGCGGCGGTCGCAGGGAAGGCGGCGAGCGCTTCAGCCGCGGCGGCCCGCGTGAGGAAGTAGTCCGCCGACGTCGCGGCCCAGGCGAGCGCCGCGGCGGCGGCCGTATCGGTCGTCCGCTTCGCGAGCTGCTCGATGGCCCACCCGCGGTTCCATAAGTCGGGATCCCGACGCAGCTCCGTGGCGAGCCAGGACGTCGGCTGATCGAACGTCAGCTCCTTGAGGATCGTGTTTCCGTCGTCGAACACGACCATCGTCGGCGGTCCCGACAGCCCCACGATGTCGATCGTCTGCTCGCGCGCCTCGAGCTCCGCGTGCCGGACGACGTCGCCCTGCGACGTCCCGACGCGCACGGTGACCGGCATGCGGAACGTCGCCGGCGTCTGAAACTTGACGGTTCCCTTCGTCGTGTCGGCCTTACCGGAGTCGGACTGCGTCTGCTTCACCGCCAGCGTCAGCTTCCGGGTCGTGCTGTCGTACGCCGCCGTCACCGCGAAGTGCGGATGGCCGGCGCCGTACATCCATTGCTCCCAGAACCAGGCAAGATTCTCCCCCGTCGCGTCGAGCACGGCCTGCCGCAGATCGTCGCTCGTCGCGTTGCCGAACGCGTGGCGCGTGAGATACAGATGGATCGAGGCCCAAAACCGCTCGGGGCCCAGGTAGCGCAGCAGCATCCGCAGTACCAGGGCGCCCTTGGGGTAGACGTTGTTCGAGCCGAGCGCCGCGAGTGGCATACGGCGCCGCTGGTCGATCTCGCGATACTGACGGTACTCGTCGAGGTAATAGTCGTCTTCGGCGTGGGGCCCGAGCTTCGTCCGCCAATACTGCCCCGGGAGGAACTCGGCGAACCCCTCGTTGAGCCACATGTTCGCCCAGTTCTCGAGCGTGACGTAGTCGCCGAACCACTGATGCGCCAGCTCGTGCGGGATCAGGATCCACTGGTACCACGGGCGGTCGAGATAAGCGCGGTCGTCGGGGAGCCAGTCGACGAGCGTGGTCGCGCTCACGTTCTCCATGCCGCCGAAGAAGTCCGCGACCGTCGTCTGCGCGTACTTGGGCCACGGGTACGGCAGGCCGGTCAGCCGGGAGTAGACGTCGATCATGTCGGGCGTGACGCCGAACAGCCGTCGCGCGCGCGCCGAGTCGGCTCGGTACACGTAGTAGTCCACGGGGGTCGTATGCCAGCGATCGCTCAGCTTGACGAGCGGCGCTACGATCAGCGACGCGAGATACGTCGAGGTCGGCTGGTCCTGACGCCACGTGACCGTGTGCGTGCCGCTTGGGGCCTTGGTGTCCGCCACGAGCCGACCGTTCGACACCACCGTGTACTCGGCGGGCACCGTGGCGACCAGCTCCCATGTGGCCTTGTCGTTCGGGTAGTCGTACGTCGGAAACCAGAAGTGATTGTTTTCGTCTTCTCCCTGACTCCAGATCTGCTGCGGCCGGTGCTCCAGGCCGTCAGGCCGGATGAAGGTCAGACCGCGCCCGTTGTCGACGCGGGCGTGATACTCGACGGTAAAGCGCAGCGTATCGTGGAAGGCGAGCGCGCGGGCCGGGTAGACGACGAGCGTATCGCCGTGCGCGGAAAATCGCAGGGGCAAGGCCTGTTGGGGCAAGGCATGCCTTGCCCCAACAGTTACCGTCACATCGAAGATACGCGTTACCGCCAGCCCCTTGCCCGCGTCCAGGATCACGGAGTCGAGCCCCGGCCGGAGCGCCACGAGCGTCGTCGTCACGCGCCCGTCGAACGAGGTCGAATCCCAGTCGAAGTTCTTGAGCTCGATCCGCTGGTGCACGAGGTCGTAGTCGTGCGAGCGGGAGTACGTGTCGTTGGCCATCCGTTCCGTGTTCGACTGGGCGGCGGCGACAGGGACCAGCAGGAGCAGAGCGACGCAGGGTAAGCGCATGCAGCAATCTAGCCTGGACGGGAGCGGGTTTCCGGTGCAAAATTCGGCGGCCGCCATCACGCCTTTAACAGGAGAATGGAAGCATGAGATCACTGAGGAACACCCTGCTCGCCGTGTGCGCCCTTCCCCTCACGGTCGTCGCCCTCGTGCATGCCCAGAACCCCGTCATGAACGGCGTTCGGACCATCGCGCAGCGCCAGAGCAAGAACATCATCGACGCCGCGGAGGAGATGCCGGCGGACAAGTACGGGTACAAGCCCACGCCCGCCCAGATGACCTACGGGGACGTGGTCGCACACCTGATCAAGGAAGGGAACAACTACCTCTGTGCCGCGACCACCGGCCAGAAGGAGCCGGACGTGGCGAAGTTCGCGGGAACCGATCCCAAGGACAAGCTCGTCGCGGGGCTCAAGGAGTCCTTCAAGTACTGCGAGGGCGTGCTGGCGCAGATCCAGGACGGGCAGCTGGGCGACAGCATCGACTTCTTCGGCGGCCGCAAGGTCACGAAGGGCATGGCGGCGCTCATCACCGTCGCCGACTGGGCCGATCACTACAGCCAGATGGCCATTTACCTGCGCCTGAACGGCCACCTGCCGCCGACGGCCAAGAAGGGAATGGACTAGCGGTCTTTCAGAATCTCCCGGGCGGCGTTGTAGCCGCATGCCCCCATCACCCCGCCGCCCGGGTGCGTCGCCGAACCGCACAGATATAGCCCTTTGATGGGCGAGCGGTAGTCGGCGTACCCGGGAAGCGGGCGCAGGAAGAAGAGCTGTGACAGGGTCATCGCGCCCTGGAAGATGTTCCCTCCCGTGAGCCCGAACCGGCGCTCCAGATC
>Ga0070694_100002337_pt1 | contig 11205 bp, 10 predicted proteins | sample KBSK1251metaG_FD_65470 | JGI IMG/M metagenome (GOLD analysis project Ga0070694, IMG submission 65470) | Corn, switchgrass and miscanthus rhizosphere microbial communities from Kellogg Biological Station, Michigan, USA - KBS K1-25-1 metaG | ecosystem: Host-associated > Plants > Roots >... | reverse complement strand
CGCCGGTTCGCGATCACCCAGTTCACGCGCAGCCTCGCGACTCTCCTCGCGGGAGGCACCCCGCTCGTGCCCTCGCTCGAGAACTCGTCGGACGCGATCGGAAATCGCCACATCGCGCGACGAGTGCGCGAGGTCGTTCCGAAGGTCCGGGAGGGCGGAGAGCTCTGGCAGGCGCTCGACTCGACCGGGATCTTCACGAACCTGACCATCGAGATGATCAAGGTCGGCGAGACGTCGGGCGCCCTGGAGGAAATGCTGACCGCGGTCTCCGACTTCTACGACGAGGAGATCGACGTCCTCCTCGCGCGTGTGATCACGCTCGTCGAGCCCGCGATCCTCGTGATGATGGGAGGGGTCATCATTACGATCCTTCTCTCCGTGTATCTCCCGATCTTCAAGATCATGTCGCAGATCAAGGGCTAGAAAACTCATGGCAAAGCAGTACGCCAACGGAGAACCCGCGGTCCGGCTGACCTCCCGGGAAGAGGAGGAGGCGAACGCGCAGGCTCTCGCCGAGCGCCTCGGCCTGCCGTACGTGAACGTCTCGGCCTTCCGGGTCGACCCGGACCTCTTCCGCTCGATGCCGGTCGAGTGGATGCTCCGCTACACGTTCATCCCGGAGAAGCGCACCGAAAAGGCGATGACGGTCATCTGCTCGGACCCGACCGACGTCGTCAAGCTCGACGAGCTGGAGCTCCTGACCGGCCTGCCGCTCAAGATCAAGGTCGGGAGCCGCGCCGGGATCGCGGACATCCTTCAGAAGAGCGAGTCGTCGCAGCGGGTGCTGGACGAGGCCACCGAGGACTTCCGCCTTCAGCTCGTCAGCGAGGACGAGGAGGGGGAGGAGACCCTCACGATCGACCGGATCACGCAGGACGCGTCGCCGATCATCAAGCTGGTCGACTCGATCGTGTTCAACGCGATCCAGCGCCGTGCGTCGGACGTGCACATCGAGACCCAGGAGAACGTCGTCGTCATCAAGTACCGCATCGACGGCGTCCTCTACCAGGCCATGGATCCGATCGACAAGCGGCACCACGGCACGATCATTTCGAGAATCAAGGTCATGTCGGAGCTGGACATCGCCGAGAAGCGTACCCCTCAGGACGGCCGCTTCAAGCTCCGCGTCCGCGGCCGCACGATCGATTTCCGCGTGTCCATCATGCCCACCGTGCACGGCGAGGACGCGGTCATCCGCATCCTCGACAAGGAGTCGGCGAACGCCGAGTTCAAGAGCCTGAACCTCGACATTCTCGGCTTCGACGCGGAGACGAAGAAGAAGGTCCGCAAGTTCATCCGCGAGCCGTACGGAATGGTGCTCGTCACCGGGCCGACCGGCTCCGGAAAGACGACGACGCTGTACGCCTGCCTGTCGGAGATTCAGTCGGTCGAAGACAAGATCGTCACGATCGAGGACCCGGTCGAGTACCAGCTCCGTGGGATCACCCAGATCCCGGTCAACGAGAAGAAGGGACTGACCTTCGCACGCGGCCTCCGGTCGATTCTGCGCCACGACCCGGACAAGATCATGGTGGGAGAGATCCGCGACGAGGAGACCGCGCAGATCGCGGTCCAGTCGGCGCTGACGGGTCACCTCGTGTTTACCACGGTCCACGCCAACAACGTCGTGGACGTCCTGGGGCGCTTCCTGAACATGAAGGTCGAGCTCTACAACTTCGTGTCGGCGCTCAACTGCGTCCTCGCCCAGCGGCTCGTGCGGAAGATCTGCACCCACTGCAGCGAGAAGGTCGAGATCGCTCCGCAGACCCTGATCGAGGCGGGACTCGACCCGGCCGCCCTCGGGAGCCAGGTGTTCTACGAGGGGAAGGGGTGCCTGGAGTGCGACGGCACCGGCTTCCACGGCCGCATGGCCATCGCCGAGCTCCTCGACCTCTCCGACCGGATCCGGGGTTTGATCCTCGAGCGCCGTCCGGCCGCCGAGATCAAGCGGGCCGCAAAGGAGGAGGGCATGACCTTCCTCCGGGACGTCGCGCTCGCCAAGGTCTTCGAGGGCTCGACCACGCTCAAGGAAATCAACAAGGTCACCTTCGTCGAATGAGCCGGATTCCTCTGCTGCCGCCGGTCGTGCCCCCGCACGTGTTCTGCCTCCTTGCCGAAGGCGTGACGTGGGCGAACGTGCGCCGCGCCCCGGTGCCGGGTTTCGCGGACTCTCGCCACTTCGCCTACGCCGCGAACACCGTGGGCGCCGGGCCGACCGGGACCCCGCTCTTGTCGCGCGAAGCGATCGCCGACGCCGTCGATGTCGCCCGGAAAGTTTCGGGGGATCGGCTGACGCGGGCGTCGGTCGTGTTCCCGGATTCGTGGGCGCGAATCCTGCCGATCGAGTTCGACACGCTGCCCGACTCCGAGGACGCGGTGCGCGAGATGGTGCTCTGGAAGCTGAAAAAGCTCCTGCCCGGCATCAGCGAGGACCTCTCGGTCGTGTTCGAGGAGATGCCGAAGGCCGGCGACGGCGGGGAGCTGCGCCTGCTGGTCGCGGCAGCGCCCCTCGAGATGATTCGATCGATCGAGCAGTCCTTCGAGGCTGTCGGCGTCCGCATTGGCCTCCTGGCTCCGGCGAGCCTGGTCCTCTTCGAGGGGCTCTCGCCGTTCTTCTTGTCGGCCTCGGGCGGAGACTACGGTCTCCTCCACCGCTCGCCGGGCTCGCTCGTTTTCGTGATCGCGCGGAACGGGAGTCCGATCTTCTTCCGGCAGCGTCCGGAGGAGGAGCTCGAGGAGGGGGAGGACCAGGACCAGGAGGTCCGGCTCTCGCTCTCCTACTACTTCGAAAAGCTGCACGGAGGGGCGCTGTCCGCGGTCTACGTCCACGACGCCGCACCCGGCCGCGAGCTCGTGAGCGCGTCCGCTCTTCCGGTGAAGCCGACTCCGGTCTCGGGTTCGCTCTTCTCCGCGGACCGCGGGTTCGACGAGAAGATCGCGAGCCGACCCGAGCTGCTGGCGGCCTTCGCGGCCGTCTACGAGAAGGGCTGAGGCGCCGTGGTCCTGAATTTCGCGCGCCGGCCGTTCCGCGACTACCGCCCCGTCTATCTGGTGGCGGGGGCGGCGATCCTCGTCGGGGCGATCCTGTTCGCGATCAACGCGAGTCTCTACGGCCGGTTCCGCGCGGACGTCGCCGACATCCGGGAGGAGATCGAGTGGCTCCGGTCTCGGCAGTCCCGCGCGGTCGCCTCGGGCGAGGCCGCGCGGAAAGCCGTCGCGTCGTACGAGCTGTCGGCGCTGGCGATCGAGAGCCGCGGCCTGCTCCGGCTCGTCGAGGAGCGCCAGTTCTCGTGGACCGGTTTCCTGGCGCGGTTGGAGCGCGTCCTTCCGGCCGAGGTGCGGCTCGCCCGGCTGCAGCCCAAGTTCCAGGAGACCGGCGAGGTCCTGGTAGACGTCACTCTCGTCGGTCGCGGCCCCGAGAGCGTCGTCCGCACCATCGCGGCGCTCTCGAAGTCGCCTTCCTTCGCGACCGTGGAGCTCCGGACCGAGACCCGGCCGGAGAGCAAGGAAGGCGCGCCCGAGGGGCACGTTTTCACGCTCTCGACCGTCTACCAGCCGCAGGGGACGCCGTGAAGAGCCGCGAGAGCATCTGGAAGCAGCGGCTCGGCCTGCTGATCGTCGCGGCTCTCTTCCTGATCGCGAACATCGGTTTCTTGGTCGGCGCCCGCTCGATCACGGCGGCGCGCCGGGCCGCGCTCGAGGAAGAGCGCGCGGCGCTCACCGCGGACGTCGCCGCCAAGGAGGCCGAGGCCGCGAAGCTCCAGGGGGAGAGCAGACGGCTCGCCCAGGTCTCGACCGTGATGGACGAGTTCTACGGGAAGCGCGTCGGCTCGCGGCGGGAGACGCTGGCGCCGATCGTCGAAGAGATCCACTCGGTCCTGCAGAAGAACGAGGTGTCGCCGGTCTCGCTCAGTTACGGGACGTCGTCGCTCAAGAGCCTTCCCCTTTCCCAGATGGTGGTCGGGTTCAATTTCAACAGCGACTATCCGCGGTTCAAGCGGCTTCTCGCCTCCATCGAAACGGACCGGCGCTGGCTCGTCGTGCGGGACGTCGCGCTCACGCGCGTGACGGAGACGCCCGGCCAGGTCCAGGTACACATGGTTCTCGCCACCTACTTCTCGGACGAGGATCGGATGCTCGCGCCGGCCGCGCCGGTCCTTCCCGCGCGCCGGACCGTGAAGACCGTCGAGAGAAGGGTCGACGAGTGAAGGCCCCCGCTGTCGGCACCCGCAAGCAGGCCATCCTGGCCGGCGTTCTCGGGATCGTCCTGCTCTTCGCGGTCGTCAAGTGGAGCGGCCGCGAGAAGACCGTTGCGCCGCCGCCCGCGGCCCCGGCCGCGGCCGAGAGGCGCCCGCCGGCGCTCGCCCGTGGCGCCCGATCCCGCACCCGCGCGGTCGCTCCGGACGAGATTCCGCTCCTGACCGAACGCGACCTCGATCCGGGATTGCGGGGCGCCGGGAGCGATACGGGGAGGGATCTCTTCGATTTCCGGGAGCCGACGCCGACGCCTCCTCCGGTTCCCACGCCGGCGCCGACGATCCCCCCGATGTTCGGTCCGTCGGGTCCGCCGACGCCCACGCCGACTCCGGCGCCGCCGCAGATCACGTTCACGCTGATCGGAATCTTCGGCCCGAGCGACCACCCGATCGCGGCGATCCAGTTCGGCAGCGAGATCGAAAACGTTCGCGAGGGAGAGGTCGTCCACCAGCTCTTTCGAATCCAGAAGATCGGTTACGAGTCGATCGACGTCGGATTCGTCGGCTTCCCGCCGACCGAATCGCGCCGGATCGGAATCACCCCATGAAGCGTGAAACGTCAAACGTAAAACGGAAACCGAATCCGTTGTTGGGGTTCGGACGTTTCACGTTTCACGTTTTACGTTCTACGAAGAAAGGCTCGCTATCGCGATGAAGAAACGAATTCACCTGAGTGTCGCGCTCGCTGGAATGCTGGCACTCCTCGTCGGCTGCACCGGCTCTCGCGCCTACCGCGAAGCCCGCGAAGAGGAAACTCTCCAGCACTGGGACCTGGCGGTGCTGAAGTACTCGCGCGCCGTTCAGCTCGATCCGGAGGAGCCCCACTACAAGGTCGCTCTCGCGCGGGCGCGATTGAAGGCGTCGCAGTTCCACTTCGAGAAGGGAAAGCTCTATCGATCCTCCTCGAGACCGGAGCTCGCGGTCGTCGAGCTCGAGCAGGCGGTGCTCCTCGACCCGACCAACCAGTACGCGGAAGTCGAACTGCGGAAGGCGCGCGAGGATGCGGACAAGGCGATCGCCGAGCGGACCGGAGAGACGCGTCTCGAGAGCTTGAAGCGGCAGGTCCGCGGCGCCCGCGCCAAGATGCCCATCCTGGAGCCGGCGAGCGACCACCCCATCAACCTGAACTTCCCGCAGCCCAAGCCGGTCAAGCAGATCTACAAGGCCCTCGCCGACGCCGCCGGGATCAACGTGATCTTCGACCCGCAGCTGAAGGACGAGAACGTCACGATCGTTCTGACCAACATGGAGTTCCAGCGGGCGCTCGAGACGCTGATGCGGCAGGAAAACCACTTCTACAAGGTCATCGACGACCGGACGATCCTGGTCGCCGCGGACACTCCGGCGAACCGCAAGACGTACGAGGACCTCGTCATCCGCACGTTCTTCCTCTCCAACGCGGACGTCACCGAGGTCGCCAACTCGCTCCGGTCACTGCTGCAGACGACGCGGATCTCGGTGAACAAGGCGGAGAACTCGATCACGCTGCGCGACACGGCGGACAAGGTGGCGATCGCGGAACGGATCGTGGAGCAGAACGACAAGCAGCTGGCGGAGGTCGTCGTCGACGTCGAGCTGCTTCAGTTGAATACCACGAAGACGCAGGACCTGGGCGTGCTCCTCTCCGCGTACGAGTCGAAGGCGTCGCTCATCGCTCCGGGTGGAAAGAACGACTTCGGCGCCGCCGTCCCGGACGGCAACTTCACGTGGGACCAGCTGAAGGACATCTCGATCCGGTCCTTCGGGTTCACACTCCCGTCGATCACGTACTCCTTCATCAAGAACAACACGGACGCCGAGCTCCTCGCGAAGCCGCAGCTGCGAATCTCGGAGGGTCAGAAGGCGCAACTCGTCATCGGCGACCGCGTGCCGATCCCCACGACCACCTTCAATACCGGAACGACGGTCGGCGGCAACATCGTGCCGGTCACGTCGTTCCAGTACCAGGACGTCGGCATCAAGATCGAAGTCGAGCCGCGCGTGCACCACAACAAGGAGGTGACGCTCAAGCTCACGATCGAGGTGTCGAACCTGAACGGATTCGTGGAGGTGCAGGCGGGCCAGAGGCAGCCCATCATCGGCACCCGGACGATCGCGTCGAGCATCCGCCTGAAGGACGGCGAGACGAACCTCCTCGCCGGGCTCTTCCGGACGGACAAGAGCGCGACGACGAACTCGGTCCCGTTCCTGGGGGATATCCCGATCCTCGGCCGGCTCTTCTCGAAGAAGGCCACGACCGACGGGCAGACGGACCTCGTTCTGACGCTGACGCCGCACATCATCCGGATCCCGGACGTGACGGCCGAAGACCTCGAGCCCGTCTATGTCGGCACCGACTCGAACATCTCGTTCCAGAACACGCCACGGATCGAGTCGCCCGGGGCCCAGGGCCCCTTCGATTTCAGCGGGCGCTCGACGCCGCCGGCACCGCGCGGGGTTGCCGCGCCGAACGCCCCGGTCGTGACCCCGGCGCCGCAGATCCTGGTGCCGGGCGGCATGCCGAACGACCCGTTCCGGCCGAACCCTCGTGACGCGATCCCGCCGCAACCCACTCCGGTGCCGCCGGGGACCGTTCCGCAGAGCAACCAGTCGGTGATCTTCGACTTCGACCCCCCGTCGGTGGCGATCGCGCCCGGCGAGCAGAGGACGATGATCGTCCGGGCGACGGGGGAGAACGCATCCGCCGCCGGCAAGGTCGAGGTGCGCTTCGATCCGGCCGTGGCGGCGGTCGTGGCGGTCCGCCCGCTGGCGGTCGGCGACGGCGTCGCGGAGGGACGGGTGGAGGGGAACCGGGTGATCCTCGACCTTCCCTCGACGCTCGGCCTGACCGGGACGCAGTCCCTGGCCGAGATCACGATCCGCGGGATCGCACCCGGCTCCTCCAAGCTCTCCTTCGAGAACTCGATGGCCGCGGGGCCGGCCGTCGTCGCCGATGCGTCCATCGAGGTGCGCAAGCCGTGACTCGCCTCTTGACGCGCTCCCGGCTTCCCGCTTCCGGCTTCCGGGCTCGGGAGCGGGGCTTCACGATGGTCGAGATGGCCGTCGTCGCGGCCATGATCACCATCCTGACGGCGATGGCGATCCCGGTCGCGAAGTACACGCTGAAGCGGCAGGACGAGATCGAGCTGCGCTATCAGCTCCGGCTGGTGCGCAACGCGATCGACAAGTACAAGCAGTATTCGGACGCCGGGCTGATCCCGCTGGCGGGCGTGGCGACCGAGGGCTATCCGCCGGATCTGGAGACTCTCGTCAAGGGCGTGGACCTCGTCGGGCAGCTCAACAAGAAGATGAAGTTCCTCCGGAAGATCCCGGTCGACCCCATGACCAGGAAGGCGGAGTGGGGCCTGCGTTCCTTCCAGGACGAGCCGGATTCGTTCTCCTGGGGCGGACAGAACGTCTACGACATCTTTTCCCTCTCGGACGGCCGGGCGATCGACAAGACCTACTACAAGGACTGGTGATGAGAGACGGAACACGGAACAGGGGACAGGGGACACGACGGGGCGCAACGGACCGGGGCTGTCGGTTTTCGTGTCCCGTGTCCCGAGTCCCGAGTCCCGAATCGGGTCCCGTGTCCCGGGTCCCGAGCCCCGAATCGGGTTTCACCCTCCTCGAGCTCCTCGTCGTCATGACGATCATCGGCATTCTCGCGGCGGTGGCCATTCCGGCCCTGCGGGATTCGCCGCAGCGGGCCCGGGAGGCCGCGCTCCGTGAGGACCTGTTCACCCTCCGGAGCACGATCGACCAGTACCACGGGGACAAGGGCTACTACCCGCCGGACCTGGCGACTCTCGTCAGCGACGGGTACATCCGGCAGATCCCGGTCGATCCGATGACGAAGTCACGGGACACGTGGGTCGTCGATTTCGAGGAGATCCAGGCGGGCGACGAGACCACCGACTCCGCCACCACCGCGACGACCGAAGCGACGTCCACCCCGGCCGAGCCCGCGGCGCCGGGGGTCGTCGACGTGCACAGCGGCTCGAGCGAGAAGGCCCTGGACGGGACGGTGTACAAGGAGTGGTGATCCTCCGGGTCGCCCGGCGCCGGATGCCGGCCGGGTACACGATGGTCGCCATCGTGATCTTCATCGCGATCCTGACGATCCTGATCGCGGCCGTCGGCCCCTCGATCGGAACGATCATGCGGCGCGAGCGGGAGGAGGAGCTCCTGTTTCGCGGAAAGCAGTACGCCCGGGCGATCGCCCTCTTCCAGAGGCGGTACGGCCGCTATCCGATGGCGCTGAAGGAGCTGTACGTGAACCGGCCGCGCACGGTCCGCCACCTCTGGAAGGACCCGATGTGCAACTGCGACAACTGGAAGCTCCTGATCCAGGGGCAGCCGGACTCGACCCCGTTCCTGAACCAGAACGTCGATCCGAGCAACCGCCCGCCCAGCACCTATCTGCACCTCTTCCCGACCCCGACGCCCGTCGGCTTCGTCGCGGGCCCGGGCGAGGAGAAGAACGTGGGTCCCATCGTCGGAGTGCGGAGCCGGGTGCACCAGGAGGCCCTCCGGGAGTGGCGGGGCCGGCGCTTCTACGACGAGTGGCGCTTCATCGTCGGGGACGCCGACAGCGACACCCCCATCCAGAACTTCAATCCCAACACGCTCCGCGTGACGCCGGGGGGACCTCCCCGGCCCTGAAGAACCCTTCAGCCGTGGCGATCAAGCCCTTCCACGTCAATATTTAAAGGAAAAATCTCGGACCCGGCCGGGCGGGATAAAATGCGCTCTCCTCCCGGGGGTCCCGATGGTCCAGAAACACCTTCTCGAAAACGGAGTGACCGTCCTCATCGACGAGATGCAGGACGTGCGGTCTTTCGCGCTCGGCTTCTTCGTGCGCGCGGGCTCCGGCGAGGAGACCGCCGCGAAGCGGGGGATCTCGCACTTCCTGGAGCACGTCCTCTTCAAGCGCACCCGACGCCGTTCGACGGTCGAGATCGCACGGGCGATCGACCGGCTCGGGGGGGACGTGGACGCCTTCACCACCAAGGAGTACACCGGTTTCTACGCCCACACGCTCGACACCCGCTTCGCGGAAGCCGCGGACCTGCTGGGAGATATCGTCCTGGCGCCGGCGTTCGAGTCGGACGACATCGAGGTCGAGCGCGGGGTCATCCTGGAGGAGCTGGGCGAGGCGAACGACAACCCGGATGACCTCGTCCACGAGATGTTCGTCCGGTCTTTCTGGCGGAGTCACCCGCTCGGCGCGCCGATCCTCGGCACGGCCGAGACGGTGCGGGGCATCGGCCTGGGCGACCTGTACCGGTACTACCGGGAGCGGTACACTCCCGACCGGCTGATCGTGTCGGTGGCCGGCCACGTCCGCGAGATGGAGGTCCTGGCGTCGATCGAGAAGCTCTTCCGGAGGCGGTCCGCCCGCGGACCGAACGGCCGGGTCCGGGCGGGTGCCGGCACCGGGAAGCCGCACTCGTACCAGGACATCCAGCTGAAGGCGCGCCGGGGTCTCGAGCAGGCGCACGTGTGCCTCGGAGTCGAGGGCCCGTCGCAGGCGAGCGGCCGGCGATTCGCGGCGCACCTGCTCGACATCGTATTGGGTGGCGGCATGTCGTCCCGACTCTTCCAGGAGGTCCGGGAGAAGCGGGGGCTCGTGTACTCAGTTGCCTCGAGCCTGAACTCCTACCGGCTGGGCGGCTACGAGACGATCTACGCGGCCTGCGCTCCGAAGAACCTGGCCCGGGTCCTCGAGGTCACTCTCCGGGAGCTCAAGAAGTTAAAGCGCGACGGGGTCCGTCCGCGCGAGCTCGCCTGGGCCAAGCAGAACCTGAAGGGGAGCATGATCCTGGCGCTCGAGTCCACCGTGTCCCGGATGTCCTCCCAGGCGCGCCAGGAGTTCTACCTCGGCCGGGTGGCGCCCGCGGAGGAGCGGCTGGCGAAAGTCGACGCCGTCACGGAGGTCGAGGTGGACGAGGAGGCCGAGCGCCTCTTCGACGGCCGGGTCCTTTCGCTCGCCGTGGTCGGGAACGTCGGCAAGCTGCCGTTGACCGCGCCGGATCTCGCCGCGGCGCTGTAAAAGTTCGGAGGCGGCTGCAGGCCCGTCGGGCCTGTCACCGCGACATTTCTAGAGCACGCCCTTGAGCGCGGCCCGGTCGCGGGCGTTGCGGCGCTCGATGTCCTCGCGCAGGGCGGCGTAGTCCTTCGAGCCGCGGAGAGGCGCGAGCAGCGGGTCATTGTCGAAACACGAACGACACGGCATCCCGCTCTCCGCCGCCATCCGCAAGAGTTTGGCAGCCTCGGGGATGTCGCCGCGGATTGCGTGCGCCTCGGCCAGGAAGTGGCAGACGTGATGAAAGTGGCCCATGCGGCGATCCGCGGCGAGCGCCTCCGCCTCCAGGTCCGCGAAGTTCCTTCCTTCCCGGGCGCGGAGGATGGCGAGGATCGCCGAGTAGGCTGACCTCATTTCCTCCGAGGTCTCGCGCCGTTGCGCTTCGATCTCGGGCTCGAGCCGCCTGGGGTCCTCGAGCAGAGCGCGCAACCAGTCCTTCGGCCAGCGGGTAGCCCAGAGCCGCTGAGCCTCCGCGGGGAGTTGCTTGTATCGCTCCAGAGCCTTGGGCCGATCGACGCCGCCATAGGCATCCCGGGTGGCGCGCTGCCGCTCCGCTTCGAAGGCGGACGGGTTGATGCGCTCCCCCGCGCGGAGTGCCTCATCGAACTCGGCCAGCCACCCGCTGTGCTGGTAAATCCGGGCGAGATCGAACTGCGCGCTGTCCAGGTTTGGCGAAATCGCGACCGCCTGCTTCAGCTCCCGGACCGCCCTCACGACGTCCCAGCCGCCGAGAGAGGACCAGGCGACCGACGCCCGCGCCAGATGCGGCTCGGCGAGGTCGGGATCCAGTGCCGACGCCCGGTCGGCGTCGGCAACAGCGCCGCTCCAGCTCTCCGGACTCGGCCGCAGGAAGGAGAGCCACGCCCGGGCATAGGCGCG
>Ga0070694_100002336_pt1 | contig 11210 bp, 9 predicted proteins | sample KBSK1251metaG_FD_65470 | JGI IMG/M metagenome (GOLD analysis project Ga0070694, IMG submission 65470) | Corn, switchgrass and miscanthus rhizosphere microbial communities from Kellogg Biological Station, Michigan, USA - KBS K1-25-1 metaG | ecosystem: Host-associated > Plants > Roots >... | reverse complement strand
GGTGGTCTTCCCGGCCTCGCGCCGGTGATTGAGGTGTTGTGTCCAAACCAGCGATTCAAAAAACGGCACGGCGCGCACCGACCATCCGGTGACATCTCTCGCCAGTTCTTCGAGCGCGGGCAAGGTGCCCTTGCGGCGGCGGTAATACAAGGTGCGGGCGACATCCGCGCGACGCGTTCTTAAAACTTCGTGCAGCGGCCGATTGCCGACCAGATCGCCGAGGTAAGGGATCACCCACTCAGCGCAGGTTTCGATAAACAGATCGGCGTAGAGCTGGCCGATGTTGCCGTGCAGCAAATCCGCCTGTTCTTGGATCACGGAGAAGAAAGCCTTGAGCGGGCCTCCGGCTTTCTCGTCGTCTATCTTATAGATCGCCGGCAACAGGTCATAGAGCGAAATCATCGGAGCCTGACTCATCGTTACCCTTTCCCTGTCATATAGCTTTCAAGAAAAAGAATCCCAGCAGTGACGCGGAGCGTTTGGAGTGCGGGAAGTTCTTCCCGCTTTAGTTGTCAAATCAGCCAAAGCGGGAAGAACTTCCCGCACTCCAAACGCTCCGCGCCTCTAATGCCACTATCATTTTCTTGAGCTCTATAATGTGTCGAACTGCATGTGAAGCTCGAGATCGGTTGCTTCGAGCGATAAAATCTCAAACCACTTGGCGGTCAGGTAATCGGCTTTGACATCTCCCGGAAGATTGCGATACCGGAACTGATCGAGATCCACAGCAATCACGCCTGCGACCGCTTGCATGACGCGAAAGATATCGCTGATGAAGGCTGGCTCGCCGAGGTCGCGCTGATCGAACTTGAAGAGGTCGAGCAAGGCAGAGGTGACTGCCGCCTGCACCACATCGAGCAAATAAGCCGGAGCTACTTGAACACGCCCCGAAACACGCACCGGCACGTTCTCGTGTCCACGCACGGTGAGCTTGCGGTTCACATCGCGGCGCGAGTTCAAATCAGCGAGCACCGCGTCTAAGACATCGCCTAAAAGAATCTGCCCGCCCTCTCCTGCGACCGCCACCGACACTTCCTGTTCCTGGCCGGTCCAGGAGAGCGCCGATTTCGCCTTGGCTACGGTCGCCAGTTCGCGCGCGGCTTCTTCAAAATCGGTGAGCGAAACGATGCGGCCGAAGGTGCGGACCGTATTCGGCGCATTGGTGCGCGCCGTTTCCAACGGTTCGGCGGAAGCTCCGCCTGACGCGGCCTGAAGATTCTCCACCGACTTGAGGCCCACGGGCCGGTCGAGCAGAGTCGTGATCGTCCTCAAACGCACATTGCCATCCGGCCCCAAGCCTTGCCGATATTGCGCCACCACATTGCTGCGTCCGCTCGGCAGGCGTGCTCCCGGTTCGCCGCCGAACTGCACCGTCATCTTGCCGTCATCGCCGACGGACGTGGTGTAGACACGCGCCTCCGCCGCTGCGCCTAACAGCGTCGTGACTTCAGTCCACAACACTCCGTCCACGCGCACCTGAAGCGTATCCACGACGCCGTTCGGCGCACCAGCTTGCGGCACGAAAGTGACGGGATTCTTTTTCAGTTGGAACTTCTGAAGACGCACCGACGCATCGCCGTTACCCAGGATCTCGTTCTTCACCGTCTCGCCGTGAGTAGCTTTGGCGACGTTGCCGAACATCACGGTAGTCTCTGTGGCGAAGAGCCGCGGAAGCGCGGGCGTGAAGTGGATCACCAGATGGCTGCCCAAAATCTCCACCGCATCTACAGTGGCGATGTGCGGGGCCGCTTGGCCGTCATCGAGAATGATGCTGCGCTTGACGGGATAGGCATCGAGTGCGGAAGAAGGAATGTAAACGCTGTCGCCTGAAATGTTGGTTGGATATTTCGAGGTTGCCAATTGAAGAGGAGCGCCAATCAGTTCATAGAGCGTCACGTTGCGCAGATCAATTGACGAGATGCCGCTCGGAATCGCGCTGGTGAACTGGAGCTGGACCTGCGTCACGGTCGCTTGAATGGTGCCGCGGCTGACAGGCTTGGGGCTGACCGAGAGGATGGTGCCTTGGCGGACGAACCTCTGCGAAGCAGTTGAATTGGTATGCACCACCAACATCTCAGTCCCTGGCTTCAGATCCTCTACTAGCATTTCCAGCGAGAAAGTGGTTGTCGAGGCCGAGATCATGAAACTCGGCGTCTGAACAGTCCAACGAATGCCCATGGGCGCGGCGGGATCGGCCACCGGGATCGTGAAGGTAGCCGGAGCCTGGCTCCCAAAGAGTCGGAACTGTCGCCCGTAGGGTTGCGCTGTCGGACTGGCCAACGTGGACTTGATCGGCGCAGTCCAAGTGAGTTGTGCTCCGGCATCAGTCTGGCGGACGGCAGCGATCTCTTTATGCTCGGCGATCCGGTTATCGAAAACGAGAACCTTCGTGCCCGCGACGAGCGGTTTCGCTCTCTTTGGCTCATTCACCAATGTCCCACCAGTCTTGCCCACCGCTAGCGGATTGACAGTCTGCGGTTGCGGAAAGACCCGCACGCGATTCCACCTGGCATCCGCGCGAATCTCTTCGATGGTCTCGAACTTTTGCGGCTTTTCGTTTTGGCCCGGCACCGATTGCGCCCGCAAGCCGATGGGAAGCGTGAGCGCGCGATCTTTATCCAGCGTGAAAGCCAAATGGACGCTGGCGGCTGCCCCTGGCCCAAGCCGATAACCGATGGCCGACGCTAACCGCATGACGCTTTCGCGCTGAGTGGCGGTGCGGAGGTAAGCTTCGTTCGCGATCCGCTCTTGATAAAAAGTGAGAATGTCGCCGAGATAAGCCCAGAGATCGAGAAACTGCATGCCGAAGTCGCGCGGCGAACGAGCTGTCCACGCCTTCAATTTGTCTTTGCTCGCGGCTGAAGCGCGCATCGCCTGCATAAAACTGCCATAGGTTCCGATGCGATACTGGATCGCCGGGAGTGCGGGGCGATTGGCGGTTTTTCCGGCTTTCGCGGCGCAGATCGCGCAGCCGCAGCCTTGCGGATCAAAGGCGCTCATTTGCCCCCCTCCATGTGAATCGCGAGCACACCGCGCTCGGCGAAATTCGGATCGTTATCGCAACGCACCACCTCCATCGGCCCCACGCGCACCGCACCCGCGTCCAGTTCTCCACTGACGACTCTGCCGAAACGTTGCAGCTTGGTGATCTTGGCCGAGCGCACGCCATCTACGCGCGTGATGGCCGCATAGAGCTGGCTCAAGAACAGCGGTTGCCCGAACGTGAACCGATCCGGATGGAAGAATCCTTGGCGGCCCCCTGAAACAACCCCTGTTCCAAGCTCGCGCAGCAACGCTTGATAGACGTCGGAGCGGAAATGCTCCGCGTCCGTGCAAACAGTGATCTCGATCTCCAGCGGAACGTAGATCGGCGGAGCGATTTCGAGATCGTATCCGGCCTGCGTAAATTGCGTCACCCATGCCCGCAGGCGGGCGCTAAGTTCCGGCGTCAATTCTTGCCCGCCTGCCGGGTCAATGGTCAGAAACACGGTGTGCCAGGTTCCTGTCCAGCGGAATGTGGCCACGGCCTTTGACACCTCCGGCATCAGCTCGGCAGCTTGCGCGTAATCCTGCTCGGTCACAGCCCGATACAATCCCGTGCGCAGGTTGGCCGGGGCAATGAGCTTGACGTCTTCAATCGGCTCAGGCGCAGTGCCGCCCCAGGCGGGCAGCGGGTTGCGCGCGGCAGAAATCACGGCGGCGTTTTGGACATTGCCCGGATTGATCACATGCACGATGGAGCCAGCGGCGACATCGAACAGCGGCCCGACGCCGACTCGATAAGTGACGTTGAGCACCATGGCCGGATCAACTTTCTTTCCGGCGACGCCGTCGCCGAAGCGAATCGCGCCGCGCCCAAGGTTGTCAATCTCCGTCACGAAGTGCGCATCCTGCGGATCGCTATCGAGCAGCGTGTCTACTTGAGTCCAGTTATCAATCGTGATGGCCGAGCGCGCTTGCCGCGGATCCACCTTGAGCAGCTCCGCCACCGGAGTCTCCGCGCCCGGCATCTGCCACTGGCTGAGCGGGCCTTCTTCGAGGAGCAGGCCGGAGGTCACGTTCTTGAACTGCGCGGTCAAACGCTTGCCGTGCTGCGCCAGGCCGACATTGCCGCTCGCCTCGAGCACGTTCTCCACCGGATTGCCGTTGAGCGTGAGGGAGAGCGTCAGCGCTTGTGTCAGCGCATCGGCTGAGTGCCACACCACGCGCGTCAGCGGAGTCGTGGTCAGCGGGTCGGCGATGTGCGTCACTTCGGTCAGCCGGACGACTTGCCGGTGAGTGGGGTCGGCATCCTGCGGCTGGCCGGTCACCAAACCTTTGACCTCTTCCAAAACCAGAAAATCACCACGCTTGAGCGGGCGCGATCCGGCGAGGTCGGCTCTGGTGGCGCCCACCGGCAGGCAGCAATCTTTCCTACCCCAACTGTAAACCGGCATGCCGGTCAGCGTGGGATCTGCAATCACAGGTTGCGCTAGTTCAAACACGGCGGCGGAGGCGCGGATCGCCGCCTCTGCGTCCGCGCTGGCGATGATCTTCGGCGCGGGCTGGCCGTTGAGCGGCGTGATGATCTTCGTCAGGAGCTGCGTGCCCGCCGGAATCTCTCCGGCCTGAGCGACATTGAAAACGATGAAAGCGCGCGAGCTGGCGCCGTCGTGCATCTGGTAGTCAATCAGGCGCGCGTGACGCCGCACGGAGATGCGCTGGCGGGCCGTTTCGAGGTACGCTTCATTGGCTACCGCGTCCTGGTAATAGCTCAAGTGGTCGGCGGCGTAAGCGAACAACTCTGCCACGGCGATGCCGAAATCCGCCGCGCGGCGCTCGCGCCAATCGGGATTGACGAGTGAAATCCGGTCGAGCAACGCCTGGCGGAAACTGGCGTAATCCTTCGCCAGGTAATCAATGGCCGGATCAGCGGGAATCGCTGGCTCGCAATGCGAAATCGGTTGGCAATCGAATTTGCTCGGGCATCCGGCTTTGAAGCTGAAGACGATTTCGGCAAATACCGGATCCATTTGCGGGTGATTCACGCGGAGCCGATAATCGCTGAAATCGCCGGAAATGGAGACCTTCAGCTCGATCACATTGCCGTTGCGCGTAACGGTCTTGATAGTGATGCCTTGCACCCGCACACCGCCGGTAAGCTTGAAGCGAGAGGGATCGCCCACCAGGCTATTGAGGAAGGCATTCATGCCAGGGTCGTTGTCTTTCCCCTGGAAATGCAGTTCCAGCACAAGCTGATTTTCCGCGGGCGGGGCAGTTCGGACTTCGAGAAAGTCAATCCCATAGAGCCCGGGTTGCGCGCGCAGTGCTGCCCGCCGCTCATCATCGCCGCACAATAGATCTTCAAAACGCGTCATCATATGGTGAAACTTGCCTCCACTCCTTCACCTGTGTCTTTGCGGATGTAGCCGACCTCCACGGTGATCGTCTCTTCTTGACTGCGGATGCGGACGAATTGCACTTGGATGATGTCGGCCAGCCACCGTTCGAGCGAGCCTTGCACAATGAACTGAGTGGCGGTCGCCAAAGCATCACTATTCGGCATAAACACCAGTTGCCGGAGGCCGCAGCCGAAATCCGGACGATTCACGCGCTCGCCCGGACTGGTGAAGAGCACCTGATAAATCAAATCGCGCACGTGATCGTCGGGCGTCGCGATGGCGGCGCGGCCAGCCGGATCGAAACGAAAAGGATAGTCAGCGGTCACAGGCATCGGTTTACTCCTGCGCAATACGACAGGTCTTGTCCTGGCAGCTTCAATCGCTCCAGGAGTCACCTGTGCGGCTCTTTGAAACTACAGCTTGGCGGTTGTGTGAGGGAGACTCACACGTAAAAGTTGTATCGCCGAAGCAGAGAATCAATCGGGTTTGAGGGATAAATAACCTCATGCAGTCACCCAGGGCTCGGACGGAGCCTTCAGGCGCTAACGTAGTGCGTAGCCACATGCGTTGCCTGAGAAGCCCCCGGATTTATCCGTGGGGAGTCGTCACCTCTTGGCGATCTCCGGAGTCACGGTTTGCTCGGTGTTCGTCGCCGCCACTTTCACTTTGACCGCCTTCTGCTTTTTTTGCAGATGATTGATCACACCCCGTGAAATGGCGATGAACAGCATGCGCCGGTCTGTCGGGTCGGCGCTCGGAAGCGGCGCTTTTCCGTTTTCGGCCAGCACCGCGCTGTAGGCTTTCTCGATCTCTTCCGCCATGCTGTCGGCGAACTCGTCAATCTTTCCACCATAAAGTTGATTGTCACTGCCCATAGCTCACCCCGTTTTGACTTTGAGAGAAAGCAGCGCCGGAGTCGGCGGCTGCCACGGCGGTGCGGGCGGCGCCGGAGTCACCGGCACTACACCCGCCGCCAGTTCACCCGGATGCAGATGTGAGTTGAACATCGTCACCAGTTGCGTCAGGTAATTCAGCAGGTCATCGCCGAACACCAACGGATGCGAAGCGCCATCCACCAATTCGATTTGCGGAGCCTCGACCACGACCTTCATCTGCGCTTGAATCGTAATCTTGCCGCTTTGCGCTTCGATCTTGAGCAGATTGACGCCGCTTGCATCGCTCAGCGAAATCGTCTGCGTGTCGTCATTCAAGGCGAGCAACAAGCCCTTTTCGGATTGCAGAATCTTGAGCGGCGGAGTCGCCTCCGCGCCGTTTTCGTCTTTGGGCAGTTGGCCGCTGCTCCAAAAGCAACCAGTCCAGATCGGCAAGGATGGATCGCCCGCTTCAAACTCGATCCACACGCCGGAATCTACCAATGGCAGCGTGAACTGACCCATCGTTTGACCGGCGAACGGCACGCTCGGCAAAGCCCACCCGCTCTCCTCTTCGCCGAGCACCGCCGGAACTTTGGCTTTGATCCGGCCAAGTTTGAGCGGATCGTCCACATCAATGACCTTGCCCCGGTACTTGCCGTAGTAACGAGTGGTTTGATCCGACGGACTGTTGGGGGATTCCAGCAATGCGCTCATAGACTATTGTCCTCCTGAAAGCTCTCTCTCCCGGTCAGACCCACTGCATTTCGGCGCAGCGAGAAGCGCTGTGTCCATCCCTCGCTCGTGAAGATGTGCAGCACGCGATCCACATAGTAGGTCCCGCTCAAGACTCGTCCGACCCCGCGCACGCTGACCGTTCTTTTCGCTCGCAGCACCGCGCCATAAGTCGAGGCGTTGAGTTCGCCTTCGGCGCGGATCGCCCAGCCCGAACGATCCACCACTGCCTGCGCAGCCGTTTGTAATTCGCCCGCTCTGGCCAGACCATTGCCGGTCAAGAGCACGACGCGTGGCCGCTCCGCAGCGAGCGCCGTGCCGCTGCCCATCGCGTCATCGCTTTGTTGCTGGCTCTCCGCTGGTTGATCGGAAAGCGACTCAACCTCCAATCCTTTCACCTTGACGGTCGTCGGTCGCAGCATGTCATTGCGCACGGTGAAGGCGGAGACGTTCGTATCCTGGCCCATATTCACCGTCAGCACGCCTTGCGGCTTCTGGTCGGTTTTGGGTGGATGGAAATGCCCTGCGATCTCGCCCGTCGGCGCGGTCTCGACATAGCATTCGTAACCGTTGCGCTTGGCGAGTTGTTGCAAAAACTGGATGTCGGTGCTCCGCTGCATGGTGCGATGCTCGTTGTCCGGGCGCACAGGCTGCGAGTCCTTCACTTCGGCGGCGAATCCGTATTCGGAGAAAATCGCCGCCGCGATGTCGCTATCCGACATATCCGGCCACGGGCGCACTTTTTCTTCCAGGTTCATCAGCACGCTGGGATCCATCGCCACAACGGTGAGCACGGTTTGCCCGGGCTGAGTGGAAAAGTTGACTTGTGTTTCGATCACGTAGCTGTTGATCAGTGTCTCCGCGGCATTGCCGATTTTCCCCTTGACCACCAGATTCGCCAGGCGCGGGAACATATCATCGTCGAGCACCGTCCATCCCGAACCGTCGGGCCGTACGCCGACCGTCAACTTGATCCGCAACAGATCCGCCATCTCCGCATGATCCTCGACCTGAAGCATCTGAATAGACGCAATCAACGTCTGCGGCACCGGCGTGCCGTTGATCGTCAACGTATAGGAAATGGCTTGCGAACTAGCCACGGCTTAACCTTCAGAAGGAGGAATCATAATGACGCGGCCGGCTTTCTCCGTCAGCTCATCCGGCCACAAGACCTGGTTGGCGTCGGCGATGCGCCAGAAGCGTTCCGGGTCGCGGTAATAGCGCTGTGCGATGTGATCCAGACGCTCGCCTTGATGCACCAGATGTCCGGCCTGCGCCTCCGTGCGCGGAATCAAGCGCGTCTTTTTGTACTTGATCTCGCGTCCATCGCCGGTCTTGAGCGTCAGATCACCGACGTTCGTGTAACGGCTCCCTTTGAAAAACATCGCTTCGCTCCTTTATGCGTTCGGCAGCAACTATGCGTTCGGCAGCAATTGGCGGATGGATTCCGCCTGCCGCCGATCGGCCTGGTATTTTCCCGCCTGCTGTTCCTTGTTGCGTTGATACGAAAGGTAGGAATCGTAGCCGATCGTATCTTTTTTGAGTTCGAGATAAGTGAGCACCTTCAACGAGAGATCCACCTTCGCTCGAATCGGATTGAGGTTCACATCGAACGCCTCTTCGCTGATCGAAAAGCTGCTCAGCAACACCGGCACCACGCGCGTCTTGCCCCACACCAGCAGGATGAGCGGCAGATCCGCCGGGCTGATCTGCGCCTGTCCCTTCCCGGCTTGCGCTTCGATGTCATGCACCAACGAGGTCGGCGGATAGAGCAGCATCTCGAGCGTCGAGAGAATCGGATAGAGGCCGTTTTCGACGACCGCCTGATTCCGGTCCGGTTCGGACAACTGGTCGGCGGCGTCGAGCACCACGGTGAGTTGAATGGATTCTGAGGGCGGCCCGGCAGCGCGGAGCACATCTTCTTTGCTCGCTTGCGAGCCGCCACCGCCGCCGCCCTTCGATTCAACCGCCTTCTTTTCCAGCGTCCGCTTCATCTGCTCCGGGTTGTACTGGAAAGCGATGACGCGCGGCTGCGTGCCGGGAGTTTGCGAATCGTAGGCGACGAGCGCGCCTTTGAGAAATCTCGGACTGTTGGTGAAATCGGATGGCATCGTATTTTTCGTCTACTCCTTATCCCAGACATTTTGTGCGAGAGAGTTCAGCGTCATCTCCGCCATGGTTCGGACGGCGGGATCCGGGTCGTGATCCCGGAGCCTTTCCAGCGGGCCTCGGAGTTCTCGCCAGCCTGGATAGCTGGCGGCGAACAAGGCCGCCTTCCGCACATCTGGCTCCGGGTGAGTCATGGCTTTTTCGAAGTAACTCAAGAGTTGAGGATCCAAGTCTTCGCTTGAGACGGCGGCAGCGTGATAGATGGCGGCAATCCATTCGTCGCGGGACGTCGCCGCGTCTAGCATCTGGTAGACGGCCTCTACCGGCACGACGGGAATCATCTGCTTAATCTGTTCCGCTAATTCCGCCGCGTCCTTCCCTTGCAAAGACAGGTAGCGCAAGCCAATGGCGCGATCCTCCAGATAACTCAGCAAGGTAGATTGATCTTCCGTTATCCATATGCGCTCGTGCGCCATTGGGTTTTCTGGACGGAGATAGTGCAGAGAGCAATGCAACAGGCCAGCAACCCGTGCGACATCAACCTCTGAAGTCGCGCTAGTCAGTAGCAAACGTATTCTTTTCTGATGTGCCATAAAAGTGCGCTCCTAAACGCCAAATGTTGATTTGCCTAAATGCATGAGGTAATCGTACATGTGTTTCCGGATAAAGCCGCGAGCCTCTTCCTCCGTGGAGAAGAGCGGATCTGTTCCGACCATGCGCGATTCCATCCAGGCAATCATCACCTGCTTCTCCTTGGCGAGAAACTCGGCTTTCTTTTGAGAGAGATTTTTCGCCTCAGCGCCTTTCAATGGGGATTTGAACTTGGACTCGGCTTTAGGATCCAATTCGGTCTTAATTTCACTGGCCGTGCGTGGCGCCGAAGGCATCCCCGGCTCCTTTTTGGGCGCGAGCGGGTTCTGTAAGATAAAGAGATCCTGGGGGGTCATCGTGCCCTTCTTCATGGCGTCAAGCGCTGCCGCGTAACGCACGGCATGAGCGGGGTCGCGCGCCACTTCCACACCCGTGATATGCGTTAAAGTGGTAAGCGTCTGTGCTGTCTGCGCCGGCATGGCGGGCGGCAGAAATCCAGTTTGATGGAATTGCTCCAGGAGGCCAGCCGTTCCCGCTCCTCCGATTCCCGGAGGCAGTTGGGAAACCAGATTCGGATACGATGGAACGCCCACCAATGGCGCCGCAACCATGGCATTAGGCGCCGAGGTTGGCGGCCTCCAAATTGATCCAGTGGCAACCGCGCCGGGCGCTTCGCCCAGAGCATAGTATTCCTTGGGTCGGGTGCGCGGATTCTGAGAAATATCTGTGCCCGTGACCAGCGGGCTTGATGACGCCTGCACCGGATTCTCAGGATCGGCTCCGGCCCCACCCGAACGCTGCGCAACTAGTTGCTCGACTTTCTGCTGCACTTCCGGAAGTTGCATCAGTTGATCCCCAACTTCCCGGATGATCTTGTGAACATGACTGGTCTCGAGATGAATCGCTTGAGCCGCAATTTGCGTGGGGCTAGCTGCGGCCTCGACGAGTTCCTGCTTGCCTTGTCTGACCAAAGCGAGCTTGCTCAGACGATACCGGAGTTTCCAGTACATCAATTTAGCTTTGAGCCGCCAAGATGATGCGTGCGATGCAATCATAGACTGTGCGCCTGGCCGGATAACTCCCAGGGCTTTGTTCAGGCGCTCGTGTTTTTTCTGCTCCTCGCTTTGTTTCTTCTTCTTCGATCCCTTGCCCTTCTTCTTCTTTCCGAAGAGCTTCGCCTTGATCTTCTTGAAGGCGGCTTTGATCTTGCCGGCGATCTTCTTGAAGGTCCGCTTGATCGCTCCGCCGATCTTCTTGGCGACGGCCTTGAGCTTCTCGAGGATCTTCTTGGCGATGGCCTTGATCTTGCCGCCGACTTTGCTCGCCGGGCCGCGTATTTTCTTGATCAGCCAGTTGGCGACGAAATCAATCACCACGACCGCAGCGGAGGCCACTGCGTCGGCGAACTGCGGGCCAGCCGAGCCGGTCTTGACCGCCTTGAGGAACGAAACAAAGCGGTCGAGCGCCTGAAGAATGCGGCTGACCGTGCCCCAGGCCGCTTGCAAGCCCTCGATGATCGCCA
>Ga0070694_100002335_pt1 | contig 11212 bp, 10 predicted proteins | sample KBSK1251metaG_FD_65470 | JGI IMG/M metagenome (GOLD analysis project Ga0070694, IMG submission 65470) | Corn, switchgrass and miscanthus rhizosphere microbial communities from Kellogg Biological Station, Michigan, USA - KBS K1-25-1 metaG | ecosystem: Host-associated > Plants > Roots >... | reverse complement strand
TCCTCGAGCAGTGCCAGCGGTGACCATGTTCGGCCGCTCCGCCAAACCGATCCGGATCGAGGTCTTCGGCAAGACCGACCTCGGGAGGACGCGCGACCACAACGAGGACCGTTTCCTCGTCGCGGACCTCACGCGCCGCGAAGCGTCGCTCCAGTCGACGGTGCGCGCGCACGATGTGGGGGAGCGTGGCTCGTTGTTCGTCGTGGCGGACGGCATGGGTGGTGCCGCCGCCGGAGAGCTCGCCAGCCAGATGGCGACGGAGACCATCTATGACCAGCTGGTGAAGGGCTGGGGTGCCGAACCGGAGCTAACGCCCCAGCGGTTTGCCTATCGCCTCAAGGAGGCAGTGGAGACCGCCAACCGGCAGATCCATTCGTACGGGGCGGCGCACCCGGAAGTGCGCGGGATGGGGACGACCACGACAGCGGTCGGCCTCCTCGGCGATCGCGTGTTCCTCACGCAGGTCGGCGACAGTCGCGCCTACCTCATTCGCGATGGCGTAGCGGTGCAACTCACGAGAGATCAGTCTCTCATGCAGCGCCTGGTCGAGGCCGGTGAATTGACGGAAGAGGAAGCCGAGAAGAGCGAGCGCAAGAACATCATTCTTCAGGCGCTCGGCCCCGACGCAAGGGTCAAGGTGGACCTCACGCACCAGGAAGTCCGCCGGGGCGACATCCTCGTATTGTGCTCCGACGGCCTGTCGGGGCAGGTCAAAAAGGAAGAGATCGCGGAGGTGGTCACCGGGCAACGTGACTTGTCCGCGGCGTGTGACCGCCTTGTCGCCCTCGCCAACGAGCGGGGAGGGCCGGACAACATCACCGTGGTGATCGTGCGGTTCGACGGCGAGGGGCTCCGTCCGGCGGAGGCAAGCGCGGAGGTCGGGCATCAGGTGTACCCATTGATCGACACCGAGACCAGCACGGAGCCCGTGCCTGTCTATCGGGGCAGCCGGGCTCCCGAGCCCGCGGCGCGCAGCCGCTGGCGCATGATCGCGTTGCTCGTCGCCGCCGCCGCCGCGGCCCTCGCGCTCTATCTGGTCAACCGGAACCAGTGACCGCGCAATTCAAGTTCCTTTCGGGCGCGCGTGCAGGTCAGCTCGAGTCGTTTCGCAAAGCGTACATCGGTCTGGGCCGGCATCCACTATCGGACGTCCGCTTCGACGCGGAGCGGGACCTCGACGTGTCGGCGCGGCACGCCGGCATCGTGCGGCACGGCGAGACGTTCGTCGTGCGCGATCTGGGCAGCACGAACGGCACGTTCGTGAACGGCGCGCGGATCACCGGAGAGGTGATGCTCGCCGACGGCGATGTGATCACCTTCGGACAAAACGGCCCGGCCGTGGAGTTCCGCATCCTCTCGGGCGACGTCGTGCCGGACATCGTGTCGGACGGGGCGCGCGCGTCCGCAGAGCGAATGTCCGCCCCTCGAGAGCAGTATGCCGCCGTGTCCGCCCCTCGGCGCTCGAGCACCGCCATGCGGATCGCCGTCGAGGTGGCTCGACAGACGAGTCTCCTACGCCGCACCACCAAGCTCCTCATCGGGATCCTGGTGCTGGCCCTGGCGGCGTTCACCTGGACCCAATGGCAGACGCGCCGTGACGCGCGCGAGCTCGCGCAGCTGCAGGCGCGCGCGGACAGCCTGGCCGGCGAGGCGCAGCGCCTCCTGGCCCGGTTCCAGACGGAGCTCGCGAGCCTGCGCGATGCGCTGCGCGAATCGCAGGCCGAGGTTGCGCGCCTGCGCACCGAGCTCGCCGCCGCGGGCTCGAACGGCGACGCGCGGGCCATCGCCCGGCTCCGTGCCGAGCTCGACGCCGCCGAAACGCGCCAGCGCAGCCTGGCGGGCGCCGCCGCCATGGACTATCGCGCGATCTCCCTGCGCAACCAGGACGCCGTCGCCATGGTCGTGGTCCAATTCTCGGACACCGAGATCATCGGCGGGACGGCCTTCGCCACCGACTCGCAGGGGACCCTGATCACCAACCGGCATGTGCTCGTGGGCGAGGACGGGAACCGCCGGCCGCTCCGGATCGCCGTGAAATTCTCGGGCAGCCGTCAGTGGTTTCCCGCGCGCCTCTTGAGCGTCGCCGACTCGGCCGACGTGGGCGCGGTGAGGGTCGACATCCACGGCGGGACACCTCGCGTCGCGGGGTTCGTGACCGAACCCACGACGCTCGCGCGCGGCGACCCCGTTGCCATCGTCGGGTACCCGCTCGGCGAGGACCTCCCCATGGAGCACATGGGTCAGACCGGCATTGTCGCCGACCCGACGCTCACCGTCGGAACGGTCTCCAAGACCTTGGCCAACGTCGTGCAGGTGGATGGGTTCGGAGCGCCCGGATCGTCCGGAAGCCCAATTTTCGATCGGTCGGGCCGCGTGGCTGCGGTGCTGTACGGCGGCAATCGGGAATCGCAGGGGAAGATCATCTACGCGGTGCCCGCCCTGCAGGTCGCCGCGTACCTGAGAACCGTTCAAGGGAAGCCGTGAGCCGTCCACGGCTCACGACTCACCGCTCACCGCTCACCGCTCACCCTGCTCAGCACCCACCTCGCCGCTGCCCGCTGCATCAACGCCTGCCCATGCCAACAGAGAAGGATCGGCGCCGTCCCGGGAATCTGCGCGGCCAGGCGGGGGTGGCCGAGCAGGATGATGAGCTGCGCCCCCGGCGCGAGACGTCGCAGCGCGGCGCGTGACTGGGGACCGAGATCCGCCCGGCCCTTCCAGGATCGAGGTTCCGCGTAGACGAGAACGACCCGGCGCCCGGTGCCTGGAGTCCGAGCTGCCACCGGGACGCCGGCCGCTCGCAATGTCTGATGGAACACATCTCGGGGCGGAATGGTGTACGGCCCACCCACGTCGTCATCGACGATCGACACCGCGAGCGGCGTGCGCATCTCGGGTGCCTCTCCACGCACGAGGTGCGTCACGCGGTCCGCGACTCCGTCTGCGAGCGACGCGTGTCCAGAGAGATCGGGCTCTCCCTGATCGGGCAGGTCGGTCCATTCGGCGAGCGCGCGGTCGTAGTGGCTCAGCGCTTCGTCCGCGCGGGCCGTTGGAATATCGGTGCCCACCGCGCGATCGAGTGCCGCCACAACGCGCTGAAAGTCGTTCGGGTACAGGAGTGCATCGCATCCGGCGGCCACCGCGGCAACCGTGGCCGCCGGCACCGGTTGCGCGGCGCTGGCTCCCGCCATGATCAGAGCGTCGGTCACGATGAGCCCACTGAAGTTGATCGTGTCCCGCAGGTAGCCCAGGATCTCCGAGGAAAAGCTCGCGGCACGACCTGAGGGATCCCACTCGGGATAGGCGACGAACGCGCTCATCACGCTACCCACCCCGGCGCGGATGGCATACTCGAACGGCTTCCCATCCACCTCCTGCAGCTCCATCGCTGGGGCGCGCACGCGCGGCAACGTCGCGTGCGAATCCTCGGTCGTGCGGCCATGTCCAGGGTAATGCTTCGCGCATCCCTGCACGCCGTGCTCCTGGAGCGCGCGGATCCACACGGCCGCTTGCTCGCCGACACGCACCGGGTCCACGCCGAAGGATCGCGTCTGCACGATCGGGTTCCTGGGCTCGAGGTCGAGATCGCAGACGGGCGCGAAAGCCCAGTTGATGCCGACCCAACGCGCTTCGGAGCCCGTGATCATCCCGCACGCGGCCGTTGCATCGAGGTCGTCGAGCCAGCCGAGCGCCGCCGGCGGCGGCAGCTCCGTGAGGCCCTGAACCTGCTGCGCGGGCCCGCGCTCCAGGTCGGCGCCGACGAGCAGCGGACGCCCGGCTTGCTGACGTAATTCGGCGGTGAGGGCCGCCACGGCCTCCCGCGTCCCACCGAAGACGATGAAGCCGCCCACCCCGGCGGCCAGCGCCTGGTCGATCTTCGCGCGCTCGTGGTCAAAGCCTCCTTTGCTCCGCCAGCGTAGCGCGGGAAACACGAGGCGGGCGAGCGTGGCCGTCACGCTGGTGTCACGTGGCCGAGCACGCGGGGCCCGCGCGCCCCGGTGGCGGTGGGGAGGTTGCCCGCCTTACCGAGAATCGTCAGAAACCCGAGGAAGGCGAACGCGAGCGCCTCCTTCGCCTCGCCGTCGAAGAACAGGCGATCGAATGCGACGACGGGGTGGGGCTGCACCCGCGCGGTGAGCTGGGCGAGCAGCACCGGGTTACGGGCGCCGCCGCCCGAAACCACGAGCTCGTCCGCCGGTGGTGCCGGCGTCCAGCGCTCGATGCCGCGCGCGATAGTTTCCACCGTGAGCGCCACGGCGGTCGCGACCGCGTCGTTCTCCGAGCCGCCCGCCTCGCGCACGCTCGCGAGCAGGCGGTCCGCGTACTCCGAGCCGAACTGCTCGCGGCCCGTGCTCTTCGGTGGGCGCGCCACGAAAAAGGGATCCGCGAGCAACGCGTCCAGGACTCGGGCGGATCGCTGGCCACGTCGGGCATGCTCGCCCCCGACGTCGTATGGTGCCGCGGGGTCGATCCGGCGGGTCACCGCGTCGATCACCGCCACTCCCGGGCCCGTGTCAAAGGCCAGCGAGGCTGATGTCTCGCCCCGGCGCGGCACCCAGGTGACGTTCGCGATGCCGCCGATATTGAGGAGCAGGCGCCCGCGCTCCGGGTGCCCGAAGAGCAGGACGTCCACCAGTGGGACGAGCGGCGCGCCCTGCCCTCCCGCCGCCACGTCGCGCGCGCGGAAGTCGCTGACCACGCGTATGCCCACGCGCTCCGCGATCACGGCGGGATCCCCCAACTGCAGGCTTGCGCGCCCCGGCTCATGCCAGATCGTCTGTCCGTGCGACCCGACGAAGGCGACGTCTCGCGGCGCGACTTTCGCCTCGGCCAGGAGGTGAAGGATCGCCGCCGCGAATCGCTCGCCCAGAGCCACATGCAGGAGTGCTAGGTCTCTCGAGCCGCCGCGCGCGATGACGTCGATGATCTGCGCGCGTTCGGTGGCGGAGTAGGCGTCCTGCCGGAACGCTACGAGCTGTGCGTCGAGCGGCTGCTCCGACAGGCGGACCAACGCCGTCGAGACGCCGTCGAGCGAGGTGCCCGACATCACGCCGACGGCGAGCGTGGACGTCACGCGACCGGCGGCGGGTCACCCACGGCGCGACGGACGAACCCGCCGGCGTCCGCGAGCAGGCGCTCCGCGTCGGCCCTCCCGACGCCCTTGGCCGCCATCACGATCGCGAGCTTCACGCTGCCGCCCGCGGCCTCGATCGCCGCACGCGCCCGGATGCGATCCACCCGGCAGCACTCCATCACAATGCGCTCGCCCCGGTCCCGCAGCTTGTCGGAGAGGGCCATCAGGTCCACCATGAGGTTGCCGTACGCACGCCCCAGACGGATCATGGCAACCGTCGAAATCGTGTTCAGCACAAGCTTCGTCGCCGTGCCCGCCTTCATGCGCGTCGAGCCCGTGAGCGCCTCGGGACCAACCTTGGGGAGTATGACCACATCGCACGTCTCGACCAGCACGCGCGGCGGATCGGAGCAGGAGACGAGCCCCGTGGACGCCCCGATCGTCTGCGCCCGCGAGAGCGCCGCGCGCACGAACGGCGTGGTGCCGCTCGCCGCGATGCCGAGCACGAAGTCGGCCGGCGCCACCCGCGCCTGGTCCATCGCGGCCATGCCGGCGTTGACGTCGTCTTCGGCTCCTTCGCTGCTCTTCACGAGCGCCTGATACCCCCCCGCGATCACGCCCACCACCATCTCCGGCGGTGTCCCGAACGTCGGTGGGCACTCACTGGCGTCGAGCACGCCCAGCCGGCCTGAGGTGCCCGCGCCCACGTAGATGAGACGCCCGCCGCGCTGGAACGCCGCCACCACGAGGTCGATCGCCCGGGCCAGCTCCGCTCGCACCTCATGGACGGCCGGCGCGACGGTCGCATCTTCGGCGTTGATCAGGTCGACGATCTCGATCGTCGACGCAACGTCGATGCGTTGGGTGCGAGGATTCCGCTGCTCTGTGAGGCGCGGATCGCGATAGTCGGGAGGAGTGGGAGTGCCGGTCATGAAGGGGGTCGGGTGGCCCCCAAGTTAGACGTTGACCCGAAGTCGGGTCAACGTGCACAATTCGGCATGCGTCGACCGCTCGCCCTCGGCCTGCTCCTCCTCATCGCCTGCGCCCGCGGGACCAAGCCACCGGAGATCGCTCCCGTGGCGCCCGACCTTCCCGAGCTGCCGACGCTCGCTCCGCCAAGCGTCGCGCCCGCCCCACCGCCGTCCACGCCTGGCCCGCTCATCGCCGCCGGCTGGCCGCTCGGTGAGCGCGCGCGACCCGTCGAGGGCGAGCACGGGGTCATCGTCAGCTCGCATCAGATCGCGAGCAATGTGGGCATCGAGGTGATGCGCCGCGGTGGGAACGCCGTCGACGCCGCGGTGGCGGTCGCCTTCGCGCTCGCGGTGGTACACCCCGTCGCGGGGAACATCGGCGGGGGCGGCTTCATGATGATCCGCATGCACGACGGCACCGTGGGCGCGCTCGATTTCCGGGAAACCGCCCCGACCGCCGCGACGCGCGGCATGTACATCGACTCGGCCGGCGTCCCGACGGACGCCTCGCTCACTGGCCCACGCTCGGTGGGCGTGCCCAGTAGCGTCGCTGGCATGTACGAGGCGCATCGCAAGTTCGGGCATCTCTCGTGGAAGGAGCTCATCGAGCCCGCGGTGCGGCTCGCGCGAGACGGACACACGCTGGACGGCGTGCGGAGCCGTCAGATCGGCCGCGAAGCGGAGCGGCTGGCGCGCTTCCCTGCCTCCGCGGCGCAATTCCTCGTGAACGGCGAGGCCCCGCCCCCCGGCACGCGGTTCATCCAGCCGGACCTGGCGCGGACGCTCGAGCTCATCGCCGATAGCGGCCCCTCCGTGTTCTATCATGGCAGCATTGCGGACCTGATTGTACGGGAGATGTCGCGCGGAGGGGGACTGATCACCCGAGAGGACCTCGCCGGGTATCGCGTCAAATGGCGCGAGCCGATCGCGATCACCTACCGCGGCTACACGGTCTACACCATGCCGCCTCCTTCCGGGGGCGGAGTCACACTCGCCGAGATCCTGAACGTGATGGAGGGATACTCGCCGCTCCCGCCCTTCGGGAGCACCACGCTCATGCATTTGCAGACGGAGGCCATGCGCCGCGCCTATACCGACCGAAACACGTTGCTCGGCGATCCCGACTTTGTGCGCATGCCGCTCGAGCGCTTGCTGTCCAAGTCGTACGCGGACACCCTGCGGGCGGCAATCGACCCGCACCGGGCGACGCCCGTCACGGCCGGCGGTGGCGCGCCTTCTGAGGACCCCCCCCCCGAGACGACGCACTTTTCGATCGTGGATGGGGACGGCAACGCCGTATCCTGCACCACGACCCTCAACAACGACTTCGGCAGTGCGGTGACGGTGGCGGGCGCTGGGTTTCTGCTCAACGATGAGATGGACGACTTCATGACGGCACCCGGCCGACCGAACCTGTTCGGCCTAGTGCAGGGCGAAGCGAACGCCATCGCGCCGGGAAAACGCATGCTGTCCGCCATGACGCCGGCGATCGTGGTCGACCCCGCAGGCGGGCTGTTCCTGGTGCTTGGCTCGCCGGGTGGGTCGCGCATTCCCACTGCTGTCTATCAGGTGATCACTGACGTCATCGATCAGGGCATGCCGCTTTCGAGCGCTGTGACGGCGCCGCGCATCCATCATCAAGCGGTGCCCGATGTGTTACATGTCGAACCCGATGGCTTCGTGCAGGCGTCCCTCGACTCGCTCGTGGCGATGGGGCATGAGGTGAGCTCGTGGAGTTACAAGACGGAGGTCAACTCCATCGTGCGCGCCGCCGCCGGCTGGGTCGGCGTGGCCGATCCTCGACGCGGCGGCGGCGCGGCAGGCTACTGAAGCAGCGGTCAGACCGTCAGCGGTTTCTCCAGCTTGATGACGATCGCGGCACCCTTCGGAATCACGACATCGATGTCACGCGACGCGCGGGCGGCGGCCGCGCCGGCGGCGGCGCCCGCGGCGCCTCCGATGACGGCGCCCTTCGTGTTCTTACCGACGATCTTCCCGAGGATCGCGCCCGCCACGGCACCCCCCGCGACTTTGGCCGCGTCCGCCTTGGTCACGCCACGGCCCTTCATCACCGTGTCCTTGGAGACCACGGACGCGTCGATCGGGTAGCTCTTTCCCCGCACGCTGACGCTCGTCACCGAGAGCTCGATCCTGCCGGCGGAGTTCGGGTTGGGCGCGGGTTCCGCCGCGGTGATGGTGCCCGATACGCTCGACCCCGCGGGAATGATCACGCGGCCAGTGGCGTCCTTCACGTCCTGACTGACGGTGGCGGTGAAGGGATCACCCGCCTTGGCCGACCGGGTGCTGATCGAGTCGTTCGCCGTCGTCGGGACCCGGGTCCCCGCGGCGAGCATGAGCGGCGCCGGCTTGGCGGGCGCCGGCTTCGGCGGAGGCGCCTTCTTCGGCTCTGTCGCCGGCTTAGCCGCCTCGGTCGCCCGCGACGGCACGTCTTTCATGGCGGCCGTGGATTCGGTCGGCGCCAGGGTCAGATTCCGGGCCGTCGAATCCGCCGACTGGCTCGTCTGCTCGCCCTTCGCGCAGGCGAACAGCCCTACGATCGACAGCGCGGCGACGGGCAGCAGGTAGTTCCGTTTCATGGACATGACCCTCTGTTCTGGGATCGCAGGGGAATATAAAGGGAATGAGCGGCGTAGTTCCATAATAATACGTCGCCGCGCTGCCTCCTACAGCCTGCTCTTCAGGAACTCCGGCGTGAGCCCCTGCAGCCAGCTCGCAAGCAGGGTGAAGCGGTCGGTGACGAGCAGGAGCCCGAGGACGATCAGCAGGACGCCCGCGACGCGCTCGACCCACACGAGGTACGGCCGGAACTTCTGGAACCAGACGAGGAACCGGTCCAGCGCCACGGCTGCCACGAGAAACGGCACGGCGAGGCCGAGCGCGTACGCCGTCAACAGGCCCGCGCCCAGGGCGAGGCTCGCCTGCGCGGCCGCCATGGTGAGGATGGCACCGAGGATCGGTCCGATGCACGGCGTCCAGGCGGCGCCGAACGTGACTCCCACCAGTGCCGATCCGGCGTAGCCGAGTGGCTTACGGGCCAGCTCGATCCTGCGATCCCGCATGAGAAAGGCGGGCCGCAGTATTCCCAGAAGATAGAGTCCGAAGAGGATGACGATGACGCCGCCGACGCGTCCGATCCAGACCTGCGAATGCAGAAGCACCACCCCGAGCGCGGAGGCCGTGGCCCCGAGGGCGACGAACACGAGGGAAAAGCCCGCGACGAACCAGATCGCGTGAAGCAACGCCGTCCCGCGTCGCACCTCGAGCTCCTCGAGGGTCAACCCGGTGAGGAACCCGACGTAGCTCGGAATGAGGGGCAGGACGCACGGCGAGAGAAAGCTCAGCAGCCCAGCGATGAACGCGATGGCGAACGACGGTGTCACCCGCAGAAGCAGACCGCCGAGACGACGGTGGTCCAGCGCCCATCGTCGCCGCATTCCGCGGTCGAGGTGATGTTCATCGTGCGCACGATTTCGCCGGACAGGAGCCACTGCTCCCGCCGCTCGTCCCACGCTTTGTCGGTGTCGAACGGCACCCCCAGGACGGTCGCGAGCATTGATGCGGCCAGATCCTCGGCGTACTCACCCGACGTCACCTCGTTCTGCCCGTAGCTGTGATGCTCGGAGATGTACCCGTGATGCGAGGCGTCCGCGGGCATGGCGACGCCGATCGATGCCGCCACGAGACGACTCGGCTCGTTGGTCGACGATTCGGCGATCACCGCGAACACGACCTGACCGGGCTTCATCAGCGACAGCCCTTCCTCACGGTCGACGAGCTCGCAGTGAGGTGGAAAGATCGAGCTGACCCGCACGAGGTTGAAGTTGGCGAGATGGGCGTCTCGCAGGGCCATCTCGAAGCTGGTGAGTTTTTCTTTGTGCCGACCGACGCCTTTGGTGAGAAAGGCCTTGGTGGGCACGAACATTCGCGATTCGATCAACCCGTCACCTCGCGCGCGCTAAAGGGTTCAGCTGCTGACAGCTCCGGCACACCCCGTAGATCTCCAACCGATGGTGATCGGGCCGGAATTCGACTTCCTCGGCCAGCAAGGCGATCATCCGCTCGAGCCGGTCGTTCGAGAACTCGGTCACCCGGCCGCATGAAGAACAGATACAATGCTCGTGCACCTGGCCCGGCGCGAGCGGCTCGTACCGCTTGAAGCCCTCGCCGAACTCGTGCTCCTTGGCCAGGCCGGCCCGGACAAGCAGGTCGAGCGTCCGGTAGATCGTCGCCGTGCCGACGGCCACCCCTCCCCGCTTCGCGACGCGCCGGCCGACATCGTCGGCGGAGAGGTGCTCGCCCGCGAAGAAGACCGCCTCGGCCACCGCCAGGCGCTGCTGGGTCGCCGGCAGGTTGTGATCCCCCAGGTACCGGCGGAACTCCTCGAGCAGCTTGGCGCCGTCAACCTTCATACCACACCGCCGGCCCCACCGCGACGGGCGGTTCGGAATCCCCGCTCCGCTCCGCGGCCGCCTGCATCACCCGGGCAATGACATCGGCAGGCGAGACGCCCGTCTCCGTGATCTCGATTCGCGACTGCCCGCGCTCCTTGCCGCGCACGATGAGCATGTAGCGCGCCGTATAGACGCGCAACCGGTCACCAGCGCCGCTGCCCTTGCACGCCACCACGGCGGTGCCCCATTCCCGCCCTTCCCGCTTCCACGGGCGGAACAGGTAGATCGTCTCGATCTCGGCGGGGGACACGCGCTGTGCAAGCGCCTCCGCCAGCTTCGCCCACCCCGGCCCGCGGCCCGGCGTCAGGGTAGCGCGGTCGCCGGGGCCTGCGCCTGCTCCCATCGTTCCACATAGAACCGCAGGACGTGCATGAAATCCTGGGCATTCGTGACGACGCCGTACGCCTGGTGGGTGCCCCGGTCCCGCAGCTTGTTCACCACAAACTCGGTCTGGTCGACGCAGATGGTTGTGAGCGGCCGAAGGTCGTCGGGAGAGGGCGCGTCCACGAATGCGGGCAGCATGTTGCCGACCGCGATGGCGTGGAGCGCGGTGGCCACGAACACCGCGAAGGTCGCCTGCGCGGTGAACTGCCGCATCGCGTCCTGAGCGGCGAGCGTGTCGGAGAGCACCTCGGGCAAGGGCCCGTCATCGCGGATCGAGCCCGCGAGCACGAACGGCACTCCCTGGGTCACCA
>Ga0070694_100002334_pt1 | contig 11215 bp, 7 predicted proteins | sample KBSK1251metaG_FD_65470 | JGI IMG/M metagenome (GOLD analysis project Ga0070694, IMG submission 65470) | Corn, switchgrass and miscanthus rhizosphere microbial communities from Kellogg Biological Station, Michigan, USA - KBS K1-25-1 metaG | ecosystem: Host-associated > Plants > Roots >... | reverse complement strand
CCAGCAGGCGCAATCCAATCCTGACCCAGGGACTCACGGATTCGGCAAGCGCGGTGAGCGGCGTGTCGAGCGCAAGCGCAGCCGCGCCGATTCCCGCGAGCACGACCACGAAGCGCGCAAGCGAAAGCACGATTGCGGGCAGCGCACCCTGCGCTTCGCCCGAATCTCCGCCGCTGCGCCAGTAGAAGTAAACCATCTCGCGCAGGCCGAGCTGAAGCGCGACCACGACGGCGACAATCACCGTGACCGCCGCTACGCGCTCGCTCATCAGCCAGGCAATGAACACCATGGCGACCAGCAAGGCGAGCAGGAAAGAGCGCGGCATGATGGGCAGGCGCATCTGGTCTGCGCCGCTCGGGCCGTTCGCGCGGCCGAAGAAGGCGAATGCCGCCACGAGGAGAATCAAAGTTGCCGCTGCGTACGCCGCGAAGCGCAGCAATCCTGCCGCGTGACGTGCCTCGGCCGCACGCTCCAGGATCGTGGGGACGAATTGACCGAACGCCAACAGGCTCGACGCCACCACCACGGTCGCGGCGAGCCAGCGCGCGCGGCGCGGCTCCACCGGGACCAGCTTGAACTGCGGCCGCCCCGGCGCAATGACGATGGATACTGCCACCCATGCAAGACGCAGCGAGAGCAAGAAGAGCGTCAATGCAATGACGAGTTCATGCATCCCCGCCGGCCAACTAAAGGCAGCGGACACGCCGATCGCGGCGAAGGTAAACAGCAGCATTCCCGAGACGCGCAGCAGCAAATGCCGCAGTCCGAGGCGCAGCGCTTGCGCGGGGGAGGCCACCGACGTGGCATGGATGGCGCGCAGCGGCGAATATGCATAGGTCCAGTACAGCCACTCGGTGGCGCCGCCGACGAGCAGCAGAATCAGCAAGTAGGTGAAGCCGCGCACGCCGGTTCCGCTCATCATCGACTTGCGCGTCTGGTCGGTCAGTTGGCGCAATTCTCCAGGCGCCTGGGCGAAATTGCCGGCCAGTGTCTCGATGCGGGCCTTGGTTTCGGCCAGCGCTCCCATCGACAATTCGGCGAGGCTGTGTTCGCCCGCGGCCGCGAATGCGGGCGTACTCGCCGCGAGCGACAGCGCTACGGCACGCAGCGTGCGCAGCAGCCAGGTCACGGCGCCGGGTCCCGCGCGGGTGCGGCGGCGTGCGCTAGCCAATCCTGCGGCAGGCGCGCCGCCGAAGCGTCGGCATAGGCCGGCAAGAGGCGCGTGACAGCGACGCCCGCGCCCAGGACGCGCGCCTGGCAAGCAAGGCGCACGCCATCGCCGGCGGGTTTTCCCTCGCTCACGCGAGCCAGAGTGGCGCGCTCGATGTCGTTGACCGGCGAGAGCGCCTGCACACCAGCGTCCACGTGTATGCGGCAGGTGCCGCAGCGGCCGCGTCCCGAGCAGACATGGGCGTGCGGCACGTCATTGAGGATGCTCAGCTCGAGGACGGAGAGTCCGCGCCGCCCCTGCGCGGTCACACCGCCGTCGTATGCGATGCGTACGGGTGTCAAACGGTCACGCACCATCCGTGCGCCAAATACCGCCACCGCGAGGATCAGGAAGGCGCCGTAGGTGAGGAGGATTTGCGCCTGCAGCGCATCCATCTTCGATGTGACCTTGACGATGCTGCCGATGTTGTCGGTGATATGGGTCTGCCAGGCCGGGTCGTTGGCGAGCTTTTCGAGCACTTCCTTGCCCGATTCGGCGAATCCGACCAGCGCCAGAATCGGTACCGCGAACACGATCGGCAAAACGAAGCCGCCGACGCGCCGCCACAGCGGTTTGAGCACCAGCCACGAATACAGGCCAAGTGCGGCATGAACCCATACGATCACCACCACGAACAATTGTTGAAAGGCGTAGCCCGGCGAGAATTTCCAGTAAATCGCGAGCAGCATGCCGTACGCGGAATCGAAGTCCGGCGTGACCTGGTCAGCCATGTAGGTCACGACCACGTGGTTGAGCAGTAGCGGTGGTGTGAGCAACCCCAGCACCAGCTGCACCACATCGGTACGGCTCAGCGTCAGGGATCGGCGCGCCGAAATCGCATAGAGCCCGAGCGCCACGTGAACGCACGCCGCACCGAGCAGCAGCGACTGGCCCAGGCTCGAGCGCCAGGGATCCATCAGCTGCACGCGCCAGGCTTCCATCGCAGCGAGTGAGTGGATGCCGATGCTCAGATTGGCCAGGTGGCCCGTCACGAAGGCCATCAGGATGAGGCCGGAGACGAGCCTCAGATTGCGAACCATCGTCGCGACGTGCATACCGGGAATTATAGGCTTGGACTAAAATCTTCCTCCCGTGATACCGCGCACCCTCTTTACCCCCGAGCACGAGACCTTTCGCGACAGCGTGCGACGCTTTCTCGAAGCCGAGGTCAAGCCGCACGACGAGCGCTGGCAGGAGCAGGGCTACGCCGACAAGTCGGTGTGGAAGAAGGCGGGCGAGAACGGCTTCCTCTGCATGAGCATGCCGGAGGAATACGGCGGCTCGGGCGCGGACAAGCTCTTCAGCATGGTGCTGATGGAGGAACAGGCGCGCATCAACAATTCCTCGGTCGGCTGGGGCTTGCATTCGGAAATCGTCGCGCCCTACCTGTTCAACTACGGCAGCGCCGCGCTGAAGAAGAAATACCTGCCGAAGATGGCCTCGGGCGACATGATCGGCGCCATCGCCATGAGCGAGCCCGGCGCCGGCTCCGACCTCCAGTCCATCAAGACGAGCGCGCTGCGCAATGGCAGCGGCTACGTTTTGAATGGATCCAAAACCTTCATCACCAACGGCTGGAATTGCGACCTGGTGATCGTGGTGGCGAAGACCGATCCAGCCAAGGGTGCAAAGGGAACGAGCCTCGTTGTGGTCGATACGTCGATGAAGGGCTTCGCCAAGGGCAAGCGCCTGAAGAAGATGGGCCTGAAGGGCCAGGACACGGCGGAACTCTTTTTCGACAACGTGGAGGTACCGGCCGAGAACCTGCTCGGTCAGGAGAACAACGGCTTCATCTACCTGATGCAGGAACTGCCTTGGGAGCGCATGCAGATCGCTATCGGCGCGGCCGCCAAATGCGAGGCGGCCCTGCGCTGGACCATCGACTACGTGAACGAGCGCAAGGCATTCGGCAAGCCGGTGGCGAGCTTCCAGAATACGCGCTTCAAATTGGCCGAAATCGCGACCGAGGTGCAGGTAATGCGCGTGTTCGTGGACCGTTGCATGGCGCTGCTGCTCGAGAAGAAGCTTGATACCGCCACCGCATCGATGTGCAAGCTTTGGGCCACGGACATGGAAGGCAAGGTCCTGGACGAATGCCTGCAGCTGCACGGCGGCTACGGCTTCATGTGGGAATTCCCGATCTCGCAGGCCTACGTCGACGCGCGCGTCACGCGCATCTACGGTGGCACGAATGAAATCATGAAGGAAGTGATCTCCCGTTCGCTGGGACTTGGAGGCAAAGATGGCTGAAGCAATGGTTTTCGAGGCAATCCGCACGCCACGCGGCAGGGGCAAATCCAGCGGCGCGCTGCACGAGGTGAAGCCGATCACGCTCCTGACCGGCGTGCTGAAGGAACTGCAGAAGCGCCACGACCTCGATACCGCGCAGGTGGACGACGTGGTGATGGGCTGCGTCACGCCGGTGGGCGAACAGGGCAGCTGCATCGCGAAGACCGCGGCGCTGGCCGCGGGCTGGGACTACCGCGCCTCGGGCGTGCAGCTGAACCGTTTCTGCGCCTCGGGCCTGGAGGCCGTCAACATGGCGGCGCAGAAGGTGCGCTCGGGCTGGGAAGACCTGGTGGTGGCCGGCGGCGTCGAGTCCATGTCGCGTGTTCCGCTTGGCACCGACCGCGGCCCCTGGGCCTGTGATCCGCAGACGGCGTTTGACACCGCGTTCATTCCGCAGGGCATCAGCGCCGACCTGATTGCCACGCTGGAAGGGTTCACGCGCGAGCAGGTCGACTTCTACGCGATGCGCTCGCAGCAACGCGCCGGCGCGGCACGCGAGCACGGCTACTTCAAGCGCTCGGTGGTGCCGGTGGAGGACGCGATGGGCGACGTGATCCTCGACCATGATGAATTCATCCGGCCGCAGACCACCATGGAAGGGCTCGCCGCGCTCAAGACCTCTTTCGACAGGATGGGCGAGATGGGCTTCGACTCGGTCGCGATCCAGCGCTATCCGCAAGTGGAGCGCATCAAGCACGTGCACACGCCCGGCAATTCCTCGGGCATCGTGGACGGTGCGGCGGCGGTGCTGATCGGATCCGAGGAAAAAGGCAGGCAGATCGGTCTCACGCCGCGCGCGCGCATTGTTGCCGTGGCGCTCTCGGGGGCCGACCCGACCATCATGCTGACCGGCCCGATGCCGGCGGCGAGGAAAGCGCTGGCGAAGGCGAAAATGCAGATCGAGCAGATCGACCTGTTTGAAATCAATGAAGCCTTCGCCGTGGTGCCGATGAAGTTCATGAAGGAAATGCACGTGCCCGACGAGATCGTCAACGTCAACGGCGGCTCGATCGCGATGGGCCATCCGCTCGGCGCCACCGGCGCAATGATCATCGGCACGCTGATCGACGAGCTGGAGCGGCGCAAGCTGCGCTTCGGCCTGGCGACGCTGTGTGTGGGCGGCGGAATGGGCATCGCCACCATTGTTGAACGTCTTTAATGCCTATTAAATTCGAAAAAGACTCGACAAGCATCGTCACGCTCACCTTCGACGCTCCAGGCGCCCCGGTCAACACCATGACCGAGGCCTGGGAGACGGCATTCACCGCGGCGGTGGAGCGCCTCGCGCTCGAAAAGACGCTCACGAGGGGCGTGATCCTGGCCTCGGCGAAGAAAACATTTTTCGCCGGCGCGGAGCTGAAGGACCTGCTCAAGTACGGCCCGAACGACGGACCCAAGGTGTTCCGCTGGCTCGAGTCGGTGAAAAAGCAGATGCGTGCATTGGAAAAGCTCGGCGTCCCGGTGGTCGCGGTCCTCGAGGGTGCGGCTCTGGGCGGTGGCTGGGAGATCGCGCTGTGTGCGCATTGCCGCCTGGTTTTGGACGATGCCTCGATTCAGCTCGGCCTGCCGGAAGCAACGCTGGGGCTCCTGCCTGGCTTGGGCGGGGTCACCAAGATGACGCGCCTGCTTGGACTGCAGGGCGCGTTTCCCTACCTGGTCGAGGGCAGGACGTTGCGGCCGCAGGAGGCTGCGAAGCTCGGCCTGGTGCAGGGCCTGGCGGCGAATCGCGAGGACCTCTTCAAGATGGCGCACGCATGGATTGCCGCCAATCCTTCGCCCAAACAGCCTTGGGACGCGGACAACTACCGCATGCCGGGCGGCGCGCCATCCAGCCCTGCTATTTCGCAGATGCTCTCGGCCGCGCCGGCGATGCTGATCGAGAAGACGCGCGGCCTTTATCCGGCGCCGAAGGCGATCATGGCAGCGATGGTGGAAGGCGCGTATGTGGACTTCGACACGGCCTTGCGCGTCGAATCGCGCTACCTCGCGAAACTCGCCGTGGGCGGCGTGGCGAAGAATCTCATCTCGCTCTTCTTCAACCGCGGCGCGATCAAGTCCGGCGCATCGCGGCCGAAGGGCGTGCCGAAATGGAAGGCGACCAAGGTGGGCATTCTCGGCGCCGGCATGATGGGCGGCGGTATCGCCTGGGCCAACATGAACCGCGGCGTGCCCTGCGTGCTGAAGGATGTCTTCCTGGAGAAGGCCGAAGCGGGCAAGGCCTACAGCGCGAAAATCCTCGAGCGCAGGAAGAAGGACCCGACCCAGCTCATGCTGATCAAGGCGACCGCCGACGTCAAGGACCTCGCGGGATGCGACCTCATCATCGAAGCGGTGTTTGAGAAGCGGGATCTCAAGGCCGAGGTGACCAGAGAATCCGAGCCGATGCTGATCGTCGGCGGCATCTTCGCCTCCAACACCTCCACCCTGCCGATTTCGGGTCTCGCGGCGGCGTCCGCGCATCCGGAGAAGTTCATCGGCCTGCATTTCTTCTCGCCGGTGGACCGCATGGAGCTGGTCGAAATCATCAAGGGCGCGAAGACCTCCGCCGAGACGCTGGCGAAGGCCTACGACTACGTGCTGCAGATCGGCAAGACGCCGATCGTGGTCAATGATTCTCGCGGCTTCTACACCAGCCGCACCTTCGGCACCTTCGTGCAGGAGGGCTGCGCCATGCTGGCCGAGGGCATTCCGGCGGCGGCGATCGAGAACGCGGCGCGCCAGGCCGGCATGCCGGTCGGGCCTCTGGAAGTGATCGACCAGACCTCGATGTCGCTCTCGATGCACGTGATGGAACAGACCATCGCCGATCTCAAGGCGGAGGGCAAACCGTTGCCGCCGGAACATCCGGGGCAGAAGGTGATTGTGAAGATGGTGAAGGAATTGAAGCGCCCGGGACGCGCCGCCGGCGGTGGCTTCTACGAGTACCCGAAGGACGGAAAAAAATTCCTCTGGCCGGATCTGGGACGCGTTTTCGGCCGCGACGGCGTGAAATTCGATATCGAGGAAATGAAGGACCGCATCCTCTACCGCCAGGCGATTGAGACCGCGCGCTGCCTCGAGGAAGGCGTGCTCGCCACGGCGCACGACGCCAACATCGGCTCCATCTTCGGCATCGGCTTTCCGGCCTGGACCGGCGGCGCGTTGCAGTTCATCAATTACGTCGGCACTGCCAAGTTCGTCGCGCGTGCCGACGAGCTCGCGAAAAAGCACGGCGATCGCTTCGCGCCGCCTAAGCTGCTGCGGGACAAGGCGGCGAAGGGCGAGTCGCTACGCTGAGCGTGGTGTCAGGACGCCGCTCGCGGCGTGCTTCTCAGCACCAGCACGTTTCCAGCGATGGAAATCGCGACGCCCGCCGCGGTAAGCGGGTGCCAGACGAATCCCTCGAATAGCGTCGAGACGCACAGCGCCACCACCGGCGCCATTACGCCGACGTAGGAAGCGCGCGCGACGCCGATACGGCCGACCAGCGTGAGCCAACCTGCGAATGTAATGACCGAACCAAGCAGCGTCAGATATAGCAACGACAGCAGGTAGGGCAGGTCGAGGTCGATCGTATAGGGGCGGCCAAGCGCCAGCGCAACGACAAGCGCCGCCACGCCGCCGTAGGTCATGCCCCAGGCCATGGTCGGCCAGCCGTGCAGGCCGCGCTGGTGGTTGCGCTGCGCAAGCAAGCCGCCCGTGGTGGTGATCATGACCGCAAGCCCCGTGAAGAGCGCGCCGAGCAAGACATTGCGGCTTGGCGCGAGTTGCGCAAACTCCGGCCAATAAACGAGTGTGATGCCAAGAAACCCGAAGAGCGAGCCGACCGCTACGCGCCCAGTGACAGCCTGCCTGAAGAAGAACCGTGTCCCGAGCGCGGACAGCAGCGGGGTCGCGGAGTAGCCGATCGCCACCAACCCGGAGGTGACATGCGCTTCGGCGTGGTAGACGAAGATGTAGCTGATGCCGTACATCGCAATGCCCATCAGCGCGAGCGCCAGATGTTCGGCGGGTTTGAAGCGCAGCGGCAACCCGCGCAATCGGCACCAGACCGCGATGACCAGCGCGGCGAGGAGGAAGCGGTGACTGACGCTCACTTCCGGCGCCACTGTTCCGAGCTGGTAGGTGATCGCGAGCCAGGTCGTGCCCCAGATCAGCACGCAGCCCGCGAATATCGAAACGTTGTTCAACTAGCTAGAAAGTAAGACCCGGCGCCGCAAAGTCCGCCATGATACGCTGCCAGGCTTCCCGGAAAGACACGCTCAAGCATGTCATTGCCTGCCGTTTTGCAGCGCCTGCGCATCCCGGTCATTGCCGCACCGATGTTCATCGCCGGCAATCCGCAGCTGGTCATCGAACAATGCAAGGCCGGGGTGGTCGGTTCGTTTCCTGCGCTCAATGCGCGGCCGAAGGCGGCGCTCGACGGCTGGCTGACGGATATCGAGGCGGCGCTGGCCAGGCATCCGGGCGCAGCGCCCTACGCGGTGAACCAGATCTGCCACAAATCGAACGACCGACTGGAACACGACATCGAGGTCTGCATCCGCCACAAGGTACCGATCACCATCACCAGCCTGCGCGCACCGGACGACGTGATCCCGAAGATTCATGCCTACGGCGGCATCGTGCTGCATGACGTGATCAGCGTGCGCCATGCCGAGAAGGCGCTCGAGGCGGGCGTCGACGGCCTGATCCTCGTTTGCGCTGGCGCCGGCGGCCACGCCGGGACGCTTTCGCCGTTCGCACTGATCGGCGAAGTGCGGCGCTTCTTCGACGGACCCATCATCCTCTCGGGCGCGATATCCAGCGGCGACTCGATCCTCGCCGCGCAAGCCGCCGGCGCCGACCTTGCCTACATTGGCACGCGCTTTCTCGCCACTCCCGAGGCGAGCGTGCCGGAGCGCTACAAGGAGGAGATCCTGCGCGCCGCTGCAGCCGACATCGTCTACACCGATCTTTTCTCCGGTGTACACGGCAACTACCTCAAGCACAGCGTGGTCGCGGCCGGATTCGATCCGCGCAATCTACCGAAGTCGGACCCGAATAAAATGAACTTCGGCACCGACGGTGGTGCCGAGAAAAAGGTCTGGCGCGACATCTGGAGCGCTGGGCAGGGTGTCGGCCAGATCGACGCGGTGACGCCGGTGGCGCAGGTGGTCGAGAATCTCGCCCGGGAATACCTCTCCGCACGGCAACGGCTGCAGATCAACTGATGGACGTGGTGCAGATCGAACAGCGCGGTCCGGCCGCCTGGCTCTGGCTCAACCGGCCCGAATTGAGGAATGCCTTGAATGGCGAAATTCAGGTTGCTTTGCTCAAGGCATTTAAAGAAATAGAGAGCGACAAAACCATTCGTGTTCTCGTTCTCGCCGGCCGCGGCCAGGCGTTCTGCGCGGGCGGCGATCTGACCCGCATGGAGCAGGCGGCGAAGGCCACCAGGGCGAAGTCAAAGCTTGAAGCAGGCCGCTTCGCGAAACTCCTCTACCGGATGCATACCTACCCGAAGCCGCTTATCGCGCGCGTGCACGGTCCCGCATTCGCGGGAGGCATGGGGCTGGTAGCGGCCTGCGACCTCGTGGTTGCCTCGGAAGAAGCCGAGTTCTGCCTGCCCGAGGTAAGGATCGGCCTCGTACCCGCGATGATCAGCCCCTACATCGTGCGTGCCATGGGAGAACAGCAGGCCCGCCGCTACGTGCTCAGCGCGGAACGACTCGGCGCGCGCGACGCTTTGCGCATCGGCTTCGTGCACGAGTGCGTGCCGGCGGCGGAACTCGATGCGCGCGTGGAGAAATTAGCGGCGCAGCTCGCGCAGGCAGGTCCGCAGGCGCTGGCGCGTGCAAAGAAGCTGCTGGCGAAGGTGGCGCAGGCCCCCATCACGCCCAAGCTTTCCGCGCATACCGCCGGCGTGCTTGCCGATGTGCGCGCAGGCGCCGAAGCGCGCGAGGGCATCCGTTCCTTCCTGGAAAAGCGCAAGCCTGGCTGGACTGGAAGCTGATTTCCGGCAGTGGGCGTATTTAGCTACCTCGAATCACGAATAAAGGGAACCTCCGGTCCAGGGCCGGGTGAGCCGCCGGCTGGATTGCTGGCGTTCTACTGGCACTTCATTCGCCAGACGCGCGGCTTGTACGCACTGATGTTCGTCACCGGCCTGGGGGTCGCGCTGCTCGACACCCTGATTCCGGTCTTCATTGGGCAGCTGGTCTCCCTGATGGAGGCGTCGGATCGCCAGGCCGCGCTCCTGCGCGACTGGCCGGTGCTCGCGGCCATGGCCCTGCTCGTGCTTCTGATCCGCCCGGTGGTGCTGTTCACAGACATCGCGATTCGCATCAGCGCGCTGATCCCGGGCGCGACCAGCCTGGTCCGCTGGCAGAGCCACTGGCACGTGGTGCGCCAGAACTGGTCCTTCTTTCAGAACGATTTTGCCGGCCGCATCGCCAACCGCGTGATGCAGACTGCGGTGGCGCTGCGCGAAAGCACTGTCGCGGCGATACGCGCAGTCTGGTACATCGTGGTCTACGGCGCCAGCGCGTTCGTTTTGATGGCGCTGGCGGACTGGCGGCTCGGACTGCCGACGCTGCTGTGGTTCGTAGGCTACGCGTGGTTCCTGCGCTACTTTGTGCCGCGCTTGCGCGATCTGGCGAAGACGAACTCCGAATTCCGCTCGCTGGTGATGGCGCGCGTGGTCGACAGCTACACCAACATCCTCACGGTGAAGCTCTTCTCTCGCGCGGCGGACGAAGACGCTTACGTGCGAGAAGCGGTCGACGAACACCAGGTCGCGGTAGCCGCGCATATGCGCCTCGCCGCCAGGTTCATGTTCGTTCTCACGCTGATGAATGCCGCCCTGCTCACCAGCACCGCGGCGATCGGCATAACGCTATGGGGCCAGGGCACGCTGAGTGCGGGCGCGGTCGCTACGGCGCTGCCGCTCGCGTGGCAGATCGTCAACGTCGCCGGCTGGGTGAGCTGGGAAGTGACCTCGATATTCGAGAACGTCGGCGTAGTGCAGGAAGGCATGCAAACGATCGCCGTGCCGTTGGCGGGCAAGGATCGGCCCGATGCCCGCCCGCTGGACGTGAGGCGCGGCGAGGTTCGCTTCGAGGATGTCACGTTCGACTACGGACGCAGCGACGGCAGGCCCGTGATCGATCACCTGAACCTCACGGTGCGCCCCGGCGAGCGCGTCGGCCTCGTCGGGCGCTCGGGGTCGGGAAAGTCGACGCTGGTAAATCTGTTGCTGCGCTTTTATGAGCTTGAACGCGGCGCAATCCGTATCGACGGGCAGGAAATTCGCAACGCGACGCAGGAAAGCCTGCGCGCGGCGATCGGCATGGTGACGCAGGACACCTCGCTGCTGCACCGCTCGATCGCGGCCAACATCCGCTACGGGCGTCCCGGCGCCAGCGATGCCGACGTGGCGGCCGCGGCGCGCGCGGCGCACGCGGAAGAATTCATCTCCGGGCTGCAGGACTGGAAGGGCCGCCGCGGCTACGAGGCACATGTCGGCGAGCGCGGTGTCAAGCTCTCGGGCGGCCAGCGGCAGCGCATTGCCATCGCGCGCATGGTGCTGAAGAACGCGCCGATCCTGGTGCTCGACGAAGCGACCTCGGCGCTTGACAGCGAGGTGGAACTCGCGATCCAGGAGCAGCTGCACGGCCTGATGGAAGGCAAGACGGTCATCGCGATCGCGCATCGTCTCTCGACCATCGCGCGCATGGACCGGCTGGTGGTGCTCGA
>Ga0070694_100002333_pt1 | contig 11218 bp, 8 predicted proteins | sample KBSK1251metaG_FD_65470 | JGI IMG/M metagenome (GOLD analysis project Ga0070694, IMG submission 65470) | Corn, switchgrass and miscanthus rhizosphere microbial communities from Kellogg Biological Station, Michigan, USA - KBS K1-25-1 metaG | ecosystem: Host-associated > Plants > Roots >... | reverse complement strand
GGGTGCGCGGGCTCTCGCTCCTGTTCCTCCTCTACGTCTGGAACGTGCCGTCGCTGCACATCTTCGCGGCGATCTTCGGCCTCAACTACATCTCGACCGTGCCGCCCACCACCACGCTCACCGCCAACATCTTCGGGCGCTACTCGGTGGGGTCGCTGTCGGGCTGGATCTCCTTCGCGCACCAGGTGGGAGCGGCGCTGGGCGCGGCGGTGGGAGGGTGGGTCTTCCAGTCCACCGGCTCCTACTCGTGGGCCTTCATCTCCGCGGCGCTGCTCGCCTTCCTGGCGGTGCCGATGGCCCTGGCCATCCGGGAGGCGCCGGGGCGCCGGACCCCCCGGGCGATCCCGGCCCGGGCCGGGCTGCCCGCCCCGGCGGGCTAGAGTAGCGTGTGGGGGTAGAATGATGGGCATGAACGAGCCGAGAACGTCGCTGGCGGGCCTTCAGAAAGACTTCCCGTTCGAGAGCCGGCTGAGCCTGGCCCTGCTGATCCGCTTCTGGGAGGAGCAGGCGAAGGAGAGCTCGGTGCGCGGCGAGATCGCGCGCACCCTCCTGACGCGCCTCCAGACCGCGCCCGAGCTGACGCGCCCGATCGACGACATCACGCTGCTCGACCAGCACAGCGGCCTCGTCGACGCCCTGATGAGCGCGGTGTTCCCGTCGGTGTTCTGGGAGCAGGCCTACATGGGCGCGCTGATCCCGTTCACCCTGCGCAGCGTCTACGGGACCCGGGCCATGGACACCATCATGGGTCCCGACGGGGTGCTCTACGGCAGCCTCAACCTCGACATGCGGGCGCTGAAGGAATTCCGGCTGATCAACGCCTACGCGCTGGCGCTCGAGCGCCTCTACGGCATCCACTTCCCGGTCGACTACCCGCTCATCCTGACCCTGCCCGATCCCACCAACGGGCTGGACCGGCACTTCAAGGTCCAGTTCGAGGGGCGCTTCGTGGACGTGGAGCAACTGCACCCGCTCCCGCCGCTCTCCGAGGACCTGCGGGCCCGGCTCACCGTCCAGGCGGTCGACCTCGACCGCCTCGCCGCGCTGATTCCCCCGGGCAGCATCCGCTTCTCGGGGTTCACGGTGGTGAAGGCGGCGGACGTGACGGACCAGGAGGTGCTCTCCTCGATCAAGCGCGATCTGATCGACAAGGAGTCCATCGTCTCGAACGCGCGGTTCGTGAAGCTGCAGGCCAAGCTCCGGACCCTCTTCCGGCGCCCCGATCTCCATCTGGGGCTGGCCGCGATCGAGGGCGACCGCATCCTGGTGCTCAACTCCGGACACCAGCTCGAGCACGGGCACGGCTGCATCTTCGCGGGGTCGGTCCGGGCCAAGGTGGCCGACTTCAAGGACTCGGTCTACGAGCGGGCCACCCTCGCCGGCGAGCCGGTCTTCGTCGAGGACGTGGCCGCGAACGTGACGAAGACCCCCGCGGACGAGATGGTGCTCCGGAAGGGCATGCGCAGCGTGGCGGTGGCGCCCCTGCACTACCAGCAGCAGCTGATCGGCACGCTGAGCCTGACCTCGCCGAAGCCGGGCGACATCAACGCCCTGATGGAGCCGCGGCTGCGGGAGGTGCTGCCGCTGTTCTCGGTGGCGGTGAAGCGGAGCATGGACGAGCTGCACTCGCGGGTGGAGAGCTTCATCAAGGAGCAGTTCACCGCCATCCACCCGGTCGTGGAGTGGCGCTTCCGGAAGGCGGTCATGGCCACCATGGATCGGGGCGAAGCCGAGCGGGGCGCGGCCGAGATGGAGCCGATCGTCTTCCGCGACGTGCACCCGCTCTACGCGGTGTCGGACATCCGGGGCTCCTCCACCCATCGCGCCTGGGCGATCCAGGCCGATCTGCTCACCCAGCTCGGTCTCGCCCGCGAGGTGCTGCGCGCCGCCCACGAGGTCCGCCCCCTGCCGATCCTGGACCAGCTCACGCACCGGATCGACGGCCACGTGGCCGAGATCGAGGTCACCCTGCGGTCGGGCGACGAGCTGGGGGTGATGAGCTTCCTCAAGGGGGACGTCGAGCCGCTCTTCGATCACCTGCAGACCTTCGGATCGTCGGTGCGCGAGCGGGTCGACGCCTATCGCCGGGCGGTGGATCCGGGCATCGGCCTGGTCTACGCGCGGCGCAAGGAGTTCGACGAGAGCGTGACCATGATCAACGAGGCGGTCTCCTCCTACATCGACCTGGAGGAGCAGGCCGCCCAGGGCATGTTCCCGCACTACTTCGAGAAGCAGAAGACCGACGGGGTGGACTACACGATCTACCTGGGCGGCGCCCTCCGCGAGGACAACGGGTTCGACCCCCTCTACCTCAAGAACCTGCGCCTCTGGCAGCTCATGGTGGCGTGCGGGGTGGCCCTGCGGGTGGAGCGGCTGAAGACCCGGCTGCCGGTGACGCTCGACATCACGAACCTGATCCTGATCCAGCACGCGCCGCTCTCGATCCGTTTCCGGTTCGACGAGAAGCGCTTCGACGTGGACGGCGCCTACAACGTGCGCTACGAGATCATCAAGAAGCGGATCGACAAGGCGATCATCCGCGGCACCACCGAGCGGCTGACCCAGCCCGGCAAGATCGCGCTGGTCTACTCGCACGCCACCGAGGCCGCGGAGTGGCGCGAGTACATCGAGTACCTCCAGCGCCTGGGCTACCTCACCCGCGACGTCGAGGAGCTGGAGCTGGACGAGCTGCAGGGCGCCCAGGGCCTGCGCGCGCTCCGGGTCACGGTGGACCTCGCCAACCGCGAGCTGGACGTGCCCTCGAGCGCCGCCGCCCTGTCCCGCGGCGAGGGCGATCGCGCCCCGGCCGCGTGAGCGCCGGGCGCGCGGGGTGCGACGGCTCGCGGCCCTGCTGATCGTCCTGACCCTGCTGGGCGGCTGCGCGAGCGCCTCGCGACCCGCGGCGGCCAGCGCCGCCGACGCCCCACCCCGCCGCTGCTCCCCCGCCGATCCCGACCGCTGGGCGTGGTTCTGCGTGGTCGGCCAGATCCTCTACGGGGCGGCGGCCTTCTTCCAGCCGGTCAACGAGCTGTCGCCACGGTGACCGGGGCCGGGCTCCGGATCAGCTCCCCATCACGAGACCGCCGTCCACGTTGAGGGCCTGCCCGGTCATGTAGTCGGAGTCGGGGCCGGCGAGGAACGCCACCACGCTGGCCACGTCCTCCGCGCGCTCCGGGCGGCCGAGGGGGATGCCGCGGATCCGGCGCTTCCAGGTCTCGCCCTGGCCCAGCCCCTCGAGCCCGCCCCACTCCCGGTCGATCTGCTCCCACATCGGCGTCTCGACCGCGCCGGGGCACACGCAGTTGGACGTGATGCGCGCGGAGGCGAGCGCCTGCGCCGCGGAGCGGGTGAGGCTCACCACCCCGGCCTTGGAGGCCGAGTAGGGGGTCATCAGGTGGTTGCCGCCGCGGTACGACGCGATGGAGGCGGTCTGGATCAGCTTGCCGCGGAGCTCCGACCCCGGGATCAGGTCCTGCTCGAGCATCCGCGCCGCCACCGCCTGGAGGACGAAGAAGACCGCGCGCAGGTTCACGTCCATCACGCGGTCCCACTCCACCTCGGTCACCTCGAGCATCGGCTGCACCCGGATGACGCCCGCGTTGTTGAAGAGCACGTCGAGTCGGCCCCACCGCCGGTAGGGCTCGGCCACCATCCGCGCGATGTCGTCCGGCTTCGTGACGTCGGCCCGCACCGCGACCTGGCCGAGCTCCGCCGCGAGCTTCTCGACCCCGGCCCCGTCGACGTCCACCAGCACGAGCCTCACCCCGTCACCCGCCAGGCGCCGCGCGCAGGCCGCCCCGATGCCGCGCGCCGCGCCGGTGATCAGCCCCGTCCGTCCGTTCAGCGATGCCATCGCGTCTCCTCCTCCCGTGGTCGGCGTTCACTCACGAGCACGAGACCTACCACGAACAGGGCCGCCCCCGCCACCGCCGGCGCCAGGTGCAGGGCGTCGGTGTAGCCGACCACCACGTGCACCCCGATCGCGGCCCCGAAGCCGGCCAGGCCCGCGAGGGCCAGCGCCTGCCGCAGGCTCCGCGACGGCCGCGCGAAGAGCGCGCACGCGGTGACGATGCTGCCGCAGCAGAAGAGCCCGCCGCCGAAGCCGGCGCGATCGTGCGCGATGAGCGGAACGAGGCGGGGGTTGACCGCCCGCAGATCGGCGACGGTCAGGCCCATGAAGGCCAGGTCCTGGGGGACGAACACGCGGGTCATCCCGACGAGCAGGATCGTCGCGCCCGCGAGCAGCATCCCGAGGCGGGTAGCCACGAGCGCGGCCTGCCCGAGGCGCCCGCGACGGCCGAGGGCCCGGAAGACGGCGCCCGCGGAGCCGACCGGGCGGCCGCGCACGAGAGCCCGAGAGCGCACCACCCCGGCCGCGAACAGCGGGGCCAGGAAGGCGGACCCGACCCCGTGCCACCGGTCCAGGTATCCGTAGCCCAGATAGGAGAGGAAGCTCAGGAACCCGATCGCGCCGCTGACCAGGATGGTCCACCACGCCCAGGCCGCCCCCGCCGCGAGCGGCACCGTGGAGAGCCACAGGTAGAGCACCGCGATGGCGATCAGGACCCCGCCGAAGGCCACGCGATCGTGGAACATGAAGGCCACCACCCGGCAGTCGCCGACCGCGCAGAGCTGGGCGGGGGTCATGCCGAGGAACGCCACGTCGTGGGGCAGGAACTCGCGCCGGATCGACAGGAACAGCGCGAAGGCTCCCGAGAAGAGCAGGGCGAGCGCGGTGCACTGCAGGAGCGGCCGGCCGTCGGCCGCGATGAGCTCGAAGAACCCCGCGTCGTCCGGCTCCCTCACGGCACGCGGAGGAGCTTCCGGAACTCCTCCAGCTCCGCCCGCGGCACGTCGGGACGGTCGCGCAGGCGGGCGTAGACGTCGGCCGGGTTGTCCTCGATGGCCCGGCTCACCCGGGCGAAGACCTTCAGGAGCTGGCGGGCCTCGCGATCCGCCTTCTTCTGCACGAGGGGCCCCCCCACCCGGCCGATCGTGCGAACCACCCCGCTGTCGATCTGCACGAAGGACGTCAGCGTGGTCGAGACCTGCTGCCGGCCCGGCGCCCCGGGCTCGAACTTGTAGGCGAGCGCCACCACCGCGCGGCCCTTGATGTCGGGCAGCACCGACTGGTAGGCCCCCTGCGCGTGCATGAGGCGCAGGCCCGGCTCGGCGTACACGATCGCGAAGGTGCCGCGGACGCCCCAGCCGTCGTCGAGCCAGAGCGAGTCGCCCTCACGCCAGATCTTGTAGCGGGCGGCGCGGAGGGCCCGGGTCACGTGGCTCGCGAACTCGGGGTGATCGAGCAGGTACTCGAAGATCTCGGGTCGGACCGGGTACGGCTCGAAGGTCATCTGGGTCGACGCGAAGGCGCGCCGGACGATCTCCTCGAGGCGGTGGCGCTCCCGGGCCGGGACCTTCGGCGGCAGGGGCAGCGCGGGCTCGGGCCAGGCTGAGCGGACGGCACCCGACAGCACACCCGCCGCCAGCAGACCTACGAGCGCGAGACGCCGGGCTCGCACCAGGCGCGGAGTCGCGCCGCTACCACCCGATGGCGTGGGCGCCGCGGCGCGGGTCGGCACCACCCAGCCGCACCCCGTCCTTGCCGACCACCGAGGCGCAGACCGCGCCGGCCCGCCAGTCGTAGTCGGGCCAGTCGGCGATGACGTGCCCGAGGGCGGCCAGCGCCGCGCGCGTCTCGGGCGCGATGCGCGCCTCGACGTCGAGCCGCCCGGGGGAGTTGGCGTGCGGCCAGAACGAGTCGGGGAAGGAGCGCGTGGCCAGCCGCGGCGCCTCCACCGCCTGCTGCGGAGCCATGCCGAAGGCGGTCATGTTCAGCAGCACCTGGAGCATGGCCTGCTGCTGCACGTCGCCGCCCGGCGTGCCGAAGGCCATGAAGGCGCGACCGTCGCGCAGCACCAGCGAGGGCGCCGGGGTGAGGCGCGGCCGCTTGCCGCCCGCCACCTCGCTCGCGTGCCCGGGCACGAGCCAGCCCTGGGAGCCCCGCGGCGAGACCACGCAGCCCACGCCGGGGACGACCGGGGAGTCGACCCCGCCCGGGTCGCTGGGGGTGGCCGAGAACGCGTTGCCCTCCGCGTCGATCACCGAGACGTAGGAGGTGTCGAGCGTGCCCGCGTGCGAGGGCGCGCCGATCTTCGACGCCGCGCCCTGGCCGTTGCGGACCGCGGCCTTGCCCTCCGGATCGCCCGGCGGCGGCATGTCGGGCCACGCGCGGTCCTCCCGGATCAGGCCGCGACGCAGCTCGGCGTAGGCCTTGGAGAGCAGCGCCTCCGCCGGGACCTTCACGAATCGGGGATCGCCGTAGTAGGCCTCGCGGTCGGCGAAGGCGAGCTTCATCGCCTCCACCATGAGGTGCAGACCGCGCGGGCTGTTGTGGCCGAGCGCGGGCCAGTCGTAGGCCTCGATCAGGTTCAGCATCTGGAGGAAGACCGGCCCCTGGCACCAGAAGCCGCACGACGCCACCTCGTAGTCGTGGAAGCTGGTCCGGAGCGCGGGCGCGACCTCGGCGTGGAAGTCGGCGAGATCCTCCCGGGTGAGGAGGCCGCCCTCCCGCGCGTGGTAGTCCGCGATGCGCTGGGCGATGTCGCCCTTGTAGAACGCGTCGCGGGCGGCGCGGATGGCCCCGGCGCGGCCGCGGCTCCGCGCGCGCAGCTCGGCCGCCACCATCTCCTTGATCGTCGCGGCCAGCTCCGACTGCACGAACAGCTGGCCGGCCGCGTGCGGCTTGCCGCCGGGCAGGAAGATCGCGGCCGAGGTCGGGAAGCGCTTGTAGCGCTCCGCGTTGTTGGCCATGATCGAGGCCGAGAACGCCGAGGTCGGGAAGCCGTGCTCCGCGCACTCGAGCGCGGCGGAGACCGCGTCCGTGAACGTGAGCGTGCCCCAGCGCTCGAGCGCCACGCACCAGGAATCGGGCGCGGAGGGCACGACCGTGCGCAGCAGGCCGACCGGGATGTCGCCTCCGTGCCGCGTGCGGAAGTACTCGGCGCTCGCGCGGCGCGGGTACGGGCCGACCCCCGAGACCTCGTGGGTCTCGCCGGTCGAGGCCAGGTGGACCAGGATCGGCGCGACGCCCGCGAAGCTCACCATGTCCGGGTGGACGACCCCGAGCATGAAGCCCGCGGCCACCCCCGCGTCGATGGCGTTGCCGCCCGCGCCGAGCACGCGCGCGGCCGCCTGCGCCGCGAGCGGATGCCCCGCCGCCACCATCCACTGCCGCCCCATCACCTGCGTCATCGGGCCCGAGCCCGCATGCTGCGCGCTGCGCTGGTACTGCGCGGAATCGAGTGTCATGGGCGGTATGGTAGCATAGCGCCGCCTCCAACAGTGACGCGCACTTACGAGTGTGAGGACGGCATGGACAAGTCGAGCTGGGTGATGGGAGAGGTGCTGGCCAGCCAGGCCCGCGCACGAGGCGACCGGACGTTTCTGTCGTTCCCGAACCGCCCCGACGTCAGCTACGCCGAGGCCGATGAGATCGCCCACCGGGTCAGCCGCGGGGTGGCCGGCCTGGGAGCGGGGCCCGGCGACCGGGTGGGCGTGTGGCTCCCCAACGGGTCGGAGATCCTGCACGCCTCGTTCGGCATCTACCGGGCAGGGGCCGTCGCGGTATTCGTCAATCCGGGCTATCGGGGCATCTTCCTCGAGCACGTGCTGAACAACGCCGGCGCGCGCTCGGTCATCATGGCGGCCGAGTATCTGCCGCGCCTTGCCGAGAGCGAGGCCAACCTGCCCGGCGTGGACCGGGCGGTGATCGTGGGGCCGGTGCCGCCCGATGCCCCTCGGCCCCGCCGGATCTCCATCCAGTCCTGGGACGAGCTGGTGTCCCAGCCGGCCGATCCGCTCGGCGTTCCCGTGAGCTATCGGGACGTCGGGGCCATGATGTACACGTCCGGCACCACCGGGCCCTCCAAGGGGGTGCTGATGCCCCACGCCCACCTGTACCTCTTCGGCCAGGGCGTGGTGGACAACCTCCGGGTGACGGCCGACGACACCTACTACATCTGCATGCCGCTCTTCCATGCCAACGCGCTGTGCATGCAGCTCTACGGCACGCTCATCGCGGGGGCCCGGGCGGTGATCGCCCCTCAGTTCAGCGCCAGCCGCTGGCTGGACGAGGTGCGGGCGGGCGGGGCGACCCTCACCAACACCCTGGGGGTGATGACGGAGTTCATCCATCGCCAGCCGGCCCGTCCGGAGGACCGGCTTCACCGGCTGCGCCTGATCTGCGCGGTGCCGGCGCCGGCGGAGATCGCCACGAGCTTCCGCGAGCGCTTCGGGGTGCCGCTCATCGAGGGGTACGGCATGACGGAGGTGAACATCCCCCTCTACATGCCGCTCGCCGCGCCATACCGCCCGGGAAGCTGCGGCAAGGTCTACGACCGCTACTTCGAGGTCCGGGTGGTGGACCCCGAGACGGACGAGGAGGTGCCGCGGGGCGGCGTGGGCGAGATCGTCGTGCGGCCCCGGGAGCCGTTCGGCTTCATGCTCGGGTACAACGCCATGCCCGACCGGACGGTGGAAGCGTGGCGCAACTTCTGGTTCCACACCGGCGACGCCGGACGCCAGGACCAGGACGGCTACTTCTACTTCGTGGACCGCATCAAGGACACCATCCGGCGCCGCGGCGAGAATCTCTCCTCCTACGAGATCGAGCGCGTGTTGATCGAGCATCCCGCGGTGGCCGAGGCCGCCGCGGTCGCGGTCCGCTCGGAGATCGCGGGGGGCGAGGACGAGGTCAAGGCGTGCGTCGTGCTCGCGCCGGGGCATCCGCTCTCCCCCGAGGCGCTCCTGGACTTCTGCCAGACCCGCATGCCCCACTTCGCGGTGCCGCGCTACGTGGAGTTCCTGGCCGTGCTCCCCAAGACGCCCACCGCCAAGGTGCAGAAGGTGACGCTGCGCCAGAGCGGGATCACCGCCGCCACCTGGGATCGCGAGGCGGCCGGCTACCGCTTGCGGCGCTGATCCGCCTCGTCCAGGACGGCGGCGCCGCCGAGCGCCCGACGTTGCCCCTGTGGTAGCATGACCGCATGGCTCCCCGCGCGCCCCTCATCGGCGTGAGCACGTCCATCACGGTGGGCGCGCGGCCGGAGCGCGCGTACGTGAACTCGACGTACCTGCACGCGGTCCAGCAGGCGGGCGGCGTGCCGCTCGCGCTGCCGCCCCAGCTCTCGCCCGCGTCGATGCGGCGGCTGGCCGCCCTACTCGACGGGCTGCTGCTGACCGGGGGCGGTGACATCGATCCCGCGCTCTTCGACGAGGCGCCGCACGCCACGCTCTACGACGTGGCGCCCGCGCGCGACACCCTCGAGACCGCGGTCCTGCACGTGGCGCTCGAGCGCGGCCTCCCCGTCCTCGCGGTGTGTCGCGGCCTCCAGGTGCTGAACGTGGCCCTGGGCGGCAGCCTCCACCAGGACGTGGGCGCCGACCCCGGCACCCAGATCCCGCACAGCCAGACCGAGCCGCGGGACCAGCCCACCCACAAGGTGAAGGTCACGCCGGGCAGCCGGCTCGCCGAGACCCTCGGCGCCGACGAGCTCGAGGTCAACAGCATGCACCACCAGGCGATCAAGCGCCTCGGCCACGGGCTCACCGCGGTGGCGTGGGCGCCCGATCAGATCGTCGAGGGCGCGGAGCTCGGCGACGCCGGCCGCTTCGTGCTCGGCGTGCAGTGGCATCCGGAGGAGCTGGTGGGCCACTCGGAGCCGGCCCGGCGTCTCTTCGCCGCCCTCGTGGCCGCGGCCCGCAAATCCTGACCCCGCCCGACGACGGGGCCGACCCGGCGCCGACCTCCGACGCGCCGGCGGTGTTCCCCGACGCGCCGGCGGGCTTCGCCGGCACTCCGAGGGCGGCCCGCTACTTCTTCCCGCTGGCCACCGCGATCTACGCCGCGCTCACCGCGACGCTGGTCGCGTTCTTCTACGTCAGCTGGGGCTCCCCGCTCGCCAACCTGGAGCACCCCGAGGAATCGCTCGAGCGCCTGGTCTCGCGCGAGATGGACCTCCGCCAGGGCTTCGAGCACGCCCCGCGCTGGGAGCGGCGCCTCTACGAGCTGACCGGCTCGGACCCCGAGAGCTTCGACGACGCCATCGCGCGCTTCGACGAGTTCGACGACGACCAGCGGTCCGCGCGTTCCGGCCTGGACCTGGTGGTGCTGCTGGGCGAGTCCGGGTTGCTCGAGCGTGCCGGCGATCTCATCGACGCGCTCGACGGCACGGCGGGCGCCGGCGCCAAGTACAGCCGCTGGCTCGAGGCGGCCTATCTCGACGCCCCCGCGGCCGAGGAGGCCACCGCGCTCGTCGAGGAGATCCGCCAGGACCTGCCGGCCGACTGGTTCACCGACACCCTGGTGCGCCGCATCGCGACCCGGGTCGACGACCAGGCGCTCGAGAGCCAGGCCGAGGCCGCCATCGAGGCGCGCGGCCGCGCGCTGCTGACGCGGGTGCGCGCGCTCACCGGCACCGGGGCCGCGCTGCTGGCGCTCGCCGCGGTGGTGGCGTGGCGCCTGCGCGCGTCCCGGCGCGATCCGCGGGTGGCCGACGCGCCGCTGCCTCCGCTCTGGCGGGGCGCGGACGGCGCCGGCCTCTTCTTCCGGGCCGCGTTCGCGTACCTTCTGATCCCGGCTGCGGTCGTGCTGCTGCTGCCCCGGATGCCCCCGGTCACCGCGCTCATGGGGCTCGTGGGCGGCCTGCCGACGCTCTGGTGGGCGCGACGGTATCTCCACGCGCGGGGCAAGACGGTGCGTGAGACCTTCGGGCTCCGGCCGCGGGCCGGCCGGCTCGCGCGCCTGCTCGGGTGGGGCCTCGTGCTCCTCGCCGTCTCGATGGCGGGCGAGAGCCTGCTCTACGCCGGCCTGAGCGCGCTCGGCGTCAGCTCGCACTGGGCCGACGGCTTCCTCGAGGAGTTCCTCTGGGGGTCCCCGGCCGTGGTCGTCGCGGGGACCCTCGACGGCGTGGTGTGGGCGCCCATCTTCGAGGAGCTGGCCTTCCGCGGCCTCCTCTACCCCACCCTCCGCCTGCGCCTGCCCGCGTGGCTCGCCGCGCTCCTGAGCGCGGCCATCTTCGCCGGCGCGCACGGCTACGGCGTCCAGGGCTTCGCGGCCGTGACCTGGAGCGGCATGGTGTGGGCGCTCGGCTACGAGCGCACGCGCAGCCTGCTGCCCGGCATGCTGGCCCACGCGGCCAGCAACCTGCTCGCGACC
>Ga0070694_100002331_pt1 | contig 11221 bp, 9 predicted proteins | sample KBSK1251metaG_FD_65470 | JGI IMG/M metagenome (GOLD analysis project Ga0070694, IMG submission 65470) | Corn, switchgrass and miscanthus rhizosphere microbial communities from Kellogg Biological Station, Michigan, USA - KBS K1-25-1 metaG | ecosystem: Host-associated > Plants > Roots >... | reverse complement strand
GTCAGCAGGAGCGTCAAGTTTACCGGTTCGTCGCCCGCGGTAACATAGACTCTCCGGATCGAGAGAATGGCCGTGCCGGCCTTGATCCCGAGCCGCTTGGCGACAGACTGAACCGCCAGAACCGCCTCGACCTCGTCGCGCACTTCCGTAATCTTCACCTTGAGCTTCTGTGTGAGAACGTCGTAGAGCGTCATCGTTCTCAAGTCACGTCGCTCCAAGCGCTCTCCGATCGACAGCGGCAGCACGTTCCGAACGAAGGCGACCGGGCCGAGCGCCCCAAACAACCGCCGCTCGATATAGCGGATGAGGGTCTCCGCGGGGAGACAGAGAGCCGCCGCGACGTCGGCACTACACGCCCGTATATCGAAGGCGTCGATCTCGATCCTTCGAAACTTTCGTGGGGACAACACAACGTTGAACGCGCCAACGACAGATGGTGGAAGCTCGCCCGAGGCCGGACCCTGCACGAACGTTCCGCCTGTCCGCCCGCGCGTCCGCCGGATGAGACCCTCGCGCATCAACGCATCCAGAGCCCGACGGACCGTCACCCGCCCGACGCCGTAGAGCGTGGCCATGTCGCGTTCCGGTGGCAGCTGGCTCCCGGATGGGTACTCCAAGGACTGAATCGCCTCCCGCAGCACATTCCGAAGCTTGAAATGGAGTGGCGTCGGATCCACGGGATCAGCACGCAGCTCGAGCAGAGCGGAAGCCAACGGTCGGCGCGGCCGCGTGCTCGGACGGATGATAGGCGCCGACGCTGCTCCTAGGCTACCCGGACGACGCCTCTTCAAAAGGTCTTGCTCACAGAACCAATAATCACTATACTCCCTTCAGGCTCACGGGAAGCGCATACATACCACTCAGGCCGCGAGGGTGATTCCCGGGCCGAGGATGGAGGGTACGATGCCAAGTTGGATCAAGATCGTCAATCCCACCGCGCAGGACGTGATCGTCGAGTATGCGTTGGCCGCGCGTCTCCCGTCGCTCCAAGGCGCCCGGATCGGGGTCATCAACAACTCCAAACACATGGCCGCCGAATTCCTGGAGGCACTCGAAGGGCAGCTCCGAACGCATTACGGCGTCGAGATCACCGAGCGCTACGAGAAGTTGAACGCGGCCATTCCGGCGCCGCCCGCGGTGATTCAGCGCTTCGTGGAGTCCTGCGACGCCATCGTGCACGGCGTCGGCGACTGAGGGGCCTGCATCACGTGGGGTCTCCACGACAGCGTTGAGTTCGAGAAGCTAGGCCGGCCGGCGGTAACCATCATTACGGCTGGGTTCACCGAGGCCGCGGACGACCGCGCCAGGGTGCTGGGTCTGTCGGTTCACCCCCGCGTCGTCACCGACCACCCCCTGGCCAGCCGGACCAGGAGCGAAGTCGAGGGCATGGCCGCCCGAGCCGTAGAAGCGGTGGCGCTCGCCCTGGTGAAGCAGTGACGACCGTGGCGACCGCGCAGCGCCTCGATATCGAGGCGGACGTTGCCCTCGCCAGCGAGCGATTGGACGGTTTGGGATGGACCGATGGCCTTCCGGTCGTTCCGCCGACCGAAGCGCTCGTCCATGCCATGCTCGTCCGCTCGCGGCACGACCCGGGCGATGTACTGGGACGGATGCAGCCCCTGGATGGCGTCGTCACCGTCGAACGGGTCGCCGCCAATGCGGTCATGGCCGGGTGCATGCCCGACTACTTCCCCGTCGTCCTGGCCACCGTGAAGGCGGTGCTCCAACCGCAGTTCCACGTTGGCTCGACGGCATGCACCACGGGCGGCGCGGCGCCCGTGGTCATCGTGAACGGACCGATCGCGACCAGGCTGAAGATCAACGCGGGCACCGCATGCTTCGGCGGGAACGTCCGCGCCAACGCGACCATCGGTCGGGCCCTGCGCCTGGTGATGCGGAACCTGGGCGGGGCCAAGCCGGGGGGTCAGGAAAAGTCCACCCAGGCGTGGCCCGGCAAGGTCACCTGTTGTTTTGCCGAGAACGAAGAACGGTCCCCGTGGGAACCGTTGCACGTGCAGCATGGCCTGCCGAAGTCCACGAGCGCCGTCACGGTGATCGCGGTGCGGGGGATGTATCCGATCTGCGAGGGCACCCAGGAAGCCGGCATCGGGGTGCTCGAGACGATCGCGGCCTCGATGCGAGTCATGGGCTCTCCGATCTACAACCAGAACCCCCGCAACGAGCTCCCGGTGATTGTCGCCTTGGGACCTGAACACGCGCATGAGATCGCGAGCGCCGGGTTCTCGAAGCGCGACGTTTGCCACTATCTCTTCGAGTATGCGCGGATGCCGGTGGGCCAGCTCATCGGTCGCGTGTACAACGGGACTGATCCGTGGCCACCCTGGATCGATACCCGAGACCCGCGCGCGATGGTGCCGATGGTCGCACGCCCCGATCATTTCGTGGTGGTGGTCGCTGGGGGCGAAGGTCGGCACAGTACGTGGATGCCGGCGTGGAACGTGTGTCAGGGGGCCAGGGAAGTCGTGGAGGAGGCCTAGGCAGCGATACGTGCGGGGCTCACGCCGAGCCCCGTCCCTGGTCGTGCGTAGTGCTGTCAGGCCAAGAGTCCGGGAGGTTCCCATGTCACGATTGAGTGCTTTCGCCTTCGTATCGGTCCTCGCGCTCCTCATCCTGGTCGGTCTGGTGGACGCCCAGGCCCCACGTCGCGGCGGTGAACTTGTCTTTGTCGTCCCGCTTGACCCGCCGAGCTATGACGCACACCAGGAGGAGACGTTTGCCCTGATTCACCCGGCGGCGCCCCACTACAACACGCTCCTGCGGGTCGACCCCTTCGATCCGACCGGGACGAAGATCGTTGGGGACCTGGCGGAATCCTGGACGGTATCCGAGGATCTCCGCACCTACACGTTCAAGCTACGGCACGGCGTGAAATTTCACGACGGCAGCGAGCTGACCGCGCGCGATGTCAAGGCTTCCTACGACAAGATTATCGCGCCGCCTCCCGGTATGAAATCCCTTCGGAAGGGCGAGTTTGTCAGCGTGGACGGGGTGGAAACGCCTGATCCGTACACCGTGAAGTTCCGGTTGAAATGGCCGACCAGCGCCCTGCTGTCCTCCCTCGCTTCGCCCTTCAACTGGATCTACAAGGCCGATCTCTTGGCGAAGGATATTCACTGGTACGAGAAACACGTGATGGGGACGGGCCCGTTTCTCTTCGTTGAGCACGTACACGGCGCGTACTGGCTAGGAAGGAGGAACCCCGACTATTGGGATCGGGGCAAGCCCTATCTCGACGGCTACCGGGCTCTGGTGGTCCCGGATACGTCGGCTCAGGTCGCGGCGATCCGCAGCGAGCGGGCGATGATTCAGTTTCGCGGTTTCACCCCTTCGCACCGGGACGATCTTGTCCGGGCACTTGGGCCCCGAGTCACGGTCCAAGAGAGCCCCTGGGATTGTATGGTCGTCCTCGCGTTGAATCACGAGAAGAAGCCGTTCGATGACCGGCGGGTTCGCCGCGCACTCACGCTCGCGCTCGACCGGTACGAAGGGTCAGCCGCGCTGTCGAAGATTGCGATCGTCAAGGACGTGGCGGGCGTCCTCGTGCCCGGGACGCCCTTCGCGGCCTCGCCGGAAGAACTCGAGAAGGTGGCTGGGTTCTCGCGGGATATCGTGAAGTCGCGAGCAGAGGCTCGACAGCTCCTCCGCGAAGCGGGTATTCCCGAAGGGTTCTCGTTTACGTACAAGAACCGCGCCGTCCAGATGCCCCAAGTCCCGCTCGGGATTTGGCTCGTCGAGCAGTGGCGCCAAATCGGGCTCAACGTCAAGATGGAGATGGTCGACCCTGGTATCTGGCTGCCTGACGTTCAGCGTGGGGCGTACGAAGTCGCGAGCGATGCGCAGTGCGGTTACATCGTTGAGCCGGATCTCGCCTTGTTCAAGTTTCAATCGCGGGACGTGAGCCCATCCAACAACGGCCGCTACATTGATCGCACGCTGGACGAGCTCTACAGAAAGCAGAGTCGAGCGACGGACCCGGCGGTGCGGAGGGGCTATATCAGAGAATTTGAGCGTAGGCTCTTCGACGAGGAGGTGCACTACATCCCAACCCTTCAGTGGCATCGCATCATCGTCCAGAGCGCCCGAGTGAAAGGCTGGACGATTACACCGAGCCACTACCTGAACAACCAACTCGATACCGTGTGGCTGTCGGAATAATGCCCGTCGCGAAGGTGAATGGCGGCGAGCTGTACTACGAGGAGACGGGCGAAGGCTTTCCACTCGTGTGGAACCATGAGTTCGCGGGCGACTACCGCTCCCTGGAACCCCAAGTTCGCGAATTTGCTCGACGATACCGGGTGATCACCTACAACTATCGGGGCTGGCCGCCGTCATTCGTCCCGAACGACCGAGCTGCCTACAGTATGGATGCGCTGGTGAGTGATCTAGGAGGGTTGCTGCGCCAACTCGGGATATCGCAGGCGCATGTGGGAGGCTTGTCGATGGGAGGGAACATCGCGCTGAGCTTCGCGGCGAAGTGCCGAGCGGCAGTGGCCAGTCTGATCATTGTGGGCTGCGGGAGCGGAACAGTTGGCCACGACCGGTTCGTCGCGGAGTCGGAGAGGCTGGCCCGCGTGTTCGAGGAACGCGGAGCGGCGGTCGCGGGCGAGGAGATCGCCCAGCGACCAGGCCGGCGTATCTACGCGGAGAAGGACCCACGCGGCTACGCGGAGTTTCTGGAGCGGCTGCAAGGGCACTCAGCCCAGGGGGCGGCGGCGGCCATCCGCGGGGTACTGATCCGCCGTAAGACGATCTTCGAGATGGAAGAGGAGTTGCGCGGGATCATGACTCCGACACTCGTGATCGTCGGCGACCGGGACGACGGGGCGGTAGACGCAAGCCTGTTTATGCAGCGGACGATGCGTCATGCGAGCGTCGTCATGCTGCCCTTTACCGGCCATACGCCAAATCTTGAAGAGCCGCTACTCTTCAACCTGCATGTAGGTGAATTCCTCGCGGCGGTATCCGAGGGGCGGTGGGCGACGTGGCGCCAAGACGGTTCATACGAGCACCGTTGATCAACGTTTCTCGGGGAATAGCGCGGGGAGTCGGGCGTTCGGCGGCCCACACATGGGCATCTATCGCCTTGCCGTTAGCGCCATCCTCGAGACGCTCATTTCGACCAATCAAGCCGGTTCATCCACATCTGCCTCAAGGCGACCGAGACCCTCGCCAAGGCTCACGTGGATCATCTGGAGATCTATCGGGCATGTGAGGCTCGGGACCCGGTGGTGCTGGCCCAGCTGATCGAAGCTCACGTGCGGTAAACGCTGGCCGTGTTGCATGAATCCGTCTTCCAGTCGCTCCGAGTCTAGACGCGACGCGACCGCCAGGATGAATCCCGAACGCAGCGGCGCCATCGTCACGCCTCACCAGTGGCCTTCCCGGAGGAGAACGTGAGTCTCAACGTTAATCGACTCGACGCGCTCGAAGGACATCCTTGATCGACCACAAGATCCCACGTTGAAAGAGTTTTTGAGGCGGGTTCGGTAGCTCGGAGACTAGGGCTTGCTGCTGGTTCCGTAGATTTCCCTGTTGACTCTCACAGTCCCTCTGATCTAGTGTGTTCGATATTGTCGACAAAAAGGTTTCTCTATAACATTTTATGAATGCAGGCCATTTTCTGACTCGATCTGCTGAACGCTACCCGGACCGCCTGGCCTGGATCGACTTCCACAAAACGGTGACGTTCAGGCAGGCAGCCGACCGCGCCGGCCGCCTTGCCCAGGCGCTACTGTCCCTGGGTGGGCAGCCGGGCGACCGGGTGGGCCTGCTCATGCCCAACTGCCCCGAGGGGCTCGAGGGGATCCTCGGTCCGATCCAGGCGGGGATGGCCGCCGTCCCGATGAACATCCGGCTCCATCCCGACGAGCACACCTACATGCTGAACGATTCCGGCGCGTTCGCGCTGATCGCCGGCAGCGAGTTCCGCCCCCACGTGGACCGGATGCGGGATCGCCTTGAGACGGTCAAGCACTTCATCTTCACCGGCCCCGGGGAAGGGGAGGATCTCGGCTACGAATCACTGTTGGAGCGCCAGGGGTCCACCGCCTCCGGTCCGGCCATCGAGCCCGAGGACCTGGCCTGGATCTTTTACACATCGGGGACGACCGGTCATCCGAAAGGGGCGATGCTGACCCACCGGGTGCTGATCACGATGGCCGAGCAGTTTCTGCTCGACATCGATCCAGCGGTCGCCTCGGACGTCCTCCTTCATGCGGCGCCCATTACCCACGGGTCCGGTCTGTCCATGTTCCACCACCTCGCACGCGGAAGCGCCAGCGCCTTTCCCGCGGTGCGGTCCTTCGATCCGGTCGGCATCTTCGAGGCCATCCAGCGCTATCGCGCCACGACGATGTTCCTCGTCCCCACGATGATCAACATGCTGCTGGGTAGTCCCGAGCGCGCCCGGTTCGACCTGTCGAGCCTCAAGACCGTGTTCTACGGAGGCGCCCCGATGTACGTGGAGCAGCTCACCGAGGCACTCCGGGTCTTCGGCCCGATCTTTGTCCAGGTCTTCGGGCAGGGGGAGGCGCCGATGACGTGCACGAGCCTGCCCAAGGACGAGCACGTGACCTACGGCGATCCGGTGAAGCTCCGACGTCTGGGCTCGGCCGGTCGTGCCACCACCGCGGTCCAGGTCCGCATCGTGGACGAGGACGATCGACCGGTGCCGCCCGACACCCTGGGAGAGATCGTGGTCCGCGGCGACTTGGTGATGAAGGGCTACTGGAACAGGCCAGAGGCGACCGCGGAGACCCTGCGGGGCGGGTGGCTCCACACCGGCGACATCGGATCGCTCGACCCGGACGGCTACCTCTACATCACCGATCGCAAGAAGGACATGATCATCAGCGGCGGGTCCAACATCTATCCGCGGGAGATCGAAGAGGTGATCTGCCAGCATCCCGCGGTCTTCGAGGTGAGCGTGATCGGGGTGCCCGACGACAAGTGGGGCGAGACGGTGAAGGCGCTGGTGGTGCTCCGACCGGGGGAATCGGCGACCGAGGCCCTGCTCATCGAGCACTGCAAGCGGCATCTCGCATCGTACAAGAAGCCCCAGTCGGTGGAGTTCCTGCCCATGCTGCCGAAGAACGCCTACGGCAAGGTGCTCAAGCGCGAGCTCCGGGACCGCTACTGGGCCGACCGGCGGCGAAAGGTCTGACCCCATGGGAGGCAAGTCAGAGAAGCCGCTGGTCGAGAAGATCCGCTTCCACCTCGAGGAGCAGATCATCGCGGGGCGGCTCAAGCCGCGGCAGCGCCTGGTCGAGGAGGAGATCGCGCGCGAGATGTCGGTGAGCCGCTCTCCGATCCGGGAAGCGCTGCGTGCCCTCGAGCGCGACGGGCTCGTCACCCTGACTCCGGGGCGGGGGGCGTGCGTCGCGGATCTGACGCCGGAGGAGGTCGACGACGTCTACGCGGTGCGCGGGCGGCTCGGGGGGCTCATGTTCTCGCTGGCCGCCCGGCACGTCACCGAGGCCGCGCTCGACCGGCTCGATCAGGTCGTGGGCGAGATGGAACGCGTCGTGGCCGATGCGGACATCCAGCGGTACTTTCTGCTCGACCTCGACTTCGAAGAGCAGGTGATGGAGGCGTGCCCGAACAAGAAGCTGGTCGCGATCTGGCGCAACCTGGGGCGGCCCATCCTGCGGTTCCGCTACTTCTCGCTGTATCCCCCCGGCCGTCTGTCGACCTCGCTGCAATACCACCGCGACCTCGTCCTGGCGTTTCGTCGCCGGGATGGCGCGACCGCCGACCAGCTCGTCCAGCGGACGATCGAGGCCGCCGGCCGCGCCTTGCGTGACCACCTCAGGAGCGGCGTCGCATGAGCGGACGCTCGACTGACCGAGAGGAGAAGACCCCCATGGCCACCGACCGTTTTGGAAATGCCCTCGCCGCCGGTCTCCCGTATGCGCGCGGGACGATCCTGCGCAGCACCGAAGACGACTTCACCAAGCTCCGCCAGGCCTGGCAGATCATCCGGACCCGGATCCAGAAGGACGGCGCCGACTCTGTCTTCAACTTCACGGGGCTCGAACGGGGCCTGCGGATCGATCCGAGTGACGTCCCGTTTCTCGACGACGAGATCGCCCCCGCGCTCTTCGGGGAGCGCCTGACCGAGCTGGCCCTGGAGCACCTCGGGGGCCGGGCCGACCGGCACGACGTCATGGTGTTCAACCGCCTGAGCGCCGCCACCCTCACCGCGCAGATGGTGATGGTCCCGCGCGGCGGGACGGTCATCGGCGTCTCCGTCGGCTACAGCCATCCGTCGGTGACCCGGGCCGCCGCGCACCTCGGGGCCCGCTTCGTGGACACGGTCGGCCTCAAGGCGTTCGCGGAGGCGCTCGAGCGCGAGCCCCGGGTGGACCTCGTCGTGCTCACCCGACTGGCCGTCACCTACGAGGCCCTGCCGATCGACGAGATCCGGGAGATCGTGGCGCTCGCCCGGGCGCGCAAGGTGCCGATCTACGCCGACGACGCCGGCGGCGCGCGGGTGGGCCCTGCGGTCCTGGGCCAGCCGAAGATGCTGGACCTGGGCGTCAACGTCGGTGCGACGGGCCTCGACAAGTACGGCACGGTGGGGCCGCGGGTCGGGGTGCTCGCGGGGGACAAGGACCTGGTCGCCAGGATGCGGGCCCGGGCCTTCGAGTTCGGCCTCGAGGCGCGGCCGATGCTGTACCCGGCCGTGCTCAAGTCGCTCGAGCAGTATCGTCCGGAGCGCGTCCGGAGCCTAGTCGAGTGCACGAAGGAGGTCGCGGTGGCGCTGCGCCGGCGTCTTGGCGACCGGCTCCGGGAGACGCCGGTGACCGCACAGCTCCTGGGCGAGGACACCCTCGAGCTGGCGCGGGAGCGCGCCGGCCTCGCCGAGACGTCCCTCGTTCCGTTCGAGGCCTCGGCCACGCTGGCGATGCTGTTGCTGCGCGATCACGGGATCGTCAGCGTGCACTTCGCCGGCATGCCGCCCGGCACCTCCGCGATGCTCTTCAAGTTCGTGCCGCCGGAGACGCTCCAGCGCTTCGGCGGCGCGGCGGCGTTCGCGGAAGCGGTCGACGGCTCGCTGTCCAACGTTGCGGCGCTGATGGGAGATCGCGAGAAGGTCCGGGCCTTGCTGCTCGGGTCGGATCGCTGAGCCCGAGGAGCGTTCCATGAGTGGATCTCGACTGAAGCAGACGGCCGTGCTTGGAGCGCTCGGCCTGGCGGCCTGGCTCGCGGTGGCCGGCGCGGCCCCCGCCGCGGAGCTGGTGGCGGCCAAGGGGACCGACGTCACGTCGTTCGATCCGGGGATCAACCCGACCCCCGACGCCCAGCAGGTCATCACCATGATCTACGACACGCTGATCCAGCGTGACGACAACATGCAGCTCAAGCCCGGGCTCGCGGTGTCCTGGCGGAACGTGGATCCGCTCACCTGGCAGATCAAGCTGCGGTCGGGCGTGAAGTTCCACAACGGCGAGCCCTTCGATGCGCGCTCGGTGAAGTTCACCCTCGAGCGCCTGAGCACGCCCGGCGACAAGGCGGGTGGGCACGTGATGTTCTCCTCCTTCGGAGGCATCGAGCGGGTGGACGCGGTGGACCCCCTGACCGTGAACATCAGGACCAAGCGTCCGGATCCGGTGCTCCCCGCCCGCCTGGCCCAGACCTTCGGGGCCCAGATGATCCCGGCCGAGTACACCGCGAAGGTGGGCTACCCGGGCCTGGCCAAGAATCCGGTCGGCACCGGGCCGTACAAGCTCGTCCAGTGGCTCAAGGACGACCGCACCATCCTCGAGGCCAACAAGGACTACTGGGGCGGGGCTCCCGCCATCGAGCGCGTGGTGTGGCGGGTCATCCCGGACGACCTGGCGCGGGTGTCGGCGCTCGAGGCGGGAGAGGTGCAGGTCATCGTGCGGGTGCCGCCGGATCAGGTCCCGGTCATCGAGAAGCGCGGGGGACTGCGGGTGGAGCGGGTGCTCGGCAACGTCACCAACGTCTTCACGGTCTGCGGCATCAAGAAGGACACCGGGCCGCTGGCCGACAAGCGCATGCGCCAGGCGATCGCGTACTCGATCGACCAGAAGTCGATCATCGACAATCTCTTCCGGGGGCTCGCCGCCCCGCTCGGCCAGGGGGCGCCCAGCACCGACTTCGGGTTCAATCCGGCGATCAAGCCGTATCCCTACGATCCCGCGAAGGCGAAGGCGCTGCTCGGGGAGCTGGGCTACAAGGGCGAGGAGGTGCTGGTCCGGAGCGCGAGCGGGTACATCGTCAACGACGTCGCGGTGGTCAACGCCACCACCGAGATGCTCCGCAAGGCGGGCATCAACGCCCGCGCCGAGATCGTCGACATCCAGACCCGGCTCGAGATGATCAAGAACGGCAACGTCACCGGGCTCCTCCTGATCAACCCCCAGGGGACGAACTTCGACACCGACGGAGTCGTGTGGCGGCTGATGGGACCCGGCGGCATCCTCGCGGTGCACTGGAAGGGGAGCGATCCGGACCAGGAGTTCTACCGACTCATGGAGGAAGCCCGCTATAGCGTGGACCAGAAGAAGCGCCAGCAGAACTACTACCGGGCCGCCGAGATCTTCGCCGACGAGCTTCCGTGGATCCCGGTCTTCCAGGACGTGGCGACCTTCGGGGTCTCGGCCAAGGTGAAGAACTTCAAGCCGCGCCCCGACTGGCTGGTGCTGCCGCAGCGCCTGGGCCTGTAGCGGAGGGACGGGATGGGATGGCTCGGTGAGGCGGCGCGGACGCTCGGCCACCTCCTCGTCGTGATGCTGGGCACCGCGAGCCTCGTGTTCGTGGTGCTCCGACTCACCGGTGATCCCGCGATGATGGTCGCGCCGCCGGGGGCGACCCTCGACGACCTCGCCGCAATCCGTCGCGAGCTCGGCCTCGACCACTCCATCGGCGTGCAGTATGTCGAGTTCCTCCGGAAGCTCGCGGTGGGGGATCTGGCCGAGTCGTTCCGCTACCGCCGGCCCGCGCTCGAGATCGTGAGCGAGCGGGCCGCGGCCACCGTGCAGCTCGCCCTGGTGGCCCAGCTCCTCGCCATCGTGGTCGCGGTCCCGCTCGGCGTGGTCGCGGCCATTCGCCGGGACTCCTGGCTCGACGCGGCGCTCACCGGGCTCGCGACCCTCGGGCAGTCGATCCCCCACTTCTGGCTCGGCCTGATGGCCATCGTGGTGTTCGCGGTCCAGCTCGGCTGGCTGCCCACCTC
>Ga0070694_100002330_pt1 | contig 11227 bp, 4 predicted proteins | sample KBSK1251metaG_FD_65470 | JGI IMG/M metagenome (GOLD analysis project Ga0070694, IMG submission 65470) | Corn, switchgrass and miscanthus rhizosphere microbial communities from Kellogg Biological Station, Michigan, USA - KBS K1-25-1 metaG | ecosystem: Host-associated > Plants > Roots >... | reverse complement strand
CGCGCCGAACAACGTGTTCTTCGTCGTGGTGGGGGACATTCAAGCCCGCGCCGTGGAGGAGCAGATCCAGGCGGCCTTCGCGGAGAGCAAGGCCCGCCCGATGGCGCCGTCGGTGCTGCCGGGGGAGCCGCGGCAAGTTGCGTCGCGCGAGGTGGTGGAGGAGGGGCCCATTGAGATGGGGCATTTGCATTTCAGCTGGCACATTCCGGAGCTGCGGCATCCGGACATCCCGGGGCTGGATGTGCTGGCCACGCTGCTGGGCGGCGGACGCAGTTCGCGGCTCTACCAGCAGGTCCGCGAGAAGCAAGGGCTGGTCAATTCGGTCGACGCGTGGACGTACAGTCCCGGCAATCCCGGCTTGTTCGGGATGAGCGCAGTAATGGAAGCGGACAAATATGAGGCGGCGCGCGAAGCCATGCTGCGCGAATCGGACCGGTTAAAAACCAGCCCGGTGACGCGGGCGGAAGTGAACAAGGCGGTGAAACAATTTGTTTCGGGTAATCTTTCCAGCCGCAAGACCATGCAGGGCCAGGCGCAGGATCTGGGCGGCAACTGGATTTCGGCCGGGGACTTGAATTTCTCCGAGCGCTACCTGGCGGCGGTGCGCCAACTGACTCCCGAAACCCTGCAACGGCTGGCCCGCCGGTACCTCGTGGACGAGAACCGGACGCTTTACGCCCTGCTGCCCAAAGGAGCGGCGCCCGCCGAGGCGGTCCGGGTCGAAGTGCATTCGGACAACGCCATCCAAAAAATCGAGCTGCCCAACGGCTTGCGCCTGCTCGTCAAAGAAGATCACCGGCTGCCTTTTGTCGAACTGCGCACCGTCTTGGAAGGCGGCGTGCTGGCCGAAACACCCGAGAACAACGGCATCACGCTCCTGATGTCCCGCATGCTGCTCCAAGGCACCAAACGGCGTTCCGCCGAGCAGATCGCCTCCAGCATCGAATCCGTCGGGGGCCATATCGATAGTTACGGCGGCAACAACAGTCTCGGCGTCAGCGCCGAAGTGATGCGCAGCGACTTCGATAAAGGATTGGACCTGCTGGCTGACGTGCTGTTGCATCCCTCCTTTCCCGCCGCCGGATTCGAACGGGAACGGCACATCCAGCTGGCCGCCATCCGGGCGCAACGGGATGAATTACTTGCCAGCGCCGGACGGCTGATGCGCCGCACGATGTTCGGTGACCAAGGCTATGGCCTCCTTGCCCAAGGCAGCGAAGCGTCTGTCAGTCGCCTTCGGATCCCACAACTGCGCGAATTCCACGCCGCCTGCGTCGTGCCCAATCGCGCCGTGCTGGCCATCTTCGGCGATGTGGACGCAAAAGCAGTTCGCGCCGCCGTCGTGAAAAAATTCGGTTCGTGGAAGCCCAGGCGCAGCGCGCGCCCGGCGCTTCCGAAGCCCGTCAGCGGTGCTTCCCAGCCTCGCCGCACGACAGAAACCCGGGACAAGAAGCAGGCCGTGATCGTGATGGGCTTTCCCGGCGGCACGCTCCTGGATCCGGAGCATTACGCCTTGGAATTGCTTCAGGAAGCGTGCAGCGATTTGGGCTCCCGGCTGTTCCTGGCCATCCGCGAACGACTCGGCCTGGCCTATTACGTCGGCGCCCAGAATTTTTCCGGACTTCTCCCCGGCTATTTCGCGTTTTATGTCGGCACTGACCCGGCTAAGGCGGGATTGGTGGAAGAGGAATTGTATCGTCAGGCGGCGGAGTTGCGCGAGGAGGGTTTGACGGAGGCAGAACTCAACCGGGCCAAGGCCAAAGTAATCGGGCAGAAAAAAATCGCCCGACAAGATCTCGGGGCCAGCGCGGCCGCCGTGGCGCTGGATGAACTCTACGACCTCGGCTACCAGCATTCGGACAAAGAGGACGCGCTCTACGAAGCCGTAACCCTCGACGACATCCAACGCGTCGCCCGGCAGTACCTTCGCACGGAGGCCTCGGTCGTGGCGGTGATCTCGCCGGAGGCTTAAGCCGACGCTGCTGCGGTTCCAGCGCTCTTATTTCGGTGCCGGCGTGGCGATTCTTCCGTGCGCATCTTTGAGGATGACACCGGTATTGGTCGTGATAGCGCCGCGGAAATTGCCAACGACAAACAATCCCTGGCTGCTCCGTGGCCCCTCCACGCGGCGGCGGAAAGCGTTGCGCTCCGCGGCAACGTAGAGCAGTGAAGCAGGAGGCAGCACCGTGCCGGAAGCAAACGTGAACTGCACGGCGCCGTCCAGCCGCCACCGTGATATGTCGACCGCCACGTCATGGGCGTTGGTCAATGTGAGATACGCCTGAATTGGCGCCGTCGGGCTCGGGTCGAACGGCCCTAACCCCAGCATCACATGCTCGTCCTGCGCCGAAGGGACACCGGCATTGTGGCGTTCGGAGACTCCCACCGGGCGCGTGAAATTGGTCGCACTGTGCGTGATATAGAAGTGCTTTCGGCGCGGCTCGATGAATTGATTCATCAGGTCGCGAACTCCGGCGCTCAGCGACGTTTCGCCCGCGGCCTTTCGCGGTGAATTCCAGCCTTCGCCCCATTTCTGGCGGTCCAGCACTGCCTCTGGCCAGAACTGGTTCGTCAGCACGGCAATGTGCTGCTCGATGCGGCGCTGCAGCACCGGCGTATCCGGTGCCTGCCACCATTCGTCCAGAATCGTTCGCATGCGCCGCAACAACATCGCCCGTGTCTCTGGCACTCTCACCACCGCGTCAAATAGACGATTGTGACCTTGATTGGCCCCTACGCCCGCGGCTCCAAAAAACGGGTGACTGCGCACATTGTCCGTCGTCGCCCGGATGCCCCCATGGGCAAAACTGAAACCCCACGAAACGTTCATGTCGAACGGAATGGGGCGCCATTCTCCCGTGCCATCGTTGTCGTGGTAGAGCGAAAGATTGGCCCAGATGTCATCGTCCTCCTGGGTGAGCCGCGCCGCGGCCATGTAGTTAATGACGGCGGGGATATTCCAGCGCTCGAAGAGCGCGGTCCGCCGAGCCGCCACGCTGCGGGAATCCTGCAGCGAATGAGCCAGCGCCTGGTAATCGGTGTCGTCTTCGTGGCGGCGAGTTTTTTTCTCGAAGCCGCCGGTGCTGGCGTGATCGGGGGTCAGCACGCCAACGGCTTTGTAGAGCGCGCCCTCCGGGTTCAGGCCGTGCCGGGCCAGCAGTTCTTCCCCCAGCACTTCAGAATGCATCGCCAATTGCCAGAACTCTCCGTTGAGCTGCACTCGCACCGGATAATGAAACGGCGCCGAGGAGCCGGTCTGCTCCTGCATCCAAAAAGAGAGATGCTGGCGTAAATAGGTTGGATCCCCATACTCCGCCATCAAGGACGTGTGCCGTACTCGTCCGCCCGGCCCCGGATGACGCAATGGGTGATCGTGCGGAAATTCCAGCCGGTGCGATTTTTTCGGAAAACCGGCCGTGGTGTTTCCGCGGACCTTGACCAGCACTTGATCGTAAAACTCGCCATTGTAAACGAAGCACCCGTAGGCGCCCCGCTCGGATTCCGCGCGGCCCATCTGCTGCGGGGCGAGGAATAAATCGAAGACCGGCAGAGCGCTCTCGACCGTCCGCGGCGCCAGGACGATGCCGAAGTAGCGCGATGCCACTGCCGGGTTGCCGGCCAGCGGCAGGCGCGATTGGCGCCCGGCTGCATCCGTCGCCGTCACGCGCCATCGCAGTATTTCACCGGCTCGCGCGGTCTCTGCCGGGATCGTGGCCGTCCACCGACCGTCATCGGCGCGGCTCATCACCACGTTGGTCTCACGATGGAACATTATCCGCCACCATAGCGTGACATTGGTGACTGGATTCTGAAACGGCACCACGCCGACCGTCACCGTCACTGGCCCGTTGGTTGCCGGAAGCGGCGGGGAGTTGGTCACGGTGGCAATCAACGGCCCGGGCAGGTTGGTGGTGCTCTCGTTGGGCCGTCCGGGTGTGGGCGAAAGGAAATACACCGCTTGGGTGGAGCCAGGCATGAATCCGTAGGAAACGTCAGGCGATTGGGGCGGGTACCTGGGGCTGAACGCGGTGGCGATGGAGCCGTCCGGGCGGATCAAAGCCAGATACTCACCGCTGCTGCCGAGCTTGAAATTGGCATGAAGCGGGCGCCCGGGTTGGCGGGCCTCGCGTCCTGAAGCCCAGACCAGCAAGTGTCCGCCCGCCGGCAATGTGACGGACGGAAATGTCCAGAGACGCGGCGTCTTGACGTTATCGGTCAGCGACCACCCGGCTAGGTCGACCGCGTTGGGTTCCAGGTTGCGCAATTCGATCCAGTCATCGAAGAGGTTCGGGGCCGTGGCGATGGTTCGAGTATTGGCCGCCATGAACTCCGACAGGAGCACCCGCTCGGCCGCGCGCGCATTCCAACCCGGCCACAGCCCCAGGAACACGAGGCAAGGCAGAATGCCCGCGCCTGTCGGCCAATTCCGGTGAAGCCATCGTTGCACAGCGCTGGAGGATAACGGGGATTCCGTGGGAGGAACAAGCGCGCCCGTGTGCCGAGCTTGCGGCGTTGGCGGCTCGAGTGTCGGGTGCCCTTTTATTCCTGCTCCCACTCCAAGGTCACCACGGCAAGCTGAAGGTTTTAACCGTGGTGAAACATTTCATGGCCTCGATGACGCCCTCCTTGATTCCCAGGCCGCTGTCTTTCACGCCGCCGAACGGACTGTTCTCAATGCGGAAGCCGGGGACCTCGTTGATGTTCACGGTGCCGCAACGAAGCCGCTTCACCGCAGTGATCGCCCGTTCGATGGAACGGGTGACAACGCCAGAACTCAGCCCGTAGGCCGTTGCGTTGGCCAAAGCGATGGCATCGTCGAGATCGCGCACCGTTAAAACTGGCGCCAGTGGACCAAACGATTCGCAAACGACCATGCGGCAATCGCGGGGCACGTCACCCAGGACGGTGGGCTCAAAGAGCGCCCCGTGCCGGTGGCCGCCGGCCAGAATTTTGGCGCCGGCAGCGACCGCTTCCTGCATGACCGCTTCGAGAGCGATGGCCGCCGGTTCATCGATCATCGTGCCGACGCGAGTTGTTTCCGCCGCGGGCTCGCCGCACACATATTCGGACGTTTTCTGCACGAGGCGCCGCGTGAATTCGTCCGCAATCGATTGTTGGACGAGGATGCGTTTGACGGCGGTGCAGCGCTGGCCGGAATTGCGATAGCTCCCCTCCGCCGCCAGGGTCACGGCCAGATCCAGGTCGGCGTCGTCGAGCACGATGAGCGGATCGTTGCCGCCCAGCTCAAGCACGATTCGCTTATAGCCGGCCGTCTCGGAAATCCGTTTGCCCACGGCCACGCTGCCGGTGAACGAGACCAGTTCGGTGCGCGGGTCGCGAACCAACGGCTCGGCGACTTCCGACGTGGGCCCCAGCAGGACGCTGAGCATCGGACCGGGCAAACCCGCGGCGTAGAGCAGTTCGGCCAAACGCAAGGCCGTCAACGGCGTCTTCTCCGACGGCTTCAAGATGACTGGCGCGCCGGCGGCAATGGCAGGAGCAAGTTTGTGCGCGACCTGGTTGAGGGGATGATTGAACGGAGTGATGCAGACCGAGCAGCGCAGCGGTTCGCGCAAAGTGAAAATCTTTCGCGCCTTGCCCTGGGGCGAGAGGTCGCACGAAAATACTTCGCCATCGTCGCGCAAGGCTTCCATGGCGGCGAAGCGCAGGACATCCAGAGCGCGTCCAACCTCGTAGCGGGTTTCCTTGAGGCACAAGCCCGCTTCCGCTGTGATCAAGCGGGCGAACTCCTCCCGGCGCGTCTCCAAGGCGGCCCGGGCGCCTTCGAGAATCTGGGCGCGCTCATAACGCGAGGGGGTGGCAGTGAAGTCGAGGCAGGCGGTGATGGCGGCTTCGGTCAGAGCCCGCGTGCCCAGCGCCACGGTGCCGACCGGTTCCTGATTGAACGGATTGCGCACCGTGAGCCGGGCGGGCCCGCCGGCTTGAATGCCATGGAGCAAACATTGAGCTTCAATCATGTTCAAGGCGCCATCGTCTCACTGGCTCTGGTCCCGTTGCACAAAAAGTCGAACAGCTCAAAATTACGCGGATCCCCTGCGGCTCGCGCGGCATAGGCTGGCGTCAGCGGCTGGCTGAAAACGTACGGCACCATCTCTTCATAACGCCCGCCATGCGAGCGCAGCCCGCTGGCTATGGCGCTCAGGTCGTGGTATTCAGGCGTGCGCCCCAACACCACATCGCGGCCGGAGATGACCACGAAATCGCCCAGGTGCTCCGCTGGGATTTCGAGCTTCTCCACGGCGTTTCGTCCATAAACTTCCGTCACCCCCGGCAGCCGATTGAGGAAGTGAAGGATATTGAACTTGCGCCGGGCGGTGGTGGAGGCGGGCAGGTGCACGACCGCGTAGCTGCCAAGGGCGCCGTGATGCACCACGTAGGGATCGGTGATGGGCAGAATCACTCGAAACCCGGCGCCGAACTTCCGCGTGAGTTCCGTCTCGAGGTAAATCACATTCGGGGTGCCATCGGCCTTCTGCTTGGCGTTCATGCCGTGGTCCGCGGTGAGCCCGACGATGGCGCCCAAGGCGCAGAATCGACCCAGCTCGCGATCGATGGCGCCGTAAAAATCCACCGCCTCCGGCGCGTCGGGCGCGAACTTATGCTGCATGTAATCGGTCGTCGACAGATAGAGAAAATCGGCGCGGCCTTGCTCCAACAGCGCGCCGCCCGCCCAGAGCACGTACAAGCTGGCCTCCGCGCTGTAGATGGGAGGGGTGGGTTGGCCCACCAGGCTCTCCACGCGCTCGATGCCATGCGTGGCGAGTTCAGCCTGGGCCGCCTTCTCCGACGAAAACGCCACCCCGCCCGCCGCGGTCTTGGGCGGGCCGACCAACTCATGGGCAAAGATGTCGCGCAGTTTCTCCTTCGCGGTGATGACAGCCACCTTGCGCCCCGCCCGGCTCGCCGCCGAGAGAATAGTGCTGACCTTGAGATACCGCGCCGAGTTGGTCATCACTTCCTGGCCCGTGGCCGAGTCATAAAAATAATTGCCGCCGATGCCGTGGAGGCTGGGAGGAACGCCGGTGACGATGGAGCTGTTGTTGACGTTGGTGAACGACGGCATGGCGCCGCGGGCCAACCCTCGATATCCCTCGACCGCCATGCGCTGCAGGTTTGGCATGCGCCCGCGCGCCAGGGCGGCGTTGAAGTATTCGTCGGCCGAGCCGTCCAGGCAGATCCCGATGATGGGCCGGGCTGGCGGGTTATAGGAGCGCCCGTTAATCGAGAACGCGTTGACAGGAGGGGCAGGCATGGGTAAGGGGGCAGCCGTTACGGGAGCGCCACGCCCATTTCGTCGAGCGTTTGCGCAATGGCCGCGAGCAGCGCGTGAAAGTCCGGCTCGAAAAGGCGCCCAACGCTCCCGATGCGGAACAAGTCGACCTGGCTGATTTTGCCAGGGTAAATGATGTAGCCTTGGTCGCTTAATTTCCGATAGAAGACGTCAAAGCTAAAACGCGGGCTCTTCGGGTAGTGAAAGGAGGTGATGATGTAGCTTTGGATTTGTGGGTCAAGATAAGGAGGAAACCCCAAACGGCGCATCCCTTCGACCAGGACTTGATGATTGCGCGCATAGCGTTGGGCACGGGCGCTGACGCCCCCCTCCGCGTGCAGTTCCTCCAAAGCGCGCCCGAAAGCCAGCAACGCATGCGTCGGCGGCGTGTAACGGAACTGGCCGTTTTTCTCAAAGCCCTTGAGCTGCCCGAGCAAATCGAGGCTAAGGCTGCGCGCAAAGCCTTCGCACGCCAGCAGCGCAGCCCGGCGCGCCAGCACAAAACTGAAGCCGGGCACGCCTTCGATGCATTTGTTGGCCGACGAAATCAGGTAATCGATCCCCCATCCGGGCAGGTCGATGGGAATCGCTCCGAAGCTGCTCATGGCATCGACGATATAGCCGCGGCCATGACGCCGAGTCACGGCGCCCAATTCTGCGATGGGATTGAGGAGGCCAGTCGTGGTTTCGCAATGCACGACGGCCACGTGCGTGACGGACGGGTCCTCCACCAGGGCGCGGTCGAGGGCTTCGGGGTTCAGAGCTTGGGCTTCGGGAACGCGCCATACCACATGGGCAATTCGCGCCATCTGGAGCATCGTGACCATGCGTTCGCCGTAAGCGCCGTTGGCCAAAACAGCCACTTTGCCTTGGGGCGGAATGCAGGTGGCGAAGACGGCCTCGACGCCAAACGTGCCCGAGCCTTGGAGCAGGATCGCCTCATAGCGTTGCTCCGAGCCTGGCGAAGGGCCGTCGGCTTCGGCCAGACCGGCCACGTGAAGGAGTTGTTGGCGAATCCACTTAACGCGGGCGTTGAACTCGAAATGCCACGAACCGGCATCATGCAGCATGGCTTGCTTCACGCTGGCGCTGGTGGTCAGGGGACCCGGTGTGAACAGGAGCTTGTCTCGGGCGGGCGGTGCTGTAGGCCTAGGATCCATGGGCGTTGAAACCGGCGGGCAGTATTGCGCCAGTCTCCAGCGAAATCCAGCGCCCAAAACGGGCTATCGCTTAGTGAAAGTCGAAAACAAATCCCTCCCCAATATCGGCGATGGGCTCCTCCGGACTCCATCCGCCGGCGTCCGGGTCGTAAATGTAATTGATGGAGCTCCCATCCTCCCGGGCGCGGGTGACTGTCACCAGGCCCGTTGGCATGCTCCCGACGATGGCGAAATAGGTTCCAGGCTCGGGCAGCGGATTACTGAGCATGTGCTGGCCGCTCAGGGGCGGCCGCGTGAAGTTAACGACCCGCTCGCCGTAGAACGTTACCGACACCGGCGCCCCGCTCAGATTATCTACGTAAACGGCCTCGCCCGGGTTGAGCGTCATGCCCGTCGGATCGGACCATTCACCAGCGTCGGGATCAAACACCGCCGTGTCGAAGCTCGCTGTCCCGGGAACAAGCTTGCTGAGGCTGAGGAACACACGGTTGGTGAACAACGTCGTGATGCGATTGTTCACCGGATGATTGAGCTGGTTGGCCACGATACTTAAGCCGGGACGAAGCGTGTTCGTGTACGATTCGAGTCCTGAGACGACCTGGGCTGGCGCCAGGACGACGCGAAACCCAATGTCAGGCGCGGCGGCGCTGGAAGTCGAGAACTGACGGCTCGAGAATCGGCAAGCCGACGACGGCAAGTCGAACGAGCCGCCTCGCACCGCTCTCAGCGTAGTATCTGTGCCTTGTGGGTCAGTGAGCGTGCCGGCCGGCAATGAGTTTCCCAGCCAGTCCAAACACCATTCCCTGACGTTGCCGGCAGTATCGTGCAACCCCCACCGATTCGGGGCGAACAGCCCGCCGGCCACCGTTTGATTCAGCCGCGGCAATTCCGGCGGAATCACGCCGAAGATCGGGTTGACCGCGCAAGGGCTCTGCGGGTCGGCGCCGCAGGCGAAGTTGGCCCACCCGGGCAACAATTGGTCGCCCGTCGGAAAGGCGTTGGTTGTTCCGGCCCTCGCCGCAAACTCCCACTCGGCCTCCGTCGGCAACCGATACCCATAAGAAGACGGAATATGGTTGGCTTGCCGCTCAGCGGCGGTGAGTCGCGCACAATAATTCGTGGCCTGATGCCAGGAGAGCCATTCAATGGGACGCGCGGCATTTGTTCCCCACTGTCCGCCGTGAAAATAACTCTCGTTCGTATACAGCACCGCTGCATATTCCGCTTGCGCGACCTCGCGCCGTCCGATGTAAAACCCGCGCGTGAGCGTGACCTGCGTCGGTGGATTGGTGGGCGAGTCGCCCATCTGGAAACTTCCAGGAGCCACCCAGACCATCCCCGGGATGGGCTGCACGGCCAGCCGTGGGCCAATACGCGCGAAATCCGCGAGATGCTGGGCAAAATCGCGCGTCGAGAGAATGTTGGTCGCGGGGAGGGAGGGCGCGCCGACATCCCAGGCGGATGGCTGAATCGCCAGCGTCGCAGTCAGGGAAGCGTGGAGGGTCAGGTCCGAGCCGGTCATCCCGGGCGGAGCGCTGGCCAGCGCGAGAGCTTCGAGCCCTGGACGCAGGGTCAAGGCGATCGCGGGCGAACGCTCCAGTTCCAGGGTTACGTGCTCTTCCAGATAGAGCCGTACTTGAGCAGTCGGCGCATCGTCGGAACGGGCGGGCGGCAGACTGAAGCGCCGGAGGCGCGTCCCGCGCGTCGTCCAGTTCTGCTCGCGCAATTGGGCATTCAGCGAAATCAAATTCGTTTCGAGCATCCCAATTCGGACCCGGCCCGGCTTTGGCCAGGAACTTTCCATGACCAGCTCAAAAGCAACCGCCACGCTGGCCGACGCCGGCACCGGCCCCGCATAAGTGGGCGGAAAACGATTGGTGGCACTGCCCAGCGTCAGGCGGTTGGTGAAGTTGCCCGCGGTGTGGCCTTCCGCCTCCAACTCGAGCGCCGCAACCACCTTGCCCTGGAAATCAAAGTCCATCGCGGCCAGAGCCGCCGCCTGAAAGACACCGCGCGCGGCCAGCGCCGGCTGCAATTCGACCCGTCCGGAAATGAGCGCGTTCACGTCTGGGCCACTCGCCAGCAACCGATTGCTGATGGTCACCGAACAGCAGTCCGGCACTGCCGCGGCTTGAAAGGGGAAGGCGGGCGCGAGCGAAGTGAAGATGAACGGCGTGGAATCGAGTTCGCCGCCGACCTGGACGCTGCCGCCGGCCAGGCTTTCGGAAAGCGGCGCGTTGGTGGTCAGCACCGTGACCTCATGTTCCGTTGGTTCCTCGTGCACGAACACCACCAGCCGGCGATAGGGAAACGTCGGGTCTTCGTTCACTAATATGTTTCCAGGAACCAATCCCGACGTGTCGCCCGTGAATTGGTAGGTGAACGCGTCGTCCAAGACCGCAATCAAGACCAGCCCGGGCGGCGCGTTTGACACCACAATCACGTCCGGGTCCGGCACGGGCGCGTCCTCCAGTTTAAAGGTCCAAGTGTTGGTGAACGCGTTGCCGGCCAGATCACTCGAGCGCACCTCCACGTTGAACAGTTGACCAAATGTTCCCAGCACATTCGTTCCGGGCTCAAAGATCAGCACCCCATTCTCAAAGCGCAGTGGCGCATTGGCCAGGGTCATGGGCGGGCCATTTGTCAGCACCACCGAGATCGAATTGGTGTCGAGGGTGCCGTCGTCGTAAATCGAAATGCTGATGTGCCCGCGGCGGCTCACCCCCACCGCCCCCGGCGCTGGCGCGACGGCCCACGCCACCGGCGGCACCGTATC
>Ga0070694_100002329_pt1 | contig 11228 bp, 8 predicted proteins | sample KBSK1251metaG_FD_65470 | JGI IMG/M metagenome (GOLD analysis project Ga0070694, IMG submission 65470) | Corn, switchgrass and miscanthus rhizosphere microbial communities from Kellogg Biological Station, Michigan, USA - KBS K1-25-1 metaG | ecosystem: Host-associated > Plants > Roots >... | reverse complement strand
CGGCGAATCGCCTCGGTGAGCCTCCCGCCCTCCTCGTAGCCGACGTAACCGGGGGGCGCGCCGATCATCCGCGCCACCGCGTGCTTCTCCATGTACTCCGACATGTCGAGACGCACCATGGCCTGCTCGTCGTCGAACAGAAACTCGGCGAGAGCGCGGGCGAGCTCGGTCTTGCCGACGCCGGTCGGGCCCACGAACAGGAAGGAGCCGATGGGCCGCTTCGGGTCCGAGAGCCCGGCGCGCGACCGCCGGACCGCGTCCGACACCGCCTGGACCGCCTCGTGCTGGCCGACGACGCGCGCCCCCAGGCGCTCCTCCATCGTCAACAGCTTCTGCGTCTCGGTCTCCAGCATCCGGGTCACCGGCACGCCTGTCCACCGAGAGACGACGGCGGCGATGTCTTCCTCGGTAACCTCCTCGCGGAGCATCGGTCGTCCCTTCTGCAGCTCGGCGAGCTTCCCGTTCTGGGTAGTGAGCTCGCGCTCGAGCTCGGGCAGCCGGCCGTAGCGCAACTCCGCCGCTTTCTGGAGGTTTCCTTCCCGCTCCGCCTCGACCACGTCCTGCCGGACTTTTTCGATGGCTTCCTTGGTCTGGCGGATCTTCTGGATCATCTCCTTCTCCGCCGTCCACTGCGCCCGGAGGCTGCTCGCCTGCTCGCGCTGGGCGGCGAGCTCGCGCTCGATCTCGTCCAGCCGCGCCTTCGCCTCCTTCGTCTTTTCTTTCTCGAGCGCCTTCTTCTCGATCTCGAGCGAAAGGATCTTCCGCTCGATCTCGTCGATCTCGGTCGGGACGGAGTCGATCTCGGTGCGCAGGCGCGCCGCGGCTTCGTCGATCAGGTCGATCGCCTTGTCCGGCAGGAATCGGTCCGGGATGTAGCGGTGCGAGAGTCGCGCCGCCGCGACGAGCGCGCCGTCCGTGATCCGCACGCCGTGGTGCACCTCATAACGCTCCTGGAGTCCGCGGAGGATCGCGATCGTGTCGTCGACCGACGGCTCTTCCACGTAGACGGGCTGGAAGCGGCGCTCGAGCGCGGCGTCCTTCTCGATGTACTTCTGGTACTCGGCAAGAGTGGTCGCGCCGATCGCGCGCAGCTCGCCGCGCGCCAGCGCCGGCTTCAGCATGTTGGAGGCGTCCATGGCGCCTTCCGCGGCGCCGGCGCCGACGAGCGTGTGGAGCTCGTCGATGAAGAGGACGATCGTGCCCTGCGCCTCCTCGATCTCCTTCAAGACCGCCTTCAGCCGGTCCTCGAACTCGCCCCGGTACTTCGCGCCCGCGATCATCGACCCGAGGTCGAGCGCCACCACGCGCTTGTTCTTCAGGCCCTCGGGGACGTCGCCCATGTGGATGCGGCGCGCGAGACCTTCGACGATCGCGGTTTTTCCGACTCCGGGCTCGCCGATCAGAACCGGGTTGTTCTTGGTCCGGCGCGAGAGGACCTGGATGACCCGCCGGATCTCCTCGTCGCGCCCGATGACGGGATCGATCTTGCCGCGGCGCGCGAGATCCGTCAGGTCCCGCGTGTACTTCTTCAGCGCCTGGTACTTGTCCTCCGGGTTCGGGTCCGTGATCCGGGTCGAGCCGCGGACCTCTTTCAGCGCCTTCAGCAGCGCGTCCTTCGTCGCGCCCTTCGCGGTCAGGCGCCTGCCGGTTGCGCCCGCGGCCTTCTCGGCGAGCGCGAGCAGGAAGTGCTCGGTCGAGACGTACTCGTCGCCGAACTCCTTCGCCACCTCGAAAGCGCGGTCGAAGACCTTGTTGAGGTCGGGCGAGAGGATGGCGTCGGCGGACGCGCCGGTCACCTTCGGCCGCGCGTCGAGGTCGGCCTCGACCTCCCGGGCGAGCACCGACGGGTCCACTCCCAGTTTCTGGAGGATCGGGACGACGACGCCCTCGTCCTGGCGCAGGAGCGCGAGGAGAAGGTGGTCCGGGGTGAGCTCGGCGTTGCCGCGCGCGCGCGCGTCGCTCTGCGCCTCCTGCACCGCTTCCTGGGCCTTGATGGTGAGCTGGTCGAATCTCATGGTCGTTTACTCCCGCTGTTCGTCAGCCGGAAAGCGGATCCCGGATCCCGGCTTCCCGGAACCCCTTTTCCCGCAAGAGACAGGAATCGCACGATCGGCAGGGCCGACCGTCCGGCGTGGGGTCGTAACAGGACGAGGTCCGTGCAAAATCCAGTCCGAGAGACGCTGCCTTCGACACGATCTCGGCCTTCGTCATCGAGAGCAGCGGAGCATGGATGCGGAAGGCGAGCGTCCCCTCGACCCCGGCTTTCGTGGCGAGGTTCGCGGTCCGCTCGAAGGATTCCAGGAACTCGGGGCGGCAGTCGGGGTAGCCGGAGTAGTCGAGGGCGTTCGCCCCGATGTAGACGTCCCCGGCGCCGACGGCCTCTCCCCACGCGACCGCGTGCGACAGGAAGAGCGTGTTCCGCGCCGGCACGTACGTGACCGGGATCGCCTCGGCGTGGAGGGCGTGGCGGGGGATTTCGCGCGAGGGGTCGGTCAGGGCCGAGCTTTCGGGAGCGGGGATGTCGAGCTTCACCACGCGGTGCGCCGCGCAGCCGTAGGTCGCGGCGAGGGAGCGGGCGCGCTCGAGCTCGACCCGGTGGCGCTGCGAGTAGTCGAAGGAAAGCGCGAAGACCTCGTCCGCCTCCTTCTTCGCGATCAGGAGGCAGGTCGCGGAGTCGAGTCCGCCGGAGAGGAGGACGATCGCGCGCTTCATATTGGGGTCAACGCTGAATCGCTGCATTCAGCTATTCAGGCCTGACCCGAATTCAGCCATTCAGCGTTGACCCTATCTTCCCGGGACATCGCCCCAGAGGAGCTTATGGAGCTGCAGGCCCAGGCGGATCGGGCGCCCGGAGTCCCGGATCCACCCGGCGAGGTCGGCGGCGGGAAGGCTCTCCCAGACCGGCGAGAACGTGACGACGTGCCGGCGGTCCAGGTCCCGGGCGGCCACGAAGTCGAGCGCCCAGTCGAAGTCCTTCCGGTCCGCGAGCACGAACTTCACCTCGTCCCGGGCGGAGAGGTTCTCCAGGTTCTCCGGCAGGTTCGCGGCCACCATTCCGCTGCCCGGCGCCTTCACGTCCACGATCTTCACGACGCGCGGGTCCACGCGGTCGAGGGGGACGTGGCCTCCGGTTTCGAGAAGCACCGTCTTGCCCCGATCCAGGAGCTCCTTCATCAACGGATAGACCCCGGCCTGCTCGAGGGGCTCGCCTCCGGTCACCTCGACGAGGTCCGTCCCGAGCGCCAGGACCCGGGCGACGGCCTCGGTCACCGGGACGTCCTCGCCGCCCGTGAAGGCGTATGCCGTGTCGCACCAGACGCACCGCAGCGAGCATCCGGTCAGGCGGACGAAGGCGCAGGGAAACCCGGCGCGAGTCGACTCGCCCTGGATCGAACGGAAGATTTCGGTGACGCGGAGGATCTGGTCCATGACGCCGTTCCGGAGATTCTCGCGCGAAAACTCCGCCTCTACGTTGCCGCCGGCGCGAGTTCGGGGCCGGCGTCCGAGCGCGACAGGATCGAGACTCCCGCGGTATAGGCGAAGCCGTTGAAGAAGACGAGCAGGAACGGAACCGCGAGCCAGTAGCGTTCGACGATCGAGAAAAGGAGCACCGCCAGAAAGTATCCGGCCAGCAGAAGCTCGCCGATGAGCGAGAAGTTCGCGGACGCGCGGTACTTCTTGCTCCGCCACTCTCCGGATTCCCCCTCGATCCGATATTTGGGGGTCCGCGTGAACTCCGTCGAGCGCCCGACGAGCGCCTCGAGCACGGCCCGAACGTTGTTCACCGAGAGCCCGATCCCGAGCGACAGGAGGCACGGAACGTATTTCAGCGCGGGTTTCCAGCTCCTCCCGATCTCCCTCTGCGACGACACGTAGAACGCAATGAACGACAGCGTTCCCGCGAAGAAGAGGGGGAAGTCGAGAACCGCGAGCTTTCGCCAGCCGATCTGCTCGCGGATCACGATGGCCGGAAAGATGAGAAGAGCGAGGAGCACCACGAGCAGATAGGAGAGGTTGTTGGTCAGGTGGAAAAAAGCCTCGATCTTGACTTTCCAGGGCAGAGCGCTGCGCAGGATCGCGGGCAGCAGCTTGCGGCCGGTCTGGATGGAACCCTTCGTCCACCGGTGTTGCTGGCTCTTGAAGCCGTTCATGTCCACCGGCAGCTCGGCCGGAACCGCGAGATCCTTCCGGTACACGAAATTCCACCCTGCGAGCTGCGCGCGGTAGGAGAGGTCGAGGTCCTCGGTCAGCGTGTCCGACTGCCAGCCTCCCGCGTCCTCCAGGCACGTGCGGCGCCAGATACCAGCCGTGCCGTTGAAGTTGAAGAACCGGCCGGAGCGATTCCTCGCGGTGTGCTCGATGACGAAGTGGCCGTCCAGGAAGATCGACTGGATCCGGGTCAGGAGCGAGAAGTCGCGATTGAGGTGCTCCCACCGCGCCTGGACCATCCCGACGCTCGGATCCGAAAAGTGCGGGAGGCACTCCCGGAGCAGGCCGGGGGTCGGAACGAAGTCGGCGTCGAAGATCAGGAGGAAGTCGCCGCGTGCCCGCGCGAGACCGGCCTGCAGCGCGCCCGCCTTGAACCCGCGGCGATGGTCGCGGGAGACGTGCACGACGTCGAAACCCCGCCGCTGATATTCCGCCGCCACGCGGCGTGCGACGTCCCGCGTGTCGTCGGTCGAGTCGTCCAGGATCTGGATCTCGAGGAGCTCCCGCGGATAGTCGATGGCGGCGACCGACTCGATCAGTCGCTCGACGACGTACACTTCGTTGTAAACGGGGAGCTGAACGGTGACGACCGGGAGGCGCTCCAGGCCGCCGGCCGGCCGGGGGTCATCGTTCCGGTGCCGGTAATAGAGGAGCACCATGAACGCCCGATGGACGCCGTACACCGCCAGAAGCGAGAGGACGGCGTAGTAGGCCACCAGGGTCCCGATCTGGAAGGTGCTCGCCATTTCCTTGCGGTGGAAAGAGGCCCGGCCGTCCGATGGCTTCTCTTCGCGTCGGGGGAGGCGCTCTTTCTGGCGATCGCGTTACTTCCCGACGCAAAGCGAGGCTTGACCGCCTACCTTCTCCTCTTCCTGGCCGGAGCCCTCCTCTCGATTTTCGCGGCGCGAAGTCTATCCGCTTCGGGCCTGCCCTTCCTGCTGCTCTGCGCGGGTGTCTTCCGGGTCACGCTCCTCTTCCGCGCGCCGGATCTTTCCGACGACGTGTACCGATACGTCTGGGACGGAAGAGTCGCGGCGGCCGGGATCTCGCCGTACGCGTTCGCGCCGGACGACCCGCGCGTCGAGGGGATGTTTCCGGAGCTGCGCGCGCGGGTGGCCCACCGGGACCTCCGCAGCGTGTATCCGCCGGTCGCGCAGGCGGTCTTCCGCACTGCAGCCGCGGCGCCCGGGGACGGAGTCCTCGCGATGAAGGCGCTCGTCGCCGCGGGCGACGTCGCCGTCGTGGCACTCCTCTTCGCGAGCGGCGGCGGCGGGGCCGGCTTCGGGGCGGCGCTCTACGCGTTCCACCCGCTCGCGGTCACCGAGAGCGCGGGTCAGGGACACGTGGACTCGCTCGGCGTCGCACTCCTTCTCGCGACACTGATCTTCGTGAGCCGCCGCCGTCCGCTGACGGCGGGAGCCGCTTTCGCCGCATCCGTCCTGACGAAGTACGTGCCGCTCGCGGCGGCCCTGCCGCTGGCGCGGCGCGGAGGGTGGCGTCTCGTGGCCGCGGCGATGGCCGTGACGGCAACCATCTGGGGTCTCGCGGCGCGCGGCGGCGTGCCTCCGACCGGTGCGCTCGGCGCGTACGCGACCCGGTGGGAGTTCAACTCCGTCCTCTATCCGGCGGCGTCGAACGCAATCGACGCCGCGCGCCTGCCCCAGCGGGCCAAAGCCTCTTACATCCGGTGGAAGGACGAGCAGAGGCCGCAGCGCCCGTGGATGCAGCTAGTCTTCCCGTACTTCTACACGGCTTTCTTCGCGCGCGTGGCCCTCGCTCTCGTTCTCGCGATCGTGCTGGCCGGAATTGCGGTGAAGATCGGCGAGATGGAAGCGGCGGTCTTCGCCTCGCTGGGAGCGTTCCTCCTGTTTTCGCCGACGCTCCACCCGTGGTACCTCCTCTGGGTTCTTCCGTTCGCGGCGAAGAGGCGGGAGCCCGCATTCTTCTATCTCTCCAGCGCGGTCCCGCTGTCCTACGGGTTTCTTACGCCGATTCCGGGTTGGACGGCGCTCGCGATCCGCCTCGTCGAGTACGTGCCTTTCGTGCTCCTGCTCGGATGGACTCTCTGGCCCGCTCGCCGGAGCGGCCGGTGACGGCGGATCGTCGCCGCTACCGCGCCGTCCTTTCCTACGTTGGAACCGAGTTTCGCGGCTGGCAGATCCAGCGCAACGCGCCGCGGACGGTCCAGGCGGTGCTCGAGACCGCGCTCCGAGAATTCGCGGGCGAGCCGGTCCGCGCCGTCGCCGCGGGCCGGACCGACGCCGGCGTTCATGCGGACGGGCAGGTCGTCCACTTCGACCTGCCGGGCGGGCCGGATCCGGGGGCGGTGCGGGACTCCGTCAACGCGCTCCTGCCGGCGGACGCGCGGCTCCGGGAAGTGCGCGAGGCGGCGGCCGGCTTCCACGCGCGGCGGAACGCCCTGTGGAAGGAGTACGTCTACCGCTGGAGCCGCGCCCCGGTGATCGCGCCGCGCGACGCTCCTTTCGTCGCGCCGATCTCCCGCAAGGCCGAAGCCGCCCGGATGGCCGCGGCCGCGGAGTTCCTCACGGGCCGCCGCGACTTCGGGGTGTTCGCGGTGAGAAGCCGCGACGACGACCCGGTCCGGACGCTGCACGCGGTCACGATCCGCGAGGAGGGCGCGGAGCTCACGGCGACGTTCCGCGGGGACGCGTTCCTGCGCGGGATGGTGCGCTCCATGTGCGGGCTGCTCGCGGACGTCGCGCGCGGCCGCTTCCCTCCCGAGCGGCTGCGGGAGATCCTGGAGACCGGGGACCGGAGGCTTCTGGCTCAGAAGGCCCCGGCAAAAGGGCTCACCCTCGCGAGGGTGGAGTACCCCAACGAACGAACTGCCCTAAACTGACTCCGTGATCGACGTCGAGAGCCTGGCCCCGGCCGGGTCGCCGGAGCGGGAGCTGCTGCGGGAGATCGACCTCGCGCGGCTTCCCCGCCATGTCGCGGTGATCATGGACGGCAACGGGCGGTGGGCCCGCCAGCGCGGTTCGCCGCGGGTCGAGGGGCACCGCGCCGGCATCGCGTCGGTCCGCGAGGTCGTGGAGACGTGCGCGCGGCTGGAGCTGGACGCGCTGACGCTCTACGCGTTCTCGGTCGAAAACTGGAAGCGGCCGCGCTTCGAGATCGTAACGCTCATGTCCCTTCTCAAGGAGTACCTGAACAAGGAGCTCGCGAACCTGCTGAAGAACGACATCCGGTTCCGCGTCGTCGGCCGGATGAACGAGCTCGACGCCTCCGTTCAGAAGGAGCTCTCCCGCGGTCTGGCCGCGACGTCCTCGTGCCGGGGGATGACTTTCAACATCGCGTTGAACTACGGCGGGCGGACCGAGATCGTGGACGCCTGCCGGTCGCTGGCGCAGGACGTCGCCGCCGGGCGCCTCACGCCCGAGCAGATCGACGAGGAGACGCTGGGCTCGCGCCTGGGCACCGCCGGACTGCCGGACCCGGACCTCTTGATCCGCACGTCCGGGGAGATGCGCGTCTCGAACTTTCTCCTCTGGCAGATCGCGTACGCCGAGATCTGGGTCACGCCGACGCTCTGGCCCGACTTCCGGAAGCGTCACCTCTTCGAGGCGATCCTGGACTTCCAGAAGCGGGAGCGCCGCTACGGCGGCGTGATCGCGGAAGGACGCTCGGCGGAATCGGCAGACGCGGCCGCCGACGGCCGACGGTAGACGGCAGACGACGCTTGGCTTTGAAACGGGAGCTCGCTGCGGCGATCGCGATCCCGATCGTCTTCGCGGTCCTCTTCCTCGCGCCTGCGGTCGCGTTCAACGGGCTCGTCGCGGCCGTCGCACTCGGCGCGCTGTGGGAGTTCTACCGGCTCGCGGAGAAGACGGGCCTGCCGGTCGCGAAGACGGTCGGGATGGTTTTCGGAGTGGCGGTCCTGCTGTGGTGGTCTGCGATCTGGGGGGGCGGAGACCTCGTGATCTGGGGCCTTCTGCTTCTCGTGGTCCTCTCGTGCGTCTCCCAGCTCTTCGCGCGAGTCGAGATGTCCGTCGCGGTCGGTGGAGCGAGCGGAACCGTGTTCGGAGTGCTGTCCGTTGCGCTGCCGGCTACTGCGATGTGCTACCTCCGGTCGGTTTCGCCTCGGGCGGTTCTGTTTCTGTTCCTTCTCGTCTGGGGGTGCGACTCTTTCGCGTACTACACCGGCAAGAATTTCGGACGGCGCAAGATGGCCCCGCGTGTCTCTCCGAACAAGACGTGGGAAGGAACGATCGGCGGTCTCGTCGGCGGAACCTTGATCGGCGCGGCCGCCGGGACCTGGTGGGTCCTCCCGGAGCTCGGTCCGCTTCGAGGTGCCGTAATTGGAGGCCTCGCGACGTCCGCCGGCCAGGTTGGTGACCTGGTCGAGTCGCTCTGGAAGCGGGGCGCCGGCGTCAAGGACTCCGGGACCTTCCTGCCGGGTCACGGCGGGTTCTACGACCGGGTGGACTCGCTGCTGTTCGCCGCGCCGGTTCTGGCGGCGTTCCTGTGGAGCCTTCGTATAATCGACGGTTCGTGAAAAGAGTCAGCGTCTTAGGCTCTACGGGCTCGATCGGCCGCGCGACCCTCGACGTGGTCGCCGCCTTCCCGGACCGGTTCCGCGTCGTCGCGCTCGCGGCCGGCCGCTCGATCGACCGGCTCGCGCCGCAGGTCGCCCGGCACGACCCCGGGTTTGTTTCGGTCGAGCGCGAGGAGGACATCCCGCATCTGCGGTCCCTCCTGCCGCCGGGCTTCCGGGGACGCATTACGGCGGGCCCCGCGGGCCTCGAGGAGGCCGCTTCGCTTCCGGAGGCCGACGTGGTCGTCGCCGCGCTCGTGGGGGCGGTGGGACTTCGCTCGGCGCACGCGGCGGTCGCGGCCGGCAAGCGCCTCGCGCTCGCCAACAAGGAGGCACTCGTCGTCGCGGGAGAGCTGATCGCGGCGACCGCGCGGGCGACGGGGGCCGAGGTGCTGCCGATCGACTCGGAGCACAGCGCCGTCCATCAGGCGCTGCGCTGCGGAGCGAAGGACGAGGTCCGCCGCATCGTGCTGACCGGCTCGGGCGGACCGTTTCGCGAGCGCGCCCTCGACACCTTCGCGGCCATCACGGTCGAGGAGGCGCTGGCGCACCCGACCTGGAAGATGGGGCCGAAGATCTCCATCGACTCCGCCACCATGATGAACAAGGGGCTCGAGGTCATCGAGGCGCACTTTCTCTTCGGGGTCCCTCCCGCCCGGATCGACGTCGTCCTCCACCCGCAGTCCATCATCCACTCCTTCGTGGAGTTCGTGGACGGCTCGCTCGTCGCCCAGATCTCGCGCAACGACATGCGGTTCCCGATCCTCTATGCGATTTCCCACCCGGAGCGGCTTCCGAACCCGTTCGGGTCTCTCGACCTGGTCGAGGTCGGCCGGCTCGAGTTCCAGGAGGTCGATCCGCGGCGTTATCCCGCGCTCTCCCTGGCGCGGGAGGCGCTCGAGGCGGGAGGGGGGATGCCGGCCGTCGTCAACGGAGCGAACGAGGTCGCCGTCGAGGCCTTCCTGGAGGGGAAGATTTCCTTCCCGGACATCGTTGCGGTGGTGGCTGAAACGGCCTCCGTCCACGGTCGGGTGCCCGCGCCGGCGACGGTCGAAGAGGCCGAAGAGATCGACCGGTCGGCGAGGCGTTCGGCCGGCGAGGTAATGAAACATCGAAGCAGTCGCCCGAAAAGGGCCATGGGAAGCTGACAGCTCGTCTTTATGACCATCATCGGAAACACGCTCGCTCTCCTGTTCGTCCTCTCCGTGCTCGTGGTGCTCCACGAGTTCGGGCACTTCGCCGTCGCGAAGGCGTTCGGCTTCCCGGTCGAGGTCTTCTCGGTCGGGTTCGGCAAGCGCCTCTTCGGCCGCAACTGGCGGGGGACGGACTATCGCGTCTCGGCGATCCCGCTCGGCGGCTACGTCCGCGTCATCGGGCTCGGGCCGGACGAGTCCACGCTCGCCGAGGGGACGTCGACCGAAGCTCCGCCCGTCGGGAAGCGGTGGCAGCGCGCCCTGATCCTCCTGGCCGGGCCGCTCATGAACGTCCTCCTCGCGCTCGTCCTGCACACCGCGGTCTTCGCGATCGGGGTCCGCGTGCCGGCGTACGAGCTCGAAGCGCCGGTCGTCAAGGTCGTGGAGGAGAAGTCGCCCGGAGCCGAGGCCGGGTTCCAGCCGGGCGACCGGATCGTCGCCGTGAACGGGAACGCGACACCGCGCTGGCGCGACGTGCAGTTCGTCTTCGGGATGAACGCCCGCGAGAACCTCCGGGTGGATGTGGAGCGCGGGGGCGAGCACAAGATCCTCGCGGTCGTTCCGAAGCCGAGCACGAAGTACGACCTCGGCTACGTCGGACTGCTGCCGGACTTCGGCCGGTCGGTGCGCCCGCGGATCGCGATGGTCGTCTCGGGCTCTCCCGCGCAGGCCGCGCAGCTGAAGCCGAGCGACGTGATCCTCAAGGTCGCGGGGAAGGAGATTCGCGGCGCTCCCGAGGAGGTGTTCTCGAGCTTCGTCGCGGCCGTGAACGGCGCGGCGCCGGGTCCTTTCCCGGTCGAGTACTCGCGCGACGGAAAGGTCGCGACGACCGAGGTCCAGCCGCGGCGCGATCCGGACGGCTCGTGGAAGGTCGGCGTCCAGGTCGTCCCCGACCTGCCCGAGGTGCTGGAACGGTTCGCGATCGGCCAGGCCTTCGTCGAGGGCTGGCGCCGCGTCGAGTCGGACTTCCGGATGACGCTGCAGGTCCTCGGGAGGCTCTTCCGCGGGAAGGCGAGCATGCGGTCGATGTCGGGTCCGCTCGACATCGCGAAGTTCTCGGGCGAGGCGGCGCGCACCGGCGCGGTCCCGCTCGTGGCGTTGATGGCGGCGATCTCGCTCCAGCTCGGGATCTTCAACCTCGTTCCGATCCCGGTTTTGGACGGCGGTCACCTCTTCCTGATCGCGCTCGAAGGGATCGCCCGCCGCGACTTCTCGTTGAAGGTCAAGGAGCGGATCCTGCAGGTCGGCTTCCTGATGATCCTCGCCCTCAT
>Ga0070694_100002327_pt1 | contig 11235 bp, 6 predicted proteins | sample KBSK1251metaG_FD_65470 | JGI IMG/M metagenome (GOLD analysis project Ga0070694, IMG submission 65470) | Corn, switchgrass and miscanthus rhizosphere microbial communities from Kellogg Biological Station, Michigan, USA - KBS K1-25-1 metaG | ecosystem: Host-associated > Plants > Roots >... | reverse complement strand
GCGTCGGCCATCTCCTTCGGGATGCTGTGCGCGGTGAACACGAGGCGCGCCTGGCCGCGAACCTCCGCGGGGAGGCGACTCACCGCCTCGCGCACGTGAAAGGCGTTCGCTGCGACGAAGAGCGGATGATCGAACCAGCTCTCGACGAACGTCACGTCGAGGTGTCCGCCGCCGGCGCGCAGCGTTTCCTGCGCGGCGGCGACGTTTTCGCGATACTGCTGGCAGCTCGAATAGGAATGATGCGCGGCCGCGATGAAGCCGACGGCGCGCCGCCTGCCGTCGCCGTGCATCTGTTTCAACGTGTCGGCCAGCAGCGGATGCCAGTTGCGCATGCCGACGTACACCGGCAGCTCGCGCCCCGCCGCCACCAGCCGCTTACGCAGGCCTTCCGCCTGGCGCTGGGTCAGCTCGGTGATCGGTGACACGCCGTCGAACAGCTCGTAGTGATGCGCGACCTCTTCGACGCGCTCGGGCGTGACACGGCGGCCGCGAAGCACGTTGGCCAGGAACGGGCGGATGTCGTCGCGTCCCTGCGGCCCGCCGAACGACACGATCAGCACGGAATCGAACACCTGCGGCACGTGTATACTCACCCAGAAAAATCCCAAACCCCAAAAGCCAAATCCCAAGTCCCAACTTTTGCAGTTGGGATTTGGAGCTTGGGATTTGGGATTTGGGATTTACCCACAAGTCTATCGGATGAAGCCCACATCCATCGCCAACCCGAAGGAAAAGATCGAGGAGCTTGGCAGGCGGATCGATCGCCTCCACCGTTCCGTCCTCGAGCCGGACGTGCTGCGCGGGCTGCTGCCGATCAAGTCGAGGCTGCTGCCGTACCGGATGCGCGCGCCAGAGGCGCGGCTCCGCGAGGATCGCTTCCGCGCTTCGTCCGAGTCGTACGCGCGCACGCTCGCCGACGACAACGCGTTTGTCGCCAACACCCGCACGATGGAGCTGGACGGGCTGCGCTGGTGGGTGCCGATCCTCCGCCCGGACGATGACGCCGACGCCCAGCGGAACATGCGTCACCAGGATTTCCCGTATCGCGTCATCACGCAGACGCGCGAGGCGGCGCTCGGCGGCGTGATGCTCGACGTCGGCTGCAACAACGGACGCATGGCGGTGCCGCGGGCGATCCTGGGCGACGTGAGCGCGGTCTACGGCGCCGAGCCCGATCCCCTGAACTACACGTGCCTGGTGCGCAACGTCCGCGACAACCATCTCTCCGGCATCGTCATGCCCGACTGGACCGCGATTGGATCCGAGAACGGCGTCATCCGCCTTCGCCGTGCCAGGCATGCGGGCGGCCACAAGGTGATCGACGCGACCACGACGCCGAAGGGAGAGATCATCGACGTGCCGTGCTCGACGCTGGACGGCTGGGTCGAGCGGCTGGGCATCGCCGTCGAAGAGATCTCGTTCGTGAAAGTTGACGTGCAGGGATCAGAGATGGCGGTGCTGCGCGGCGCGTTGCACCTGCTCGAGCAGAGACACATCGCGTGGCAGATGGAAATCGACCCGCCGCTGCTCGCGGAACGCGGGCTGACAACGGACGACCTGTACGAGACGCTCGACCGTCACTTCACGCACTTCATCGATTTGAATCGACAGCTCGCGGGCCCGCGCGTGCGGCCGACCAGCGAGATGGCCTCGGCGCTCGCCTACATCCTGGACGCGACGGACGGGCGGACCGACGTCCTGCTGTTTTCGATGGCGTGATCACCACGAAGGCGCGCTTCGCGCGCACACACGAAGATCACGAACCTGTTCAACGTACTTGAATGTGCTTCGTGGTCTCCGTGCGTGTCGCGTAGCGACCTTCGTGGTGACCTAAAACGTCCCGCGCGAAAAAACGACGCCGGCAAGGAAGCGCGGCTCCCTATTGTTGTGTCCCGTGGTCCGAATGATGCGGTAGTCACCCTGGAGCCGGACGCCGACTCTCGGCGTGACACGAACGTCTAAGCCCGCGCCTGGTTGATAGGTGAACCCGGTGTTCAACGCGCCGTCGAACTCCGTGCCGCCGCTCATGTGAGTTCCGCCAAACAGGACCTGGGCAAAGGGCGTAATGAATGACGCTGCGTGAGAGGCGATCCTGGGTCCTCCCAGGTAGCTGAGGAGCCGGATGTGGAGATCCTGTCCGCGAAGAACCTGGCTCGCGAACGGACCGCGCTGACAGTTCTTGCAGACCCGGTAATTACCACCGCCCTCTGCGACGATGCCAAACCAGCTGTTGACATTTCCTATCGCCGCGACCGCCCAGCCGGCGGGAAACGCTTCCGATCGATCCGTGTCGTGCAGGAATGCGTACGTGCCGGCGACCTCGAATCGCGGGGTATCGGCTGCGAAGAGCGGCACCGCTCCTGACAGCATCACGCACACCACCACCGCTCCAACTCTCATGGCGACTCCTCGCGCCCGTTCAGCGCCGGATCACCGGTGCTGAACGGGCCCTATGGAAGACGGGGAATGGATCAGAAGGAGAACTCCGCGCCGACCTCGGCGATCCTGGGCGGCAGTACGCCCCCCGGTCGCCCGAAGTTCACGCCGGAGAGTTGAGTGATCGACTGCTCGGTGTTGATATTCGTGACGTTGAAGAGGTTCAGCCGCAGCGCCAGCTTTCGCCCCTGTGACATGCGGATCGCCTTCTCGACACGCATGTGGAGCAGGTTGATGTCCGGCAGCTTTCGTTCGCCGATGCGCTCGGTCCGCAGCACGATCGTCGGAATAGGCTGACCAGCGGGCGCCGCGAAATTCACCGTCCGCGCCCACGGCTGGCCGCTGCGGTGTTCGAAGTTCGCCGACACCTGAAGCCCCCACCCCAGGATGTACGCCGCGTCCACGCGGCCCGTCGATTCCCAGACCTTGTACGCCGAATTGATCTCGGCGTTCGGATCGAGCGTCGCCAGGAACACCTGCAGGCCAGGCATCGTGAAGTCGTTGCCGGTGCTCGCGGTGTTCTGCCAGTGCGGCACGTCGATCTTCGTTGCGGAGTAGGACGCCATCAGCATCCATCGCCTGTCGAGCCGTTTGCTCGCCGCGATTTCGACGGTCGTGTACTTCTGATCGTCGGCGGATGTGCCGTTGACGAGCATCGGCTGCTGGAACTGGCGGGCGGCGAGCGCCGCCGGATATTCATAGAACGTGATGGATCGTCCTGGATCATCGGCCGTGTTCAGCACGCCGTCGGGACCCGGGTCGGGCCGCGTAATCGGAATGTTGTACGCGCTGTAGGGCCGCAGGTTGTTCTGGACGCGGAAGACCTGCTGCCGCGAATAGATCCCGGTCGCGCGAATGGCAAGTGAACGCGTCATCTGCCGCTCGAGCCCGATTGAGAACTCGTGGCTCATCGGCTCCTTGATGTTCGGATTCGGCACCGCGCCCGCCAGCCCGTCCTCGCCGCCGGTGAAGAGGCTCGTCGACACGAAGTCCGGGCCTGCCGCGTCGAAATTGATCTCGCCGGGATCGAACAGCTTGTTGCCGTTGAGATCGTGCCAGAGGAACCGCGACACCAGATGGACGTTCTCGTTCGCCATCTGCAGTTCGTCGGAGTGCCAGTTGTGCGCGAAGCGGCCGTAGCCGCCTTTGATCACGGTGCGGCCGCTGCCGGTGAGGTCGTACGCCGCGTGGAGGCGCGGGACGATCGAGTTCCACGTCCGGAAATTGATCCGATCCCAGCACTTCGCGGGATAGACGGTCTCGAGGGGCGGTGCGGAGGCCACGCGGCACTGCTCCGGGATGAACCCGACCGCGTGCGCGTAGCGCGCGCCCAGGTTCAGCGTCAACTGACGACGGATCGTCCAGCTGTCCTCGGCATAGCCCCACAGCGAGTGCGTGAGATCCTTCGGCGTGCAATCCGGCTGGTCGTCTTCGTAACAGTTGTTATAGGCGTCCATCGCGAACGGGACCACCGAGGGCGATCCCGGCGGCGTGCGGTAGACGAGCTGATAGTTGCCGACGAACCCCTTGGGGAGCCCGGTCTGGGCGCTGCCGCGGCCGTCGCGCGAGCTGATCTTCCGATCCGCGTGCGCGGCCGCGTAGTCGAAGCCCGACTTGAAGTCGTGGTTGCCCGCGAAGAAATTCGGCTTGTACCAGGTCAACCGTCCGAGGGTGTGGTTGCGCCCCTCGAACGAATTGATCCCGTAGTTGTTGTTGCAGCCGGTGAGGCGGCTCGTCAGCAGGTCGGTCGTCGCGACGTTGTTCGAGTAGCACTGCCGCGACACGTTCCAGATCCAGGCGCCCGACTGCAGCGACATGAACTTGTCGCCCATGATGCCCTGCCACTCGATCTTGCTCGTCGTCGCCTGCGTGGGGCTGAAGATGCGCGAGTCATACGATGAGAACTGATTGTTGGTGGCCTCGCCACCCTGGCGGACGTACTGGACGAAGCCGATGAACTTGTTCGACTGGTTCATCTGATACGAGATCTTCCCGGTGTGGAAGTACTGGAACATGTCCGACACCGACGGCGTGACGCCGTCGTCGTGGAAGGCGTTGAACGTCTGCACGCGCTCCTCGCGCCGGCGCGTCGAGTAATAGAACCAGAGCTTGCTGGGGACGATCCGTCCGCCAAGCTCGCCGCTGGCGTCCCAGCGGGAATTCACGGGGTTGCCGCCCGTGATGCCGCGCGCGCGCAGCTTGTCGTTGACGTTGTCGAATTCCAGGTTGTGGTTGGTCCCGAAGAACGCGCCATTGCCGTGGAATTGATCGCCGCCGGATTTCAGGATGACGTTGATCTGCAGCCCCTTGGTCGGCGCATCCGCCGTGTTGCCGACGGTGGAGACGGTTGACTCCTCAATGGCCGAGTAATCGTAGTGATTGCCACCCTGCGTGCCGGTCTTCGGGCCGCTGGTCACGACGCCTTCCATGGCGACCCACTGTTCGCCGAGCTCGCCGAACACCTTGAACTGGGGGTTGCCCGTCGTAAAGCTCCAATCCAGCTGCGGCCGCGCGCCGGGCGCCTGAATCATGAGCGCGACGATGCTGTTGCGCCCGGTCGGGATGACCTCCAGCGTCTCGCGTGTCAGCTGCGTCGTTGCCGTCGTCGAGGTCACATCCACGAGCGGCGCCTCGCCGGAGACCGTGATCGTCTCGGCGAGCGTGCTCACCTTGAGCACGACGTCCACCTTCGCGGTGAAGCCGGCGGTGATACGCAGCTCCGTTCTTCGGATCGATTGAAATCCTTCGAGCGTGTACTCGACGGCATACGTGCCGAGCGGCAGCGGCGTGATGCGGTACTCCCCGCGCTCGTTGGTCACGACGCCGACTTGCGGGACCTGTAATGACGGGCTCGTGGCCACGACGGTGACGCCGGGCAGCACGGCGCCCGATTCGTCGGTGACCTGACCGATGATGCTGGCCTCCTGCGCCCAGACGGCAACTGGGGCAAGGGCGAGAGCGACAACGAAGACAGAAACCCGAAGAACATGCCGTCTGCGTGAAGTGGTCTCCATGACTCGCGCCTCCTGTGAGAACGGCGACGGCCCATTGATGACGCAACGCGACGAGAGCTGCTCCGGCCGGGTCGTTACTGGTTACGTGCCTTCCAAATCAGGCGTTTGCTTCGACTGGCGCGAGATAGTATCTGGTCGAAGGAATTTTTCAAGGGAAAATCCGCGGTTTGCCGCGAGACTCGCAGCTGCACGAAAAATGCGAACCGGTGTGGCGTCTAGCGGGCGCCGGGCAGCGCGAATCGCGGCCGGACCTTCAGGATGGCCGGGTTCACCGTCTGCAGCTGCGGGTCGAGCGCCTCGCTCGTCGCCCGATCCAGGGCGCCGGTTCGCCGCGCTTCGACGTACGCCAGCGGTGAGACGCATCCCTCGTCGGCAATCGACACGAGGCTGATTTCGCCGAGTCGCACCGTCGCGGAGAGCTCGCCGGGCTGGTGACGGTACGAGACGTGAGTCGCCGGATCGCGCGGCAGCGCCTCAATCACCCGATCCGGATCCGTCGTGTAGAGGAATTCGACCGTGCACCCGCTGAAGGTCGCATGCCGGCGGCGGTCCACGGCGGTCACGCAGACCGTGGCCTCCAGCTTGTTCGTGGAGAAGTCGAACGTGGTGTCCGCGACGGCGGTGGCCGCGACCCCTGCGCGCCGTGCATCGCGGCGGATGCGCGGGGGAGCGTACGAAATCGTGCGCCCGGCGGGAATGGTCTCGATGCGCGACGGGCACAACCGGCTGTCCGGTTGAATGACGGCGATTGATAGTGAATCAGGTGGCCCCACGTCAGGCCGAGCGACACGCTCTCCGATGACCACGGCAGGTTCCCGGCGAGGTTGAAGGCCAGGTGGTAGTGCGATCGTGTCACGAGCGCAGCGCTGACATCGCGATAACCGCCGGTGTTCACCAGCACCATTTCGGGATGCACGCGATCGAGGTCGTACCCGTAGATGTCCAGCCAGCCGCCCGCGACCGGCAGGAGGGTGCGATCGAGCGCGAACGGAACGGCGTAGCAGACCTCGGGTTCGACGGGCCCGACGTACTCGTTGCGAAGCGTGTCCCTGAGCTGCATCAGCGTCTTGCGTGCGCGGGACCTGACGAAGTCGAGGCTGCAGGGGAAGTCGGCGCCGGGCTGCGGCGCGCGAGCGAGGAACGCGCCGATTCCCCGGACGCGCGCTGGTCGGCGCCGGCGGGCAACGCGGCGATCGCGTCGACCAGAATCCTCCGGTAATCGGACGATGGGGCCGCCAGTTGGTGGATGGCGCGATCGATGATCCCGACCGTCTCCGCGCCCACATCGTCAGTTTCCGACGCGATCGAGCCGGTTGCCGACGCGAGAAGGCAGCACGCGACGAGGACGAGACGCCAGGGACCGGCATGCCGGCCCCCGGCGCCCGCGATGGCACCCACGTCTAGGGATCCTTGACCGTCTCGCTCCAGGACGCGCCGCAGACGTCCGCTTTGTTCCGCCGCGGATCCGACAGGTCCAGGCAGTTGACGTTCCCCTTCCCCTTCGCGTTCGGGTCGCGATACTTGAATCGCCAGTTCAGCAGCGACCCGTGTCGGGATTCTGCGACACCGTCGTTTCCCAGATGGCGCCCTTGCTGTTGTCCATCACCTGGCCAGGCCCGCATCCAGCGGGCGCCATGCCGGAACCGGCCCACGACAGGACGCTGTTGGCATCGCCCGTCGGCTGCCACGTCTTGTTCCCCGCCGGGACGTCGTAGTCGTGCGAGCCGAGGTTGATCACGAACTGCCCCGTCGTGCCGTCACCGCATCTGAAAGGCAAGGTGAGCGTGCTGCTGACGGTGACGGTCGTCGCGGGATGAGTCCCGTTGACGAAGACGAAGCTGTAGCCGCCGGAAACCCAGTCGCCCGGCCGCATCAGCAGGTGGCCCTCCATGCTCGAAGGTCCGATATCGAACGTCTTCCCCCCGGGTGGCGGCAGTTCGGCCGTACACGAAAGCGGGAGGGGCAGGTTGATCGCGAACCCGAATTCGGTGGTCCCGTTGAATGTCAGGTTCGCGTTGCCCTGCGAGAACGTGACGACGTCGTCACACTTCGTCGGGAGTGGGTTGCCAGGGACAGTTACGACGAAGACGCCGTTGTTGTCCGCCGTGGCGTAGATCTTTCCAGACACCGGATAGTCGATCCCGTGCGACGTGACGGTGAACGAGTAGTCGACGACCGCGGACGCATTCGGGTCGGTGAGGCCGGTCACCGTGATCGTGTAATCGCACGAGCACGTCGACGTGACCTGGACGTCCAACCCATGGGCCATTGTCGGTGTCGCAGCGATCGCGAGCAGCCCGGCTGCGATCACCGTAATCAAAGCGCTTCTACAGATCGTTGACACGCACACACTCCTTCCGTGATGCAGATCACGAAACGTCGGTTGTCCGGGCGTGAAACCCTGGGTTTGGCGACGGTGGGGGGAATTCGAGGCGTATAGAGGCGTGCAACGCGTGCGCCGCCGATCGACGCGCGTCGCGCGGGCGCGGGGCGCATCGAACCAGGGCTGGGAGTACTGTGAAAAAGGGAGCCGGATCGCGCTCGTATTCGTGAGCAAGCGATCAACGGACAATTGTCAGGGTGGAGTCCTGCGACGCCGCGTCTCGGCAACGTCGCGAGGGGAAGTCGGATGCGAAGAAGGCCTTTGTCCGAAGATCGCCGACGGCCTTCTTCGGACGTGGCGGCTTACATCAGCGAGTTTCAGCCAGCACGGGCTCCGGGCCACGGCTTCGTGAAGTCGAACTGGACAAAGCGGCGAATGCGCTGAAAGTCCCGCTCGTTATCCGTCACGAGCACGCATCCTGCTTCGCGGCACGAGAGAGCGAGCAGGACATCGTTCGCGAACGCCTTCGAGACGCGGGCGATTTCCAGCCCTTCCCGCCTCGCCATATCCGAGAGCAGATCGCCTGACCTGTGCCAGGCGTCGGCTGACGGCGTGATCATCCGATTGGCTCGCGTGAAGACCTTCACGACATTCCGCTCAAGCGCCTTCCGATCCTGCGGCCGCTGGACACCAGCGCGCAATTCCTGGCCGACGATCACGCTGAAATGTTCGGATGGCGAGAACGCCCGATGGAACTGCTGGAGCGCCTCGTTGGCGATCGGATCGCGGAAGGCGTTGATGAAGAGCTGCGTGTCGAGAATGTACTTGCGAGACGTCCGCGTCACCGCTCACGGTCTGGAGGTGTGATCTCGATTCCCAGCATCGCCTTTGTGCCGTCGATAAGCTCGCTCTGAAAGACGGCGAGGTCAAGCGCGCGCTCGATAGTTTCCGTCGCAGTGGCCGCACCGAGGGCGCGTTTCGCGGCTCTCAACTTCGACAGCGGCAGCCGGTATGTCCGGGAGACCCGCTCTTCTCGACGTGACCCGCGCTTCCGGCCGACGGCGTTTGGCATGAAACCAGTGTATTGACGATCGTCTCACTCTGTCAATACACGAGAGCCACCGGGGACCACATTCGGCGAAATACCATCGAACCGATCATTACCGCGTGGGCGGAGAGCTCTCGGCGACCGTGTCGATGACGCAGCGCTACATGCACCTGAGCCCGGCAGCACTCGACGCAGCGATTCGGCTGCTCGAGCAACCGGCGGGTCCGGTGAGATCCGAACGCGACGGTGCCGAGGCGACCGACGGCCCGAAAGATTTTGGCAATATGGTGGAAGCGGGTCGGCGGAACTAAAAACGATCAAGAAATCCGGCAGGAAACTGGCGGTGAGGCAGGGATTCGAATCCTACGAGCGACCATCTGTAACTGATTGATGGCGCGCGACTTCTGGCTCTAAGCGTTTGAATCCCAACCTCTTGGTGCCATTTACGAGTTTTCGGGAGTTCACCGACATTCTCCGGATTCCACCGGAGTCTTGGAGACATTTTGGCAACGCTCTGGAGCTCGAACACGGTGCCCATGATGGCGGGTTGGCTGCAATTCTATCGACAGCGAGTATCCGGTCATCGATGCCGATCGGCATCGCACGATCAACGCCGTACGGTGTACTGCAGTTTGATCAGCAGTTGATTCGACTCGAGCTCCCAGCGCTCGAGCAACGAACGCACGTTGTGGTTGTAGACGACGAAGAGATCGGCAACCGGAAGAAACGTCCAGCGAAGCCGCGTGTTGACGCCCACCGAATCGGTGTCGGTGTCGTACTGTGCGTAGCTGGCAATCGACAGATCCGGTGAGAAGTTCATCCGCACCCGTGTGCCGACGAGCTGCTGCGTGAATCGGCCGGGCCGAATGCGTCCGATGTTTCGCTCGCTGTCGAATTCCAGCGTGAAGAGCGGCGTCGGGTTCCAGACGCCGCTCCACTCGTACTGATCGAGCTCGCCGTCATAGAAACTTCCCGATCCCCAGGTGAACGACGTGAAGAAGCGGCGCTTCTGCGCGGTACTGGCTGTGATCGACCGGCGGACCCACTGGTAAGGTCCGGGTGGAATGACGACGCCCGTTGAGATCTCGAACGGCTGCCGGGGCCGGTCGCCCGAGGGACTCACGACCACGCGAAGACGATCGCCACTGCGAAACAGCCAGTCGGCCACCTGGATTTGGGTGTCGTAGGACTCCCACTGTCCCGAGAGGTCGGTCCAGATGTACGGATTGAATCCGTAACTCACCTGCTGAATGGGCCCTCTCGCGAATCGTGGCCGGTGCATGAACGAGGGATTCCAGAACTGCACGCCGCGCCGGGAGACGAAGCCGAGCGACGGATCGAAGTCGCGCCCGACTCGTCTGTGCCACAGCCGCCAGTCCCATAGGTCATTCGGATAGTCGACCTTGAACGCGTAGGCGGCAGTATCCCCTCGCAGGCCGTCGCGGCCGGCGGCGAGTCCCCAGAGGCTGACGGTAAAGTTCTTGTCTCCGAGAAACGTCGTCGTCTGATAGGTGAAGTCGACGCCGGACGTCCAGCTCCCGGAGCGACCGAGCGGATCGCCTGCGGTCAGCAGCGCGCCCACGTACGATTCCCGCCAGATGTTCTGTCTGACGCGCGCAGCGGCCATGGTGGCTCGCGTTCCGACAACGCCTGGTTTGTCATTGGCGCCGATCACCAGACCGGCAAAATTCGTGTCCGCAATTCGGCCGTCGATCTTGGCGCCGGCAATCAGCGGAACGTCCACGCCGCGCACCAAACCGATGCGCCGGCTGAAGAACGGAATCACGTCGCGATTGACCGTCGGCCCGAACTGAAACACGTCGGAGCCTTCGAGGAAAAACGATCGCTTCTCGGGGAAGAACAACGGAAAGCGCGTCAGGTTCGTCTGGCGTGTGTCGACTTCGGTTTCCGCGAAATCGGTGTTCATCGTGAGCGAAGCGGTGACGTTCGATGCGACCCGCTGCGTGATATCGAGGCTCGGGCGGAACGTGGCCTCAGCGGCCGCCGACGGGGCCGGGATGCCGCCGCCCGACGTGACGCTCGGCCGGATGTCCAGGCCGCGACCGAGCGCGAAGTCGGGCAGATTGGTCAGCAACCCGGCGCGGCTCGTCTGCCGCAGGCGGAATTGCCGCGACGCAGAGGCCCAACGGTCCGTTTCGAGCAGTCGCTGAATCCGGCGCTCCACATTGAAGTGCCATTCGTGCACATCCGGTTTGAAAATCAACGTCCGGATCGGAATCCGGATTTCGGCGCTCCAGCCGCTCGGTGTGGACGCGGTCGCGGCCTCCCAGATACCGTCCCATTCGACGCTCTCGGCGTCTCCCCCTGAGGTGATCAGACTGTCGTAGCGCGCGCCGCGCGGGTTGACGGCGAACACATAGCCCGAGCGCCCGTCGCGGAAGGGGCCGAGCACG
>Ga0070694_100002325_pt1 | contig 11242 bp, 14 predicted proteins | sample KBSK1251metaG_FD_65470 | JGI IMG/M metagenome (GOLD analysis project Ga0070694, IMG submission 65470) | Corn, switchgrass and miscanthus rhizosphere microbial communities from Kellogg Biological Station, Michigan, USA - KBS K1-25-1 metaG | ecosystem: Host-associated > Plants > Roots >... | reverse complement strand
GTGGTCGAACGCGTCTCGATCACCGAAGGCCGCCGGATCGACGTAGACCGCCTCGACGGATCGGGACCGCGCCCGGTCGAGTGCGCGCGCGCCGGCTCGGTCGCTGATCGCGAGGACCACCCACGGGCCGACGACCGGGTCGTCGAGGAGCGCCTGCAGGTTCGTCCCCGCTCCCGAGGCGAGAACGGCCACCCGAGCGGTCACGTCGCGCACGCTAGGGAGGGTCGGCCGTGCCGTCAACCGCCCCCGGGAGTGTGTGTTCCCCGGGCGTCCCCGCGCCCGTGGCGTGTCGCCCGCCCTCCCCCTTGCCCGTGGGGCTCGGCGTGGCGCCTGGGTGGTCGGTGGGGCTCGGCGTGGTCCGTGGGTCCACCACCGGGATGGTGAAGTCGGGCGAACCGAGCGTGCCGATGACGTCGGTGCGTCCCGGCTGCCCATTGAAAGCGAATGAGCCCGACGGATGAGCCTGCGATCAGTGCGTCACGCTGACCAGTCGAAACACCTCGTGATGCCCCTGGACCACGCGCTCCGCGATCTCGCCGAGCCCGGGGGCGTAGTACTTCTGTTCGGTCTGCGGTTCGAGTGGGCTTCGCTCGGAGGTCACGAGCAACGCGTTGAAGCTGCCGTAGGGCACCCGGGCGCTTCCGTTCAGGTTGAGAACACGCGCCTCGTCGAGGGCCTCGCCCGGCGGGTAGTACTCCTGACGATAGGCTTCGCCCGGCTGTGGATTGGCAGGCATGATGATGCCCGGCTGCGCGCCGTCGATCCCCGACTCCCATGAGTCACTGGCCTTGACGAAACGACCTCCCTTCAGCTCGAAGGAGTCCTCACCCATGTACCAGACGTTGCCCTCCTTGTCCTGGGCGTACCAATCGAAGGTCCGTTCCACCGGACCACCGTGCTCGGAGACCGTGTCCCGGACGACCGTGGACGTGATGCCGAGGATCACCTTCGTCTGGTGCGTCACGACCTCGACGTCGGTCTGCGGCGTCGTTCCGCGAACGCCCTGATAGGTGTAGGTCGTTCCCGGCTGGAGCGGCCAGTAGGGATTGTCGATCGTCTTGACGAAGTTCGCGGGATCGACAGACGGTAGGTAGGTCCCGTGGACCGGTGCCAGGGTGGACGCGGACAGCGGGGAGGAGGTCGGTGAAGACGAGCCTCCTCCGGTCGACGAGCTGCACGCGCTGGCGAGAAGGGCGAAGAGCGCCAGCGGCGCCGTCAACCTCGACAGCGAGAGGCGCACGATCTCACCTCGCCGGGGGCGGTTGCGGACTCGGGTGCGTTCGATCGGATGCACGACGCCGCATGCGAACGAACAGCCATGAGCCCGCGGCGATCACGACCGCCGCCGCGACGACAACCACCACCCAATAGGTACCGCCGGAGCCTCCCCCTCCATATCCGTAGGCCGCGAGCGATCCGATCATGATCACCACCTCCTACGGGCATTAGCCGCTGGCTCGGTTAGGGCTCGGAGGCAGAGATCTGTTCACAGGTTCGTCACATCTGGCCGTAGTCAAGGTGAGCCGTGGCGCTCGCTCCCCACCCCTCCCGCCATCCGCGACCGCCGCATCGGCGGCGGTACCCTTCGGTCGTGCCACCGGACGAACGCTCGTCGAGGGTCCTCGATCGATGCGACCGGCATCCCGGAAGCGCGGCGGTCGCACGGTGCGGCGGGTGCGGCCGCCCGATGTGCCTCGCGTGCTCCACGCCGGTGCGCGGAGAGAACTTCGGGAGCGAGTGCCTCGCCGACGTCTTGGGCACCGACGCCGGCGACGCGAGCGACCCGCGCCCACCGCGCCCCGGCCGCGGCGTCAGGACGTTCGCGCTCGCGACGTTCGGCGTCGCCGTCCTCGCGACCGCGATCCCGTGGAGTCGGTTCGGACCGGGCTCGGGCGCGTTCGGCGCCTGGACGCGGAGCGGCCATTGGTCCCTGGTCGCCGCGCTCGCCGCCATCGCCGGACTCGTCCTCACCGCCGGGCGACTGCGCTCCCGGCTGCTGGATCCAGGGTGGGACGTCGCGATCGCGGGCCTCGGGGCGCTGGTGGTGGTCGCCTCGTTGCTTTCGGTGCTGTTCCCGCCGGCGTTCTCACGGCCCTGGCTCGGACCATGGTTCGCCGTCGTCGCCGGCGCGATCGCGTGCGGGACTTCGATCCTGGCCGCCCGGAGCGCCCGAAACACAAGTGCCGTAGGCATTTGACTCGGCACTAGGCTCGGTGTTCGATAGCCCCGGCTCGGGGAGCCGCGAGCGGCGCGGGGGAGCCCAGAAAGGAGCATGCATGTCGCAGTCTGGTGGATTCGACATGTCGAAGATGTCCACGGCCGACAAGATCTTGCTTGGAGCGGGCATCCTCTACATCATCGATGTACTCCTGCCGTGGCAACGCGTATGTATCGAAAGCGGGATCCCGGGACTAAGCGGATGCGCCTCGTCCAGCGGGGCATCGGGCATCGGGATCCTGAACCTCCTGCTGGCGATCGCGCTCGTTGCGTGGGAGGGCATGAGCCTCGCGAACGTGGAGATCAACGCGCCTCGCGCTCTCGTCAGCGCGGGTCTCGCGGGAGCAATCGTGCTCTTCACAATCCTGAAGATCCTGGTGGACTCCGAGTCTATCTACCTGTTCGCGTGGATCGGGCTCATCCTGGCCCTGGTGATCGGGTACGGCGGCTGGATGCGCTGGCAGGAACATCAGGCCTCGGGTGGCGGCATGGGTGGGAGCAGCACCGGCGGCACCGCTCCCCCTCCGATGCCCGGCGGCCCACCGGCTTGACGCACTGAATCCGACCGATCGTGGCGAAACGGCCCGGCGATCCGCCGGGCCGTTCGCGTTTCCGCCGCTCGATCTCTCGGTCCTGGACCGGACGTACGATGCTGAGGACGCCGTGAAGCGATGCCCGTACTGCGCCGAGGAGATCCGGGACGAAGCGATCAAGTGCCGCTTCTGCGGCAGCATGCTCGACGAGCGCCCCACCGGCCCCTCGCCGGAGCAACCGTCGACCGGCGACGAGGCGCTGCAGTTCACCCACTCGGGCGCGAGGTACCTCCTGGGTTACGGACGGGACTTCTTCGGGATCTGGGACCGCCAGGGCGGTCACGGACCGGTCTCGCGCTACCCCAGGACCGACGAGGGGTGGCGATCGGCCTGGCTCTCGTTCTCCGCCCGGGAGCCGCAGAGCGCGGAGGTGGGCATCGGCCCTGCATCCACGCTGCTCTCGACGGCCTCCCCGGAGGTCGCCCGGGCGCCGGCGGCGCCGCCGCGCCGGGTGAGCGGTGCCTGGTGGCTCCTCCCGATCTTCATAGGCTGGATCGGTGGCCTGATCGCCTGGCTCGTGAACAAGGACGTCGACCCCAAGCAAGCCCGAGCCATGCTCGTGACGGGGATCGCGAGCAGTGTGGTCGTGTGGGTGGTCATCGCGCTGGTATCCGCACCCCCCTCGACCTCGTGAACCCAGAGGTCGCGCCGCCGAGCGCACCACCGATCACCCCCCAGGCGAGCGCGACCAGGGTCCCGGTGAGCGGATCGGGACCGATCCACAGGTGGCCGCCTCGACCGACCGCATGCGGGGCGGCGCCGTAGGACAGGGTGATCGACGAGGCCACGATCGCCCCGAGCATCACGACCGCGAAGACGGCGCCGGCCGCGGCCCCCACGGCGGCGGCGCCGACCCCCGAACGCTCCGAGACCGATCCGGCCCATCGGCCGCCCACGATGGTCGCGATCGCGGGGACGAGCAGGAACGCCAGGTACCCCGGCGGCGCGTTCCCGAACGTCACTGCGCCGCTCGATCCAGCGAACGAGGGGAACCGCCCGTAGCAGAGGAGGTCTGAGCGCTCGCTCCCCCGGATCACGTCACACGCGCCCGCGCCCGGCACGAAGGTCCAGATCGCCTCGTTCGGCGAGAGCGCGAGGTGATGGGCGAGGAGGGCCGATCCCAGTCCCGGCCGCCCGAACACGGTATCGACGTACCGAGCCGTCGATGGCGTTGCGAGGGCGACGGCCTCCTCCGGTTGGGCGATCCCGGCCACGAACAGGCCGAGGTAGGAGAGCGCGAGCGCGAACAGGAACATCCGCCACCCGCCGCCCAGCACCGCCCGCGTGCGTACGGCCGAGGGGTCGGGCGCCGAGGAGGCCCACGACCACACCCCGCCCGACGCCCCGGCAAGCGCCGCGATCGCGAACGGGAACACGAGCGCCTGCCACGCGGACAAGGAGATCCGGACGTCACCGGTCACGAACGACCCGAGCTCGACGGGTTCCCCGAACCGCACCAGGAGCGCGACGAGCAGCACGGGCGGGGCGTAGCCGAGCGCGACCCGAGACCCGGTCAGCGCCCGAACGCCGAGCCGGTCGCCGAACGCCGAGACCCGCCCGGCACGAAACAGCAGCCAGACGGCGAAGGCCGTCACGGCGAGCAGGGCGACCCCGAGCTCGACGGTGGCCGAACCGTCACCGGGGAGGTTCGCGCCCGGCAGCCTCGACGCGTCGACCGCGAGGTCGCCCTCGAACACCAAGGCCACGTGGTGGAAGGGACCGAGGTAGAGCGCCCCGACCCGGACGGCGCCCCCGAACGACACGCCGGGGAGCGCGACCCCGAGCGTGGACACGGCGGCGACGATGCCGATGCCGGCGATCAGAAGGAAGATCAGGAACCCGCGTAGGACGGGATGCGTCCGGTCGGAGGATCCGTCGAGGAGCACGGGCCGGCGACCCGGCTCGGTCACGGCAATGCCGCGCGGACGAGCTCGGCGACCTCCGTCGGTGTTCTTCCGACCCCGACGCCGACTGCCTCGAGCGCCTCGGCCTTGGCCGCCGCAGTCCCGCTCGAACCCGTGATGATCGCGCCGGCATGGCCCATGCGCCTTCCCGGCGGGGCCGTGAACCCGGCGATGTAGGAGACGACCGGCTTGGTCATGCGTTCGGCGATGAACGCCGCGGCTCGCTCCTCGTCGTCGCCGCCGATCTCGCCGATCATCACGACGAGGTCGGTCTCGCCGTCGGCCTCGAAGCGTTCGAGTGATCCGATGAACCCGATGCCGTGCACCGGGTCGCCCCCCATCCCGACGCACGTGGACTGGCCGATGCCGCGCTGCGTGAGCTCGTGCACGATCTGGTACGTGAGCGTCCCGCTGCGGCTGACCAGGCCCACGCGGCCGGGTGCGCAGATCTCGCCCGGGATGATCCCGACGTTGGCGCGACCCGGCGAGATCAGGCCGGGGCAGTTCGGGCCGACGAGCACGGTCTCCGTTTCCCGCAGGTACGCGACGACCTGGGCCATGTCGCGCACCGGGATGCCCTCCGTGATGCACACCACCAGGCCGATTCCCGCGTCCGCCGCCTCGTAGATCGCCTCGGCCGCGAATCGGGCCGGCACGAAGATCAGGGACGTGTTTGCGCCGGTGGCCGCGACCGCATCCTCCACCGTGTCGGACACCGGGATCCCCTCGACGTCCTGCCCGCCCTTGCCGGGCGTGACGCCGGCGACCACATCGGTTCCGTACGCGCGGTTCCGCAGCGAGTGGAACGTCCCCTCCGAACCCGTGATGCCCGCCACCACGACCTTCGTGCCCTCATCGACGAGGATCGCCACCGCTACGCGACCGCCTCGCGCGCGAGCTCGGCCGCACGCTCGGCGGCCTCGAGCATCGTGGCGGCGGGCACGATCCTCGGGTGGTTCGCCTCCGCGAGGATCCGCCGCCCCTCCTCCGCGTTCGTGCCGTCGAGCCGAACGACGATCGGCACCCGCGGGACCACGCGTTCGAGCGCCTCGAGGATCCCTCGCGCGACCAGGTCACCCCGCGTGATCCCGCCGAAGATGTTCACGAGCACGCTCCGGACGCTCGGGTCCGAGAGGATCACCTCGAGCGAGGTCGCCATGACCTCCGCGCTCGCACCGCCACCGACGTCGAGGAAGTTGGCGGCATCCGCGCCCGCCTGCTTGACGACGTCGAGGGTCGACATCACGAGCCCTGCGCCGTTGCCGATGATGCCGACCTCCCCGTCGAGCTTCACGTACTGGAGTCCGGCATCCCTCGCGCCTCGCTCGATCGGATCGATCGGGAACGAGTCCGCCAGGGCCGCCGCGTCCGGTTGACGGAACAGGGCGTTGTCGTCGACCGTGACCTTCGAGTCCAGCGCCATCACCGTCCCATCCGTCAACAGCACGAACGGGTTGATCTCGACGAGGGTGGCGTCGGTCTCGGCCACGACCGCGTACGCCTTCGTCACCAGATCCGAGGCGCCCTCGCGCGCCTCGACGGGCAGGTGTCCGGTCAACCGGCGAGCGTGGTACGCACGGAGTCCGCGGGCCGGGTGGAGGTGCACCCGACGGATCGCCTCCGGCTTGGTGCGCGCGACCTCCTCGATCTCGATGCCGCCGTCGTTCGACACCATCGCGAGGTAGGTGCCCTCGCTCCGGTCGAGTGAGATCGCGGCGTAGAACTGGGCGGCGATGTCGACGAGCCGCTCGACCAGCACACGTGTCACCGGTGCGCCGCCGAACCCCTGCTCCAGCATCCGCGCCGCCTGGGTCGCCGCCTCCTCTGGCGAGTGGACGAGCGCGACGCCGCCGCCCTTGCCCCGCCCACCCATCTGAACCTGGACCTTGACGGCGACGTGTCCGCCGAGGCGTTCGGCGGCATCGGCCGCCTCGAGCGGCGTGGTCGCGACGGTTCGTTGGGGGAGAGCGATGCCGGCCCTCGCGAACAGGTCCTTGCCTTGATGCTCGTAGAGATCCACTCAGGAGGCCCGGTGATCGGAGAGGCGTTCGTTGAGCCAGTCGACGATCTCGGTGGTCGAGGCTCCGGGCGTGAAGATCCGCTCGATGCCGGCCTCCTCGAGCTTGGGGATGTCGTCCCTGGGGATGATGCCGCCACCGAACACCAACACATCCCCCGCGCCCTTGTCGCGCAGGAGCTTGACCACCTTCGGGAACAGCGTCATGTGCGCTCCGGAGTGGCAGGACAGACCGACCGCGTCGGCATCCTCCTGGATCGTGGTCTCGGCGATCTGCTCCGGCGTCTGGTGCAGGCCGGTATAGATGACCTCGAACCCTGCGTCGCGAAGGCTCCGAGCGATCACCTTGACCCCGCGGTCGTGACCGTCGAGGCCCGGTTTCGCGACGATGATTCGGTGCTTGCCGGGCATTCGCAGGCCAGTCTAGCGAAGCCGCCTGCATGACCCGCTTGCGGGCGCGCAGCGCCGCCTCGCCGGCCGGCATCTCCGCTCCCAGGCGCGGCATCCTGCCTCGTTGCCCTGCCTGGGAACCCCGGATACCCTCGACGTGGCGGCTGAAGCGCTATACAAAGTGTCATCCACGGGCCGGGAGCGGGGGCATGGGAGGACGGATGTCGCGACGCACCGCGATCGTCGCCGACCGCCGGCCGCTCGAACGTGGGCTGGCCCGCTTCCTGCTAGAGGAACGCGGACTCTTCGTCGTGGGGGAAGCGGCGACGATGGCCGATGTCCTGCTTCAGGTGCAGCAGCTGAAACCCGACCTCCTGGTCCTGCACGAGAAGCTGGCCCTCGATCACGATCCCACGGTGGTCGCCCAGATCCGCCGCATCTCCGCGCGGACGAGCGTCGTTCTTCTCGCCGCGAGCCGGGACGCTCTCCCAGCCGAGCTGATCCTGTTGACCGACACCGTGGTGGAGGATGGTCCCGGCCTCACGGGCCTGGGCACCGCGGTCGCCGGTCCCGCCACCGAGATCGATACGGCTTCGGGAACGGAGCCGGTCGACGCGAAAGCCATCGCCGTCGTTCCGCCGGCGCGAAATGCCGGCAGCCGATGGGCCGACCGCCTACAGGGCCTGGCCGTCGCCTCGATCATCGCGCTCGCGCTCGTCGTTGCCCGCGACATGACGACGCCGACACTCGTGCCGACGGTCGTGGGGCGCGCACACCTGGTCGCAGCCTGGGACTCGCTCGACGAGCTGGAGTCGGCGCTCACCGACGCGACACCCGATCAGATCGCGGAGATCGCCTCCGCATTGATCGATGATCGCGCGGCCGCCGAGGCGTCTGGGGTCAGCGTCAACACGCTCGACCAGGCGCTCGTGGACACGTTGGAGCAGGTGTGGCCGACCCTCCCACCGGAGACGCAGGACCTTCTCCTAGGACTGTTCGGGGACATCATCGGTGACGACCAAGTCTCCTTGCCTCCGCCGCTCCCGTCGCCGTCACCGGAACCCACAGTGAGCCCCCAACCAGAGCCGGAGCCGACCCCGGCACCATCGGCGGACCCCGCACCCAGCGAGGCATCGGTCCTGCCGCCATCGGACACCCCGAGCCCGGAGCCGACGGAGACCACGACGCCGCCGGCCGAGACCACGACCCCGCCGGTCGAGACCACGACCCCGCCTGTCGAGACAACGACCCCGCCTGTCGAGACAACGACCCCGCCGGTCGAGACCACGACGCCGCCTGCCGAGACCACGACGCCGCCTGCCGAGACCACCACCCCGCCTGCCGAGACCACAACCTCCCCGGTCGAGACGACCACCACGCCGCCCGAGACCACGACCACGCCTGCGCAAACCACGACCACCCCGGTCGAGACCACGACCACCCCGCTGGAGACGACCACGACGACGCCGACGGTCACGAGTGAAACGAAGAGCGGGTCGGTGGCGCTCATCCCGTTCCTGCTCACCCTCTTACTCGCGATCTCGGGGTGGGCGCGACGACGCTGGCGAGACACGCTCGGAGGTCCGGAGGGGCACGACCGTTCGTGAGCCCGTGCCGACTTGAGATACTCAGGCGCGCATGGCGAAGAAGCGGTTCCGGTTCCGGCCCCCTGGCCTCAAGCCGACGACGAAGATCGGCACGCTGGGGCCGTACCGCGGGCGGCTCGGCCTCGCCTGGGTGATCGCTCCGGTCGTCGTGGGCGCGATGATCCTGATCGCCGGGTACCTCGTGCTCGCCCGTTGACGCTCGAGGCGTACTGCTGGCCGCCTTCTGCGGCCCGAGGCGAGGCGGTGGGACTGCGGGTCTCGACCGACGCCCCGTCGTTCGACGTGGTGGTTGCGCGCGAGGGTGCCGCGAGCGAGCCCGTCTGGGGCATCGAGCAGATGGCCGCACGGTCGCACGAAACGCCCGTCGACGCCTCCTCGAACGGCTGTGGCTGGCCCACATCGCTCGAGATCCCCGTCCGCGATTGGCGCTCCGGCTATTACTCGGTCACGGTGACCGCAGGAGGCCAACGCGCCGACGCGTTCCTGGTCGTTCGACCCGATCCCTCCGCCCCCGCGCCGATCCTGCTGGTGCTCTCGACGACGACCTGGCACGCGTACAACGACTGGGGCGGGCCCTCGCTGTACACGGGCGGGACGCGCGTGTCGTTCGAGCGCCCGCTCGCCAGGGGCTTCCTGGTCAAGCCCGAGCCGATCGGCCGGATGATGCAGCCCGAGCCCGACCGGGAAGCGATGGGGTTCCGCACCTGGGCCCGCCCACTCGGCCTGTCGGACTGGTGCGGCGGGGCAGGTTGGTTCACCTACGAGCGGACCTTCATGCGCTGGGCCGAGGCGACCGGGTATCGGATCGACGTCGCGATCTCGCAGGACCTCGAGCGACACCCCGAGATCCTCGAGGGGCCCCGGCTGTACCTGAGCGTCGGTCACGACGAGTACTGGTCCTGGGGCATGCGCGACGCGCTCGACGCGTTCATCGGGCGCGGTGGCAACGCCGCCATCCTTTCGGGGAACACGTGCTTCTGGCAGGTCCGGCTCTACCCAGACCATCGTGGGATGACGGGCTACAAGTATCAGGCTGACGAGGACCCGATCCTGAACACGACGGACCAGCGGTTCCTCACTAGCTGCTGGTCCGATCGCCGCATCGGCCGGCCCGAGACCTCGACGATCGGCCTCACCTTCTCCCGCGGCGGGTACTCGAAGTACGGACTCGGAGCGGCCGACGCTTCGGGCGCCTACACCGTGCATCGACCGGATCATTGGGTCTTCGACGGAACCGAACTGGAGGCGGGTCGAGAGTTCGGCCGTACAGACGTGGTCGTCGCCTACGAGTGCGACGGGTGCGCGTTCGAGGGCGGGCCGGACGGCCTCCCGATCCCGACCGGCGCGGACGGCGCACCCGATGGCCTCGAGATCCTCGCGACCGCGCCGGCGCACCTGTGGGCGCGGCACGAGCAACCGAGCAGGTACACGCACGAGCCCGGCGATCTCGAACAGTGCTCGATGGCCCTGTTCGGCGACGCCGCGCCCGAGCACCTCGCGGAGCTCGGCGACGGCCACGCGGTGATCGCCGCGTTCCAGCGACCCGGTGGCGGCACGGTGGTCAACGTCGGCGTGACCGACTGGGTGCTGGGTCTGGGCGACCCGGTGGTCGAGCGCATCACGCGCAACGTGCTCGACCGGTTCTCGCGCTGAGGCTCGAAGCCGGCCGTACGATGCTCGGATGCGATGGGCCGAGTTCGAGCGCGCGTGCCCCGAGATCGGGGAGCTGGCTCGCTCGCGGTTCGAACGCGACCAGCTGGTCATGCTCGGCACGATCCGCCGCGACGGCTCCCCACGGATCAGCCCGTGCGAGTGCGACTTCGCGGCGGGCCGGCTGTTCGTCTCGATGATGTGGCGGTCGCGGAAGGCGCTCGACCTGCTCCGCGATCCTCGGATCGCGGTCCACAGCGTGACGACGAACAAGGACGGCACCGACGGCGATGTGAAGATCTACGGCCACGCCGTGGACGAACAGGACCCCGAGGTCCGCGCGTCCTTCCGCGAGGCGATCCGTCTGCGGATCGACTGGGCACCGGACGAACCCGAGTATCACTGCTTCTCGGTGGACGTGCGCTCGGCGGGGTTCACCCGGTTCGGCGGCCAGCCGGAGGCGGTGGCGTGGGACGAGGAAGGCGGGCTGCGGCGCCTCCCCCCGCCCGGGTAGCTCAGCCGACCTTTCGCAACGGGGCGTACGCGACCAGGAGCCGCTTCTCCCCCGCCTCTTCGAACCGGACCGTCGCCTCGGCGTCCGAACCGGAGCCGCTCACGGTGAGGACGACGCCCTCGCCCCACTTGTCGTGCTGAACGGTGTCGCCCGCCGAGATCTGAGGGATATCGCGCCGGCCCTCGACCGCCGCGCGGATAGGTGACACCGAGGAGTCCTCGGCCACGACGAGATCGCCCTCCTCGAGAGCTTTGATGAATTCGCTCGGGATCTCACCGAGGAACCGCGACGGCGGGCTGTACGACGTCGAGCCGAAGAGCGTCCTGCTCCAGGCGAACGTCAGGTACAGG
>Ga0070694_100002324_pt1 | contig 11244 bp, 14 predicted proteins | sample KBSK1251metaG_FD_65470 | JGI IMG/M metagenome (GOLD analysis project Ga0070694, IMG submission 65470) | Corn, switchgrass and miscanthus rhizosphere microbial communities from Kellogg Biological Station, Michigan, USA - KBS K1-25-1 metaG | ecosystem: Host-associated > Plants > Roots >... | reverse complement strand
TGTGACCCTTCTCACTTGCAGATTGCCCACCCGTCCCTCACTTTGGTCCCGCGCTTTCTATCTCCTTGGAAGAAAGGGTTTTGTGATGCAGCGGTTCGTGCTGAAGTACTTCGAGCGCATCCTGGTGCTGCTCCTTGTCGCTTCGCTGCTCGTCATCAATTCCCTGATCGAGCAGAAGTTCGCGTTTCTCAGCTTCTATTATCTGCCGATCATCCTGGCCGGCTTCTATGGCGGCCGGCGCTTCGCCGTGGTCTCCGGTCTGTTCATCGTGTCGCTCGTCTTTTTCCTTCAGGCCACCCAAGGGATGGGGATGGAAGCCGGCCTGACCCAGGACGCGTTTTTGACGCTCGTCCCGTGGGGCGGCTTTCTGATCCTGACCGGCTATGTGGTCGGTGGATTGGCCCAACAGCGCGCGGCACGGCTCACCGACCTGAAGAACGCGTATCTGGCGACGCTGGAAGTGCTCACCTTTCACATCGAATCAGCGGAAAATAATCAAGAGGGTCACTCGACTCGCGTCGCGGAGCTGGCCGCGGCGATGGGCGCGGAATTGAAGCTGTCGGACGGTGAGCTGGAGAATATTCGGATCGCCTCGTTGCTGCACGAAGTCGGGACAGCCGATCAGCGTCTCCTCAAACTGCTGTCTCGGTCCGTGACCGACGAGTCGCTGGCGGTCGCCCGCGCGCTGCGCGGAGCGGCGGAGATCATCGCCGAGTACTCGCATTACTACGAGATCGTCGGCGACGATTGGGACATCGAAGCGCTGCCGATGGCCATCACGGTGAAAGTGCTGGCGGTCGCCGACGCATTCGAAACGCTGCAGATGGCGACGCCGGTGCGGCCGGCGTTTACGCGCTGGAGCGCGTTGGAAGAAGTCGAAAAGGGCGCCGGAAAAACGTTCGCGCGCGAAGCGGTGCGCGCGTTACGTGTCGTTGCGGGACGTCCTGAGGCGCTGCGCGCGAGTTAGTCGGTCGAAGGCGGCGGTGCGTTCCGCCCGCTCGCCACGCCGGTGGCAACACCGACGCCCAACGCGACGGCCGTTCCGATGGTCACGACCGGCAGCAGCGCGACCGGCAGTGCGACTGCGGCGGCGGCGACGCCGGCGATGAGGGGAGCAGACGGTTTCCGAACGGCATCGACGTACCGCAACCGGCGCCGCACAAAATCCCGCGCGACCACGAAGCCGCCGACGAGCGCGGCGGCTGTGACAATGAGTCCGATCATCATGTTCTCCTGTAGGTACGGCGCTCTACGCAACTTGCGTGGGTGGCGTTTCAGGCGCAATCGCATGGGGCGGCGCGATGGCTAAGGGTCCGCAGTACAGCGACCCGACCGACGCCCTGCGGCTGTTCCGCGTTGCAGTGTGGTTCGTGCCGGCGTGCTTCACGATGCTCACGTCGCTGTGGTTTTTCATGCTGAAGCAGGGCTGGATTTCAGGCGTCGCCTTCGCAGTTCTGACGATTCTCACCCTCCCCATCGCCATCGTCGGCGCGATCGCAATCCACCGTACGGTGGGGAGCGCGTCGGTACTGATGGTCAAGACGATGTTCGCCGACGGCGACATTTCGCCGCCGCCGACGTACCCACGTCAAGACGTGTTGATCGTCCAGGGCAAGTATGAGGAAGCGGCGGAGTGGTTTCGCGATCATCTCCGGCTCGAACCAGGCGATCACGAGGCGCGGCTGCAGCTCGCGCACCTGCTCGAGATGCGGCTGAAAGGGTACGACGAGGCGGAACGGTTGTATCTGGAGATTCGGAACGCGCAACCTGTGGCGCGCCCGTACGAGCAGATGCGCGCCGCGAACGGCTTGATCGACCTGTATCGGAAACTGGGACGGACTGGCCGGCTGCGGGTGGAGCTGGCGCGGTTTGTCGAGCGCTACGGGGGCTCGCCGTTGGCGGCCGGCGCGGCCCGCGAGCTCAAGGAGTTGAAAGCGAGCGACCCTACCAGCGAATCGCCGCGCTCCCCCACGTAAAGCCCGATCCGAACGCCGTCAGCACGAGCAGATCACCTTGCCCCAGGCGCCCAGCGGCGATGGCTTCATCGAGCGCGATCGGAATCGAGGCCGCCGTGGTGTTGCCGTACTTCTGGATGTTGCTGTACACCTGGTCGTCGCGCAGGCCGGCGGCTTTCTGGACCATCTCGATGATGCGCAGGTTGGCTTGGTGGGGAACGAGCAGCTTGACGTCAGCGGGGGTGAGGCGGTTGGTCTTGAGCGCGATGGCGACGGACTCCGGCATCTTGATCGACGCGAACTTGAAGACGTCGCGCCCCTCCATCACGGCGCGGTGCAATCCCTGCTCGATCATCTCCACGCTCACGTACGGGTCGTGCGCCAGCCCCGGCCCGTCAACCCACAGCTTCTCGGCGTATCGTCCATCGGCAAAGATGTGCGTGGACAAGACGCCGCGGCCGTCGTCATCGATGGGGCCGAGCACCGCGGCACCCGCGCCGTCTCCGAACAGCACCGCCGTATCGCGGCCGCGCGTGGTCTTGTCGAGCCCGCGCGAGTGCACCTCCGCGCCTACCAGGAGGATGTTCTTGTACTGACCAGTGCGGATCCACGCGTCGGCGATGGACAATCCATAGATGAAGCCACTGCACTGATTGCGGACGTCGACGGCGGGAATGTCGGTGAGGCCAAGCTCGCGCTGCAGGAAGACGCCGTTGCCGGGCTCGAAATGGTCGGGCGTGCACGTGCAGTAGATGATGCAATCGATGTCGGCCGGCTCGAGTCCCGCTTTGGCGAGCGCTTTCTTGGACGCTTCACGTGCGAGCCCGACGCCGGTGTCGCCCTTGTCCACCCAGTGTCTCGTGTTGATGCCGCTGCGCTGCACGATCCACTCGTCGGACGTGTCCATGATCTTCGCGAGGTCGTCGTTCGTGACAACGCGCGCCGGAACATGGAAACCGGTGGACAGGAATGCAGTGCGGGGCATCAGTACTCTGGGTTGCGGGTCACCACGAAGGTACCCAAGATTAGCGCATGGACCTCGCGGTGACTAGACAACAGTACGATGCAGTGCGGAATGCCAAGCACCTGCCCGATGTGCTGAAGAGCGTGCTCGATAAGGCCACCAAGAACGCGAGTGGGCACGTGTTGCATCTCACGTATGAAGAAGCAACCGCGCTGAACGAGCTTGCCGCCTGGAACGTGCATACGGGTTCGGACGGCAAGGTGACGCCGGAATCACAACTCTTCGACGATCTCGTACGGGCGATACTTACACATCCTGAATACTGAGAGGGAATGATGGAACGTTGGAATGTTGGAAGGAGCTTCATCGTCGGGGTCGTTCTCACGTTCCAACTTTCCAACATTCCAACCGTCGTTGCTGCCCAAAAACGCGCCATCACATTCGAAGACTACATCGCGCTGAAGTCCGTCAGCGATCCGCAGCTCTCGCCCGACGGCAAGTGGGTCGCGTACACGGTCTCGATCCCCTCGCTCCAGGACAACCGCAACGTCTCGCGCGTGTGGGTCGCCGAGGTGGCGACGGGCAAATCGCGCCAACTGACCGGCGGGCCGGGCTCGGATCGCCAGCCACGCTGGTCGCCCGATGGAAAGACGCTCGCCTTCGTCTCGACGCGCGATAGCGGTGCGCAGGTCTGGGTCCTGCCGATTGCCGGCGGCGACGCCCGAAAGGTGTCGCACATCGCCGATGGCGTGTCCGATCCGCTGTGGCTGCCCGACGGCTCGGGATTACTCGTCACCAGCGATATCAAGTGGCCGCCGAGTCAGGAGATCGACCAGCGCAACGGCGAATACCCGACCGATGCAAGGATCTGGACTGGGCTGATGTGGCGCCATTGGGATGATTTCAGGGCGGGGAAGCGGCAGCATCTGTTTCGCGTGGATATCACAACGGGAAAGGCGACGGACCTCACACCGGTCGATCACGACGTGCCGGCGATCGCCACCGGCGGCGACGGGGACGTGACGGTTTCGCCGGACGGTAAAGACATTCTGATCGCGATGCACTACGACTCCACCGTCGCCGACAACACGAATGTCGACATCTACGCGGTGGACGGTCCGGTGCTCCGACAGATCACCACGAATCCCGGCGCGGATAACACGCCGCGGTATTCACCAGATAACCATTGGGCTACCTACCTCTCTATGGAGCGGGCGGGATTCGAGGCTGATCGCGTCCGTCTGATGATCGCCGATCGGAGGGCAGGGAGACCCGCACCGGTGGATGCAACCGCGGGCTGGACGCTTTCGGTCGGCTCGTACACTTGGTGCCCGAATTCCAAGTGCATCTACGCCGTCGTCGAAGAGCGGGGCCGCGACAACATCTATCGTATCGACATTCCGGGATTCAAGCGGACTCGCGTCGTTTCAGGTGGCGTGAACACGGGGGTGCAAGTAGGGCCCGACAATAAGACGCTGGTCTATCTCCATCAAACCAACTCGCAGCCGGCCGAGGTGTGGGTGTCGGGCAAAGCGCTGACCCATCACAACGACTCCGCCCTCGCAACCCTGGACCTGCCGCCGCTCGAGGAATTCGGCTTTGTCGGCGCCCTCGGCGACTCCGTCTTCGGCTGGTCGCAGAAACCACCCGGCTTCGATCCGACGAAGAAATATCCGCTCATCTATCTGATCCACGGCGGCCCGCAGGGTGCGTGGACCGACAGCTGGGGTCCGCGCTGGAACAATCAGCTGTTCGCGGCGCGCGGATTCGTCGTTGCGGAAGTGAACTTCCACGGCTCCACCGGCTACGGCCAGAAGTTCACCGACGCGATCTCGCAGCACTGGGGCGACTACCCCTACGAAGATGTGATGAAAGGCTTGGATGTCGTGGCCCGGCTGCCCTATGTTGACTCGACGCGAATGGGCGCGGCCGGCGCTTCCTACGGCGGCTACATGGTGTATTGGATCGCCGGACACACAAACCGTTTCAAGGTGCTCGTGGATCATGACGGCGTGTTCAATACCGTGAGCATGGCGGGATCCACCGAAGAGCTCTGGTTCACCGATTGGGAGTTCGGGGGCTCGCCCTACGCCAACCGCGCGCTCTACGAGAAATGGTCGCCGCTCAATTTCGTGAGCAACTGGAAGACGCCGATGCTGATCGTGCATTCGCAGCTCGATTACCGCGTCGATCTGTCGGAAGGGTATCAGGCGTTCACGGCAGCGAAGCGGATGGGAGTGGACGCGAAGTTTCTGTACTTCCCGGACGAAGGACACTGGGTGCTGCGGCCACGAAATCGCCGCATCTGGTGGGGCACGGTCCTCGACTGGTTGGAGGTGCATTTGCATGAAAGCGCTCACCCGTAACACGCTGCTGGCGATCCCGCTCGCCCTCGTGGTCATGGTGATGTTGCCGCGCCACGGGACGTTCCTGTGGGATTTTTTGGACGCGTTCACGCTCGCGTTCAGCTTCACCTACGTGGGCCATTTGGTCGAAGTGCTGCTCCTCAGGCTCCCGGGAATCGAGACCTCGAGCGGGAAGGTCGTGCGGGTGTTCGGATGGTTTGCTGGGGGACTCTGGTGTTACGTGCTCGCCCGCTGGGCGCTGCATCTGTACGGCCGCGACACGAGCGAGCTGCCGTCGTTACTCTGGGGCGGACTATTCTTTGTGGGTCTCGAGTTCGTCGTGCACGGTCTGCTGCAAGCGTCGGGCAAGCCAAACTTCTACAGCGGCCAGCTTCAGGAGGGTTGATACCACCCCCGCCCGCTAAACGGGGCGGGCGGTTTCCTCGACGTCCGGCTCGACCGGTTTCTTGAGTCCCTCGAGGAGGTAACCGGCCGCGACGCCGCTCACCACCATCAGCAGGCCGAGCCACCCGAGCCCCGTGAGGCGCTGGCTGAAGAGCAGCAGCGCCAACAATGATCCGACGACCGGTTCGATCGTGGCGGCGACCGAGGCGGGCGCGGCCTCGATGCGCTTCATCGCTCCAAAGAACAGCAGGTTGGCAGCAATCACGGAGCCGGCGGCGAGTCCCAGCAGGCCGCGCCAGGCTGCTGCCGACGGGGGCAACGTCGTGGGCCGGCCCCAAATCAGCAGCGCAATCCAGATGAGCACGACGCCGCCGACCGCCTCCAGAAACAGGACCTTCACGGCGCCGTACCGCGGCGCCGCCCACCGCCCCATCAACGATGTCAACGCGTAGCTCAGCGCCGACAGGAGACCGCCGGCAATTCCGGCCGCGAGCCCCATGCGTGCCGCCTCCGCGCCGGCGTTGCTGCCACCGGTAACGGTGAGCGCGACGCCGATCATCACGAGAAGCGCGAGCGCCACGCGCGTGGGTGTGAGTGCTTCCTTGAGAATCGCGCGCGCCAGCACCGCGACAATCACGGGCGCGGTGTAGAGGAGGGCCGCGGCGCCGGCGACTCCGACACCCCCGATCGCGTACTGGTAGGCGATCTCGAAGAGCGCGACCATCGCGCCGCCGCCCAGTCCCACGATCAGCCAGCCGCGGCGGTCGGCGCGAAACAGATCGCGGCGGAACGCGATGCCCCAGATCGCCAGGGCCACGGTGCCGATCAGGACACGCCAGAAGCCGATGCTCGTAGCGGGCATGAGGCCGTACAGTCCCGTCGAGAGCGGGCCCGTGGTGCCCCACGTCGCGCCCGCGCCGAGGGCGCACAGATAGCCGATGATGCGACTGCGTTGCTGGGTCGTCACGCGCCCAAGTTGTCCGTCGTCAGTTCGCCGCGCAACACCGTTACGGCTTGACCGCCGATCTTGACGCGGTCACCCACGAGCCGGAGCCGCAGCTCGCCGCCGCGCGGTGAGGCCTGAAACGCCGCGAGTTCGTTCTTGCCGAGCTTCGCGGCCCAGTAGGGTGCGAGGGCGCAGTGCGCCGATCCGGTCACCGGATCTTCGGGCACGCCGGCCTGCGGCGCAAAGAAGCGCGACACGAAATCGTATTTCGTCTTGCCGTTGCCGCGGCTCGTCACGATGACGCCACGGGCGGCGACGCGCGCGATCGCGGTCATATCGGGTTCCAGTCCGCGGACCGCTGCCTCGTTGTCGACCTCGATGAGAAAATCGAACTTGCTGCGGCCGACGAACTGCGCTTCGCCGCCGACCGCGTCGATCAGGCCGGGCGGCGGCTCGGCCGCGGTCGCGGGCGTTGCCGGGAAATCGAGCTCGATCCAGCTGTCGCGACGGTCCGCGGTGAGCAGGCCGCTCTTGGTGTGAAACCGTGCCTGCGCGTCCTGCGCGAGATGCCCACCCTCCCACAGCACGTGCGCGCTCGCGAGCGTGGCGTGGCCGCAGAGATCGACTTCGACCGCCGGCGTGAACCAGCGAAGATCGTAGCCGTCGCGTTGCGGGACCAGGAACGCGGTCTCGGCGAGATTCATCTCACGTGCGACGTTGAGCATCCACGCGTCGTCAGCGGGTTTGGGGAGGATGCAGACGCCGGCGGGGTTCCCGGCGAAGGGCTTGTTGGTGAACGCGTCGACTTGGGTAATGCGGAGGCTCATGCCTCCAATCTATCCCGGGACCGCCGCACGCGAAGCCGCTGCTGCTCGGCCGCACAACAACGAGAATATCAGTGTCATGTGGCCCGGAATAACGAAGGCGTTGCCGTACCACACTGCGTCGCCGAGCAGGACGATCTCGACCCCGACCACCAAGCCGATCACCAGTGTGATAATCCACGGCCACCAGCCACTGGGCGGTCTCCACAGACCCACCGGCAAGCGTGCGCTCCAGAGACATATCAGGAGCGCGAGGGTCAGGATGGGAGCCAGGTGCTGCCAACCGCTGACCAGCAATGCGATCGGTATGCCAATCGAGTCCGCCCAGGGTGCGAATTCGCCGCGCGCTTGGTCTCGGCCGAGCGTGACGAACTCGCCAAAGAAGAAAGCGAGCAAGCCAACGTTCGCCAGGACCACGATGCCCCATGCTCGGGATGGTGTAGAGAGTCTTCGGATCCCCGCCCGGTCGCGTGCACCCAGAGCAGCAGCCGCCCCCGCTAGCGAGAGAGCGAGGGTGGCGAGCCCCAGTCCAAAGTCCGACAGCTGTCCCTCGACGGTCCGGTTGCTCTCCCTCGCTGATAGGAACGCATCCGTATCAAGATCATTGGCCCAAGGCCAACCGGCTTTATCGCGGAAGTGCGGGTGCGATAAGAGCGCGAAGAAGAGCGCGATCCCGACAAGGAAAGGGATCGCGAGCGCTCGGTAGACCGTCATGGAAGGCCGGCGATCACTCCGGTGTGACATGTGGGACGACGACAATGTCTGCCCGCTCATTCATCATGTGGTAGTCGTTCTTCCAGAGCTCCACGACGAGAGTGTCCGGCGCCGTCCACCGAATGCCGTTCATGTAATCGGACTGCATGAGCGCTCCCTCATGAGTCGGCGTTCCGAGTGAGAGTATCCTGATCGTATAGCCGAAGGCTCCGGCGTCATACCAGAACACGTAGGCTTTGGGGGAACCTGCAGTCTGCGCGGTATAGAGCACCTGTGCATTGGCGGGCGTCCAAACATCCTTGCGCGAGGGTACTGGCACCCAATCCGTCGCGACGTAGGCTCCGCCGACGATTGCCATCATCACAATGACGACCGCGCTGATCAGAAACTTCGTCACACCTATCCCTCGCGGCCGTGAACTTGATGTTGCGCATTCGATGCATGGACGGAATGCAGCACGATCGCGCCAATGACACAACCAACAAAGCCGCCCAAAAGCGGGTTGACCATGATGTCCCCGCCGACGGTCGTCGCAAACCACCCCACGACGCCGCCGATCGCCGTGCCCACCGTGCAGACGAGGAACATCTTTCCAAGCGGCACGTGACGCAGCAGCAGCCACGACAGCAGCGGCGCCGTAAGCGCACCGAGAGGGGCGCCGAACACCGCACCAACCCAAAACGCGTCGGTCATAATCCGCTCGCCCGCCACCAGACCCACGGTCACGAACGCGGTCCCGCCCGCCAACGCCCCGAAGACAATCCCGGCCACCACCAACCCGACCGTCACAATTGCAATACGCCCCGGCCGTTTCATTGTCAGCTCGCTTTCTCCAATGCGAACGTAGTCTTGCCATGAAGCAGGCTATTTTCGTGAGCGATGATGAAAACGGTCTCCGGATCGTTGTTGCGGAGTACGAGCCGCAGATCCTGCGCCGTTCCCGGGACCTCGAAGACGAGATCGGTCGTGTACGAGTCGCCCGGAATGAGCGGCCGTCTCAGTCCGTCGGTCGAGCCGGGATAGTTGTTGCGCTGTGCGTCGACGAGCGCGACGTAGCGGCTGTTGGGTGTAAGCGTCGCGTCTCGCGGCCGGCGCGACGAGATCGTCGCTTCGTCAAACCGCACTTTCACGGTGACGATCTCGCGGAGCCGGCCGCTCGGGAGTGCCTCGGCCTTGGCCGCCACGACCGAATAGGCGAGGTGGCAATCGATCTCGCAGATGTGCTTCTCTTCGCCGATGGCCAGGACGCGACTGTGACTCAACACCGACGCGCCGAGGAAGAGCAACAGATAGAGTCCGACCCCGCCCAGCAGCACGCGCAGCGTCATCCGCGCGAACGGCTGCCGCTTGGTGATTCGTGCGACGATGTACACGACGCTGAGCGTCGTCGCCGCGAGCACGGCGCCCAAAAACAGCAGGACCGTCAACGGATTCAGGCCGTCAGTGATCATGGCGTTGCTCCTGGGGCGATGGGTGGTGGGCACGACGCTCTGAGGGCCCCGGCCTGATCGCGGACCAGCGAACGCGCGCGGGCGCGACTCCAGTTCCACGTACGCCAGTCGACCTCGGCCTTGTCCCAGCGCTTGAGCAGGCCGTGCACCACCACGCAGCGATCCTGCTGGTTCAACTGCGGCAGGGCGCTGAGTAATGCGGGCACCGCGTCTCCGCCCAGGGTCAGCGCGTACTTGGCGTCAAACGGCCGCTCTGCGGCCGGGCGATTGAGGTTGTGATTGACGATGAACGCATCCGGGTTGAGCAGATGCAGTCCCGCGAGCACCGCCAGGCCCTGCATCAGCGCCCCAAACACGAAGCGCTGCCGCCGGCCGCGCAGCACGGTCCACGCGAACCACACGAACACGCCGATCAGGAGAATCATGAACGCCGTGGCGTAGAGTCGCTGCGTCGAGAGCCCGAATGCCGCCACGTACAGACGCATGCGCTGCAGCGCCGACACCATGATGACCGCAAGGAATGCGAGCAGCAGCCCGGAGAGCTGGTGGACGGTGCGGATCTGCGGCGCGGTGCCTTTACGGACCAGCTCGTCCGCGCCGAGCAGAATCGGCAGGACCAGCCCGCTCGCCGACATCAGCTCGAAGAATCCCCGGCGCGCGTACTCGGCGTAGGTGAGGCCGCTCGTCTGCTCGACCAGCGCGGCGCCACCGAAGAAATAGCGGAGCTGCACGACCACGAACAGCAGGAAGAGCGCGTTCAACATGCCCAGCGCGGTTGCGAGCGGCACCACGCTGGTGATCGGCTTCACGTCGAGTGTGAGCGCCTGGAAGGGCCGGCCGAGCATGGACCAGCGCAAATACCCCGCGACCAGGAACGCCCAGAACGCCATCAAGAACACGTGCGAAACGACCGTTTCGACGTCGAAATCAAAGACGTTGGTGAGGACGTTGTTGAAGACCGGGTCGGCCTGTGCAAACAGGGCAGCGAACAAGATCAGCACGGGCGTCGCCAGCACAACGCCGAGCACGATGCGACGGACATTGCGCATCCGGTCGTCCTGGGGCAGCTCGTGCCACTGGATGTCGCTGAACAGCAGCCGGAAGCCACCGAACACGCTCGCCACGCTTGCCGTGATCACGCCGCGCGCGAGATCGAGCGGATACCACGTCGAGATGTGCTCGCCCTGGAGACTGGCCGCCGCGAGCGCGAGCGCGCCAACGAGCGCGAGCGCATCGAGTGCGTCCAGTGGCTGGGCGTCGCGCCGGAGGAACGCGAGGCCGAGCAGCAGGGCCGTGATCGCGAGCCAGGCGGCATCGGGACCGTGCTGGATCTTGTGTCGCCGCACGAGCCAGGCGCCGGTCGCGACGAGTGCGGTCGTGCCGAGCGCGACGTTCAACCCCCACGGCATCGCACGGAGCAACCCATCGCCGACGATGCCGCCGACGACGCCGGCCCCGGCGATCTCGAGGCCGAGTCTGGTGCGTGGTGCGAGCGCGCTCATACCGCCTCCCGAGTGGGTGCCGGCAAACCGCCGAAGCGGCGGTCGCGCGAATGGAATTCGTGGATCGCCGCGGCGAGGTGTGCCGCGCCGAAGTCCGGCCACATCCGGTCCGTGAACCAGAGCTCGGCGTAGGCGCAC
>Ga0070694_100002322_pt1 | contig 11248 bp, 10 predicted proteins | sample KBSK1251metaG_FD_65470 | JGI IMG/M metagenome (GOLD analysis project Ga0070694, IMG submission 65470) | Corn, switchgrass and miscanthus rhizosphere microbial communities from Kellogg Biological Station, Michigan, USA - KBS K1-25-1 metaG | ecosystem: Host-associated > Plants > Roots >... | reverse complement strand
GGAAACACGTCGCGGCAGTTGTACATTGCAAGCAATGGTCGTGACGACGATCAGGCCCGACACGATCTTCATTCCGTATCATTGGGCAGGCCGCAAGAGCGCCAATCAGTTGACCATCTCAGCGCAGGATCCAATTTCGAAGATCCCCGAATACAAAGTCTGCGCTGTGCGCATAAGGAAGGCTTCAGGGCCGCCGGATGAGAACGGACGCCAGTAAGTTTGGAGAGGTAAATGCCAGTTCCTGAACACCTGGAATTTTTCATTGATCCCAATCGCTGTATTGGCTGTCAGGCCTGCGTGCAGGCGTGCAGCGAGTGCGACACGCACAAGGGGCATCCGATGATTCATCTCGAATATGTTGACCGGGCGCACTCCGTTCAAACCACGCCCGTGGTCTGCATGCACTGCGACCAGCCGACCTGCGCTGAAGTCTGTCCGGCTGATGCGATCAAGCGCACTGAAGATGGCGTCATGCAAACGGCACGCAAACCGCGCTGCATCGCTTGCAACAACTGCGTGCTGGCTTGCCCGTTCGGTGTGCCGAAGATGAAGACGGAATTGAAGCTCATGATGAAGTGCGACCTGTGCTATGACCGCACTTCGGTCGGCAAAAAACCGATGTGCGCGACGGTCTGTCCGAGTCAAGCGCTCTTTTTCGGCACGCGCGAACAGATCGAGCAATTGCGGCCACGTTCGACGCCCATCAATCGCTTTCAGTTCGGCCAGCAACCCATCACGACCAAGGTCAATATGATGCTGCCGCGAGTCGGGCAGGCCGAATACATTGATGTGACTTCAGCCATGAGCGAGCAAACAAGCGGGAAAAATATTTCACTCAATGTGCTCATGGACAGTTTGTATACCGGCGAGGAGGATGAAGCTTGAAGAACAGTGAACCGATGACGATTCCGCCAGATGGAAGGACAGAAGCTGAACAGCCACGCTGGCGTCAGGATTTCCCGATTGATTGGCCGGAAGATCATTACGTCGCGCGGCGCGATTTCACCAAGTTTATGGTGCTCACGAGCCTCGCCTTCACCGTTGGGCAATTCTGGATCCTAGCGCAGAACTTTTTGCGCAAGCGGCGCGGCGAGATGCCGATCCGTCAAATCGCCACAATCGAACAACTCCGTGTCGGTGGGGCGCTCACCTTCGGTTACCCTGGAGAGAAAGAGCGATGTGTGCTCGTGCGTTCGGATGAAAAGACGTTCGTGGCTTTCAGTCAGGAATGCACGCACCTGTCGTGCGCCGTGGTGCCGCAGCCTGAAAAAGGCTGCTTCCTCTGCCCGTGCCACGAAGGCTCGTTTGATCTTGTGACGGGCCGCCCGACGGCTGGCCCGCCGCGTCGGCCACTCGCGCGCGTTAAATTGGAAGTGCGTCAAGGCGCGGTCTATGCCACCGGGATGGAAGGGACCACGGCATGAAAAAATCATTCACACGCGAACAGCGGCAGACGATCATCTACGGCATTCTCTGTATCGTGATCATCATCGTCATCCTTCAGTTATGGCTGCTGACGGCCACCATGAACGCTTATCTCGGAGGCGATGAAACGATCATCTGGCCCGCTGCATTAGTCAGTCTCGTGTGTCTCGGTCTCAATCTCGGACTGCTTAGGTATCTCTACGCGATGGAACGGAGATAATCATCATGAATCAAGTTTCTACTCAAATCTCTTCTCAGGCTTCATCATCAAGCAATACTTTGCAGCTCATTCTCGGCACGCTTGCTTTCGCTATCTGCTTTGCGGTCTTCGGTTCGGTTTCGGCGATGATGCCGATTATGAAAAAAACACTCGGCCTCGATCCCATTCAGGTGAGCGTGGCGATTGCGATCCCGGTTTTGCTCGGCAGCCTGGGCCGTATCCCGTTAGGCATTCTCACCGACCGCTTCGGCGGGCGTATTATTTTCTCCGCTGTCATGGCTTGCGCGATTGTGCCAGCCGCGCTCATGGGTTGGGTCGGCAGTTACTGGCAGTTATTACTCTGCGGTTTTTTTATCGGCATCGCGTTGGCGAGCTTTTCAGTCGGCGTGGGATTCGTCAGTGGTTGGTATCCGCCGGAAAAGCAAGGAACGGCGTTGGGCGTTTATGGCGCAGGCAACATCGGGCAATCGCTGGCGGCATTCGGTTCGCCGATGCTGGCCACGGCGTTCGGCTTTGCGTGGGGCTTCTGGACTTTTGGCATCATCCTGCTTGTTTGGCTCGCGCTCTTTTGGCTGGCTGCACACAATGCGCCACGCCGTGGCCCGGCCAAAACGCTCGCTGACATCGCTAGGCCGCTGCGCGAAAAGATGAGCTGGATGCTGAGCCTTTACTACTTCCTGACCTTTGGCGGCTTCGTTGCCATGAGCATTTATCTGCCGATCTTTCTGACTGACATGTTCAAGCTCACGCCGCAGGACGCAGGGATGCGCACCGCAGGCTTTGTGGTGCTGGCCACACTGATGAGGCCGATGGGCGGCTGGCTCGCCGACCGCATCGGCGGGCGTACGATCTTGCTCTGGGTCTTTCCAATTACTGCGGCGATGGCGATTTTCATGGCTTGCCCGATCATGACGACATTTACCATCGGAGCGCTCGGCATGGCGGCGGCGATTGGGCTGGGCAACGGCGCGGTGTTCAAGTTGGTGCCCGAATATTTTCCGCAGTCGGTCGGCAGTGTGACGGGTTTGGTCGGTGCGGCGGGTGGGCTTGGCGGTTTCTTCCCGCCGCTTGTGCTCGGAGGCATTCGCCAAGCGACCGGCGCTTTCACCTGGGGCTTCGTTCTCCTCGCGATTTTCGCACTCGCCTGCTTGATCGTGGCACAACGAGTCGGGGCACAACCTGCTCGGAAACTGGCACCGGCGTAAGTTCGTAGTCGGTCGAGTGGTAAGTTGAGAGTTCAAGTCTGAGTTGAAAAAGCTCGAACTCTCCGCAGCATCCCGCGATGACTTAAGTCACTGCGACCGTCGGTATTCTCAGCTACACTTCAAGTGAGATAGAAACTGTCATCATCGGAGGTTAATATGACGATTAATGCAAACAACACTGTCAGAGAATTGGCGGTCGCGATGCCGGGCGCCACGTGCGTTTTCGAGGAGCTAGGCATTGACTACTGCTGCGGCGGTAACCGTTCCCTTACCGACGCCTGCCAAGCCGCGCAAGTATCTGTTGAAGAAGTCCTGTTTTCATTGGAGCAGGCCAATCAGTCGGCGCTAGCAAACGAACAGGCGACCGATTGGCAGACGGAGCCACTCGCTGCGCTCGCTTCCTACATCGTGGAGACACACCACATCTTCACCAAGCAAGAATTGGCCAGGCTGGAGCAACTGCTTAACAAAGTCTTCTCAGTTCACGGGCAGAACCATCCTGAACTGCTGCGCCTGCAAGCGCTCTTTCAGACTCTGAGCCAGGAGCTAACTCCGCATATGCTCAAAGAGGAGCAGGTGCTCTTCCCTTACATCAACCGCCTGGAAGAGGCTGTCAGCGAGAAGCGGCCGGTGCCGCCGCCTTTCTTCGGCACTGTGCGCAATCCGGTGCGGATGATGATGCTTGAGCATGAAACGGCAGGTGAAGTGTTGCGCGAAATGCGCATGGTAACCAATAACTATACTGTCCCACAGGACGTGTGCATCAGCTACCAGACGCTTTATCAAGCGCTCGCCGCCCTTGAAGAGGATCTACATCAGCACATTCACCTGGAGAACAACATTCTCTTCCCTCGCGCTCAAGAGATGGAAGGCACTGCTCGGCCAGAATGGCAAAATGCGGTGCAGGAAAACCAGGAGCACCGCTGCTTCGGGCATCCGTAATCAAATCATTTCGCTGGGGCGAAGGCGGTTGAACCTGAGTAAGCTGCATGAAAGTTAGACACTGATGAAATCATCTCGTCGCCACGAGAGCCTGGTTCCTCTTTCGCGCGAGCATCACTACGCTTTGATGCTTTGCCTGCGCATTCATCGGGGAATCGAGGCGCACAAAGAAGACCCGGGCTGGCTCCGGGCGAAAGGCGAGCAAGCCATTGACTTCTTTGAGAGTGATCTCGTGCTCCACTTCAAGGCTGAAGAAGAGGTTCTCTTCCCCGCGATGCGCGGCTTCCCAGGCGCCACGGAGTTAGTCAACCGCTTGGAGCGTGAACATCGGGAGTTGGAGAGCTTGATCGAGAGATTGCGCCAGACCGAAGGCAGATCGCTTCTTGATCCGCTCTGGCAATTTGCAGACCTGCTCGAAGCCCATATCCGTCAGGAGGAACGATTGCTCTTCCCGATGTACGAGCAGCAAGCATCTTCAGAACTGTCTCGCAAAGTCGGCGAGGAGATCAAGGCCCTGATCGGGTCTGCCCGACAGCCTCGGAATCCGGAGTTATTAAAGTAGCAACCCGAGGAAGACTGTTTTTAGAAGACTGTTTTTTCCAGCCGTTACCGACCGGAATAAACCGCCAGGGCCTCTTGATTGGGGATCGTCACGCGGCGACCGGCGACCACGATCAGGCCGTTCTGTTGAAGTCGTGCGAGGGCGCGTGAGATCACCTCGCGTACTGTGCCAATGTGTGCCGCGATCTGCTGATTGGTTAGTGAAAGTGTGATCTCGATGCCCGCCGCCATACGTACGCCGCGAGCTTGCGCTTCGGCCAGCAGCCACCGCGCCAGCCGCTCGTCCACTTCGCGCAGCGAGAGGGTCTCGACCAACTCGGCGCATCGGCGAAGCCGGCCAGCGAGCAGTTTAAGCGCCGCCAGGGCGATCTGCGGGTGTTCCAGACAAAGCCTTCTGACGTCCTGCTTGTCAATGAAAAGGAGAAGCGAATCTTCTTCGGCAGCCACTGTAGACGGGTAGGGCCGGTCATCAAAAACGGGCAACTCGGCGATGGTCGCCCCGGCCCGCTCAACGTGAATCACTTGCTCGCGTCCATCCACCGTAGCGCTGTGATCTTATCGCTGGGCATCAGTCAGTATCATGGCGCCCTCATCTGCTGTACGCAAGCAGTAGCCTGACTGTACAAAATACATCTAATCAATGCGGCAAAGTTGTTAATGAATCACCTCATCGCCTTTTCTCTGTATCTTGCCATCAACGTGGAAGGCATCCATAATTGCCGCTGCCCGCTCAAGCGTGGTGTTGTCAGCGTTCGCGTATCTATAAGTGGTGCTGATATTGGTATGGCCGAGAATGCGCCCTACTTCAGCAAGCGGAAGATGCCCTTGCACTAAGCGTGTTGCTGCCGTATGGCGTAGATCGTGAAAGCGTAAATCCGTGTGTCGACGGTTCGATTCCGCCCCTGGCCACCAATTATTTTAATCAGTTATGGCCACCTTCAGGGTGGCCATTTCTATCACCGGTGTGGCGGCCACTCCCCCACTTGTTCAGGTGGGAAATTGCACATTTTTCACTTGCAGGAGTGCGCCGGGAGCGGCTATAGTCTTTCGCGGCTACACACGTCTTGTTATTTTTCAGTCCCCAAACATTGCGCTGGCAGGCCGGGCACCGAAGATAGGAATGCGCGTCCCGCCTGGGAGCAAGACTTCCAGCTGCTTATTGCAATAGAGGTCCTCGATGCGCGCACCGAAATTATCATCTCGTGCGGCACTGCGATCGCCGGCCCCAAAAACTTTCGTCTCTGTGATCGCCCTGGGTCTAATGCTGCTCGCTCTCGCCACCGTGCGTTTGCCCGAAAGCACTCGCGCGGCCGAGGATGCCCCCAGCGTCGTGACGGTCAATGCCGCGAGTTACACTGGCCCGCTCGCGCCAGGCAGTATCGCCGCCGCCTTCGGCGTCAATCTGGCTGCGAGCACCAATCTGGCGGATCAAGTTCCGCTGCCAACCGAACTGGCTGGCTCCAGCGCGCGTTTGATGGACAGTGAAAACGTCGAGCATTCTCTCTCACTCTTTTTCGTTTCTCCAGGACAGATCAATTTCCTGATGCCGGATGATGTCGCGCTCGGTCAGGCGCAAATTGTCATCACGCGCGAAGACGGCACCAGTTCGCGCGGCCCGCTTGAGATCGCTCAGTCGTCGCCCGCGATGTTCACCGCTCTTTCCAATGGACGGGGCGCGCCAGTGGCGATGACCACTTACGACGGCCTTTTTTACGAGGCGGCCACCAATAATGACGGCACACCGCGCGCGGTAGATCCGGGGACGGTCTGGCGGCCAAATTATCTGGTCGTGTTCGGCACGGGGTTGCGCCACGCCACGAATCTGCGTGCGCGCATCGGCGGCATCGAAGTCGAGCCGCTCTACTCCGGCCCGCAAGGCTCTTTTGCCGGACTGGATCAGATCAATCTGCCGATTCCGCCGAACGCACCCGCCGGAGTGGTTGACTTCACACTCAACACGCCTGACCGCGTGAGCAATACTGTGCAGTTGCGCTTGCAAGGCGAGGCAGTGCTGACTTCCGCCGACCTGACCGAAAACGATGTGCAGACGATCATCGCGCAGGCGGTGACCAAAGCGCAGCAGGTTGGGGCGCGTGTGACAGTCGCGGTCACCGATCACGAAGGCAATGTGCTCGGCGTGTTCAAGATGAACGGCACGCGCGCTGATACTGTGGTCGGTATAGAGGGCAAACCGGCGGGCGGCTTGCAAGGCGTGAGTGTGCCAGCGACCTTTGCCGCGATTTCAAAAGCGGGCACGGCAGCGTTCTTCAGCACCCACGACAGCGCCTTCACGACGCGCACAGCAAGCTTCGTCATTCAGGAGCATTTTCCGCCGGGCGTTGAACTCGCGGCTTCCGGCCCATTCTTTGGGGTGCAGTTCTCGCAACTGCCTTGCACCGACATCAAACTGCCTTCACTGCCGCTCGGTTTGGCAGGTGATCCGGGCGGCGTGCCGCTCTATAAAAACGGTGTCGCGGTCGGCGGTGTCGGTATTGAGGGTGACGGAGCTTACACGGTGGATACGGATCCCAATGATAACGACCAGCCGATCGAGGAGTTGATCGCCGTGGCGGCCATGCAGGGCTACGAAGCGCCGTCTGGGATTCGCGCTGATGGGATGATGATCAATGGTTTCCGCCTGCCATTTGCCAACACGATGCCGACCGAGGTGCAAGCGGCGGCATTTTCCAGCTTAACTGGAACAGTGGATCCACTGTTTCCGGTGCGCGCGGCTCAGGCTTCGCGCTTCTCGCCGCTCACGCTCGGCGGCGTGCCGGGACGCATTGACTCGCGCTTTTTCCCCTTCAAAAACAGCCCGTCTATGGCCGACACGAAGCTAACCGCAGCCGAGGTCACAACGATTATCACGCAGGCGGCGCAGGAAGCCAGACGCACGCGCGCTGCGTTGCGCCTCAAACTCGGGCTCGGCGCCGCAGCTCAAGTCAATATCGCGGTGGTGGATGCAAGCGGCGTCGTGCTGGGAGTCTTCAGCACCGTGGATGCGCCGATCTTCGGCTTTGATGTCTCGGTGCAAAAAGCGCGCACCGCGGCTTTTTATAGCCACGCTTCTGCGGCCAACTTACTGCGGAGCGCTGAAGGCGGCAGATTTGCGAAGTATGTTGAGGCGGCGGTGAGAGATGGCGTGCGGCTCGATGGCGCGTTCGCTTTGACTGATCGCGCGAGCAGTCTGCTGAGTCGGCCATTTTTCCCGGACGGGAACGACGGCTCGGCCAACGGGCCGTTCTCGAAGCCGATCACCGAATGGAGTCCATTCAATGATGGCTTGCAACTGGATCTGGTGACGACGGCATTAACGAATGTTTTGAGTGGTAAGCCTGCGCCAAGCTGCACCGGGATTCCGAATCTGCCGAACGGAATTCAAATCTTTGCGGGCAGCGTGCCGCTTTATAAGAACGGCGTGCTGGTCGGCGCGCTTGGGATCAGCGGCGACGGCGTGGAGCAGGAGAGCGAAATCGCGGCCACTGGCGTGCTCGGATTTGAAGCGCCGGAAGGCATGCGCTCGGATCAAATCGTCGTGCGTGGCGTAACATTACCGTGGATCAAACCGCCGCGCCGTCCAAATCAATAGTTGACGATTGCCGGCCGCTCCGGGCAAGAGTCAACTCTCAACTCTTAACTCACTGTCTTTGTGAAGCGAATCATCGTCATTCTGTTCCTGGCACTGATCGGCGTAGTTTCTAACGCCGATTTAATGGCGCGCTTCGACGCGCATACCCAAAGAAGAGGCGCCGCGCCGCCCGCTCAACCCAAAAAGATTGATTACTCCAAGTTCAAGCACTCCTCGCACACGGGTGATGTCAAGACGCTCAAGCCAGGCGTGACAAAGAAACTTGACTGCGCTTACTGCCACACCGTCACGCGCGAGAAACCCGAAGTCACAGTTTACCCCAACAGCGAGCCGGAGAAAAAAGCCAATCATACGGCCTGCGCTGACTGCCATGTGCTCTCCGGACGGCAATCGGTGGTGACTGGCGAAACTCCCGCGATGTGCCTCGTCTGCCACACTGAGGAGTCCAAACTGAAGCAGTGGAAAGGCGTGCGCTCCTTCCCTAATCCTCAAGTGGTCACGTCGCAATTCGCTGACACCTTTTCACACTCCGATCACACGGACTTCTATAAAGACACCAAAGCCTCATTCGAGTGTGCGTCTTGCCATGAAAACAACAAGCAAGAGTTTGTCGGCGCCACTGCATTCAAAGCCGGGATCAAACAAAGCGCGCCGTGGCATACGGAGTGTTTCGTTTGCCATTACGACGAAAGCAAGGTGAAGAAGACATCAAGCACCTTCGCCACCAAATGCAGCGGATGTCACGCGCCGAAGCTGAGTGCGAAAGGCACTGGTTCGGAACTCGCTGTGCATTGGTTCGCGCGGCAAATCGTTGATGTCGAGAAGAAGCCGTTCAGCCACAAAGATCATGATTTCCTGAGCAAGAAGGAGAAAGAAAACCCGAGCAACGTCACCAAGTCTTGCATGGAATGTCACACGGCGGGCAAGACCGCGAACCGGCGCTCCGACTTTTTCGCTGAAGACAAGAAGGCGAAACAGAAACAGCCTCTCGTGATGGCTTGCATCGCCTGCCACGATTACGATCACAAGAAGGAGGCGCAGCAGAAGATCGAAAGCCCGGACAAGCTCGATAAATCAAGCTGCTTGAATTGTCACTCACTCGAAACGCTCAAAAAGCGGGCAGCGAGCGGGGTGTTGTTGCCACCGCCGAGCCATTTGGCTCCCGTGCCAACGCCCACACCTAAGGGCACGCCGACACCTGCGCCGAGTCCAGCGCCGACGCCTAAGCTGACGCCCACTCCCACGGCCAGTCCGACGCCGACTCCAACTCCTCGTCCCACGCCTAGCCCGACACCGACGCCGAGTCTAACTCCTGCTCTCGTCTTGGTGCCGAGGCCTGCGCCGACACCGACTCCAACGCCGACGCCGGTTCCGGCGCCGACACCAACGTCAGCAGCTGCTCCGGCAGCCACAGTGCCTCGTGGCAGCACGACTATGCCCACCAAACCTCGCTTGGGCGATCCCAAAGACAGCCCGCATTGGGGGCTGGATGAGAAGTGGGGTGTGGTGGACAATTTCGATCACACGACGCACATCAAGCCGACATACGCTGAGCGCTGCGAAGTCTGTCATCATACGAACAAAAACGCTCAAGAAGAAATGAAGCAAGGCTTGGTGCCTAAGTGCGTCAGTTGCCACTTCGAGACGGGCAATCCGAAGGGCGCGAAAAACAAGGCAGGCGCGGAAATAGACGTCAAGGCGGCTTACCACGGCGTGCCGGAGAATCAAAGTAATCAGGCTGGTTGCATTGAATGCCACAAAACTTACTACGACAAACACCCGGACCGGGAACTCAAAGGGCCAACCAGCAAGTGCAGTGATTGCCATGAAAGGAAACAGACTCCCTTGCCGCTGGCGAGACAATTTCAGCCTGAAGCGGCGGGGACAATCGAAAGGCGCGCACTGCATCGCGCGCCAACTTCACTGAGCCTCTGGTCAGTGATCTGGTGGACTTTCCGGGCGCTCGTCATCTGATCATCACTATGCGGACTCGGCCAATCAAAATCTCACTCGTGTTGTATGTCTTGGCGCTGTGCGCGGCGATGATGTGGCCGCAGGTGGCGCGCAATCAGCAGGCGGGCAATCAACCGCAAGACAAGAAGGACTATAGTCACTTCACGCATCAGACGCATGCTGATCTGACTGGGAAGCCGAAGGCGGTCAAAGTGCCAGGCACGAATCAAACCCGCGAACTCAAGTGCGATTCCTGCCATGAACGGCCAGTACCGCTGCGTGTCGGCACGACGCCGCCACCTGTGCCCGCGCACAACCAACAGTTTCAACTGAAATTTCCCGGACACAAAGCGTGTGTCGAATGCCACGTTATTCAGTTCACTTCGCGCCCGCTTCAGACCTGCAATATCTGTCACAGCCCTGGGTTGACCCAGAACCCGCCGCAGCGCGAGTTCCCTGCGCGGAAAGATTTCAATGCTTTCTTCGACCGCGAGCAGCATCAGAAGCATGACCAGTACAAACTAAAGGATGGCCAGAAGCTCAACTGCGCGTTCTGCCACAAGCCCACTGCCAAGCAAGCGGCGCGCACCATTGCGTCGCATCCTGAATGCTACGAGTGCCACACGCCGAAGAGTTGGGATCCGAAGGCGAATCTCAAATCGGATTGTGCAATCTGCCATAAATTGCCGATGAAGCCGGACGAGAGCAAGCCTCTCTCAGAGAAGTACAGCTCCAAAGCCTACGCCGCGCAATTCACGCATCGCACACATATCGGCTATGGTGGCGGAGACTGCTTAGCGTGTCATACAATCACCGGCGACTACAACCAGCCCGCACCCCGCACGATCCAAATCACCGGGCACCGAACTGATGCGCAGCGTGGTGGACGCGGATGCTTCAGTTGTCATGATGGCGTCAAGCAATACCAGGGGCGCCCAATCTTCAACGGCGATGACACTGGCAAATGCAGCAAATGCCATACGCGGCCGGATAACAAAGTCGTGAAGACAGAGGGATGAACTAATGTTGGATTTTGGATGGCGGAGGAGGTCATGGCACATTCTGCGAATCCAAAATCCGCCATCCAAAATCTAAAACTCAAATTGATAATTTAGCGATATAATCTGGCGACTCGGCGGATTGGCCCCCGCCAAGGTCAAATCACAATCAAAAGTAACTGATATGATCGAATTGATTTTTACCAAAGGGCCACGCGCCGGCGAACGCTTCGCGGTGGAAGCGGAGAGCGTCAGCATCGGACGGCTGGCGGACTGCGATATTGAGTTGAACCAGTCAAATGTTTCGCGCAAGCACGCAGTGCTCAAACGCCAGGGCGACCAGCTCTCGATAGTT
>Ga0070694_100002319_pt1 | contig 11256 bp, 7 predicted proteins | sample KBSK1251metaG_FD_65470 | JGI IMG/M metagenome (GOLD analysis project Ga0070694, IMG submission 65470) | Corn, switchgrass and miscanthus rhizosphere microbial communities from Kellogg Biological Station, Michigan, USA - KBS K1-25-1 metaG | ecosystem: Host-associated > Plants > Roots >... | reverse complement strand
AGCTCGAATGGGGCGACCGTCACCGGGCAATGGGGCAACTCAACTGATGTGCCGGTGGCTGGAGACTATGACGGTGATCACAAAGCGGACTATGCCATCTGGCGCTCCACGAATGCGACCTGGATGATCTCTAAGAGTTCCACTGGCGCAATGACGAGCACGCAGTGGGGCAACGTAGGAGATCTGCCAGTCCGCTAGGTGTGAGTTGATCGAGGTCAACATCTCAGCGGTCACACGCGAGTTGCTCTCTGGCACTCGCGCGTGACCGCTTCTTACATTAATCCGATCAAGCGCCGCCGAGAGCCAAAACGTTTTGCGCCAGCTTTTATCTTACGGTATCTTTCCTTTTGCCGACCGCGCGGCAGTCGCAATTCACTCCGCTACCATTTCACGATCTTGACGCTGATGATGCCCCATTCGGCTCTTGTCCTCAGAGTTTTTTGCTTGAGCTTCAAGCGCACTGTGCGCGCGATCTGGCTTGTCGGCCTGTGGCTCTGGTGCGGCGTCTGCTCAAATGCGCAGACGCAGTATCGCTTCGAAGTCATCAATACCGACAACGGGCTGCCGCAAAACACCGTGAATGCGATCCTCCAAACGCGGGACGGCTATTTGTGGTTCACCACGCTCGACGGACTGGTGCGCTACAATGGGGCGCAGTTCACCGTCTTCAGCAAAGCCAATACCAAAGGCATCAAGAGCAATCGTTTTAGATCTCTCTTTGAGGATCGTGATGGCGCGCTCTGGGCCGGAACGGAAGATGGCGGATTGACGCGGTATGACCATCAGACTTTCGTGACCTACACCAGGGCGGATGGTTTGCCGCACAATCATGTGGCGGGATTTCGCCAGGCACCTGACGGTACAGTGCTGGTTTCGACCGGTGGCGGGCTGGTGCGCTTCTCAGACGGTAAGTTCATCACTATCTCCACCGATAATAATAGCTTCGAAAGCGAACTCGGCACGCAAAGCAAGTCGGGCGCGATGTGGTATCGCATCGGGACGGAGTTGCGGCGCGTCAAAGACGGAAAGACGAAGACCTATCAAGTGCCCGCTGGTGGCCGATGGCAGGTCGTCATGAATCAACTTTACGAAGATCGGGAGGGCCGTCTGTGGATCGGCACCTGGAAGGAGAGATCGGGCGAGGTGTGTATGCTCAAAGATGATCTCCTGACCTGCTATGGCCCTGAAGATGGTTACTTGGTAGGCAAGGGTGTCTCCATTTACCAGGACCGGAAGGGCGTCGTGTGGTTTGCCGCTGAAAACGGGTTGGCGTGCTTCAAAGATGGCCGGTTCACCTCCTACAGGACCGACCAGGGGCTGCCTACCAGTTTCATTCATGCCGTCTTTGAAGACCGCGAAGGAACCTTGTGGATCGGAACCAGAGATATTGGCATTATGCGCATGACGCCGCGCGTGGTGACTACGCTTTCAGAGAAAGACGGTCTGGTCGGCAAAATCTTTTATCCGCTCATCGAAGACCGCACCGGCGCGGTCTGGGTCGCCAACCAAGGGGCCAATCGGATCAAGGACGGCCACTCCACCTTCTATCCGCTCAACCTTTCTCCACCGTATCGCGGCGGTAATGACATCCCCCAAATCACCGCTTTCTATGAAGACCGACAAGGCCGGTTGTGGATTGGGCACAGTGCGGGGCTTTATCGTTTCGAGAACGAACGATTGGCATACGACCGGCAAATGATTACCGAAGGCCAGACTTACTCCATCTATCAAGAGACTGGGGGTGCTTTCTGGTTCGGCTTTCTGGAAAAGCTGATCCGCTACCAGGACGGCGTGGTGAAAAGGTTTACCCCTAAGGACGGCTTGCAGGGCTTCGTGCAGCCGATTTACGAAGATCGCAAGGGCCGCATCTGGATTGGGAGCTATAGCGGCCTCATCCAGTATGTGGACGGACGATTGGTTTTCCTGACTGAAAAAGATGGCCTCTCCAGCAATCGTATCCGCGCCATCTACGAAGACGCGGACGGCGTTTTGTGGATCGGCACTTATGACGGCGGCTTGAATCGTTTCAAAGACGGGCGCTTCACCCAATACACGACGAAGCAAGGCATGTTCAGCGATGGCGTCTTTGCCATCCTCGAAGACGCGCGCGGCAATTTCTGGATGAGCAGCAATCAAGGCATCCATCGAGTGAGCAAGAAGCAACTCAACGATTTTGCCGAGGGCAAGATTGCCAAGATCAACTCCGTCGCTTACGGCAAAGCTGACGGCATGCTTAATACAGAATGCAACGGTGCGCGGCAACCCGCCGGGATCAAAACGCGCGATGGGCGGTTGTGGTTTCCGACCTTCGAGGGTGTGGCGGTGGTCAATCCCGAAGCCATCACCTTCAATTCAGTCCCGCCGCCCATCGTGATTGAAAAAGTCATTCTTGATCGTGAAGAGATGTCCACGTATCTGCCGCTCGAAGTCAGACCAGGGCAAGACAACTTGGAAATTCAATACGCGGGCTTGAGCTTCATCAAACCCGAAAGCATGGAGTTCAAGTACCAGCTCGAAGGCTTGGATGATGATTGGGTAGATGCAGGCAATCGGCGCGTCGCATATTATCCGCACTTGTCACCGGGCAGTTACACTTTCCGCGTCATCGCGGCCAACTCAGACGGCGTGTGGAATGAAGCGGGAGCGCAGCTCAAGGTCATAGTCATTCCGCCGTTTTATCGCACCTGGTGGTTCACGCTGCTGGTCGCGTTGATCGTCGTGGGACTGGCCGTGTTGTTCTACAAAGTGCGCGTCAATCAACTGCGCCGCGCGCAGGCGCAGCAAGAATCTTTCTCCCGCCGCCTGATCGAATCGCAGGAGCACGAACGCAAACGCATCGCTGCTGAATTGCACGACAGTTTGAGCCAGAGTTTAGTGATTATCAAAAACCGTGCGGCGCTCAGTTTGAGCACGCCGGATGATACGGAGCGCGCCTTCGAGCAGCTCGAAGAGATCGCCGATTCAGCCTCGCAGGCGATCAGCGAGGTCAAAGAGATCTCTTATGCCCTGCGCCCCTATCAACTCGACCGGCTCGGTTTGCAGCGGGCGCTCATTTCGATGATCAAGAAGGCCGCCGCTTCCGACAGCTTGGTTATCACCTCCGAGATCGCGCTGCTCGACGGCCTCTTTTCGTCCGAAGGCGAAATCAATCTTTACCGGATCATTCAAGAGAGCGTCAACAACATCGTGCGCCATGCTCACGCGACCGCCGCGAGCGTGACGATCAAACGCGAAGCGCAACAGATCGAAGTGCGCATCCAGGACAATGGCCGCGGCTTCGTCGTCGGCGCGGGCACCAACTACGAACCGGGCCAGGGCGGTTTCGGTTTGATTGGCATCGCGGAGCGCGCCCGCATCCTCGGCGCGCACATAGTGACTGAGTCCGCGCCTGGACAAGGCACGACGATTACCATCAATATTCCGCTCCCGTGAGCGAAAGAAAAAACATTTTCCATTTATCATTTTCCATTTGTCAGTGGTCATTGGTTCGGCGATTGGAGGGACACATCTTCCAATGACAAATGGAAAATGATAAATGGAAAACGGAAAATGGAACCGATCTTATGACCAACGAAATTCGGATCACTATCGCCGACGATCATCCCATCGTGCGGCAAGGGCTGCGGCAAGTCATCGAGCGCGATCCGCAGTTGCGTGTCGTGGCTGAAGCGAGCAACGGCCAGGAAGCGCTCGAACTGATTCAGAAGCTCAAGCCGCAGGTCGCGGTGCTCGATATTGATATGCCGTATCTGCACGGCTTCGATGTCGCGCGCGAAGTTCAGGCACAGGCGCTCGCCGTGACGATCATCTTCCTGACCGTGCATCGCGAAGAAGATTTCTTCAACGAAGCGTTATCGCTCGGCGCGAAAGGCTACATCCTCAAAGACAGCGCCGTGACCGACATCGTCGCCGGGATCAACGCCGTCGCAGCGGGCGAACATTTCGTCAGTCCGGCGCTTACCTCTTATCTCGTCAATCGCAACCTCAGTCGCCAGCGACCGCTTGTGCCGCACGTAGCTAGCCTCGATGACCTGACTCCGACCGAACGCCGCGTTTTGTCCCTGCTGGCCGATTACAAAACCAGCCGCGAGATTGCCGAAGCGCTCGGCATCAGCCATCGCACCGTGCAAGCCCATCGCTCCAATATCTGCCAGAAGCTTGATCTCGAAGGCAATCACGCGCTGATGAAGTTCGCGCTCGCACATAAAGATCAGCTTTGAAACCTGGGAGTAAACCCTGGGAGTGCAGGCCATTTGTTTTTACACAAAGCGTGATTGCGTTTTTGTCCCGAAGGGACGCCGGAAATTAGCCGGTGGTGCAACCACCGGAGGGCAATAATATACTTGACGAATCAAGCTAAGTAGGGTATCATCTGCCTATGATGAACCCGAAAACACTTCAAGAAGCGATCATCTTCTTTGCCGATCCAGATAACTGCCTGAACTACTTGGTTGCGCGCCGATGGCCGAACGGTGTGTTTTGTCCTACCTGTGGCCGCAGTGATGTTACTTTTCTCGCTAAGCAGCGCAAATGGCAGTGCAAGAGCGCACACACACGCCGTCAATTCACGGTCAAGGTCGGTACTATCTTTGAAGATTCGCCGCTCGGTTTGGACAAGTGGTTGACCGCCATTTGGATGATTACCAATTGCAAGAACGGTGTTAGCTCTTATGAGATTCACCGTGCACTTGGTATCACTCAGAAAACCGCTTGGTTTATGCTTCACCGCATTCGTCTGGCGATGCAAACGGGTTCTTTTGCGCTGAAGATGAGCGGCCAAGTAGAAGCCGACGAAACTTTCATCGGTGGCTTGGCGCGGAACATGCACGCTGACAAACGAGCGGAGCGCATTCAAGGGCGCGGCGCAGTTGGTAAAGCCATCGTGCTTGGTATTCTTGAGCGCAAAGGCACGGTCAGAGCTACCGTTGTTGAGAATAGGGACGCCGAGACGCTTGAGCCATTCGTGAGAATGCACGTCAGCAAGGGCGCGGAGGTAATGACCGATGCGCTGCCGTCGTATGCTGGCCTGTATCCTGACTTTGTTCATCAGGTCGTCAATCACGCTGAAGAGTATGTGCGCGGCCATGTTCACACTAACGGCATTGAAAACTTTTGGAGTCTCGTCAAGCGATGTCTGAAAGGTACTTATGTGAGCGTTGAGCCGTTTCATCTTTTCCGCTACCTTGATGAGCAAGCTTTCCGTTTCAACAATCGGAAAGATAAGAATGACGGTGATCGTTTCCGCATCGTGACAGGGCAACTTACTAACAAGCGCCTGACCTATGCCAAACTGACTGGCAAGGCGAAGGAGGAAGAAACGCGAACGTGCTAAACAACTCGCTTCTTTGAAACTGAAGAAGCGCGGACGGAAGCGGGCGAAGAGGTAGCCCGCTTCTTTTTTCGTTTGGCCTTTGCTTTTTTCTCTTCCTCTAGCTTTTCCTGAAGTTCTTTATAAGGCACAGCTAAAAGCCCATTCATTACTTTATCGAACGTTTCAAACTCAGACTCCGGTTTTTGCTTCATAATGTCTCTTTGGTTGGATCGCATTTTAGAACCGTGCTTCTAAGGTCAAAAGTGATCCTCCCATTTGTTGAGAGGTCGCGGCAATGTTTCTTCTATAGCCTGCTTCACGGTCACACCTATGATGAGCAGTGTATGGTTTTCGCTTTGTCCGTCTTCAACCGGCGTTAGTAATCGCTCAGTGGTTACGTTGACTTTTGTGATAAGCGTGTCATCCTCAAGAAGGCAGAAAAACGGCGTTTCATCACTTGTTGGCTGTTCAGCCACTTCGGTGCATTGAACGGGAAGGCGGCAGGCGTCAAAGAGCGTCTTTAATTGATTATCTATATCGCCATCCCTGTTCAGAATCTGTCCAGGGTTTTTGCGACGAAGCAAAAGGATATTTAGATTGCATACCAAGCCCAACTCTTTAGTGACTAATGGTGCAAACAAGAACCCGCAACGGTTAAACTGATGAGCAAGTCTATGTATGTACTTTTGGGCATGCAGATTGATTCTATTGGCCTGCCGTGAAAGCAGCGGATTGGTAGACCATAGAATTGCAAGTTGACGGTGAAAGCATTTCCGAATCGCATGCTTGTTGCCAACTTGAGACTTCCGATTTCCGCTACCATTAAGCGGCCCTTCGTAGACAAGCTGAAACTCCATCACGTCCTCTCCGTCAAAATCTTTCCAGTCAGGATTTTCCCAAGCCCAATATTGAGGGTATGATGTCTTTGATTCCCCCTCTTTGTTAGGGGGGTAAATACCTTGAAAAAACCAACTACCATCTTCTCCTGAAGAGGCTGATTCGTCAAGTATATTATTGCCCACCGGAGACTGAGGCCATTATTCCAGAAGCCCCGGAGGGGCGGCAGATGCAGTCCAATCTATCGCCCTTTCAGGGCGAGAGGTTCGGTGGCTACAGTTCCGGTGGGTGCACCACCGGCTAATTTCCACTGTGCCTCCGGCACAAAGACTTGTGTCGGAACTCACAGCCTGCACTCCCAAGTTAGCGCTCCCCAGCCATCTAGGTACAAGTACCTAGAAAAATACGCACAAGTACCTAGCCAAATTACGCACAGTTGCTGATACCCCTCTCCTCGCCCTCCTTCCATACTCGCCTCGGTGAATGACAACCGACTGATGGGCACACACAAACTATGACACCGAACTCGATCTTGATTGTGGATGACAGTGAGCCGATGCGCCGGGCGCTGCGGGCTTGCCTGAGCGATTTGGGAGTAGAGATCGCCGAATGCAGCGATGGCGCGGAGGTGATCTCGGCTTATGCCGCGCATCGCCCCGCGTGGGTGCTGATGGACATCGAGATGGGGGGAATGGACGGGCTGATGGCGACGCGGCGGTTGCTGGCCGCGTGGCCGGAAGCGCGCGTGGTGATCGTGACCAACTATGACGATGAATGGCTGCGCGTAGAGGCGCAAGCCGCGGGCGCGTGCGGCTATATCTTGAAAGAAAACATGCTGGAAGTGCGGCAGTTGTTCACCGCGCAGGAGACAGCAAAAGGGGCAGCCAGCGATGAATGAGGTGAGCACAGGTCAGAGCCAGGGCGGAGAATTGAAGCAAACGGGCCACGGCGGCCAGACCGAGCGCGAGGGCAGGAGCGACGCCCTCCTGAAATCAACCCACAAATACCCAACACAAGGAGACTCGTTATGAATCGCCATCATTACTTTCAACTGCGCCAGGCAAGGGTCAGCGGTCAGAGCCAAAGACAGCATGGCCGACGGAGGCTAGCCGCCAGCCATCTCGCACTCATTGTTGTCGGAGTGCTGGCACTGCTGGCCGCCCCCGGCAACCACTGGCGGGCGCGGGCAGCGACAAACTGGTTTGTGTCGCCCACCGGCAACGATAACAATCTCGGCACGAGCACTCAACCCTTCCAGACCATATCGCGCGCATACGCAGCGGCGTCTGCAGGCGACACGATCTTTGTCAATGATGGTATTTACACATCCACGGCCTTCCCCAAAAACTTCATAACAATTGACAAGGATGTAACTATCATGGGCTTAGGCAACTTCGTGATCTTCAACATAGGCGGTTGGCGCTCAACACCAGGCGGCCCCATTGATGGCAACCCCCCTCTCCCACTGTTCACCATTGCCCAGGGGCGTAAGGTCACTATTAATAATATAACTATCAACGGAGGCCCCTCGACCTACGACGGGATTCCCCAAGCCTCCGGAATCCATATTCTGTCCGGCGCCACCGTCACGCTTGACAGAGTCACCCTGCGCAACGCCAACCCGCAAAGCACAACCGGGCAGACGACGCGGGGCGGCTCTATTTACAATGCAGGCACGCTAACGATTACCAATAGCTTTTTCCAAAACGACCATGCGGACGAGGGCGGAGGCATCTATAATGCTGGCACGCTAACGGTTGGCAACAACACGTTCGACAACAGCAGCATTGCCAATGTCGGCACGCTAACGCTGCAGAACTCCACCATCAAAAACCAGCAAGCACCATTCCCTGCTCTTACCAATGCGGGTCTGGCAACAGTGATGAACAGCACATTCCAGGACAACCTTGCAACTGCTCTTACCAATGCCTCCGGCGGCACAATGAAGCTCACCAACTGCACGCTCTCCGGCAACTCCGCCAGCCAATTCGGCGGCGGCGTCTTCAACGCCGGGACGATGGAAATCAACTTCTGCACGCTGGCGAACAACAGCGCTTCCACCATGGGCGGCGGCATTTTCAATAGCAGCACCGGCACGCTCAAGATCAAAAACTCGATTGTCGCCAACAGCCCGGCGGGCGGCAATTGCGCCAACGAAAGCGGCGGCACCTTCATCGCCCTCGGCAAGAACTTCGACACCGACGGCACTGGCGCGGCGCTCGACAGCGATTTCATGCAAGTCAGCGCGGCTCAACTCAACCTCAGCGGCCTGGGAGGCAACGGCGGCGTGACCAACACGATTGCTTTAGGGACGGGCAGCGTCGCCATTAACGCCGCCCCCGACTGCGTAGAGGCCGACGGCATCATCCCCGTCAACCAAGATCAGCGCGGCCAATTTCGTTGCCTATGCGATGTCGGCGCGTTTGAAGTCGCCCCGCCCGTCGCTAACACGCCACCAACCATCACGACCTTCAACGTGACGCGACGGCAGGAGCCGCCAGCCGCCACGACCGACCTCATGGGCCACCCGACCACCACCAACATCGAACACATCGCCACCATCGCTGACGCGCAAAACGCGGTCGAGGCGCTGACTCTGACCGTCCCGCCCACGAACAACGGCATCACGCTTTCCGAGATCACGGTGCAGCCGGACGGCAAGGTGATGGCCCGCGTGCAGCCCTCGTGCTCGGCGACCGACGCTTCCTTCAACTTGCAGGTCACGGACACATGCGGCACAACTATGTCGGCGACGCTTCACGTCACGGTGACGCTGAACACCGCGCCGGTGCTCGGCTATGCCACTCCGCCATCGGTCAGCTATGGCGGTTCACTCACCGTGACACCCAACAGCGGGCCATCTGACAACGGCCAGGTCAGCAACATTCAGGTCTGGAACAAGGGTGCTTATGCGGGCAACATCGCGGTCGATGCGACGGGCAAGGTGACACTGAGCAACGCCACCCCGCCCGGCACCTTCTTGATCACCATCCGCGCCACCGACAACTGCGGGGCGATCAAAGACGCGACCTTCGCCCTGACGGTCAACTGTCCGAGCACCACCACGCTCACTCCGTCCACCCTGGTCGCGGGCCAGGTCGGAGCGATCTACAGTCAGACCATCGCGCCGAGCGGCGGCACCGCGCCCTTCACTTTCAATGTCACGGGCCTGCCCAACGGTTTGAGTGCGAACGCCACGGCCAACAATGTGACGCTCGGCGGCAGGCCGCTCCAAGCGGGCCGATTCAATGTTGGAGTCACTGTCACTGACGCTTATGGTTGCCCGTGCGCGAGCGCGAACTACACCTTGAATCTAGGCGTGCCGGGTGATGTGCGCTTCTCGTCTGACTACGACGGTGACGGCAAAGCTGATCTCGCCATCTGGCGGCCTGCAACCGCGACCTTCTGGGTTTACGCGAGCACGACCGGCAGCACCATCACCAAACAACTCGGCGCTTCAACTGACATCCCAGTGCCCGGAGATTTCGACGGCGATGGCAAGACCGACTTTGCAGTCTTCAGGCCCGCGACCGGCGTCTGGACGATCTTCCAAAGCTCCAACGGTGCGACCGTCACCGGACAATGGGGCACGCTTGGCGATGTCCCAGTGCCGGGTGATTTCGATGGCGATCACAAGACCGATCTCGCCATCTGGCGGCCTGCAACCGGCAATTGGATGATCTTCAAGAGCAGTGGCGGAACAATCACTACGCAATGGGGCACGATGGGTGATGTGCCCGTGCTCGGAGACTATGACGGCGATGGCCAGACTGACCTCGCCATGTGGCGCGCCGCAACCGCAACCTTCTGGATTTACAACTCAGCCACTGGCACCACCACGAGTAAGCAATGGGGCGCTGCGACTGATGTCCCGGTGATGGGCGATTTCGATGGCGATCATAAGACCGACATCGCGGTGTGGCGGCCCACGACCGGAGCCTGGTTGATCTTCCAAAGCTCGAATGGCCAAAGCCCGAACTGGCAATGGGGCGTCTCAAGCGATGCGCCAGTCGTGGGAGATTTCGATGGCGACGGCAAGAGCGACCTCACCGTCTGGCGGCCATCAACCGGAGTGTGGTGGATTTACAAGAGCACGGGCGGAACGCTCAGTCCACAATGGGGCACGGCAGGCGATCTGCCAGTCCGCTAAATCATCAGCAGGTGTAAAGTCAGGGCAGAGACCTTCTGCCCTGACCTTCAGTCAACCTTGTGGAGCACGGCCAGCGCTGTGCTCGGCAACTTACCCAACCCTTTTGAAAAAACAAGGAGAATCCCTATGAAACGACGGCTTACGATCATCCTGTTGGTGCTCAGTCTGGGTCTCGGCTGGGCGCTGTGGCAACAACCTCGCGGCGCGGCGCGTGCCGGTAGCGCGGCCCCTCTCGTTCCAACCTCGATCACGGTGCCTGGCGGCGATGTCGCGGCACTGATCCAGGCGATCAAGGATGCCAACAACGAAACGACCCATCCCGGCCCGGACACGATCAGTTTGGCCGCCGGGAGCACCTACACTTTGACGACGCCCGATAACTTTGAGTACGGGCCGAACGGGCTGCCGCCGATTGCGAGCGAGATCATCATCGAGGGCAATGGCGCAACCATCCAGCGCGATCCTTCCGTGCCGAGGCTGCGCTTGCTCTATGTGTCGGGCGGATTGTCCTACCGAGCCTCGACGGGTGAGGGCTTACCGGCGGGGAATCTAACGCTCAAGAACGTGACGCTCAAAAGCGGGCTGGCCAAAGGCGGCGATGCCGATAAAGGCGGCGGCGGGATGGGCGCGGGCGGAGCGATCTTCAATCAGGGGACGCTGAGCCTGAGCGGGGTGACGCTGAGCGGCAACACAGCGCAGGGTGGCAGCAGCGGTGTGAGCGGGGGCGTTGGCGGCGGCGGGATCGGGCAGGATTCGCAGAGCGTAAATGGCGGCGGGTTCGGCGGCGCGCCGCTCGGTGTGGGCGGCACCGGCGGCACGGGTGCTCATACCAACGGCGGCGGCGGTGGTGGTGGTTTCCTACCCGATGGGGCCAATGGCGCGAATGGAACTCCTAGCTCAGGAGGCAACGGCGGCGGTCAGGGGTTGCTCGGCGGCAATGGCGGTAACGTGAGCGGCG
>Ga0070694_100002318_pt1 | contig 11258 bp, 7 predicted proteins | sample KBSK1251metaG_FD_65470 | JGI IMG/M metagenome (GOLD analysis project Ga0070694, IMG submission 65470) | Corn, switchgrass and miscanthus rhizosphere microbial communities from Kellogg Biological Station, Michigan, USA - KBS K1-25-1 metaG | ecosystem: Host-associated > Plants > Roots >... | reverse complement strand
TTACCGGCAGCGAGGGGATCGCGCCTTCGTCTTCGAGTTCGCGGATCAGGTAGAGGATTTCTTGCACGCGGCCCACGGCAAACGCTGGAATCAGCACCGGACTATCAGTCGCCGCCGCTTCGTTGATGATGCTCGCGAGCGCCGCTTTCGGATTCGTTGCCGGGTGCTCGCGGTCGCCGTAGGTGGATTCGATGACTAGATAATCACACGCAGGTGGCGGTTCAGGATCGGGCAGGATGGGGCGGTCATAGCGGCCCAGGTCGCCGCTGAAGAGCACTCGCCGTCGCTCCTCGCCCGCCCCGCACTCAATCAAGACCAGACTCGAACCAAGTAAATGCCCGGCGATAGAAAAGCGCGCTGTCATGCCGGCGCATAATTCAACCGGCTGATGAAAGTCCACCGGCTTAACCAGCCTGAGCGCCGCACGCGCATCGCGTTCGTTGTAGAGCGGTAGCGCCGGGCGGTGTTTGCTGTAGCCTTTGCGGTTGGCATACTCAGCATCTTCTTCCTGAATGCGGGCAGAGTCAGGCAAAAGCAACTCGATCAATTTAGCCGTCCCGCGCGTGCAGTAGACAGGGCCATCAAACCCTGCGGCGACGAGGCGTGGCAAGTAACCGGTGTGATCTATGTGCGCGTGGGTGAGAACGACTGCGTCGAGCGAGCGCGGATTGAAGGGCGGGGCTTGCCAGTTGCGCTCACGCAATTCCTTCAGACCTTGAAACAAGCCGCAATCCACCAGCACGCGCCGCCCTTCGGACTCGATCAAATACTTCGAGCCGGTCACTGTGCCGGCGGCGCCCCAGAATTGCAAGGTGTTCATGAGTCCCCCCTGTGGTTCTCCGTGATGAATTTGGGGGATGAGTCTCTGATGTTCAGAGTAACACATTTGAGCCAAACTGACAGCCGCACACTCAATTTGAAAAAAATGGTGGCCGAGAGCGAAGTATAAGTTGTGGGCGTGAAGGTGACGTGCTATTCTTACCGCCGTCTTGCCCCACAGATCTTTTATGCTAAATTCCTGAATGCTAAATTCCTGAATGCTACTCCGGAAATGCGGCAGCCAGCATCCTCACACGACGGAGCAGTTTTGCGTCGCAACATCTTCGAGTGTGATTTTTGCGGGTTTCTGATCCGCGGCGCTCGGCTTGTGTCGAGCCATCGGACCTTGAGGAATTAGTGCCACAGGCTTGGGGAGTCAAGGAAAGGGGAAAGAAGCGACTATGGCTCAAAGTGAACGGATGGAGATCAGCGGCCCTGCTATTAGGCGGCGGAGCTTGTTGGAAGAATTGAGGCAGAGATTGCCGGAAGCAGTGGTCGAAGATGATCGGATTGTGAGCCTCCCGCCTGACCGCCTGTCGGAGTTACGTGCGCTCGCTGACGATTACCGTTGCGAGGTGCATCTTCTCAACAAGTTGACTGCCAACCCACAAGCCAAACCATGATGGTAAAGCGTGATGCGTGATGTGTGATGCCTAGCGCGTAAAGTTTGTCTCTACGCATTACGCATCACAGATCACGCATCACTACTCATCACTGCCTGAAATTCGTGATCCAGTTCCTCACCGCCGGATCACGGATCGGAGAATGGGCAGATGATGCCAAACGTCGCCGTCACATTATTGATCATCGCCAATTGGAATGTGAGCAGCCTGATTTGCGCGAGGTTGTTGCTGGCGAAGACCGCCTTGGCCTGAAGCATCAGATCCAACAGACGGGGATTGCCCGTGAGCTTCACCGCGTTATTCGGCCCGGTGAAGAAACAACTCGCGCGGTTGAAGATCGAGCCAGGATAGGTTGCCGTGTTGAGCTGCGCCGCGACGTATTGAGCGGCCAGCGAACCACGTCCGCCATCATCGTTATCCAGCGCGGCCACCACTTCATCATCATTCGCCGCACCGCGATTGAGCGTAAGAATGAAGATATTGTTTATCCCGCCAGCTTTCTGATACGCCGCCGTCCGTGCCGGTCCGTCCAGAGACCACATGACCGTGTCACGATAACAAGCGGGCACGCAGGCCGGTGGCGGCAGCGCATCGAGGAAATTATTCTCGACGCTGCTTTGCCCAGTGGCGAGCGGCACAGCGATAGTATTGAGATTGAGCGCTGTGTTGCCCGCGCCGGGGAGCACGCCCGTGTCGAGATAGCCTGGAAGATTGGTCTCTACGACGCGGTAGTTACCGGCAAGCAAGCCGCCGAAAGTATAATTGCCCGCGGCATTGGTGGTGGTCACCGCCACAGAGTTGGTGCCCGTGGCATCGAAGAGCGTCACCGTCACACCCGGGATCGCCGTTTCGCCCGCGTCAATCAAACCATTGCCATTGGCATCATTGATCACGCGCCCGGAGATCGAACCGACTGTAGGGGTGAAGGGGACAAAGCCTACGGCGTCAACTTCGGCGTCCAAACCAGTAGTCAGGTTACCTGGAATCTTACCCGTCGCGTCCGGCACGAAGAAGCGTGAGTCGCGTGTATTGTTGCCGTAGACCGCCACATATTTGACCGGCTGTGGATTGCCATTTTGATCGCGGAACTCCCAGACCGAAGCGAAGTCATCGCCTTCTTGCGGCGAGGGAGTAGCACCCGCCGACCGATTGGCGAAGGGGCTGAAGCCGTTATAATTCTTGAAGCCTTCCGCATAAACTTTGACCAGCGAGGCGCGGAACCATTTGCCATTCGACGGCAAAATGCCGACGCCGCCGACGCCGAAGAAATTCAGCGTTTGCGCCGCGCGGATCGCTTCGGCCGGGTCGTTGGTGCCCCAGACGGTGAATTCGATGGCTTCGAGCACCGCGTTGCCGAGGCCGCCTGGCGGCGGGTTCATAGCATTCGGGCCGTAGCCAGGCACTTCAGGATCCAGCAGGTGATCAATCGAAGGGAAGATGATAGCGCGAATCGTTTGCTGATTGTCGGTCTCTTCGCCGATGCGCCAGATGAACGGTTGATCGCCGAAGTGAACGAAGCGGAAGCCGGGATTGATCGGGCGCCCACCGGGGCCGATCACGGCATTGTTCGGATCCAGACTGTCGAGGTCGCCGATTTGGCTGCCCGCCTGGAAGAGACTGAAGGCGTTGAGATTCTCAAAATTGTAGCGGTCACTAAATCCATTACCCGTGTTGCCGTTGAGATCGCCGACGGGTTGACCGGTCTTCGGTACACCGAAGAAGAAGCTGGCGAGTCTGTAGTCGGTGCCGAGCGTGCCAGCGGTGGTATCTACGGTCGGCAGTCTGAATTGTCCGACAGGACTGTCATAAGTCACTTCGGGAGTTGCTTGCCCGAAAATGGAGACCATCGTGCGCAGCGACATGAGTGTCAAGCAGGCGACAACGAGGCCGATGATCAGAAATGGTTTGGTCTTCAATGTATCCTCCTCTGGTGTAAATATCTTCCAGGATGGAGATGCCGGACACTTTCGCGTCACGTAACGCAAAGGTGGGGGCGGCGGTTGATTCAATCAACGCGGTAATGGATCGCCGGATTGCCGGGCCAGCATCCCAGTGAGGGCGTGACTGAACAGATGGTTAGCTCGAGTCATCAATGGCTGCGACACGAAGCTCTACGGATAATCTCGCTAATCAGCCGGCTAAAACTAGACGTCTGAACCTAGGTGTCCCAGTGCAAAGGTCTCGACTACCTGAGATGGTTTGGCGGCCTCCGTTGAGTGGTGAGGAGGAGCCGCTTACTCCAAAGATTTTTCAGGCGTCGTGATTATACACACGCAATTGCGCCAATTCAACAAATTTCCGCGCCGGGCTTGAGCTAAATCGGCACTTTTGACCAATGTTGCTCTATTCTTTTCACGATTCTTTTCGTCGCGGGGTTGCGGCTTCAGTGTGATAAGATACGCCATTCAGATTTCAAACATTTTCGTCGCCCGAGTCCGTATGAGATTATGATTCATAACGAAAGATTAGTTCGCGCCTGCCGCCGCCAGGAGGTAGACCGCGCGCCGGTGTGGATGATGCGTCAGGCTGGACGTTACTTGCCTGAGTATCGGGCCGTGCGTGCGCGCACCGATTTCCTGACGCTTTGCAAAACGCCTGAACTGGCCGCCGAAGTTTCACTCCAACCCTACGAAATCCTCGGCGTGGATGCCGTGATTATGTTCTCGGACATTCTCATCCCCGTCGAAGCCATGGGGATGCATCTGGAACTGACCGAGAAAGGCCCTGTGCTTGGCGATCCCCTTCGCACGGCGGAACAGGTCAAACGCCTGATCGTTCCTGATCCAATGGAGAAGACGCCGTTCGTGGTGGAAACCATCAGGCTGCTGCGCCGCCAGCTCAAGGACGCGGTGCCGGTCATCGGTTTCGCCGGCGCTCCGTTCACGCTTGCTTCATATATGATCGAAGGCGGCTCGACGCGCAATTATGCCGAGATCAAAAAGATGATGTACCGCGAGCCGCGGCTCTTCCACGCTCTGCTCGAAAAAATCTCCGATACCGTGATCGCCTATCTCAACGCGCAGATCGAAGCGGGCGTGCATGTCGTGCAGCTTTTTGATACCTGGGCGGGCGAGCTATCAGCCGCGGACTATGAAGAGTTTGCGCTGCTCTACGAACAGCGCGTATTTGAAAGCCTGCATCGCGGCCCGGCTGGTTTAGGCGTGCCTGCGATTCTCTACCTCAACGGATGCAGCGCGATCCTCGAACAGATGGCGCGTTCGGGCGCCAACGTCTTGAGCGTGGATTGGCGGATTGATTTGGCTGAAGCGCGCCGCCGCGTCGGCGACAATTTAGCGCTGCAAGGCAACCTTGATCCGTGCCAATTGCTCGGCACACCTGAAACAATCACCGCCGCCGTGCGCGAGACGCTCAAGAAAGGCGGCGGCACCGGTCACATTATGAATCTCGGCCACGGCATCCTGCCCCAGACGCCAGTCGAAAACGCCCGCGCCTTCATCGAAGCGGCGAAGGCCGGAATCAAAGAAGTTGCTTGAATTAAAGTTCGGAGTTTGGCGTTCGTAGTTCAGAATTGAGAAGATGAGTTGATCGTGTCAAACGCTGACCAGCCTGGCAAAATTATGTTCACGAAAATTACCGAGTACGAAGGCATTCATGAATACCTCATGAATGCGAATCAAATGAAGGTGCTGCTCTCGCCGCGCCGCGCCGCGCCGGTCGTCGCCTTTATGGTCGTCTACCGCGTCGGCTCGCGCAATGAAGCAGTCGGTTACACCGGCTCGACGCACCTGCTCGAACACATGATGTTCAAGGGCACGCCGACCTTCAACAAACATCGCGGCACACAAATCGCCGCCGTTTTGCAGCGCTGCGGCGCGCTCTTCAACGCTGACACCTGGTACGACCGCACGCGCTACTTCGAGATGCTGCCGAGCGATCAACTCGAACTCGCCGTTCACCTCGAAGCTGACCGCATGCGCAATTCATTCATCGCCGATGAAGACCGCCAGTCGGAGATGACCGTCGTGCGCAACGAACTGGAGCGCAGCGAAAACGATCCGGGCACGATCCTGGATGAACGCATCTGGGCTATGTCTTTCCGCGAGCATCCTTATCACCATCCGACTATCGGCTGGCGCTCGGATGTCGAAGGCGTGCCGACTTCGCGGCTCAAAGAGTTCTACGACACCTACTATCATCCGAACAACGCGACCGCGATTGTCGTCGGCGACTTCGACGAGCAAGCGGCGCTCGATTTGATTGCCGCACATTTCGGCTCGATTTCGGCCTCGCCGCATCCGATCCCGCCGATGTACACCACCGAGCCGATGCAAGAAGGCGAGAACCGTTTCACGCTGCGCCGCGCGGGACAACTCGGCATCGTCGAAATCGGCTGGCGTACGCCGGAAGCCAAGCACCCTGACACGGCAGCGCTCGCCGTGCTCGATCACATTCTCTCGGCGGGGGTGACTTCGCGCCTTTATCAAGCGCTCGTCGAGCAGCAGCACGCCGTCGGCATGAGCGCACACGCCGCGCAGTTTCTCGATCCTGGCCTCTTCACGCTGGCGATCACCCTGCGCCCCGGCATCAAACATGAAGATGCCGAGCGCATCGCGCTGGACGAAATCGAGCGGCTGAAAACCGAAGAAGTCACGAGCAAGGAGTTGCAAAAGGCGAGGAACATGATCGCCTCGCAACTGATCTACCTCCGCGACAGTCCGTTCGGTGTGGTCAGCGCGATTGCTGAAGCCGAAGCCGTCGCTGATTGGAAGTTCTATGTAGATCTGCCGAAATTGGTTGAGCGGGTCACCGCTGAAGATGTCAAACGCGTCGTGACCGAGTATTTCATCACCGACCATCGCACCGTCGGTTACTTTATTCCAAAGACGGAAGAATAGTTTTCAGTTTTTAGTTTTCAGTTTTGAGCTGAGCCAAGACTGAAAACTGAAAACCGGAAACTGAAAACTTTATGAAAGACACTTTTGCCGCGCGCACCGAGCGTTACGTTTTGCCAAACGGCCTGACGCTGCTCGTGCTTGAAAATCCCGCGAACCCGACCGTCTCGGTGACGGGTTACTTGAAAGCCGGTTCTTACTTCAATCCGCCGGAGCAGCACGGCGTGTCGCGCCTGACGGCCGATATGCTGAGCAAAGGCACTATGCGGCGGAGCAAGCTTGAGATTGCCGAGGCGCTCGAATCGGCGGGCGCGCGCATCAGTTTTTCGGGCAATACTTTCACCGTCTCCATCGCGGCTCAAGCGCTCAGCCGCGATTTCAGCCTGGTCATTTCGACGCTCGCTGAGGAATTACGCGAGCCGGAATTTCCAGCCGATGAGCTGGAAAAACTCACGCAGCGCATCATCGCGGGCATTCAGCACAGCCAGGAAGACACACGGGCGCGCGCCATCGAGAGATTCGCGCAGCTTGTCTATTCGCCAGAGAGTCCTTTCCACCAGCCGTCTGCCGCGCAGTTAATCGCTGAAGTCGAGCGCGTGACGGCTGGCGACTTGCGGCAGTTTTACGAACAATATTACAGCGCGGCCTCGCTTATCCTGACCGTGGTCGGCGATGTGAAGGCGGAGGAAGTGCGCGGCTTGATTGACAAGACGCTGGGTGATTGGCAAGGCGCACCCGCGGCGCAAATCAACCTGCCCTTTACGCCGCTGCAAACGGAACCGAAACGCGACCTGGTGTTTGTCAAAGACAAAGCCAACGCGGATGTCGTGATCGGTCACGCTTCAATGCTGCGTCGCGCCAATCCCGATTATCTCGCAGCAGCGATTGCCAACCGCGCCCTCGGTCAATCCACGCTCTCTTCGCGTCTCGGCCTGAAAGTCCGCGACGAAATGGGCCTGACCTACGGCATCAATTCGTTTTACGCTGAGTCAGGACTCGGCGATGGGCCGTATCTCATCACCGTCACCGTCGCGCCGAGTAACGTCGAGCGCGCGATTGAAGCAACGCAACAAATCGTCCAAGATTATGTCACGGGCGGCATCCGCGAAGACGAGTTGAGTGACGAGCAGGCTTCGGTCATCGGCTCATTCAAAGTGGGCCTGGCGACCAATGCGGGCATCGCCATGCAGCTTGCGAGCACAGAGCTGTACGGCCTCGGCATCGCTTATCTCGACGACTATCCCGGCCTCATCGCGGCGCTGACCAAGCCGCAAGTGGACGCCGCGATTCGCAAGTATCTTCACCCCGAACGTGCAACAACGGTGATTGCGGGAACGTATGTTCAGTAGGCAGTAGGCAGTAAGCAGTAGGCAGAGTTAGCTTGGTGATTTGTGTGGCGCTAGTAAATTGAGTTTCCTACTTCCTACTGTCTACTGCCTACTGCCTACTACTTTATGAGCCTCGGTGTTTTGCTTTTCAATCTTGGCGGGCCGGAAACGTTGGCCGATGTACGGCCATTCCTCTATAACCTTTTCTCCGATCCAGAAATCATTCGCCTGCCGGTGCGCGCTTTGCAGAAGCCGCTCGCCTGGCTGATCGCCACCTCGCGCCATAAAAAATCCGCTGCTTACTATGCGCAGATTGGCGGCGGCTCGCCCTTGCGGCGCATTACGGATGAGCAGGCGGCAGCCTTGCAAACGGAGTTGCAACGGCGCGGGATTGAAGCTCGCGTTTATGTCGGCATGCGTTACTGGCATCCTTTCACTGAAGATGCGCTGGAACAGATCGCGCGCGATGGCATCACTGACTTGATCGTGCTGCCGCTCTATCCGCAATTTTCCATTTCAACCACCGGCTCCAGCCTCAAAGAATTCGTCGCGCTGCTTGATCGTCGCGGCGGACTGCGCCACATGCGCCGCCGCTACATCACGCGCTGGCACACCAATGACCTATACGTGAATGCGCTGGCTGAGCAAATTTCAGCCGAGATCGGAAAATTCCCAGATCCAGATCCGCGCCACGTTCATCTGCTCTTCAGCGCGCACAGCATTCCGCAAAGCTACATTATCGAAGGCGATCCATATCTGCGCCACATCCAAGAGACTGTCCGGTTGGTGACTGAAGAGTTGGGTAACTTGAGTCCCGCGCATCTCAGCTTTCAAAGCAAGGTTGGGCCGGTGAAGTGGCTGGAGCCTTCGACTGAACAAAAGCTGCGCGATCTGAGCGCTGAGGGCGCGCGTCAAATTCTCGCCATTCCCATCAGCTTCGTCTCTGAGCATATCGAGACACTTTACGAGTTGGACATCCTTTATAAACACGTCGCCGACGAGATCGGTATTTCCGTCTATCGCCGCGTGCCAGCCTTTAATTGTGCCCCGAGTTTTATCAAGGCGTTGGCTGAGCTAGTGTGCGAAAAAGCTGGCCTCTCACCAGCCATCGGTTAATCAGTATGAAGCGCAAGATTACCGTCATTGGCGGAATCGGTTTGATCTTGGTTTGTACCATTGCGATCTGGGTGGCAGGCGGCGTGCTGAGTTCGCCCGCGCCCTGGCCTGTGGGAGATTTGCCTGCGGATTTGACCGGTCAGCCAGTGCAATTTGCGAGCGCGTCTGGTGAGACTATTCACGGCTGGCTGATTCCGGGTCGCCAGGGTGCGGGAGCGATTGCGCTGCTGCACGGGCTGCGCTCGTCAAGGTTAGGTATGCTGGGGCGGGCGCGGTTTCTTTCGGCGGCGGGGTATACCGTATTGCTCTTTGATTTTCAGGCGCACGGAGAGAGCACCGGCAAGCGCATCACCTTCGGCTACCTCGAAAGCCAAGACGCGCAAGCCGCGATCCAACTGCTGCGCACTTCTGCACCCGGCGAGAAGATCGGCGTCATCGGCCTTTCGATGGGCGGCGCGGCAGCGATCCTGGCAACGCCACGTTTAGACGTGGATGCGATGTCGTTGGAGACGGTCTATCCGCGCATCAATCAAGCCATCGCTAACCGCTTGGCGGTACGGCTGGGCGGCTGGGCGGGTGCGCTCTCGCCTTTGCTCTCCTGGCAGCTCAAACCCAGATTGGGCGTTGGAGCGGAAGCTTTGTGCCCAGTAGATAAGGTCGCCGGAATCACAGCGCCCAAACTGTTCATCGCCGGAGCGGAAGATCATCACACGACGCTCGCCGAGTCTTATCAACTCTTCAATGCTGCGACATCGCCCAAAGAGTTTTGGATCCTGCCGGGAGCAGATCATACGGATCCGCATGGAGTCGTGCCGAAAGAATATGAGCAGCGGATCTTGAGTTTCTTTGAGAAGCATTTAAGGTGATAGAGTAAGGAGTCTTCCATGAGCGCATGGAGAAGAGTGGCGCTAGCGAAAATGCCAAAGTGTAGACGGCAGATTGAAAAAGCTGACAACATCATGATGTTGTGGATTGACCTCTGGCTTGAATTTGAGAGAGCGTATCAAGGGACGATGGATGAGGAATTGATAGCCAGTGTGTATAGCTACGCTTCCTGGTGTCTGGCACATTCAAATAATTCAGATCTTCAGACAGCAGCGATTGTGAGGTTTTACGAGCACCTGCCGAGAAATGAAGCCATCAGGAAAGATTTGCCCAATCGCCTGACGCGCGCAGATTTCTTAGGCTTGAAAGAGGTGTTCAAGTATTTTCTGTCTGAAGAAGAGCACCGAGAATTCGTCAGTGAATTTCTCGAACAGGCAGATAGACGTTTGACACAAGCCTTCGCAAAAAAGAAGAAGGATTGAATACAAAGTAGCATTTCACCCTTTAATGACCCTTCACTCAATCATCATCGGCGCTGGCATCTCTGGCCTGGTCGCCGCGCATCGCCTGAAAAAATCTGGCCGCGAAGTATTGCTCATCGAGAGCAGCGACCGCGTGGGCGGCGTGATTCAGAGCCAGGACGCTGAAGGATTCATGATCGAGCGCGGGCCAAACAGCTTGCGCGGCTCACACGAGTTTATTGATTTGGTCGAAGAACTCGATCTGATGGATGAGTTGGTCACCGGCAATGCGCGCGCTCCGGCGTATGTTTACGTAAACGGTGAATTGCATCCGGTTCCGATGAGTCCCCCAGCGCTCATCAAGACAAAACTGCTTTCGACTTCTGCCAAGCTGCGCTTGCTGCGCGAACCATTCATCCAGCCACGGCGTGAGATGGGTGAAGAGAGCCTCGCTTCGTTTGTGCGTCGCCGCCTTGGCCCTGAAATTCTCAATCATCTAGTCGCGCCCTTCGTCTCCGGCGTGTACGCAGGCGATGCCGAGCAGTTGAGTGTGCAGGCGAGCTTTGGGCGACTGGCTGAGTTTGAAGCTGGAGCAGGCAGCATCTTGCGCGGTGGGCTGCGCGCGGCGCGTGCCTCGCGCAAGCAAACGGATAAGCCTAAACGCTCGCTCCGCCCTTATCGTTTGTGCTCATTCCGTCATGGTCTTCAGACGTTGCCGCAGGCATTGGCCAAAACTCTGGGCGAAAGTTTGCTGACCGAAGCGCGCGTCACAAACATCAGCGCGAGCAACGGAAACGATGCACGCGCTCGCTTCGAAGTCACGCTCGAACATCGGGGCGAACAGAAAAAGTTTAGCGCCGCTATGCTCATCGTTGCCGCTCCCGCATATGCGGCGGCGCGGCTGCTCAACGAATGCGCGCCGGAAGTCGCGGCGCTGATCGCTGACATTCCGTATGCCGCTCTGGCTTCAGTGCCGCTCGGTTACGCCCGAGAGCAACTAGCGCATCATCTCGATGGCTTTGGTTTTCTCGCGCCGCGCAGTGCCGGCTTGCGCATACTTGGCTCGGTCTGGAATTCATCGCTCTTTCCCCAGCGTGCGCCCGAAGGCTGGATCTGCCTGACCAACTTCATCGGCGGCGCCACTGATCCCGAAGCCATCAAGCTCAGTGATGAAGAGTTGATTCGCATCGTTCACAGCGACTTGCAAAAAGTTTTAAGTATTCAAGGCGAGCC
>Ga0070694_100002317_pt1 | contig 11258 bp, 2 predicted proteins | sample KBSK1251metaG_FD_65470 | JGI IMG/M metagenome (GOLD analysis project Ga0070694, IMG submission 65470) | Corn, switchgrass and miscanthus rhizosphere microbial communities from Kellogg Biological Station, Michigan, USA - KBS K1-25-1 metaG | ecosystem: Host-associated > Plants > Roots >... | reverse complement strand
ACCGGATAAGGAGAATTGAGTGACATGGAATCACTGCGAACTCCATTGACTGTGGCGCCCGGACAATTATCCGAAGCGGTGGCTATGCCCGGATTGACGATCGCAAAGCACTCGTTGGAATTATTTCCGGCCACGATGCTGAGCGGAGCCGACACGGTTGGCGTCTCTGTGTCGTTGACAGTTATGGTCTGAATTCCCGGAGTCGCCGAAACATTGCTATGAGCATCGGTCGCCGTCCAGGTGATCGTGGTGGTCCCAACCGGATAAGGAGAATTGAGTGACATGGAATCACTGCGAACTCCATTGACTGTGGCGCCCGGACAATTATCCGAAGCGGTCGCTATGCCCGGGTTGACGGTCGCAAAGCACTCGTTGGGATTATTTCCGGCAACCAGACTGAGCGGAGCCGCCACGGTTGGCGTCTCTGTGTCGTTGACAGTTATGGTCTGAATTCCCGATGTCGCCGAAACGTTGCCATGAGCATCGGTCGCCGTCCAGGTGATGGTGGTAGTCCCGACTGGATAAGGAGAATTGAGGGACATGGCATCACCGCGAACTCCATTGACGGTTGCGCCTGGACAATTGTCGAAGGGCGTCGCCATGCCCGGTGCGACGACTGCTGAACACTGTCCGGTGTCGTTGCTCGTGTTGATGCCGGCAGGAGCAGTGACAGTCGGCTTTTCTATGTCGTTGACTGTCACCGAGAAAGTACACGAATCAGAGCCCTGGCTATTGGTCGCCGTCACAGTCACCGTTGTGGTGCCAACCGGGAAACTGCCTGAGTCGGGCGAGTAGTTGATCGTTGGCGCCGGATACCCAACGGCGGTGGCTTCATGTGCGCCAGTAAAGCTGACTGTGGTGGCGCATGCTCCGGTATCAGCATTTACTGCAAAGCTCCCAGGACAAGTTAACGTCGGAGCTTGCAGCACCGTCAGGCTGTTCGACGCCGAGTTGGTTTGATAAATACTGTCGCCCACAAAACTGGCCTGGACGCCGCTGGGATAGCTTCCCCCGTTTATGCCGGTCAGGCTTGCGCCCACCAGCGTGGCTACTCCATTGCTGTCAGTCGGTGCCGTGCCCACACTATTTCCATTAAGCGTGAAGCTCACCATTCGACCTGCAACACCGTTCCCACCCGAGATAAGCGTCGCCTGCAAGTCAACCGTTCCGCCGTAATTGCCTGTTGCCGAGTTAACCGCCATCACTGTAGGCAGCGCATTGATCGGACCGAGAGTAAGCGGCCATACGTACGCGCCACGACTTCGCGTCCAGACCGACAACGTCGTTGAGCCACGATCAATCTGCATGTCCCAGATCATCACGTTCGGCAATCCGTTGGTGAAGCGCTGCCAGGTCGGAACGATCGCCGTAATGTCGTCAGTGTAATAAAGCCCAAAGTCAGTGCCCGCGAATACTTGCTGCGGAAAGTTGGGGTTAACAATGATCGAGTCAACCGGAATGTCGGGAAGATTTCCGGACTTGTCGGTCCAGGTCGAAGTCGTACAGTTTGCGGCGCACACCAGGCGAAAGACGTGACCCGGTGTGGACGGCGTGTTGACGTTGAAACCGCCTACCGCCGCATAGCCGATTGGCACGTTCGCGGCCGGCACGGTCGGATCGAGTGCGATACCCAGCACCGGCCGATTTGGAAGAATGGCGTTGCTGCCGGTGACGTTGGTCCAGAGGCCCTGGCCCGCTACACCCGTGCCGAGATTGCGCCCGATCCAGACGTTGCCGTCATTCGTCCCGACGATGGCAACGCTCTTGAATTTCGGTGAATACTTGACCTGGTTGATGAACGACCGGTTGCCCAGTGTTCCCTTGGTCAAATTTTGAGTCGCAGGGCTGTTGGTCACATACCAGGTAACGGTGCCGCCTGCGTTGGCGGCGTTTCCGGTGATCGTTTCCCAGACCCTGGTGGTACCGGCAACCAGGTTGCCACAGCCACCACTCGCGCCCGCCAGCGCGCAATCATCGCCGCCCGGAACTCCGCCATGAAAGAGATCATACGGCAGGATGAACGATTGAGTATCACTGGTCCAGGCGCCGGTCTTGCTCGTCCAGGTAGCGCCTGAGGCCGTGCAGTTGCTGATGCAACGGCCGAGAGAGCCGCTGTTGTTGCCTTGCCACATGCGCAGGTTGGTTCCGGTCCCTACCGGGTCGATGCGCGCATAAAAGCCGTCACCGCCTCGACCCATTTGCCACTGCACCGGCCCTGTCGGGAAACCAGAAAAGGTAACTGACATCGAGCCGTTGTCCTGGGCGCCGCCGTTCGCCTGCGGGTTCGCCGCCGTGGCAAAGTTGCCGCTGATGTCGCCCGAGTAGAACTCAATTGTGTTCAGGCCAGTGTCCATATTGAACCAGGTCGGATCGGCGCTGTTGGTAGCGGCATTGGCGTTGGTGGTTCCGTGCACACCTCCGTCGTTGCCGATTACCATGATGCTGGAAGATCCGGGCACGAAAGCGATGGCGTGCTGATCAACGTGCACCGGCCCAGCGCTGCCGCTGAATGAATACCCGCAGGTGATGTTGTTAAAGGTAGTGCCGGTACGGGTGGCAAACCAAACATCGAAGGTGCTGACGAATAACCGATCCGGATTGTTCGGATCCACGGCGAGCGCCTGGTCGTACCAGTTCTGTGGATAGTCTCCCTGCGCGTTTGTGCAATCGCGCAAGGACCCACCGGCTGAGCCGGTCATAAACGACCAGGAGGTTCCGCCGTTGGTCGAAGCCCAGACGCCAATCTGACAACCGTTGGCGTTACCACAGCCGCTGTTGCTGTTGGGCGCGATCGACTGCACCTGAGCGTAGAGTACGTTGGGATTGCTCGGCGCGACGGCGAGCTCAATCCGGCCGAGTTGGTTGCCGCTGGTGGGACTGACATATAAATTCCCACTGGCGGCGTTCATGTTTGCACCGGTCGTGTAGGCGCTCCCGGTGACACTGGTGCCAAACACAAAACCGTTCGCATTGCTGGCAATTGACGTAAAGCCGGGACAGCCGCTGGCGGGCATGGTCGCGCTGTAAATTCCATTTGCGCCGTTGAGATTAAGATTGAATTGCACGGTCGTAGCAAACCCGCGCACGCCGACTGCGGCCAGAATGCGCGTTATGCCCCCGCCCATGTTTGTCAGTTCCAGACCGGTGATGTCCTGGCGCTGTGTCGGAAAACTGTTGGTGATACACGGCCCGGTCCAGTTAGTGCCACCGTCGTACGAGAAATACAGGCCCGTCTTGGTTCCCGCGACTACGTTGTTGCTGTTGTTGGGGTCGACCCGCACTTTTCCCACCGCCTGATATTGCGGAAACTGCCCAACTGGCTGCGGAAGCGCTGCGCCGAAGATGTTGGCGCCCAGGACCGTCCAATTGGCGCCGCCGTCGGTCGATTTGAAAATCCCCTGGCTACCCATCGAGAAAGATCCATAGTTCAGATCTCCAGTGCCGGCATACACAGTATTGTGATTGTTTGGATCGAGCGCGATCGTATCGATGCTGGTGGTGGTGAGTAATGGATCATCAGTGACGGCAGTCCAGGTCGTCGCCGCGCCGCAACAGTTCGTTGTCTTCCAGACTCCGCCACCCACGCTGCCCGAATAAGCAACGTTGGTGTTTATCGGATCGATTACGATCGTGTTAACTCGTCCTTCTGTGGTCGTATAGTTAAAGCACCCGGAGCAACCGGTCATTCGCAGAGGTTTCGGACCCAGGGATGTAAAGCCGCTTACGCTTAGCGTCTTCAGCTTGCCGCCTTTCACTTTCCGACCGGCGGGTGCCCCACGCTCGACTCTGGCGTCCTGTGCCGCAGCCTCCCGCAACCATGAAGGACTGAAATCACCGGTGGGATAAGTCAGGCGATGAATCCAGAAAGTCTCCTGATCGATGAGCCGCTCGGCATCGGTTGCCGGATCGCCACCCGAGAATTCTGCTTTCGCTGTTTTGCCTGACGTGCCACCGGTGGCCGTTGCGAAAAAAACAACTGCTACGCTGGAGGCAGAGGCTGCGCCCTCACGCTCGCGCTCTGCTCCCTGCCTTTCCGATTTTGCCGGTTCTTTGTTTTCGCCTCTCACGTTCGGCATTTCCGTCGTTACGGTGAACGCGCCGGCATCATCAGCCGTCGCCTGCAGGGTTATGCGATCGTTCCCTTCCCCACGAGTTATTACCACCGTCACTGCTTCGCCCGGCGCCCAGTCCTCTCCGCTGAAGACAATCGTTTCTCCGGTCAGGTATGTGTCTCTGTCTGTAGTAAGCGTGGGTTCTTTCTGAATCGTTGATTTACGTCCGCGATCTCCCAGCGCTCCGAGAAGAAAGCGCGAATCGTCTTGCTTCTTGTTCTCGGATTTGCCGTCTGCTTTTAACTGAGGACTGGTGTCGTTGTCGCCACTGGACCAGGACACACTCGTGCTGAACAGACTCAGCAACACCACACAAATGAGGCAAGCCAGAAAATACACTTTCCGGCGAGACGTTTCGGATCGCTCCATCGCAGACCTCCGTCAGATGTTGTTGAAAATGCAGTTATGGGCGACTGTTATCGGCGACTGAATCCAGGGCAGAGATTCAGGCCTGGTTTGAAACCGAAGTGCGACTATTATGCGCCGTAAATATACTTGAGTTTATGGGGTTGTCAAATGGAAATCATCCAGGGATCCCCAGGTAATCGTGACCGTGCGGGATCGAATTGCTGATGAGCGCAGGACCATCCAAATTGTTGGTGGGGTGAACGGACTGTATGTAGGCGTGCCTGTATACTCGGCGCCAAAGGGCTCGAACAAGTCATTGAAATTACGCTCACCATTGAAGAGCGAATCGCTTTACAGAAGAGCGCTGCGGCAGTACAGGAGCTAGTAAGTATTTTGGGAATCTAGCCGGCAGGTCCGAGACTTCCTCCCACCTATCAAAGTCTTGACAGCATTCGATTTGCGCAGTATAAGCAGTCCACCTTTCTTTACTCCATCTCGCAAGGAGCAAGTCGATGACCGATAAACCGGACCAGAATGCTCAACAACAACCTGTCGACGATTACAAAGCCAAATATGAAGCTCTTTTCGCCGCCTGCGGCAAAGCAAACGGTGAAAGAAAATACCTTCTCCAAGCCGTTTCCAAGGACATTAATGCGCTCTTGAAGATCATTTGCGAACCGGATCCCCCCGGCTGTAGCGGACCCATACCCACCGAAAAGCTCGCGGACCTACTGGTGAAAGTTCAACAGGCAAATGCTGAAAAGCAGGCAAAGCTGCAGGCCCTAGTCAAAGATCTAAATGTGCTTATGCAGAAGATGTGCGACCCCGATCCACCGGGCTGCTCAACATTCCCGTAGCGCACAGACATCACTGAACGCTGCTCATAAAAACGACATCGCTGGCCTCGAATCCTCTCTCACAAGCGAGTAGTCTGCCATCTCTGGACCAGTCGTAAGAAAAGATCTGATCTGATTTGAAAGCGGTCAATTGCTTTGGTGGTCCGCCATCCAGCGGTTGTCGCCACAGATTGGAAACGCCGCCGCGGGTATCGATGAAAGTCAAACTCGTACCGTCTGAACTCCAACGCGCCCGCTGCCAGTCCACGATTGGAATATCGAGAATTTTTGGGGGCGCCCCACCCGCGAACGGGATGACAGCGATCTTTGGCGCACTGCTGTTTTCATCACGATAACGACACGCGATAAAGTGGCCATCGGGAGAGATTACCGGCACACTGGTGTTCACGGTGGTGACCTGGGTCAGTTCATTACCATCCACCGAGATCTTCCACAACGTCGGCCTGCCGTTTTGGCCGCCCCCGCTTTGATAAACGATCCACCGGCCGTCTGGTGACGGATACGGGTAGAAGTCACTGCCACCATTAGTGAGTTGTTTCGGATTATTCCCGTCAATGTCCATTCGCCAAATATTGAAGTTTCCGGTGCGATTGGAAGAAAAGAAGATATATCGACCATCAGGTGAGACGATGGGATGATAGTTGGCTCCCGCGTTGCTAGTCAGTTGCGTTTTCTGCGAGCCATCGGCTCGCAGGCTCCACAAATCAAGCATGCCGCTGGCCATGGTTGAGTAGATGATTCTTCCATCCGGTGTCCAGGCTAATCCGTAGCTATGCCCTACTCCGGAAGTTATTTCAACCGCCTGATCCAGGTCGACACTTGGCGCCACCCAAACTTTTTTCAGCCGGTCCGTTTTGACCGTGACGAGACTGGCCGCATTGGCCGACAAACTGATGCCATAGTAATCGCTCGGGTCATTGGTTATTTTTCTCGCCTGGCCCGAGGGATATGCCACGTACCAAATCTGGACCGGGCTCACCGACTCGTCGGCGGCGTTCAAAATCAGACCAGACCCGTCGTTCAGCCATTTAACCTGCAGAATTGAAAACCACTCGCGCGACGAAATCGTCTGCTGTTTACCATCTGCCACGCTCACGCCGGTGACCCTCATGTGAAAGCCGTTGCTATAACCACCGTCTGAAACCGCTATCATTTTTCCATCCGGCGACCAGTCCAATCCACTAACTGAAAAAACGTTGCTCTCACTGCGTTTCGCCAAAATCTTCTCCGCGGTTCCGTCTGCGGACGCGATCACCAGGAAATACTCACCTCTTAATTCATCGAACCGAACAAACGCGAACTGCCGCCCGTCACGCGAGAAAGCGATGGGACTGGTGACATTAGACATTATCTTCCGTGATAAACCGCCGAGGGTGGGTACCTGGTAGAGCATCGGCGACGCGTCGTCCTTGTCTTTTCGCACGTAGTAAACGTAATTGCTGTCGTTGGAGAACGTGAGCCCTGAAAAACGCCCTTCGAGCGGCGGAGCAAGAGTCACCGTGCTCGAAGTAGGCTGGTAGTTGACTACCAGACCTTGGCGGCCGCCATCGTCGATCACATAAGCAACATATTTACCGTCGGGAGAGATCGCGGCGCCATTGTGAATACCGTTCCCAGTATTGGTGAGTTTGACCAGACGCATGTTTTGAAACGGCGTTGCGGGAGTCTTTGACCAATGAATGACTCCCCAGGTCAGCAACCCCAGAAGGACCAGAACAACCGCGAATAACCCGATCGAGATGCGCGGCTGTCGCAAACTTTGAGAAATGCTTTCGAGCGCACTGCTGTGAGCGGTGACCCGCTGGACCCTGGAACCCAGCGGCGGCGCCTCGGAAGCATCCTGAATCTTCTTCCTTATTTCCCGGAGGTCGCCGATCAGTTCCTTAATCGTTTGATAACGTTGCTCGCGATCTTTGCGGAGCGCCTTCCTGACTGTCCAGTCCAGTTCGGGAGCAAGGTTGGATACAAAATCGGTGAGCGGCGCGGGTTCAGACTCGAGGATGGCGACGATCGTGTGACTCGGTGTCTCGCCCATGAACGGCAGGCTGCCGGCCACCATCTCATACAACATGACTCCCAGACTCCAGATGTCGGTGCGTTCGTCGACCTGAAGGCGACGGGCCTGCTCCGGTGAAAGGTAGTTTGCGGTTCCCACCAGCACGCCGGAATGCGTGCTGAACGCGTGAAAGGTAGGCGCCTCGCTGTCGGTCTGAAGCTCGTAACGTTCCGTCAGTTTTGCCAATCCAAAGTCGAGCACCTTCACGTAACCATCGTCACGTACCATGACGTTTTCCGGCTTGATATCGCGATGCACGACACCGGCCTGATGTGCCGCCGCCAACGCAGACGCAATTTGCAGGGCCATATCGATAGCCGCGTCGAGTCTCAACGGGCCCTCAGCGAACCGCCGGCGCAGCGTGTTGCCCTCGATGAATTCCATCGCGATAAAGGGACGGCCGTCGACCGTTTCACCGACTTCATAAATCACACAAACGTTAGGATGGCTCAGGGCGGAAGCGGACCGGGCTTCTCGCTCAAACCGGCGCAGACGATCTTCGTCTTTGCTGAATGAAGTGGGGAGGAGTTTGAGCGCTACTTTGCGACCGAGCCGCGAGTCCTGGGCCAGGTACACTTCGCCCATGCCGCCGCGACCAAGAAAGGCGAGCACCTTGTACTGAGCGATCATCTGACCGACAAGCGCCGCAGGGTCGTCACCGCGACTGTCACTTGCAGTTTTTGAGACGGAGTGATCAGGCGCCTCCTGCGCGGCCAGCAGAGATTCGACTCTTCTGCGGAGAGACGGGTTCTGTGAGCAGGCGTGCTTGAGAAAAGAAGATCGTTCGGCTGGATTAAGTCGCTGAGCTGCTCTTAGCAGCGCTTGAATTTCCTGTTCGGATTCCGGGGAATCAACCATAGCAGCCGCCCTTTGAGCGACGTCAGCTTGCGAGTTGCCGGAGGGCATGCGCAGCTTAGCACCCACTCAGGAAAATTTCTACGGTGAAGAAGATCGAGGCACTAGTCCAACGGTCAAGGGAGGGCTCAGCAATCCAATAAATCAGTGAACGCGAGAGCCATTCGCGTGCGATCAGTTGGTCTAACGTGTTCGCCCAGTGGCTTATTTCTTTGTCGCAATTCCAGAATCGTACGGTTGCTCTGCCCGCTCAAGCCGGCGCAAAATGTGTCCAACTCAGAAGCTAACTCGCTCATGGTACTGTAGCGTTCATCGCGATCTTTTTTCAGCGTCTTCCTGACAATCCTCTCCAACGTGGCTGGAACCGCGTCAAGACTCTTGGTTAGAGACTCGGGCTCACTTTCCAGAATCGCCACGATCGCGTGACTCGGCGTTTCTCCTGAAAACGCCGCTCGTTGTTTGCAGGACCGGAGGTCAGGCCGCGCTCAGACAAGCGGCCGTGCAAACGGCTGGTTAGTTAAGTCCGAAGCGTCTGCGGTACTCAATTGAGGTGATGAAAGCCTTCACCATCTCCGCCGCCCGGAAGTCTCCATTAAACGTGTTGAGTTTATTCAGCCAGAAAGTAAACCCGCTGAAGTCCGTGTCCGGAGTATCGTTTGGATTCCTTCTTAAGTAGCCGAAGTACTGCATCAACACGAAAGCGCGGTTGAACTCCCTCAAGCCGAGCTCTTCCTGCTCTGCGACTCTCCGCAGCACCGTGGCCCGCGTTTCTGTACCAGCGTTGAGGCCTGCGACCAGCGAGTTACGAAATGCGTCCTCTGCCGGGAAGTTGCCGCGAATCTCACCACCGCCGAATTGCACAGTGTGGAAATTGATGTAAGCACGGCCCGCACGCAGGTTCGCCAATTGCGCGGCCAGCGTGGTGCCGTTGCCTTCCGGCGGATCCCACTTGCCAGTGAACGTTGCGCCCACACCGCCCGGCGTGAGCGTGAAGGATGAATCGTTCGGGTTGTTGTCATTAAATGGAGCGCCAAAGAAACCCCAGACGACCCCGCCATTAACCCCCGGAGCGACTGCAGCGCCGGCATGGATGTGGGCAGCCACGAGGTTATCGTTGGTGTCCGGTGTCTGCGCATTGCCTACGTCGATATTGCTGATCGTGGCAGTCATAGTCATCGCCGTCTGCGCCGGATTGAATTGGAATCTGGCAGTGCCAAACGATGCTGGACGCACGCCGCCGCCAGATAACGTTGGGTTCGTTGGCGGAACTTCCTGGCTATTGGTCAGATTTACGACGAACAGCCGCAACTGGCTGGGCGACAATCCGGCGCTGGCGAGCAGGTTGTCCACATATTGATCATTGGTCAGCGCGGCCGGGTATTTAGTGACAAATTCAGGGCGCGTGACGAACTGGTTGAAGTAAGCCACCTTGTTCGCTTCCAACTGCGCTTCTGCGCCGGCGTTGCCAATTATCACCCCGTTCCCCAACCGTTGAGTGTCGGTCAGGAATTCCTGCTGCGTAAGCGGCACCGCGCTGATTACTCGCGAGGTCCCAAAAGCTGCCGCGTGCGTCCTGTACGAGAGGAAGCCCGTCTGCTGGAACTCAATCGAAAGGAAGAATGCCGCGGAAGTGTCGATCCGCTTCACTTCACGACAAGCCGCGTTGGCGCCGCACGACTCGATGTTGTTGACCCAGAAGGCCAGTCCCGGCGCGTCCGGCTCTCGATTGAGAAAGTCGTGATAGTGCTGACGGACGAACTGAGTCGAGTCGTCGATCGGATTGGTGGCCGGCTCAGGCACATTATCGAGAATCGTTACGAGCGACAGTGATTGCACCCCGAGCGCGACACTCGTTCCCTGCGGGTTGGAAAGATTCAGGAAAAAGCTCTCGCTTCCCCCGAGCTCAACCAACGAGTCGTCGTTGATGAGGACCGGGAAAGTCGCGCTGAACTGGCCCGGCGCAAACTGCAAAGTGCCGAAAGCAGCTTCGTAATCGGAACGATCCGTCGCCGTGCCATTGCTGGTGGCGTAGTTGACGGATGCCGCGGTGGATAGATCCCCAACGCGAGTGACAGTCACAACGACCTCTCCATCACTCTCGCCGACGAGATAAGGAATGGCGCTGAAGTTGAAGGCACTGCCTGCAACGACGTTAATGTTGATTACATCGTTGTCGATCCTGGCGCCGCCCGAGCCCGTGTAACCCAGATCATTCGTATTGACCGTCAGGCTGGCGGGCCCGACGAAGTTGGTGGTGCTGGGAAAGAATCTCAATCCCTGCAACGCCGTATTAATCGCCGCGACCGTGCCGGTGAAAGTCATAGTTGAACTATTAATGCCGGTTCCCACCGAGAAGTTCAGGCCCAAGGTGGTTGACAAAGTGATCAGGCCATTGGTGGCTGTCAGCGTCTCCTGTATGGGAATGCTTCCGGCATCGGGATCTGCAATTGAGATCGCATTGCCGTTAGCCGCGGAAAACACGAGTTGGCTGTTTTCGATCAATGACTGCGCGCCCGGCACTGTATTGACGGGCGCCTGATTGACGGTCGCTACGGCAGCGCAGGGCGGCGCCAACCCGTCGACCTGTAGTGTGTAGGGCACAGGCGTGCCGGTAACGGTACCCGGGTTGAGTTCATGAACCACAATCACGAAGGTAGAGTTTGCGGGCGCCGTGAATGAGTAAATTTGCGAGTTACTACTGAGGCCGGGATCACCCAGGAAGTTGCTGGAGGGAGCAAGGGGGTCAAAGGCGGGGGCGTAAGCAGCCGAATAAATGGCCAGTCCGTTAGTAGAGGTGAGCTTAACTGTGACGCAGATTGGCGAGCCAGTGTTGTTGGCAAACGTGTAAGCGTCAAAGCGACGATCCGGAGCAGTATCGTTAAGGCCCGGACTGGATTTGATCAATCCACAACCTGTCGTCACACCGTTACGCGTCAGACGCCCGGTCTGTAAACCTGTGGATGAAGTGAAGACCGGTGCGCCGCTCGCGGGCGCCGTGGTGTTATCAAGCGTCTCGTTGATTGTCCGGCT
>Ga0070694_100002316_pt1 | contig 11258 bp, 10 predicted proteins | sample KBSK1251metaG_FD_65470 | JGI IMG/M metagenome (GOLD analysis project Ga0070694, IMG submission 65470) | Corn, switchgrass and miscanthus rhizosphere microbial communities from Kellogg Biological Station, Michigan, USA - KBS K1-25-1 metaG | ecosystem: Host-associated > Plants > Roots >... | reverse complement strand
GACGCGGCCGCGGCGCCGGGGCCGGATGTGCCGCTGGCCGAGCGCGCGAACATGCTCTACCTCGGGACGACCGTGCTGTCCGGCAGCGGCGTCGCCCTCGTCACCGCGACCGGGCCGGCGACGGAGCTCGGGCGGATCGGCCGGCTCGTGGCCACGTCCGGCACACGGGCGACGCCGCTTGAGCGCCAGGTGGAGACGCTGGGCCGGCGGCTGATCGTGCTCGCGATCGGCGTGTGCGCGGTCGTGGCCCTCGCGGGCATCCTCCACGGCGAGCCGGTCGGCCTGATGCTGGAGACGGCGGTCAGCCTCGCGGTCGCCGCCGTGCCCGAGGGCCTGCCCGCGGTGGTGTCGCTCGCGCTCGCCGCCGGGCTCTGGCGACTCGCGCGCCGAGGGGCGCTCGTGCGCCGGCTCGCCGCGGTGGAGACGCTCGGCTCGACCACCGTGATCTGCGCGGACAAGACCGGCACCATTACCGAGAACCAGATGACGGTGACCGCGCTCCGATTTGGCGGAGGTCGGATCAGGGTTGGCGGGGGCGGGCGCTCGACCGCGGGCAGCTTCGTGGACGAGCGCGGCCGTCTCGTGGCGCCGCTCACGGATCCGCATTTCACCCTGCTGCTGACCGCGGCCGCCCTGTGCAACGACGCGAGCCTCCGGGCCGCGCCCGATGGGCTCCATCTGCTGGGCGATCCCACCGAGTCGGCGCTGCTGGTGGTCGCCGCCAAGGCCGGGCTCGATCCGGGCGAGCTCTCACGGGCCTGGCCCCGTCACCGCGAGATTCCCTTCGATCCGGCCAGCCGTCTGATGGCGACCTTCCATGTCATGCCAGGCGCGGGGCCGGTGCTGCTGGCCAAGGGCGCGCCGGGCGTGATCCTGGAGCGGGCGACGCACCGCCACACCGCCGCGGGGCCGGTACCGCTCACCGATGAGGATCACGCCCGGTTCCTCGAGGACAACCGCGCCATGGCCCAGGACGGCCTCCGCGTGCTCGCGCTCGCCTGGCGCCCGGTCGCGGCGATCGACGGCGCGCGCGTGGAGGACCTCACGCTCCTCGGGTTCGCGGGATTCGTGGATCCGGTGCGGCCCGAGGTGGCGGACGCCATCGCGGCCTGCCGTGAGGCCGGCATCCGCACCATCATGCTCACCGGCGACCAGCAGCTCACCGCGCTGACGGTGGGTCGGCAGCTCGGCCTCGACCCGGACGCGATCCGGAGCCGGGTCAGCCCCGAGGGCAAGCTCGAGCTGGTCGCCGAGCTGCAGCGCCGCGGGGAGATTGTGGCGATGACCGGCGACGGCGTCAACGACGCTCCCGCGCTCGTCCGCGCCGACATCGGCGTGGCGATGGGCCGTCACGGCACCGATGTGGCGCGCGAGGCGGCCGATCTGGTGCTCACCGACGACAACTTCGCGACCATCGTCGAGGCCGTGAAGGAAGGCCGCGTCATCTACGCCAACCTCCGGAAGGTCATCCGCTTCCTCTTCTCGTGCAATCTCTCCGAGATCCTGACCATCTTCGTGGCCATCCTGCTCGGCTATCCGCCGCCGCTCCTGCCGCTGCAGATTCTTTGGGTGAACCTGGTCACCGACATCCTGCCCGCGACGGCCCTGATCCGGGATCCGGCCGACGGCGACGCCATGCGGCGGCCCCCGCGCGATCCTGCTGAGGCGCTGGTCACCTGGCGGTCGGGCGCCCGCATCCTGGTCGAGGGCGCGCTGCTGGCGGCCGGGGTGCTGAGCACGTATCTCTGGACGATCTGGCGGGATGGTCCCGGCGCGCCGGCCAGCACCATGGCTTTTACGGCGCTCGTCCTCATCCACCCGTTCCAGGCGATGAGCTGCCGCTCGGAACGGTTCAACTGGTGGCAGCTCCCCCCGAATCCGTGGATCCCGCTGTCGCTGCTTGCGCTCTTTGCGCTGCAGTGGCTCGCGATCGAGTGGGAACCGCTGGCCCGGTTGCTCGGGACCCGGCCGCTGACCGGGGCCGACTGGCTCGTCCTGGCCGGGGGCGTGCTCTGGCCGGTGGCCCTGCTGGAGGGCATCAAGGCCTGGGGCCGTTTCACCACAATGAGGCTCGTCGACCCCACTTAGCGAACCAGGGCGGACCGCCGTCCCCGAGAACATCGCGAAAGGATTGAGCGTGCCGGTTGGCACCGGCGTTGCTCCACCAATTGACATGACCATCAACGTGGAGACGATAAAGATCACCGGGCTCGCGCGGAACCCACTGCGAGACCGCGCCGCGCGGCTCATGACCGAGGCCCTGACCAAGCTGACGGTGGGGCCGGTCAAGGGCCAAGTCTCGTTTTTCGATGATAACGGGCCCAAGGGTGGCCGGGCCATGCGATGCGCCCTCACGGCGCGGCTGCCGTTCCGGCCGAGCATCCGCGTGGAGCGGAGCGCGGTGACGCCACGGCTGGCCTTCGAGGCGGCCTTCACCGTGCTCGAGCGCCAGCTCGAGCGGTACCGCGAGCGGGATCGGGACAGCAAGCGTCACCCCAAGAAGTACTTCGCGGCGCGCCGCACGCTGGCGGGCGAGACATCGCCGCCGCGGAAACGGACGCGGCGGACGAGCTTCTAGGAGATGTGAGCGGTGCTCGTCCGGGACGTCATGCAGGCGCACCCGGTGACCGCGACCCTCGAGACGCGGCTGCCCCAGCTGATACGGCTCCTGCAGCGCCGCGGCTTCCGTCACGTGCCGGTGCTGGACGCGGGCAAGCTCGTGGGCATCATCTCCGACCGCGATCTCAAGCAGTCCATGGTCTCCGCGGCCACGATCACGGAGGGGCGCGAGCGCGATCGGCTCCTCGACGAGCTGACCGCCGGGCAGATCATGGCGCGCGCGGTGGTCACGATCGGGCCGATGTTCGGCATCGAGGAGGCGGCCCGACTCATGGCGACTCGGAAGATCAGCGCGCTGCCGGTCACCGAGGGGGACCGGCTCGTCGGGCTCGTGACGGAGACCGATGTGCTCCAGCTCTTCGTGCGGGCCCTGGGGGTCCTCGAACCGTCGAGCCGCCTGGACGTGATCGTGCGGGACCGGACGGCCGGACTGGGGGAGGTCGTCCGAGTGGTCGAGGAAGCCGGGGCCCGGATCTGCAGCGTGATGACCCTCGAGCTGCCGACCGGTGACCGGGAAGTCGCGCTGCGCCTCGCGACGATCAATCCGGGGCCGGCGGTGACGGCACTGGAGGCCCGCGGCTACGTGGTGCGGGACGCCGCCGGATCGGGGCGCCTACGGGATGCCGGACTGTAGCCAGGGCACCTCGAGGCCGAGCAGCGTGCGCCAGCGCGGATGGCGCGGGCCTGAGCAGTCGGCATTCTCCGATGGGGAGCGGCCCGCTAGTCCTCTCGGTTGCTGACGCGGGGCCCGCCGCTCACGTACAGCGTCTCCCCCGTGATGAAGTTGGCGCGGTCGGAGGCGAGGAAGATCACCGCCCACGCCACTTCCTCCGGGCGGCCCAGGCGTTGCAGCGGCACCTCGCGGGCGGCCTGCGCGATCATCGCGGGCGTCTTCCACACCTCGAGCACTCCCTCCGTCTCCGTAGGAGCGACCGCGTTGACGGTGATCCCATACTTGGCCCACTCGGCGCCCAGGCTCTGGGTGAGGGTCGTGACGCCCGCCTTGGCCGCGGCATAGGCGGCCATGCCGCGTGAGCCGGTACGCCCGGCGACCGACGTGATGTTGATGATCTTGCCGGCGCGCCGCGGGATCATCACGCGCCCGACGGCCTGGCAGCAGAGGAAGACGCCGGTGAGGTTCGTCCCTACCATCGCGTCCCATTCCTCGCGCGGGAGCTGATCGAGCGGGGCGCGGATCCGGTACCCGGCATTGTTGACCAGGAGGTCGACCCGGCCGAACTCGCCCACCGTCTCGGCGACCACACGGTCCACCTGGGCGGCGTCGCGCACGTCGCATGAGATCGCGAGGGCGCGGCGCCCGAACGCCCGGGCCGCCGCGGCCACCGCCTCGACCGGCTCGAGCCGTCGCCCGCTGGCCACCACGTGCGCACCCGCCCTGGCGAGCTCGACTGCGATCGCCCGGCCGATCCCCTGGCCGGCGCCGGTCACGATCGCCACGCGATCCGGTAACTCTTCCCGCCCCGAGTGCTCGTCGGCCATGATCGTGGACCCGCGGTCGACTGTACCAGACCGGGCCCGCCCGCCGGGAGCGGAGCCAGGCGGTGGGGCACCCACGCCGCAGCGTCACGATCCCGCCCCACTCACGGCGGGGCCTTCCGCCCGCAACATCTGGACTCCGCTGCAATCCTGGCGTGGCACCTCGGTTGCTTGGCGAGGACGCCGGGGAGCCCACGCTCGGATCTCTCGTGGACCGTTCCTGGCACGGGCATCGGCGCCGGAAGGAGGAGCGATGAAAGTCAAGGACGTCATGACGAAGGATCCGATCGCCATCGACTCGGAGGCCGCGGTGGGCACGGCGCTGGACGTGATGCGCACCAAGCACATCCGGCACCTGCCGGTCGTGGACGATGCCGGGACGCTCGTCGGGATCGTCACCGATCGCGACCTCCGGCACGCAGCCCTCGCGCCGGCGCTGGACGAGTACCTGTCGGTCCGGGCTCACCGGCGGGCCCGCCAGATGAGCGAGACACTCGAGAATCTGCAGGTGAAGGACGTGATGACCTGGGCCGTGGTCACCACCGGTCCGGAGGCTCCGCTGACGTACGGCGCGCTGATCATGTTCGAGCGCCGCGTGGGGAGCCTGCCGGTCCTGGAGCGCGGCCGCCTCGTCGGGATGCTCACCGAGCGCGACGTGCTGCGGGCCCTCCTGCTCGAGGGCAAGGTCGCCGAGTTCGGCGGAGGCTACCTGTGGTAGCCATCGACGAGTCGCGGAGGCCGACTTCGGCGACGAAGCGAATCCTGCTCGCGGTCGACCGGTCGCCGCGCGCGGAGGCGGTCGCGGCCATCACCGCCGACACCGCCCGGGGCGCCCACGCGGCGGTGCGATTGCTGCACGTGGCCCCCGAGGCATCGGCGGTTCATGACGCGCAGGGCCGGGTGGTCGTGTACGCGGATCAGGAAACCGAGAGCTTCAGCAGCCGGGGCGTCGACTTCCTGCGCACGCTCGAGGTCTACTTCAGCGGAATGCCGGTGGAAAGCGTCGTGCGCTTCGGGGATCCGGTCGCCCGGATCCTCGACGAGGCCGAGGCCTTCCGAGCCGACCTGATCGTGGTGGGTACGGCCGGACGGAGCGGGATCGGACGCGTCCTGCTGGGCAGCGTGGCCGAGCGGGTATTCGGCCGGGCGACGGTTCCGGTGATCCTCGTGCGCCCTCCGGCACCGGCCGCGACGTAGCCGGTTCGCCCCGGAGCGCCCGCGTCATCGGGCCTGCAGCGCCCGCCGGAGCGCGACGGCGGTGCTCGCGAGCAGTACGCCGAAGCATAGGGCGTAGACGCCGACGGCTCGGGCGACGGACGGCTGGACCGCGTGGGGCAGCATCAGGATGAGCACCGCCATGAACAGGGAGAACACGCCGCCCGTCGCGAGCAGCCAGTATCCGGCCGTCCGGTGTGGCAGGCGCGCGGCCGCGACGAGCTCCAGCACTCCGGTGAGGAGCCCCCAGGCCGCGATCGCCCGCACCGCGTCTCGCGGTACCAGCGGCCACCCGAGCGCCACGCCTCCCACCGCGAGGCTCACCCCCCCTTCGAAGAGCACGGGCCAGGTCGCGAACGACAGTCGCGCCACCCAGAGCGCGGAGGCGACCGCCCAGCCGCCGTCCAGCAGCGCGTAGACACCGAACGTGACGATCAGCAGGTTCAGGGACAGGTCCGGCCGGAGGAGAATCGTGAGTCCGAACAGCACCGCGAGCGCGCTGCGAACGCCCACCATCCACCAGTTCCGGCCGAGCGTCGCGAGCAGGATCATGTCGGGAGGTGAACTGCAAGGCAGATGCCGGGCCACAAGCTCGCGCGGAACTTGAGTCCCGTGGTCGAGGGATTGGGGCGGGTCGGCCACACCGAGGCGGGCCTGCCTCGGCGGCGCGCGGGGACGCAGACGGCAACCCGCTGAATCGACGCGGGTTCGCGCTGGCACACGCGTTGCAATTCTTCACAGGCGGTTGTCGACCAACGCGCTTTCCTAACAGGAGGAGACGTCATGACACAGGGCCTGATGCCGTGGATGGGATTCGGGACCGTGAAGAGCGAGATGGATCGGCTGTTCGATCGGCTCGTCGCCACCAAGTGGGATGACTTTCCGACGCTGGGCGAGTGGTGCCCGAGCATGGACATCTCGGAGACGAAGGACAGCTTGGTCGTGAAGGTCGAGGTGCCGGGGATGGACCAGAAGGACATCCGGATCTCGCTTCAGGAGAACCTGCTGACCATCACCGGCGAAAAGACACAGGAGAAGGACGAGAAGGAAGAGCGGTACCATCGGGTCGAGCGGTCCTACGGGGCCTTCACGCGCGGGGTCCGGCTGCCGGTCGGGGTGGATGGCAGCAAGGTCCTGGCGACGTTCAAGAACGGCCTGCTGACGGTGACGCTGCCGAAGACCCCGGCGGCGAAGGGCACGACGATCCCGATCAAGACCGAGTAACTCGGATCCGCGGGGCGGGGGCGGTGATGCTCCGATGCTGAGCGAGGAAGTCCGCGAGCGCATGGTCGCAACCCAGATCGACGCGCGGGGCATCACCGATCCCCTGGTGGTGGAAGCGATGCGGACCGGGCGTTCCTCCCCTTGATTGGGGCCGAGGGCTGGACCGAAGGAGGGGGCTCGTGATGTACCGGCACATATTGATTCCCACGGACGGCTCCGCCCTCTCGGAGATGGCGGTGCGGCACGGCATGGCGCTCGCCAAGGCGCTGGGGGCCAAGGTCACCGTTCTCACGGCCTCGCTGCCCTTCCGCTCCCTCGCGATCGATCCGGTGATGGTCACCGACACGCCGGAGCGCTATCAGCAGGACTGCGACGCGCTCGCCGAGAAGGCGCTCGGCATCGCCCGGACCGAGGCTGGCGCGGCCGGCGTCCCCTGCGAGACGCTGCACGTGACCCAGGCCCAGCCCTACCGGGCGATCGTCGAGACCGCCCAGGAGCGGGGCTGCGATCTGATCTGCATGGCCTCGCACGGTCGGAAGGGACTCTCCGCGTTCGTGCTCGGCAGCGAGACGTACACGGTCCTCACCCACAGCAAGATCCCGGTGCTGGTGTGCCGGTGAGTCAGCGCTGCGATCGCGGCGGCCGCTCCGAGGAGGAGCTCGACTGAGGCGTCGGCGGAGGCCGCGCGTCAGGACCTCAGAGCGGCTTGACCAGGAACCGGGCGCGACGATTCAACGCCCAGCACGCCTCGCTGTGCTCGATGCAGACCGGCCGCTCCTTGCCATACGAGATCGCCACCATCCGCTCGGCCGGTATGCCCCGCGCGATCAGGTAGCCCATCGCGGCGGCCGCCCGCAGGTCGCCCAGTCCCAGGTTGTACTCGCTGGTGCCGCGCTCGTCGGCGTGGCCCTCGATCAGCACGAGGCCGTCGGGATTTGCGCGGATCCACGCCGCGTTGCCGTCGAGAACCGGCACATCCTCGGGGCGGATCGTATGGCCGTCGTAGTCGAAGTGGACGTCGGCCAGGCGTGCGACCGGGACGAACTGGTCGGGGAGCGGCGGCAGGCTCCGCGCGGACAGCGTGTCCTCGTCGGGCGGCTCGACCGCGACCACCGCCGCGGACTCTTCTTGTCGCGCGGACGTGGCGGTGGCGGGACCGGACGGCGCCTTCACCGTCTGGCACCCGGCCAGGAGCATGAGCACCAACAGCGCGGGCAGCGGACGTAGGATCGTCATGGCGGCGAGGGGGTGCAAGCCAGATGCCGGTTCGCACCGCCGCATCGGGACGTGACTAGCGCCTGCTCGCGGCGCAGGGACGAGCGGAATGCCCACGACAGTGGGGCACCGGTGTCCCGCGTCACGACGGCCCGGTCAGAATTCTCACGAGCTTGTGTCGTTGGAGGGATGGCACCCACATTGCTGTCAGCGACCTGACGTGCTCTTCAAGGCGCTCGCCTGCGACTACGACGGAACTCTCGCGTCCGAGGACCGCATCTCGCCCGCGGTCCGCGACGCGCTGGAGCGCGCTCGCGAGGCGGGCCTTCGCCTCATCCTCGTTACCGGGCGAACCTTCTTCGAGCTGATGCGGGTCTGCGATTGCCTGGAGCTGTTCGACGCCGTGGTCGCCGAGAACGGCGCCGTGCTCTACTACCCCGGCTCGGCCATGATCCGCGACCAGGGCCCGCCGGTGCCCGGGCGGCTCCTGGCCGAGCTCGACCGGCGCGGGATCTATTACCAGGTGGGCCGGGTCATCGTCGGCACGGCCCGCGCCGACGAGGGCGGCTTGAAGGAGGCGGTGGCCGCCGCGGGCGTGACCCGGGATCTCATCTACAACCGCACCGCCCTCATGCTGCTGCCCGCCGGCGTGTCCAAGGGCTCCGGGGTCCAGCAGGCCCTGCGCGTCCTGGGCCTGTCGCCGCACGACGTGCTGGCCCTGGGCGACGCCGAGAACGATCTGCCGCTCTTCGACGCGTGCGGCTTCAGCGGCTGCCCGGGAGATAGCCTCGCCGCGGTCCGGGAGCGGGTGGACTGGGTCTTCCCGGGTGTCCACGGCGCCGGGATCGCGGCCGCGATCACCGAGCAGATCCTGCCGGAGCGCCTGATCGTTCAGCAGTCTCCCCGGCATCGCATTGCCATCGGATGGGTGGCGGCGACGTCGGGGGCGGTCACGATCCCGGCCCGAGGCGTCAACGTGCTGATCCACGGCGATCCGCATTCGGGCAAGTCATGGCTGGCCGGCGCGCTCGTGGAGCGCCTGGTGGGCGCGCGCTACGCGGTCTGCGTCATCGATCCCGAAGGGGATTACCGCGTGATGGCGCATCTGCCGGGCGTGACGTGGACGGAGGTGCACGAGTCCGACGACGTGGACCGGGCCCTCGACGGGCACCGGCGGGACTCCTCCGCGTCCACGGTCCTTGATCTCTCCAGCCTGCCCCACGCGACCAAGGTCGCGGTCATCGAGCGAGCCCTTCGGACGATCCGGGAGATCAAGCGGAGCGTCGGCCGGCCGCACTGGACCTTCGTCGACGAGGCGCACTATTCCCTGCACGACGGAGGAGTCAACCCCGATTCGCTGGACGTCGCGGCGCGCGGGTTCTGCTTCGTCACGTACCGGCCGAGCTGGCTGCGCGAGCAGGTGACGCAGGCGGTGGACGTCTTCGTGCTCGCGCGCACCACCGGCCGCGAGGAGCTGGCGTTTCTCGCGTCGACGTTGCCCGCGGTGGTGAGCGAAGGGGCGGGGATCTCGGACGCGCTCGCGCGCCTGCCCCGTGGAGAGTTCCTGCTCGTCGAGCGCAATCGCGAGCATCCTCCCTCCGCCCTGACCTTCGTGGCGGCGCCGCGGCAGACCGTCCACGTGCGGCATCTGACGAAGTACGTGGACTCGTGTGTGCCGCCCGGTCGGGAATTCCGCTTTCGCGGCCGCGACGGACGGGTGTGCGCGGCGGCCGACAGCCTGTACTCGTTTCGCCGCGTGGTCATGACCGCGTCCGCCGACATGCTGGCCCATCACGCCGAGCGCGGCGATTTCTCGCGCTGGGTCCACGACGTGTTCGCCGACGCCGAGCTGGCGCGGCAGCTCCGAAAGATCGAGGCGCGCTGGCGGCGCCGGGAGCCGGCGGACCTGCGGCGGTCCATCGACGCTCTCATCACGGTCCGCTATGGAGCGGACGGGTAGGTGGTCGTCCCGCCGCTCTGGGCGACCAGCGTCGAGCAGGCCCTGGCCGGGGCGGGGGCCACCGAGCGCGGCCTGTCCTCGGCGCAGGCCACCGCGCGCCTGCAGACCTACGGGCCCAACGAGCTGGCGCCGCCCCGCCGCTTCGAGGCCGTCCGCGAGCTGGTTCGCTACTTCGCCAACCCTCTCGTCCTGATCCTGCTGGTGGCCAGCGCGGTCTCGGCCGCGTTCGGCCAGCCGGTCAGCGCGGTGATCATCGCGCTGATGATCGTGCTGAGCGTCGTTCTGAACTTCACTCAGGCGTATCGCTCGCAGCGGGCGGCCGCGCAGCTCCGCCAGCAGGTGGGCCAGACCGCGACGGTGATCCGAGACGGGGTCGAGCGGGAGGTGCCGGTGCGCGAGGTGGTGGTCGGGGATCTGATCCATCTCAAGGCCGGTGACCTGGTCCCGGCGGACGGCCGGCTGCTCTCGACCCGGGACCTCTTCGTCAACGAGGCCGCGCTCACCGGCGAGTCGCTGCCCCGCGAAAAGCAGGCGCTGCCGGGCGCGCTCACGTCGGGTGGGCTCGGGGAGGCGGTGGCGGCCGTGTTCCGGGGTACCTCGGTGATCAGCGGGCTCGCGGCGGCGGTCGTGGTGGCCACCGGCCCGGCCACCGAGTTCGGACGGGTGGCCGCCGGTCTCGTCGCGCGTCCTCCCGAGACCGAGTTCGAGCGAGGCACGCGCCGGTTCGGCTTCCTGATCCTGCAGGTGGTCACCTTCCTGGTGCTGTTCGTGTTTCTGGTCAATGCGCTGTTGAAGCGGGATCTGCTGGAGACGTTCCTGTTCTCGGTGGCGCTCGCGGTCGGCCTCACCCCCGAGCTGCTCCCCATGATCGTGTCGGTGACGCTGGCCAGCGGCGCCGTGCGCATGGCGCGGAAGAAGGTCATCGTCAAGCAGCTGGCCGCCATCGAGAACTTCGGCAGCATGGACATCCTGTGCAGCGACAAGACCGGAACGCTCACCCACGGCGAGATCACGGTGGACCGGCACCTGAACATCATGGGCGAGAACGACGAGGCGGTAATCCGGCTCGCCGCCCTGAACAGCGTGTACCAGACCGGCCTCCGCAGTCCCATGGACGACGCGATCCTGAAGCACGAGCACCCCGCGGTCGCCCAGCACGAGCGCGTGGACGAGATTCCATTCGACTTCCAGCGCCGGCGGGTGTCGGTGATCGTCCGCGACGATGGCCGGCGGCTCCTCATCACGAAGGGCGCGCCGGAGAGCGTGCTGCCCATCTGCACGGCGCGGGAGGTGGCGGGGGCCACCGCCCCCCTGGACCCGCCGGGGCGCGCCACCGCCGACGCCCTCTTCCGCCGGCTCAGCGCCGACGGCTACCGCGCGCTGGCGGTCGCCTACCGCCCGGTGGCCGAGCAGGGCGCCTACTCGGTGGGCGACGAGCGCGAGCTGATCTTCGTCGGCTTCGCCGCCTTCCTCGACCCGCCGCACGAGGGAGTGGCGGAGACCCTGCAAACCCTCCGGGCGGACGGCA
>Ga0070694_100002315_pt1 | contig 11258 bp, 6 predicted proteins | sample KBSK1251metaG_FD_65470 | JGI IMG/M metagenome (GOLD analysis project Ga0070694, IMG submission 65470) | Corn, switchgrass and miscanthus rhizosphere microbial communities from Kellogg Biological Station, Michigan, USA - KBS K1-25-1 metaG | ecosystem: Host-associated > Plants > Roots >... | reverse complement strand
CAGCGACATCGAACGCGTCCCCATCCAGAATCTGCAGGCGTTCTACAAGAAGTATTATCAACCGGACAATGTCGTCTTGATCGTTGCGGGCAAATTCGACGAAGGCAGAGCGCTGGAGATGATCTCGAAGCATTTTGGCCCCATCCCGCGCCCCACCCGGGTCCTGGACAAAGCCTGGACAGAAGAGCCGCCGCAGGATGGCGAACGCATGGTGACCCTGCGCCGCGTGGGGGATGTCGCGGCCGTGGGCGTCGCCTATCATATTCCGGCCGGTTCCCATGATGAGCATGCGCCTCTGCAAGTGCTGGCAAACATCTTGAGCACCGCCCCGTCCGGCCGTCTCTATAAGGCGCTGGTCGAAACCAAGCGGGCGGCGAGTGCGTCGGCGTTTGCCGGGCGCGACCACGATCCCGGACTGCTCGCCATGGAAGCCGAAGTCACCAAAGGCAATTCGCTGGAAGAGGTGCGCGACTTGCTGATTGCCACGGCCGAAAGCATCGGAGCCAACGGTGTCACGGAGGAAGAGGTGAACCGCGCCCGGCAACAAATCTTGAAAGCACGCGAGCGCACGGCCACGGATACGGCGCAAATGGGGATTGCGTTAAGCGAATGGATGGCGCAAGGCGATTGGCGCTTGTATTTCCTCCATCGCGACCGGATTGAAAAGGTCACGCCCGAACAGGTGAAAGCCGTCGCCGCGAAATATCTGGTGCGCAACAACCGCACGGTCGGGCTGTTCATCCCGTCGGACAAACCGGAGCGCGTTGAGGTGCCGCCCACGCCGGATGTGGCGTCCATGGTGGCGAATTATCGGGGACGCGCCGCGTTGGTCGAAGGCGAGGCCTTCGAGGCGGAGCCATCCAGGATTGAAGCGCGCGTGCAACGTCTGGAGCTTCCGGAGGGCGTCAAGCTCACGCTGCTCCCGAAGAAATCACGGGGCGAAGAAGTGCATCTGACGCTCACGCTGCATTACGGCAACGAAAAGGAGCTCAAAGACCTCGAAGCCGCGACGGGGTTTTTGTCGCCCCTCATGCTGCGCGGGACCAAGAAGCTCTCTTACCAGGCATTCCAGGATGAGCTCGATCGATTGGGCGCGAGCTTGGGCGGGGGCGGCGGAGGCGGACGGCGCGGAGGCAGACGGGGCGGAGGAGGCGGAGGCGGAGGCGGACTGGGTTCGGTTGCGTTCAGCATCCAGGCCAAACGCGCAACCTTACCGGCCGTGCTGGGCCTGCTTCAGCAAGTCCTGCGTGAACCGCTGTTGCCCGAAAAGGAATTCGATATCATGAAACGCGAGCGGCTGGCCTCGCTGGAACAGATGAAAACCGAGCCCGCCATGCTGGCGCCGCGCGCCTTGCAACGCGAACTGGAACCGTATCCCAAGTCCGACATTCGCTATGTCCCAACCATTGAGGAGTCGATCGAACGCCTCACCGCTGTCACCCACGCCCAAGTCGAGAGGCTGTATCGGGAGTTTCTCGGCGCCCAGGCCGGCGAGTTGACCATAGTGGGCGATTTTGACGAGAAGACTTGTCTGCCGATCTTGAAGGAGATATTCGCGGACTGGAAAGCGGCGAAGTCTTACGAGCGAATCGCCACGCCGGCACCGTTGACACCCCATTCGCTGAAGCAAACACTCCGCACGCCTGACAAGGCGAATGCCACTTTCAATGCCGGACTGCATTTCCCCATGCGCGACGATGATCCGGATTATCCAGCCCTGATCCTCGCCAACTACATTCTGGGCAGCGGCACCCTTTCATCCCGGCTCGGCACCCGGGTGCGGCAGAAGGAAGGATTGTCCTACGGCATTACCTCCAGCCTGAGTGCGTCGTCGCAGGATCGACGCGCCAGTTTCACCATCACCGCCATCGTGGCTCCGCAGAATCTTCCTCGGCTGCAAGAGTGTGCCTTGGAGGAAGTGACCCGGTTGTGGCGTGAGGGGGTGACAACCGATGAGTTGGAGCAGGCGCGCGCCGGATTTTTGCAGGCGCGAAAAGTCAGTCTTTCCAGTGACGCCGCGTTGGCCGGCACGCTGAACGGGTTTCGGCACCTTGGTCGCACGATGGCTTGGGAGGCGGACCTGCTAAGGAAGCTCTCTGCGGTAACTCCTGAGCAAATCTCGTCGGCTCTGAACCGGCACATTGACCCGAAAAAGCTGGTGCTGGTGAGCGCGGGCGATTTCGCAGAGGAGAAGTAGCGGCGGTCGGGAGACCGCCGCATTCTGGCCGAGCAACTGTTCTTGCTGACAATCGTGCGGCTCTCTGCCGAGAGCCGCTATATCAGTTGGCGGCCAGCCTGAGTTCGCGTTCGCCGGGTTGGCCTTCGATGGCGATTACCACGGAACGATCCCGGATTTGGACGCAGCGGACTTTGACTTCGCGGTCTGCCAGTTTCACACGAGCCGTTTCGCCGGTGGTCAGGGTCTGATTGTTGATCAGCGCGAATCGGCGGTTGCTGCTGCCCGAGATGTTCTTCAGCACGAAATCGGAATAAACCGGCGGCGGCGCGGGGGCGGCGCCATTGAACATGGGAACGTCGGCGGGCGGTTCTTTGCTGGCGGGCGCGCCGTTGCTGGCAATGCCGCGATTGCCAGAGCGGGCGCCGGCGACGTTGTGCACCGCCGCATCAAGGCTGGCCAGGAACGGGCCGACGCCATCGTTGCCGTAACGCAAGCGGGCCACTTCCTGCCCGCGGGTATCGAGCAAAATCATGGTCGGGTAGTACTGGATGCCGAAGCTCTTTGCCAATCCGGCATTGGCCTGCTTGAGCGTTGGCGTCTGCGTACGGTAGCGGGGGAAATCGGCCTCCACCAGGATGAGGTTGACGTCGGCGTAGGTGCTGAATTCCGGTTTGGTGAACACTTCCCGTTTGAGTCGCTGGCAGGCCGGGCACCAATCCGAACCAGTGAACAACACAAGCATCGGTTTGTTCTCGGCCGCCACCTTAAGCTTGGCGGCGCCCATGTCGGTGAGCCAGGTGGCAGCGCGGGCAGCAGGGAGCGCGCAGTAAATAAGAAGGGACCAAAGGGTGAACGTGAGAGTGAGATAACGCATACGTTTCCGGGACGGCTACTTGGCAGAAATAGCTCTACCCTGGATCGTACATCGGTCCGACGGGGGGATTCTTTAACCGGGCATGCAATCCAGCGCAGGCTTGGAAGCCCGCGCCACGACGCCGCTATGCAGAGGTCCCGGAAAGCTTGAGCTCCCGCTCGCGACCGTTAACGGTCACGACCACGGATTTGTCCCGAATCTCAAGGCAACGCACCTGGACGGAGCCGGAGGTCAACGCGAAGGTCGCGGTCGAACCCTGGCTCAGGGCGATTCCGTTTATAATGGCCAGACGCCGGTGTTTGGAACCGCTGATGCGTTTCAAAGTGAGTGCGGAGGGCGCTTCCGTCGTCGCTGCGGCCACCGTCTCGGCGGCTTTGCCTTTGTCGCCGCTCCGGCCTTGCCGCACCGTGGGGTTTTTGGGGGGAGTCGGCACGGTTTTGGGCGCCACGGGTTCGGGGGGCGGACGAATAAGTTTTTCAAGTTCAGCAACGAATACTTTGGCGCCGCCTTGGGCATAATTCACGTTGCCGACGCGCTTGCCCTGGCTGTCCAACAGGACCAGCGTGGGGAACCCCTGCACCTGGAATTGTTCGGCCACGCGCTGATTGGTGGCCTGGAGGGTGGAAGGGACGTTTTTGTGCTTCGGAAAATCGATGGTCACCAGCGTGAGATTGGACTGCGCGTAGGCGACGAACTCGGGCTTGAGAAACACATCTTTCTTGAGCTTCATGCACCAACCGCACCAGTCCGAGCCGCTGAAATGAATGAGGACGAACTTTCCTTCGGCCTTGGCGCGGGCTTGGGCGGACGGCAAATCCACCGACCAAGGGGGGGGAAGGGGAGCCGATGAGGCAGCCAGGCCGGACGTCGGCAACAGGAGCCCTCCGACAACAGCAAAAAGCGCAACTCGGAAGAACATCATACTTCAGTGCGCCCCATCCCACGGCGACCAGGCTGCCCAGCCGGTGATTTCGGGCACATGCCTAAGAACTGCCCCGCTTGGTTCGTCGTGGACCACCATTCTATTATCGGACCTGAGTGTACCCTCTTTAGGATTCTGCCCAGATTTTGGCCGAATTCTTCTGCCGCGGGCTCGTTCGGCTCGCCCTTGCTGCGCTCGGTTTGGCTTCGGGCAAGCGCCCTCAGACGTTTTTTCATGGTTTCACCTCCCAATGTTCCCCAAAAAACCCGGCTAACAGAACGCCCTCTGCCGGTCGCGAGCTATGAGGCGTCCCAACGTTGAGCACGGCGTAATCCGGCAGTTTGGGTGTCTGTCGGGCGTTGGTTCCAGCGCCCGACTCACAAAAAGTAAACCCGCTGTTTAGCACCACGTAACGCGACGGATATAACGGGTTGGGATAAATCAGGACCGGGACCGACTCGGACGCGGGGAAAGTTTTGCCTGCGAACTGCACGGCGGCGCGGCTCCAGCGCAAGGGCAGGCGGGGCAACAGCCGGCGCAGCCACCGGTTGCTCTGCGGGTCTCCCCACAGAATTAGATGATGCAGTCGCAAGTCCTCCGAGGTGACTTCCGTGTCGTTCTTTACCCGGGCCATTCCTCGGAACTGGGCCCGCCATTCGTTCGTCGCGTGTGCCAGTTCGGTTTCGCACCACGCGCCGGTCTGGGGGTGCCACGGTTGGCCAGTCGGGCGAACCATCAGAAAGCTGTCCATGAAGGCGTCGTCAACCGGCCCTTGCAACATTGGCTGTTTCGGGGGCGGAAAGACCGTGGGCACGCGGCGCGGGCGCCAGCGGTTGGCCTCCATCTCATAGCCGCGGCTCATTGCCTTAGTGGCGGCCTTCCAATTCCTATACGCAAACGACTGCTCGTTCAACGAAACGCGAACAGCGCCCAATGGGTTCAGCGGAGGGTCCGTTTCACTGGGGTCGAAGTGCAAGGCCGTGACGTTGGTCGTGCGGACCACGATGTCCGACTCGCCTCCCCAACCCGCATCAATCCGGGCGCGCTGCCAATGGCTGCCGAGTTGGTCGGCACTGACCCAACCCGCCGTCGGGTAGCGCAGGGTCCAGGTGGTGAAGCGCACTTGTCGTGTCCAGGGATGTTCGTTCGAGGTCATCAACCGGTCGAACTCCTCGGCCAACTGCCGTTTGGTCGCCGGCTCGTACTTGTGCTCTACGCCGGGCCCGAGCAGGTGCCGGAGTTCCAAGCTTTCCTTTGTCATCTCCCGTGCCATGACGTCAGCAGCTTGCTTTTGTTTGTCGCGCTCGCCGCTGTAGGCGATGACGAACAGGTTGCCAAGATTCAAGGCGACGTCCGCCGCGTCGTAGAGATGCCAGAGCTGCTGTTCGAATCCCGGCGGCTTTTGCGCCCGCGTCAACGCTCCGGTGTATTCGGGCGTTTCCACAAAGCCGGCCCCCGGCGCGGCCGCTCTCCACAGACCAGGGTGATGCGCCGCCAAGTGCCAGCAGCCCGCCCCGCCCATCGAGAATCCACGTACGGCCAGCCGTTTTGGATCGATCGGGTAATGACGCCTCACAGCTTCCAGTGCCTCGAAAACGTCCATCTCACCCGCAAACTTGAACGCGTTGCAGTAGCGTCCGTAGGGATGCAACACGAAGGTGTTCTCCGGGGTGAACTCGCCCGAACTCCGCTGACGGTCATGGATGAACTTCAATTCGGTAAGAAGATTGTCCCGGCCGTGGAGCCAGACATCGAGCCGGCTGGGGGCAGCGTTCGGGCGCCAACCGGCCGGAACCACCAAGCCGTAGGGCTGAACGGAATCATCAATGCGTGAACGATAGCCGCGCACAACCAAGCCCGTGGCGTGAATCCACGACGGCTGGCCGGCTTCGAGTTCGCTGAGCCTCTCGCGTCCGCGCGCCAGCAAGGCGCGGGCGATCTCCACCTCGTTGCTGCGAAAGAATTCGTCGTAGGCCAGCGCCCATGAGACCGCCTTGTGGTAAACCTGGACATCGGGCAGCAGCGCGCTCAATTCCTCGCGGCGTTTCAACCTGCCGGCGGCCGCGTCAAGCTCGCGTCCGAATTCATCCACGCCACGCTGCAACTCGGCCCGAGCAGGGGAGGGAATCTTCAAGCCATCCGGGGGTGCTTGTCGCGCCGCCGCCAGCCATGTCCCAGTGACGAGGGGAAGCAGCCACAGATAGATCCCTGCGTAAATTGAAGGCCCGCGACCGGAGTTCACTCGTGTGACTCCTAGTCAACATCAGGTTGGCTCCGAGGGAAACAGAAAGTTGTTCACAATCGTTAGGACGCGACGGAAGGTTGCGTCCTGGGGTAGGCTGCGTTCATGCCGAAACCGCCGACTTTGCCACCGCTCACGCCGGACGAACTCCTCGCCCTCGCTCAAGGCGTAATGCGCGCGGACCGTTTCCCGCATCTTGCCACGATCGATGGTTCCCAGCCGCGCGTGCGTCCCGTTTCCCCGGTCCGAACCGACGGGTTCACCGTCTACGTCGCAAATCTCCGTCGTTACGGGAAAACCAAGGAACTTGCCGCCAACGCCAACGTCGAGCTCTGCTACCTCGATGACCGTCATGACCAGGTTCGCGTGACCGGCGTGGCGGAGATTCTTGCCGACCGCGCGGTGTTGGAGCAAATCTGGGCCACCAACCCGTTGCTGCGCCAATATCTCGGCTCCCTCGACAACCCCGAGTTAATCGTCTACCGCATTCGCCCAACCCGCGTGCGGTACATGAAGGAATGGGCGCTCGAGTATTACGAGGTGCCGGTGGCTTAACACCAGTTATTTGTGAGACACGTCACTAGCCGTGAGACCCCCGGGACGGATTCGGCAGGTGTTGAGAGCAAGGGTTCTGGCACCCCTCCTGGGTGCAGAACCGAATCGACTCGTAGCCGGGGGTCTCCTCCCGCACTGCGGAATGCGACCCCCGGCTACTATTTGCCAGCCCTCCGGGCTGAACTGCGAATGTCCAAACTGCGGTTCCCATCGGATGGCAGAAGGGGGCGGGCAACTTAACAAATATCCGCGCTACTGCACCGGCACCTGGCTGACGCCATAGGAGCCCAAGGGCAGCCAGAGGCCGCGCGCCAGGGTGCCGTCGCCGCGTGTCAGGTCAAACCAGAAGCAACCGCCCGAACTCCGCCCTGCCTCGCGCAAGGCGGCGGGGCTGGTAGCGTCGAACAACGCCACGCCGTTGTCGGTTTCCTGTCCGGCCAACAGTTCGCCATGATTGCCGAAGGTGGCCAACGCGCTCAGTGGCTTGTTCAACATGAAGGCGCCGACCCGCACCAACCGGCCGGCATCGGACAATTGCCACGTTTCCAACGTCGATTTCTGACTGCTGCCGGTGTTTTCCGCGCGACTCAGATAAATGTTCTGTTCAGAGAGGTGCAGCGCGCGCGGCCAGACCGACGGCAGCGGGAACGAGTCGATCAAGTGCGCGGAGACCCCATCGTAAGCGCTGGCCGACAGATGTTCCGTCCAGTCTGTCACATTCGTGGTGAATCGATTTCCGACGGTGTAAACCACGGCGCCTTGATGCGAAACACCTTGCAAGCTACCGGGGACGCTCACCGGCTTGCGCACTAGCGGTTCCTTGGCATCCGTGTAATCGATGACATCCAAGAATGAGCGATTGACGAACCGCACAGGGTAAGGAAACACCAACGCATCCTCCACCACGATTGATTCGGAAGTCTGATGACTAAGATAGACCAGTCCATCGACCGCGAACGGCGAACTGAAATTCCACCGGTCGTTCTGATTCAGATTGAGGGCCGAGGCCAGAACAGGTGTTTGCGGCGCGGACACATCAAAGGCCAGCACCACGCCGCCACTGCCGCCAAAGAACGGCGGCCAAAACCGGATGGCCATGGGAGCGACCATGACCTCTCCGACCATCGGGACGGCGACATCGCCACCTAGCGGAACGATGCAGTTGAAGCACGGCCATCCCCAACGGAAACTCGAGCCCCCGGCAAAGACCAAAAGGTTCGGCGTCGGCCAGACGGCCGTGAATGGCCCGCCTGCGCCTTCGGCCGAACTTTCCACGGTTCCGACCACTTCCAGCTTTGGCAGTGCGGCGAGGTTCACCACCGTGAGGGTGACCTTTTGCTCGGGCAACACGGGCTCGGAGCCACCCGCGGCGGCCTCGGCGGCCACGGCCCAAATGGGCCAGAAGAAATTGTTCTCTCCCTGCAGGAGGTAGAGGTAATTGCCGCGCTTGGAGGCGCCGATGATCGATTGACCGGCAAGTTCCAATTCCCCGAGCACGATGTCCGGCACGCCGGCGTCTGCCACCCGCAACACCGGGGTGGCAGGCGACCCCACCCAAAACGGTTGCATGCCCGATTCGCTCAGTTCGACCACGAATTGCCCGTGCAGGAACACGCGGTCCACCGGCCAAGCCAGTGGCGTTCGCCCGCGCACGAGGGGATGATCGCGATCGCTGGCATCCACGCTCAGCAGCTCGGAAGCGGCCAGCGAGAGCACGCGCTCGTGGTAGAGCGTGGCGCGGCGCGGCTGAAATTGCTGTTCGATCACGCCGCGAGCCACCACCGAGTTTTCCAGCAGATCAACCAATTGAACACTGGAGGCGTAGCCGTTGGTGGTGGTGTCCCCGCTGAACGGAACAAGGATAAGGCCGTCGTCGGGCAACACCGCAAACGCTTTCTCATCCCAGGTGGCTTCGCTGTAGGAATAGTGATTGCCCAGCCGGACCCGGCTGAGCAGGGCGGGCGCGGCGGGATTGGCGACGTCGAAGAGCGAAACGGCGACGCGATTGGATTCGATGCCGATGCTGACCAGGCGTGAGCCCAACGGCTCAATGTAGGTGGACCACCCCGGCACATCCACACTGCCGGCGATGTGCGGCTTGCTGGCGTCGGAGAGATCCACCACCCAGAGCGGATCAATGCGGAAGAAGGTAACGATGTAGACGCGGTCCCCGTCAAACCGGGTGGCATGGAGCTGCTCGCCCTGGCCAACCTCAAGCTCACCCAATTTCACGACACCGACCGGACCCATCGAACGTGGGTCGGGCAATCGGAACGTTTCCACCTTGGTGGTGACGCGCCGCCCCGTCACCGTGCGCCAATCCTCCGAAATCGTCGTCAACACTCCATTCTGCCAGCGCAGCTTGAACTTATCGGGCACTCGCCCGGACGGGTTCACGCTCTGATAGGCCGCCATGGTGCCGTCGGGCGCCGTGATGTCGATGGCGCGGACCACCGAGCGCCACCAGTCGCTGGGATCTTGCGTGACAACGAACAACAGCGTGTCATTGGCACTCACCACATTCCCGTAACCTGAATACCAAAGTGTGTCTCGCGCCACGGGCGCGTTAGGGTCTGCCAGGTCGAAGGAGGATACCTGCGTGCCCCACTCCCACAAGTTCGTGCCAGCCTGTTGGCGATAGGTCTGCGTCGCCACATACAAGGCCGTGCCCACCAGCCGGCTTTCCAGGATGTAACCATTCAGGGCCAGCCGCGCCATGATCGTGGGTTGTCCGCTGTCGGTTGACACCACCAACACCGCACTGCCGCTGGAAGAACACTGGTTCTGCGCCAGCAACACCACGTGCGAATCGCCCAGCACATAAAGGTCCTCGCCGGCCGCGGGAAGCGCCAGTTGGCCCGTCACGCGCGCCGCATCGGGATCGGAAAGGTCGATGACTTGCAGGCCTCGCATTTGGTTGAAGAAATAAAGGGTCTGGCCCCGGATGCGCCAGATGTCCGATTCCACCACCTCCCGCGAGGCAGGCTGGCCGGCGTTGGCGTTGGGGTTGACGGCGCCAGGACCAGCCAGGTCCAACACACCCGCCCGGGGTGGCCCACTGCCGGAACTCTCCGAGTCAAAGAAGGCGTTGGTCCCATTGTAGAAGGCGAGTGGAAGCGGGTCCGTGGCGTCGGCCCGGATGCGCAGCAACTCGAGCGCGCGCGAACGCTCCAGGCGAACGCTCATCTTTCCTCCGGCGCCATCGGTTCGGACCACCGCGCGCGGTTCCCACGCGCCGCCTCCGAGCCGCTCACGGCATTCGATGGTCACCCGCCGCAGGCCCGCCGGGATCTGCGCCTCGACGACCACCTCCGTGCCATCGACTCGAATGGCAGTGATGGTGGGAGTTTCCGATGCAGGTTGACCAAAAAGAGGCAGTCCAACCAGGAGGAGTAATGCGGCTAGAGACCTGCACCGCCAGCAGAAGAATGACGCGAGCACTTTCATACGGCACACATTGAAGACGGATTTTTGAGCGAGCCTGAGTTAACGCCTCCGCTCCCGGGGCGTCAAGTGCTGACGTAGCGGCTCTCGGCAGAGAGCCGCAAACTGAGGCGCAATGAGGAAGCCTCCAGGAGGGGAAGCCTGTGAGGACAGCAGGGAAGAATGCGGCGGTCTGTCGACCGCCGCTACGTGAGCTGACGTAGCGGCTCTCGGCAGAGAGCCGCAAACTTCGGATGCCAATGGAGAAGGCAGGCGCTTCAGGCCGCTCCTAATTCGAGCACGCGTTTGTACTGTTCTTCGGTGAGCGGCGTGACCGAAAGGCGCGTGTTCCGGACCAATGGCATCTGGCTGAGAATTGAATCGGCCTTGATGGTTTGGAGCGTGACGGGATGCGCCAGCGCTTTCCCGGGCGCCAAGTCGACGCAGGACCAGTCCCCTTCTTCGGCCGTAGGATCGGCGTAGGCTTCCTTCACCACCTTGGCCACTCCTACGATCTGTTTCTCGTCTCCGCTGTGATAATAAAGGACGGCGTCGTCCTTTTTCATCAGGCGAAGATTGTTGCGGGCCTGGTAATTTCGAACCCCCGTCCAGGCCGCGCGCCCTTCCTTGACGAAGGCGCTCCACGAGTATGCTTCCGGCTCCTGCTTCACGAGCCAGTAACGTTTTGCCATACCCGCATCCTGGCGAGTGCCGCCCTTGCGAGTCAATCCGAGTCTGTCCCCAACCGCCATCTGCCAATTGCCATCCTGTCATCGGGTCGCCTCCCATCTCCCCTCTGCGCTGGGTCACCCCCGCAGGTGGCGCGCCTGTCGTTTCGGGGCAGCGACCGTTCTCGTGCGCATGGCGCCCGCCTTGACGTCTGCCTCGGGCAAGTACTGGCGGAGGAATTCCGGGCAACGTCCGCGATTGCCGCGCTGGTAATCTTTCCAGAGCACCTCGGCTACGGCGTGGGCGTCCAGGCCAACGACCGTGTGGAGGTAGGTGAGCAGCAGTTCCGCCAGGTGGACGAGCGGGATGGAATCCGTGCGGCGCAGCCGGTCAT
>Ga0070694_100002313_pt1 | contig 11262 bp, 8 predicted proteins | sample KBSK1251metaG_FD_65470 | JGI IMG/M metagenome (GOLD analysis project Ga0070694, IMG submission 65470) | Corn, switchgrass and miscanthus rhizosphere microbial communities from Kellogg Biological Station, Michigan, USA - KBS K1-25-1 metaG | ecosystem: Host-associated > Plants > Roots >... | reverse complement strand
TTACTTCCGGCTGGCCCGCGAGTGTGGATTGATCGAAGTGGAGCGCGAGTTGAAGTTCACCGATGAGTGAAGCGCGCGGCGTGAATCACATCTTTGAGCAGCGTTGCGGCAACGGCCAGGCGCGACGATGCGCCGCCAGCGACGAGTAAGGTGCCGTAAAGATCGGTGTGAAACTCGATGGCTTTGTTCGAGCCGCGCACGGCGAACAAGCTGTCGGTTGGAAGTACGATGTTCGGAGCGACTGAAAGCTCTACCCGCCCATCTTTCCGCCCATCTTTTCGCCCATCTTTTCGCTTTGCCTCAGCGATCAGTTTGAGCGCGCCACCAGCAGCGCGCGCTTCCTCAATCAAGCGCGGCGGAATCGTATCAATCCCACTCCGCGCGACATCACCAAAACCCGCTTCAGACTCCATCAAGGCATTGGCCAGAATCAAAAGCTTGGCCGCTGAATCCCAACCTTCGATGTCATAGCGCGGATCCGGTTCGGCGATTCCAGCAGCTTGGGCGGCGGCGAGCGCCGCTTCAAAGCTCAACCCTTCTTCGTTCATACGTGTGAGAATGTAGTTAGTCGTGCCATTGAGGATGCCGCGTATCCCTGTGATTTCGGCGCCGACGAGTTCGCGGCGCGCAAAGCTGAGCGTAGGGAGCGCCGCGCAAGTGGCGCCACTGTGCGCGAAATGCACGTTCCCGTCGGCGGCCAATCGTTCAAGCTTCGGGCCAGCAAAGAGCAAGACTGCTTTGTTGGCAGTGACAACGTGCCAGCCACGCGTGAGCGCTTCGGTCACCAAAGTGATGGCTGGTTCGCCTTCGCTCTGCAGATTGCTGGGTAATGTTTCGATGACGATTTGCGCGCCGGCTTCGGCGAAGCGCTCAATGATCTCGCTGGGCGAAGCTGAGCTTCCGCCCGCTGCGCCCGCCAGTTGTCCGCCTGCTCTTTTGAGCTGCGCTAATGCCGCCACATCCAGCATGCTCCGATCAATCACAGCACCAGAACGATCAGCCACACCTACTATTTGCACCTCCATGCCGAAGGCATCTTTGAGCCAGTTGCGGCGCTGTGTGATTTGTTCAGCGAAGGCGCGTCCCACGTTGCCGAAGCCGAGGATCGCAAGTTTGACGAGAGTGGGTGTGGAAGTGAAATCTGCGCTCATTGATCCAGTTTTTGAATTTGCGCGATGGCCGCATCGAGTTGCGCATCGCGGCCCGCGAGCAGCGTGGCGCGCGTCAGTTTGACTTCGATGTCGGGCTGCACGCCGCGCCCTTCGATGAGCACGCCCTTCGGGGTTTTGAAATCCGCGATGGCACACTGGAAGAGAGCGCCAGTCGGCAGCTTGGTCAGCACGGATGGCAGCGCTGCACCTACGCTGCGCTCACCGATGACGACGGCACGCCCAATCTCTTGCAGGCCGCTGGAGAAGACCTCGCTCGTCGAGGCGCTCCGGCCATCCATCAAAATTACGACCGAGCCAGTGAAAGCGTTTGGCTGCGGGGAAACATTGAAGTTGATGCTGCCGACACGCAGATGCATGGCGCCGAGCGAAGACGGCTCGGAGGTCAATAAACCAGCGATGAGTTGAGACATATTGCCCACACCACCCGGATTACCTCTTAAGTCGAGGATCAAACCCGGCGCTCTACCCATCGCCCGAATGGCAGGGCTGATCTTTTCCATGAGCGACATGGAAAAGATATTGAAGCGAATATAGCCGACCGCCCCGGCTAAACGCTTGGCCTCGAACTCGGTGTACTGTGGGGGGAAACTACCGAAGCGCGGTGACAATTCGCCCTTCAATCGCGCACGCTTAATCGTGGCTTCCTGCGCTTGATCGCGAGCGTCGAGATAAGCGAGGTGCACCGCTGTTCCGGGTTTGCCATTGAGACTGGTCATAATCGCGCGGGCGCTGCGAAGACGAATAATGGCTGGTGAAGCCTTCCCCGTTGTGAACCGCTCAATAATATGCGCCACGGGTGTGCCGTCAATTTGCTCGATGATGAATCCGGGGCGCAAACCCGCGCGCGCGCCCGTAGACCCGTCGTCAACGCGTGTGATCAGAGCCTGGTTGTCGAGATATTGCACATCTACACCGAGGCCACCCGTGGGCGGCTCTTTCGCAGTATCTTCGATAATGGCTTCGGGCGGAATGATGTTGAAATGCGATTGATGAAGTTCGCCGAGCATCTGCTGGAGCAAGGCATAGAGTTCTCGATCCGTTTTGACTTCGGCTAAGCGCGGAGCATATTGCTTGCGGACTTTATTCCAATCAACCCCGCCGAATGTCGGATCGAAATGTCTCTCGTTGACCGTGCTCCAAACGATCTCGAATGTCTCGCGGTGAACCTCAGAGAGCGTTTTGCTCGCCGGAATGCTGCTGACGACGCTTTGCGGAACTGTCGGCTGATACGCCGTCTGACCGCGCGCGCCAATAAAGGCTGAGGCGAGCGCCAACCACAACATGAGCAGGGCAATCTTTTTCATCCAGTTCTCTCTAGGCTGATTGGAAAACTAAAGTGCAGTTAGAGCGATTTGCCAATCAGGGTAGGGGCTGACCTATGTGTCAGCCCAGTTCTATATCGCCCATCAGGGCTAACACACAGGTCAGCCCCTACCCTACACGCCATTGCAATCTGCTCTAAATTGAAGCTGTCATCCATCCGGCATCGGCTCTCGACAAGCACTGAAGAATTGCGCGTTAAGCAGGCAGCAAACCTTTGATCTCCCGCACCACACGCTGCACTTCCTCCTCATCGGCGAGCGCGATCATAAAGAACTTGTAGCCCTCGCTGATGCACACGACGCCGTTGGCAAAAAACCAGATGCCATTGAGCAGCGGGTTGGCGCCGATGATGAGGCTGACTGGAAAGCCGGTCACGGTCGCGCCTGAAAAAGCCGAAGCGATGAGCGTTGCTCCGGCGGCCACGCTGAAAGCGCCAAGCAACGGCGCGCCGACGTATTTGGTCAAGTTGCGCTGAAACTGGATGCGCTCGCGCTCGGCTTCGTCCAATTCACCACTGGCGATCCGCGCTTCCTGCGCTTTCAAATATTCGGTGTAACGCTCGGTCACTTTGCGAATGCCGACGATGGGTAGCGCGCTATGAAAGAACCAGTGGCCTGCCGCGCCCGCGCCGAGAATCGTGGCGCCTAGCCCCGGCAGCGCGGAACCGGCGCGCACGCCGTAGATCATCGAAAGCGTCACGATGGCAGTCTTGCCCGGATTATTCTTGATCCAGGCCCGCGCCTTTTCGTAGCCGCTAACCGTCGCTTCAGTAATCTTCGCGCCGCTCGCGCCTAAGTTATAGGCTTGCTCGGCCCGCCGATAGTAGCCCTGGGCCTGACCGAACATTTCTTTCGCTGTCTCTTCGGCTGTCTGCGCGCCGGAGCGAATCGTTTCGCCCGCTTGCTCGGCGGTCGAGCGCAGGTTTTCCTTGACGCGATACTGTTCATCAATCTTGCTCGCTTGATCGCGCGCCGCTTTGGCCGCGTCACCCGCCACCTCTACACCTTTGCGCGCCACATCGCCGGCCGTGTTAATTCCCTGCTCGAGCTTGTCACGCAAACCGAATTGCTCATCGAGTTCTTGTGCCTTACGCCGCGCCGCGTCGCGCAGCTCTTCAAACTTTTTGCTGTAACTCATCGTTAATCCCCCTGCGAACGAATCTGTTGTCGGTGCTGTCGTAGCTTACGTCTCCGCCGCCATTGAAGTTCGCTTGGGGCGATAATAACGCGCTGGATGAGGGGCGGCAAGGTAGAGATGGACGAGCGCGGATGAGCGTGTTCGGGCAGTTAAACTCTGGCATTGGCAACGATGCCAACGCTCTCAGGTAATATGCTTGACGCTCTCTGCAACTGTAAACTACAATTCTTTATCGCCCCTTCAGTCCTGTGATTTTGCATAGTCGGCCCTTAAGGCCGCGTAAGGTACAAACCCATGACCGCCGTAGAAAAAGTCTTCACTAAAATTTTCGGTTCAGCCAACGAGCGCTTGCTTAAAAAGCTGTGGCCGATTGTGGCTGAAATCAACGCGCTGGAGCCGGAGATCAAACGGCTCTCCGATGAACAGTTGCTCGCCAAAACCGCTGCTTTCAGAGAGCGGCTGGCGGAAAAGCTCGAAGGTTCAGCCGAGCTTGCGCCCGAAGCGCGCAAGCTGCTTGAGCAGGAAGCGCTTGATGAGTTGCTCCCCGAAGCTTTTGCCTGTGTCCGCGAAGCGTCGGTGCGCACCACCGAGATGCGCCACTTCGACGTGCAGTTGATCGGCGGCATGGTGCTCCATCGCGGCATGATCGCGGAGATGAAAACCGGTGAAGGTAAAACGCTCGTCGCCACGCTCCCGGTCTACCTCAATGCGCTGCTCGGCAAAGGCGTCCACGTCGTAACGGTCAACGATTACCTGGCGCGGCGCGACGCCGATTGGATGGGCAAGATTTATAAATTCCTCGGCATGACCGTCGGCGTCATCCAGAATGACATGGATGATTTCGAGCGGCAGGAAGCTTATAAGTCCGACATCACTTACGGAACCAACAACGAATTCGGCTTCGATTATCTGCGCGACAACATGAAGTTCGAGATCGCCACTTGCGTCCAGCGCGGCCACTACTTCGGCATCGTGGACGAGGTAGACTCGATCTTGATTGACGAAGCGCGCACGCCGCTCATCATCTCCGGCCAATCCGATGATTCGACCACCAAGTATTACGAAGCTGACGCCGTAATCCCTAAGCTTGATCGCGAGGTTGACTGTCAGGTTGATGAGAAGCAGCACACGGCGACGCTCACTGAGTCGGGCATTGAAAAGGCGGAAAGGCTTCTGGGCTACGGTAATCTTTATGACCCGTCGAACATGGAGATTCTTCACTGCCTTACTCAGGCGCTCGTGGCGCACACGCTCTATCACCGCGACAAGCAATACATCGTGCGTGACGGCGAAGTCGTAATCGTGGATGAGTTCACTGGGCGCATTATGACGGGCCGCCGCTGGTCAGATGGTTTGCACCAGGCAGTCGAAGCGAAAGAAGGCGTCAAGATCGAACGCGAAACGCAGACGCTGGCGACGATTACGTTGCAGAATTATTTCCGCATGTATCAAAAGCTCTCGGGCATGACCGGGACGGCGGAAACCGAGTCGGTGGAGTTTGCCAAGATTTACAACCTCGACGTAACGAGCATCCCGACGCATCGGAAAATGGTGCGCGAAGATCATCCCGACTCCATCTACCGCACGATTGGCGAAAAGTGGGAAGCGATCGCCGAGGAGATCAAACATCTGCACGAGAAGGGCCAGCCGGTGCTGGTCGGCACGGTCTCAGTCGAAAATTCTGAACTGATCTCCAATCGCTTGAAACGGCTCGGCATCAAACACAACATTCTCAACGCCAAGCCCGAAAATGCGGGTCGCGAAGCCGAGATCGTCGCGCAAGCCGGACGCCGGGGCGCCGTCACCATCGCCACCAACATGGCGGGCCGCGGGACTGACATTTTGCTCGGCGGCAATCCCGAATTTCTGGGACGCGAGCTTTTGAAGAAGCAAGAGATTGATCCGAACGAAGCGCCGCCGGAACAGATCGAAGAAGCGATCAAGCAAGTCAAACCGCAAACCGAAGCCGAACACAAGGAGGTCGTCGGCTTGGGCGGGCTGTACATTCTCGGCACCGAGCGTCACGAATCGCGGCGCATTGACAATCAGCTTCGCGGACGCGCGGGCCGTCAAGGCGACCCCGGCACTTCGCGTTTTTTCCTCTCGCTCGAAGACGATCTGATGCGCATCTTTGCTGGTGACCGGGTCAAGGCGATTATGGCGCGGCTCGGGATGGAGCAAGGCGTGGCCATCGAATCGAAGATGGTCAGCAAGCGCATCGAGAGCGCGCAGAAGAACGTCGAGGCGCACAACTTCACCATCCGCAAACACCTCATCGAATACGATGACGTCATGAATAAGCAGCGCGAGACGATCTACAGCTTGCGCCGCCAACTCCTGGAACAGACCGATCACCGCGAGGAGATTCAATCTATCGCCGAGGATCTGCTTGAGGACATCCTCGACCAGTATCTCGGTTTGCAAGTCTCGCCGCATGAGTGGGACTTGCACGGGTTCAAGGTGCAGTTGCTCTATCAGTTCGGCTTCGACCCGGATGCAGAGGGCATCAAACTTAGCGCACTCAACCGCGACGAAATCCGCGATGCTATCTGGCAGAAGCTGGCGCAGGAGTATACCGAGAAGGAAGCGGTCGTCGGCGCGGAGGCGATGCGTTACTACGAGCGCATCATCATGCTCAACATCGTGGACGCGCAGTGGAAAGATCACCTACTCGCACTCGATCATCTCAAGGACGGCATCGGGCTGCGCGGTTACGGGCAGAAGGATCCGCTGGTTGAGTACAAGAAGGAATCGTTCTCGCTCTTCGAAGAGATGCTTGGCCGGATTGACGTCGAAACCGTGCGCGCGCTTTTCTTGCTGCAAGTCACTGTTGAAGAGCCTCCGCAGCAACGATTGCAACGCCGTCCGCGCCGCGGCCAAGTCACTTTCACCAAAGCCAACGCGAGCGCAGCGGCAGCAGGTGAAGAAGATGGCAAGCCGCGCACCATCGTCAGCGACTCGCCCAAAGTTGGACGTAACGAGCAGTGTCCCTGCGGGTCAGGTAAGAAGTATAAGAAGTGTCATGGTGCTGAGAGCTAAAGAGCATGTGGGGCGGCTACTACTTGCGGGAAGCAAGATGAACGTGTGATGCAACCGATAATCCTTGTTCTCGCTATTGGAGTGCTTGCTGTTCTTGTGTTGGATACTGTTGGCTCTTTAGCTTCACGGCGGTTTCGTTTCCAGTATGGATCCCTGAGTACTATTTCATGGATACTGCGAATTGGAACAGGCTTTTTTGCCGCCCGGTATGGGAATATCAAGCTAAGTTTTCTCGCGGGCGGACTGGTTGCATTCATTGATGCGACGCTCGGGTGGTATATATCTTGGATCATCGGTCCAGGTCGTCCACAGGGTGAAATTACCGCCGGATTGATAGCTAGGACGGTGTTAATGGTTACTCTCATAGGCGCTGCACTTGGCTTCATCGGAGGACTCCTAGCCTAGGTAGCTGTAATCTAGCACCGACGCCGCCCAACAATTCGTTGGACCGGAGCGCGGATAGCCTCATTCTCAACTTGTTTGATTGGTGCAAAGGTAGAATGTAATCGCCGCGCCCGGTCAACTCTGACGTTAGGCCTGACCCGCAGCAAGTATTCAACAGTCGCAGAAAGATGGACAAGAAAATCACTATTCTGGATTCCTTTGCCGAGGCGGCTCAATCCGATAAGGCATATTACCGGAGCCTTAGCCCCAAAGAGCGTCTGGCGATTCTCTTGGAATTGAATCGCCGCTGGCCGATAAAGAATGATATAGAGGCTTCCGAAAGAGTTGCGCGAGTTTATCGAATTACTAAACTCGCATAGAAGCCTGGAAGATCGAGCAGACCTTGACACATTGAAATAGCGGGCTGGCCTGACGCCCTTGTTCAGCTCCTCGCATCACTCCTATGCCAAGTCAAGTCATTGAAGCCATCCGCAGCGGTACAGTGCCCGCACCGGCCAAACTCGCCGCCGCGCGTGCCATGCTCCCGCTCGTTCCCGAAGAAATACTCGAAGCGCTCGTCCTGCTCAGTCGTGATGAAACCGCAGAGGTGCGGGAAGCGGCGCTCAAATCTCTGGACGCATTCGACCGCCAGCAGATGCTCACCGTTATTGCGCAAGCGGAGACTGCGCCGGATGTGCTCTGTCATCTGTGCTCGTGGCGTGGCGGGACACGCGAGATTTACGAGGCGCTGGCGCTCAACACGAAGACGCCGGATGAGGGCATTGCGGAGTTGGCGCGCGCGATTAAAGACGGTGCGCTGCTCGAAGTAATCGCCATTAACCAGCAGCGACTAATCCAGCATCCGGCGATCATTGATGCGATCATCGCTAATCCGTCCTGCACCGCCGAAGCCGAGCGGCGCGCGCGTGAAGTAAAGCAGGAGTTCTTTGAGAAGGAACTGGGAGTGCAGCGCATCGCCGAGGAGCGCCGCGCGCGCGCTGCCGCCGTTTCCGCCGCGTTCGGCCTACACCAAGCTGAAGAGATCATCACGACCCTGATTGATGACGATCTGGCTGTCGAGGATTTGCACATTGACGACCGCTTGCTCAAAGAGGAATTTCACATCGAGCTTCCAGTGGAAGTGGAATTTGATCCGCTGAGTTCGCTCGATGCTATGGGCCTGGACGCGCAACGCTTGATCGAAGAAGCCACAGCGGCAGGCGAGCCGATCACCGAGGAGCGCTTGACGACCATGCAATTCATCGCGCGCCTCAACGTCAAGCAGCGTGTCCAGCTTGCGATCAAAGGCAACCGCGAAGCGCGCAATATCCTCAAGCGCGATTCCAACAAAGCCGTCATCGCTGGCGTGCTCAACAACCCGCGCATCACCGAATCCGAGGTCGAAGCGATCTCGAATATGAAGAGCGTCCCTGAGGAAGCGTTGCGGTTGATCGGCATCAACCGCGCCTGGATCCGCAGCTATCCGATCATCCACAATCTCGTCCGCAATCCGCGCACGCCGGTCGCGGTCAGTCTCCCGCTCGTCAATCGTATCTTCCCGAAAGACCTCAAAGCGCTCGTCGGTAACCGCAATGCGCCGGAAGTGATCCGCAAGACGGCGCAGCGGCTACTCGCGGCGCGCGGCGTCACTGAAGGTTGACCTGCTCGGCAGGCCCGCCGTAGAATAACCGCGTTTCTCCACTTCTGTAATTTGCTGTCTGTAGTTTCACTCCATTCGCGTGAGAACGGCCTTGACCTGTTCTCACTAACTCAAGGCACTCTTCTGGAGGAGGCATCTATGTTCAGTCTGCTCTGGTTTGCAATTTTCGGTCTGATCGTGGGCGCGATCGCGAAGCTCATCATGCCGGGCAAAGATCCGGGCGGGATCATTGTGACGGCGATCATCGGCATGATTGGCTCGTTGGTGGGTACTTTGATTGGCCGCATGCTCTGGGGGCCATATTACTCGTCGGGCTGGATTATGGCGATCATCGGCGCCATCGCCTTGCTCGCTATCTATCGCGCCTTTGCTGGACGTCGCAACGCGTAGCCCGATCGGCCAAGACTGAAGCTGAAGCTTGCGGCTATATTGACCGTGCTCTGAGCTTAGTGTATGTTGGGCGATATGCACCCGTAGCTCAGCTGGATAGAGCGTCAGCCTCCGGAGCTGAAGGTCCCGCGTTCGAATCGCGGCGGGTGTACCAAAGCTTTTTTTTCAAGGGCTTACCGATTTGCTCGGCAAAAAGGTAAGCTCTTGTGACATACAGCCTCGAAGAACGCAAAAAACTCTTCCTCCAAGACCGGAAATTCATCCTCAACTGCACTGAACGGACGCTTGGTCTCTAGGACCAAATCTTCAACAAATGTGATAAATACGCCGGAGGCGGCATACCGGGCGAACCAAGCTCCAACAGTACATTATTGGCCAACGGCAGGCCGGAATGCCTTCGGTCACAGTTGATCTCGCCATCCGTGGATTTAATGCCTTCCTGAACTAGGCGCCCATTCACGGACACCTTAGCCGGGTGATTTTTCACGCAGCTGAGATGAGGTTTGTCAGACCTTCCAGAGAAGGAAGCAACTCTGAACTGCGGTTGACAAACTCCCTGACGAGACTATAATTATGACCTTTTGCCGGGGGGGATGTATGTTGATCTCATTGGCGCGCTTGTCAGATGAAGGCTTGCGCTTTGAGCACCAGTATCAGATGGACGAACTCGACCTGACGGGTCACGAGTTTACCCTGCAGCAGCCCCTCCACGTCACCGGGCGTCTGGATCGCACGGGGTTGGGAGTGCATCTGCGCGGTCAAATAGACGGGGCGATTGAGGTTCATTGTGACCGTTGTTTGCAAGAGGTGGTTATTCCCATTCAGCGCCAATTGGATCTCTTTTACATGCCCGACGACCCTTTGGCAGGCCGCAGCGGTGAAATGGAGTTGCAGCCGCGGGATCTTGATTTCGCCGTCTACGAGCACGAAGCGATAGACCTCGACGAGTTGATGAAAGAACAGATGGCTTTGAGCGTGCCGACGCGCGTGCTCTGCCGCGAAGATTGTCGCGGCCTGTGTCCGCAATGTGGCGCGGACCTCAATTTGGAAAAGTGCCAGTGTCAGAAACCGATAGATCCGCGCTGGCAAGCGCTGGCTGACCTACAGAACAAAAGTTGATGGTTGAGCGGTCATGGTCAGACTGCCAAGCGCGCCACACGCAGTCTTTCACCATCTTAATCAGGGAAGCGCAAGATAATTCATTTGGAGAAATACTATGCCTAATCCGAAACGACGCCATTCTAAATCGCGCAGCCGCAAGCGCCGCACCCACGATTCATTGCAGCGCGTGACCACCACGGCCTGCCCTAACTGTCAACAGCCTAAGCTGCCTCATCGGGTCTGTCCCAAGTGCGGCTATTATGGCGGCCGGCAAGTGATCGAAGTCGAAGAGTAATCGTGATTGCGGATGGTAGATTGGGGATTGCGGATTGATAAAGCGCGCGCCAAACGGTGCTGATCGCTTATTATTCCGCATTCCGCATTCCGCATTCGGTAAAGCCCCCTTATGCTCACCAAAATCGCCGTTGACGCCATGGGTGGCGATCATGCTCCCCAGCGCGAAATCGAAGGCGCGATCCAAGCCGCGCAAGAGCTAGGCGTTGGCGTCATCCTGGTTGGGCGTGAAGAGCAAATCCGCGCCGAGATGCAGCGCCAAGGCTATCACCCGCGCAGCGGGGGCTTGCCCATCGAGGTCGTCAACGCCACCGAAGTGATTAAGATGGATGAGTCGGTGGCCCACGCCGTGCGGCGTAAGCGCGATTCTTCGATCCGCGTGGCGGCGCGTTTAGTCCGCGAAGGCCAGGCGCAGGGCATGGTCAGCGCGGGCAATACCGGCGCGGTCATGGTGATTTCCAAACTCGTTATCGGGACGCTGCCTTCCGTTGATCGCCCGGCGCTCGCGGGCGTCTTCCCAACACTCAAAGGACAAGGCACGGTGCTTCTGGATGTCGGCGCCAATTCCGAATGCAAGCCTGAACACCTGCGGCAATTTGCGATTATGGGTTCGATCTATTCGCGCTCGATTCTCGGCGTGCGCTCGCCCAAAGTGGGCTTGATGAGCATCGGCGAAGAGGAAGCCAAAGGCACGGATCTGACCAAAGAAACAGGGCGTTTGCTCAAGCATGCGCCGATCAACTTCATCGGCAACGTCGAAGG
>Ga0070694_100002312_pt1 | contig 11263 bp, 8 predicted proteins | sample KBSK1251metaG_FD_65470 | JGI IMG/M metagenome (GOLD analysis project Ga0070694, IMG submission 65470) | Corn, switchgrass and miscanthus rhizosphere microbial communities from Kellogg Biological Station, Michigan, USA - KBS K1-25-1 metaG | ecosystem: Host-associated > Plants > Roots >... | reverse complement strand
ACTTCGCGGACGGCGCCGGGGACATCGGTCGCCGAGTGGACGTTGAGCACGGTGAGGTGCTGGCCGGCGAAGCTCGCCCCCGCGCTGTCCTCGTCGACGGCGGACGACCGGACGGCGAACGGGGGCGGCAAGGCGGCGATGGCCTTCGCCACCTGTTCGATGGCCTTGTCGTCCCCCGAGGCGACGGCCTCGACCAGATCGCCCGAGAGCGCCACGCCGGGCGGGACCGCGAGGCCTCGGCGCGCGGCGTCGCCGAGCCCCACCGCCTTCGACCCGTAGAGCGATGTCTCGCGCGCCTTCGCGAAGGGGACGACCTTCTTCACCCGAGCACCGTGACCTCGCCCGCGTCCCCGTCGACGCGGACGAGGACGCCGTCGGCGATGCGTTCCGTCGCCTCGCGGGTCCCGACGACGCCGGGGATGCCATACTCGCGCGAGACGATCGCCGCATGCGAGAGGAGGCCGCCGTTGTCGGTGACGATGCCGCCAAGGAGCGGGAGGAGGATGTTGAAGGCCTCGGTCGTCGACTCGGTGACGAGCACGTCGCCTCTGACGATCCGTCCGAACTCGGAGGGGCCGGAGACGCGGCGCGCGGGCCCCTCGTAGACGCCCTTGCTGGCCGCGAGCCCGTAGAGGATCTTCTCTTCGTTCTGCGCCTGGGAGCTCCCGAAGAGGTGGCCCAGGGCGAGGAAGGTCGCACGCATGAGGCGGCCGACCGACGGGGGCAGGGTCGCGAGGTCGAGCGGAGGCGGTGCGGGCGGGCCAAGGGCGGGCGGGACGTCCTTGGCGGTGTGGGTCCCGCGGTATTCGGCGCGCTTGGCGAGCTCGTCCGCGGACGGGCCACCGGTGCCCGCGACCAGCGCGCACATCTCGTCGAGGCTGGCGTCCAGCATGTGCGGGGGGGCGGCGATGCGGCCGCGACTCGCCACCCGGCGGCCGGCCGCGAGGGCGGCGCGCCGCATGAGGCCCGAGGCCCAGATGTCGCTGTAGACGCCCCGCTCGTCGCGGAGACGGTAGGTGAGGCGGGCCTCGCCGAGCAATCCGTCGAACTCGACCTGGTGCTGCGCGGGGACCTGGGCGCGGACTTCGGCAATGCGGGCATCGACGTCCGAGACGGCCTGGACTTCTCCCGAAACGGCGATGCGGATGGCCCTGAGGAGTGCGTCCGGCAATTCGAGCACCGACGGCTCGGCGATGTCGAAGCCGTCGACGAGGCGGTTGCCGACCAGGTCGAGGTAGCCGGAGACCGCGGCGCCGGCTTCGCCCCCGAGGGCACGCAGGCTCGCGAGCACCTGTGCGGGGTCCCCGTCGGACGCGAGGACCTCGCGGGCCGCGGGGTCCTGGGCGAACGCCGCCCTCAGGCGATCCATCTCGTCGGAGCCACCCGCGGACACCACGGCCGCACCGCGCATCAGGCCCAGCAGCTCGGACGGCGGCAGGCCCGTCCAGTCCCCGACGTGTGCGAGGAAGTCCCCGGTCGGGAGCACGGCACCGGCGGTGAAGTACATGTGCTGGGCGATCATGGCCGAATGGTGGTCGCGGCAGCGCGTCAGATAGACGACCAGCTCCGCGTCGGAGAGGGCATCCGGATTGACGGCCTGCAGCGCCCGGTGCGTGGCGATGGAGGATGGCTTGCGATTCTCGTCCCAGTCGCGAAGCTGTTCCCGCCAGAGCTTCTGCGAGAAGACCTGCTCAGCGCGCTGGTAGCGCTCCGGGATCTCGGCGTCCGGAGCCGGCAGCACCTGGTTGTAGCCGAAGCCGTTCACGTAGCCGATCTGGAGGCCGTCGATGAGCATCCCGTAGAAGCGGGCGAAGTCGTTGGTGCCCCTCTTGAAAGAGGGGGGATGCGTCTCCTGGAAGTAGCGCGTCATCGGGCGCGGGAAGTGCACGGCGTCTTGCTCCCACGATCCCGGCCCGGGCGGCTCGAAACGGAGTTCGGTCGAGGTGTCTGACGAAGTCATGGCGGTTCCTCTCTCTGGGACGGCGCGCAGATCTCACGGCGCCGCGGGCGATTATCTTCTCGTTCGGAGCGGAGGGCAAGGTCCCCGTTCAGGCCTGCCCGTTTTAACATGGGCGCGGAAGTGCGGTAATTGGACCAAAGGTCTAGGGGCAATAGTTCATTTGCCCCGACACAATGGCACGTCCGACTCATTGCGCACCACGTTCTGAGCGCTCACGCTGTGCCCATCAAGTCGTCGTCTTAGTGTCCGGCCCTCCGGGGAGGTAGCGTGATGCCCCTGGTTCAGGTCCTGGACGGCCCTTCCGACGCCCTCCCCGGCCATCTGCGTGGTCGACGAGGGCGTTCGTGCGCGTCATCGAGGGGCCATAGCAACTCGCGGGGAACCCCGTGCAGCGCCCTGGCTGGTTACGGGAACAACCGGCGCGGCCGCTTGTATCTGCGAAGCCCGCCCCTCCCGATGCAGGGGCAGGCCCTAGATGGAAAGACGGGCAGACGACTCGATGGGGGGGCTCAGCCGGAGCGGGAGGTACATGGCCATGAACGTGACCAAGATCCTCGTGCCGATCGATTACTCAGGCGAGTCTGATCGAGCCCTCGAGTGGGGGGCGAGCCTGGCGGAGAAATACGGCGCTCGGTTACTCCTCTTGCATGTCGTTCCTCAAGCTTCAGAGGACCTCCCCGAAAGCATGGCGCTGCGCGGCGCGCGACTCGTGGGCGGTACTCGGGCGTATTGGAAATCCCGGTTGAAGTGTGTTCCGGGGCGAGGTAGTTTTTCCGGAGTGCCGTGTCGGAGCAACAGCCTATGCGGGACGAGATGACGAGCCGCGGCGAAGCCGATGGCCGTCGTCGACGCCCCCGCGCATCTCGGCGGCGAAAGTCACGGCCTTCCACGCCGCGGGAGCTGCTCGTTCTGGTCTCGCTCTTCTGTGTTTATGTCCTCGCCGGCAAGGTCGGACTGTCTCTCGCCTTCGTCCATGCCAGCGCGTCGGCCGTCTGGCCCCCGACGGGTATCGCACTCGCCGCGTTGCTGATGCTCGGGTACCGGGCCTGGCCGGCGGTGTTCGCGGGCGCCTTCGTCGTGAACGTCACCACGGCCGGCTCGGTGGCGACGTCGCTGGGCATCGCCGCCGGCAACACGCTCGAAGGGATGGTCGGCGCGTACCTCGTCACGCGGTTCGCCCACGGTGTCGGAGCCTTCGACCGCGCCCAGGATGTCTTCAAGTTTGCGGGCCTCGCCGCCGGACTGAGCACCATCCTCAGCGCGACCGGCGGCGTCACGTGCCTCGCGCTCGGCGGATACGCGAGCTGGGCTGACTCGGGGCGGATCTGGCTGACCTGGTGGCTGGGGGACGCGGCCGGTGCCCTGATCATCACCCCCGTCTTGGTGCTGTGGGCGCGGACCGCACCGGGTGACTTGCTTCGCGGTCGTCCGCTCGAGACGGCGGGCCTATTCCTGTCGACGATCCTCGTCGGCCTCGCCGCATTCGGGCAGAGCGGTGCCCTCCTGGGACTCACGACATTCCCGCTCACGTTCTTGTCGACCGCGCCCCTCATCTGGGCCGCCTTCCGATTCAAGCCGCGAGAGGCGGCGACGCTGATGGGGGCGTTGTCCGGAATCGCGATCGGGCAGACGTTGCGCGGCTCGGGACCCTTTGCCGCCGCCTCGGCCAACGAGTCACTGCTCCTGTTACAGGCGTTCATGGCCACCGTGTTCCTGATGATCCTACCGGCCGCCGCCGTCGTCGAAGACCGACGGCGCGCCGAGCGGGAGCGCGAGAATCTTCTGGCCCGCGAGCGGGCGGCGCGGGTGGAGGCAGAGGGGGCGGACCGGGTAAAGGACGAGTTCCTCGCCATGGTCCGCCAGGAGCTTCACAACCCGCTCGCGGTGATGATCAGCGCCGTCAGCGTCCTCGAGCGGCTCGGGGATCCCGAGGACATCGCGGTGCGGGCCCGAGGGGCCATCCGGCACCAGATCACCCATCTCAGTCGATTGATCGACGACCTGCTCGACGTCGCCGGCGTGAGCGGTGGACGGATCGTGCTGGCCTGTCGGCCCCTGAACCTGGCGGCGAGCGTCGAGCGGACCGTGAGCGTGCTGGCGGACACCGGCCGACTCGAGCGCCACGTGGTCGACGTCCGGGTCGAGCCGGTGTGGGTGCACGCCGACCCGGCGCGGCTGGACCAGATCGTGTCCCGCCTGCTCACGAATGCGACCAGGTACACGCCACCCGGCGGGGCGATTCGGGCTTGCGTCGGCGAGGAGGGGGGTGACGCGGTGCTCCGGGTCGAGGATTCGGGCGTCGGCATCGCGCCGGAGGTGCTCCCACGGATCTTCGACCTGTTCACGCAGGACGAGCGCCCGGCCGATCCAAGGCCGGACGGGCTTGGTGTCGGCCTGGCGCTCGTGCGGCGCCTCGTGGAGCTGCACGGTGGGCGGGCCGAGGCGTCCAGCGACGGGCCCGGATGCGGAAGCGTGTTCGTCGTCCGCCTGCCCCGCATCGCGGCTCCGCGTGGCGAAACGGTCAGGACGGCGGGGCCGCCGGCGGTCCCGTGCCGCCGGGCCTTGATCGTCGAGGACGATGCGGATGCGCGCAAGATGCTGCGGCTCGCGCTCGAGCTGGCCGGCCACGAGGTGGATGTGGCTGACGACGGCTTCCAGGCACTCAACGTGGCGGCGATCCACCGGCCGGAAGTCGTCCTCATCAGCACGGACCTGCCCGGCCTGGATGGCTATGAGGTCGCCCGGCGGCTACGGGTGACCCTGCAGAGCGCGGACATGCGTATCCTTGCGCTCACTCCCCACGGTCAGCCGTTCGATCGCCTACGGGGTCTTGACTTCGACGGTCATCTCCCGAAGCCGGTCGACCCCCGCGAGCTGGACCGGATCACCCGCAGATGGGCCACCGCCGCTGCGGACGCGACTTATCCACAGATTGTGGATAAGTTTGTGCGAACGACCGGGCCCTCAACGGTCCGCGCCTGGCGCTGACGGAGCACCCGGCTCGGAACGCCCACCGCCCGCCGGGTCGGGCGCGGCCCCGGCGTCGGTCCCTTCGGGTGCGGGGGAGGGGGGCCGCGTCTTCCAGGCCGCGTAGTCCAAAGGCGTCCACCGCTGCTTGTCCAGCGCGGTGGGATTGGCTCCGTGGTCCAGCAGCACGCGCACGAGCGCCGCGTCGCCCTTCCAGGCCGCGAAGGTGAGGGCAGTCCAGCCGGTTCCGCTCTGGGCGTTGACATCGGCTCCACGGTCGAGGAGCAGCGTCAGCATCCCCGGGTGCTCGTTGATGACGGCCAGCATGACCGGAGTGATGCCCCCCCGGTTCCGGGTATTGACCAGGGCCCCGCCATCGAGCAGGGCGCGCGCGGCCGCCACGTGGTCGTTCACGACCGCGAGCATGAGCGGGGTGAACCCGCTGGCATCCCGCACATTGGCCGGCACGCCGGCGGTCAGGAGGCGGGTGAGGTCAGCGACGTGCCCGTCGCGGGCCCCGGCGAGCAGGGTCGCCACCTGCTCGGGAGACGGCGGCGCCGCAACCGCGGGTGGCGTCCTCGTTGCCCGCGGCGCCGTCGCGACCCGCTGCTCCGCCCCTTGTCGGCCAGGGGGGACGGCTCGGGGCCCCTCCCGCCCGGGCGGGACCGATCTCGAGGCCCCGTCGCGGCGTGCGCCACCCGGACGTGAGGGGCCAGGGCCCTCGGGTCCCGGGGCGGACCGAAGGGCCTCCGGGCCCGCGGCGAGCCAGTCGCGGGCGGACCCGAGCAGGCCAGGCCCGAGGTAGATGAGCAGACCCAACAGCAGTGCCGCACCCGTCAGCCACCCGGCGCGGCGCCAGCCGCCTCGTGACGGCCTGTCCCCCGGCTGCTCGTCGTCCTGCGCATTGGCTGGTTCCGCTCCCACCGGGCCCCAGACCGCGCGAGCCGAGGAAGCCTGGAGACCGAGATGCTCCGCGGCCTCATCGACCGTGTCGGCGGACACGTGGTTGCCCAGGCGGGAGGATGGATGAGCGATCACCTGGTCGCACAGGGCGTTGACCAGCCCCGGTGCGCCGCCCGTGTGATCGACGATCCGCTGGATCGCCAGATTGGAAAGCTCGAGCGCGCCTCCCGCGGAACGGATCCGACCCTCGACGTACTGGTGGCTCTCGACGGCGGTGAGCGGCTTCACCCGGCACGTCACGACGTTCTGATTGCCGTGCGCCTCGCCCCATGCTCGGAGGGCCGGTTGCTCGAGCACGGGTCTCCCGGCCAGCACCACGAACACGGCGGGATCCGTGCCCGCGGGCTTGGCGGCGAGCTCGGCCAGCAACGCGAGGCTCGGCCGCGGCAGCAGGTGGGCGTCGTCCACGAGGATCGCGAGGGGCTTCTGGCGGGCCCGCTGGTTGGCCAGCACATCCTCCAGGGCGCGAGAGCCCAAGAGGCTCCGCGGAGCGGGTCGGCGCGGCAGGTGGAGTCGGCTTCGCAGCACGGCCAAGAGCCCGTCGGCCCCCAGGGCCGCCTCGCCCTCGCCACAGACCACGATATCGGCGTCCGCGCGCTCCACCTCCGCGAGCAGCCGCCGCAAGACCGTGCTCTTCCCGATCCCTTCCGCGCCGAGCACCAGGATCCACCGCGCGCCGTCGTCCATGCCGGCCATGAGCTGAGCGAGGGCGTGGTCCTGGCCCTCCGAGAGCACGACTTGCTCCGGCGCCATCCTTAACGAGCTCGAGCGATTGGCGTCGAATTCAGGGTTGTCCATGCCCGCCCTCGGTCATCGCGCGACCCATGCGGTTCCCGCGCAGGTCGAACAACTCCATGGTGTTGCCGTCCTGGCTGATGCGCCCGCTGCCCGTGTGGTTCGACAGCCGGTCGTAGACATCGACAGATCCACGCGCCGCTCACGCGGGTCACCGGCGATGGCCGGTACGTCGAACGCGCGCGCCATGCTCGGAGCGAGAAGGACCGATGCGAGACTGCATACGAGTATCCAGTACTGCATCATCTCCAGCCCCCCCGGTGGATGGATGGGGTCGGCACGATACGCGCCCGCGAGCGAGCCGTCAAGCCCATCCGAGATCACGCGTTCATCGTCGCCTCCTGAGACCGCGCCCCATTAGTCGGGCCTCCCGGCGATCGGCAGCTTCAGACTGTCTGCCGGGGTTGGGGAAGGCGCGCCGACTGGATGGGCAATTTGCGCGCCGCAGGAACACCGTAGCCAGATGTATCCGTTGTCTCGGCCACCATCCAACTCACCGCATCGCTGGTGCTCGTCAAAGAACGCGGTCAGAGCCACGAGGAGCTCTCGCATGAGCGTGGCCTCCTTTGCCTTCGGGCGCCTGCCGATCGACAGCTGACGCCTCGCTACCTAGCGGCTGCCTGCCGCAAACTCCGTGTACCGACAGACTCGGCACACGACCACCGAGACCGTGCGGCCCAGTCGGGTGAACCGGCGCAGCGTGTGAACCGCGCCTCCGCATCGCCGGCACGCCTTCGTTCCCTCGTCCATGGTGGCCTCCTTTGAGCAAACCGTGCGTGAGCAAGCCGTGTGCCGTAGTGCGAAACGCAGAAAAGGCCGGCTCGATCAGGCGCCTGTGGCTGAGTGCTACTCGGGCGCCGGGTAGGTCTTACCGTAACGGTCCGTTACTTCTTTCCGCATCATCAGGAAGTAACCGCCGGGTGCTCCCGGTCGGGATGCTTGCTTGCCGCCGTGGGTTGGTGAGTCGCGGCACCTCCGCCGTCTGCGTCGTTCTGGCGATGCGATCCTGCATATGAGCATCCACTTCTGGATCAGCAGGACCGGCGTCCCGGCACCGTGCGTGCGCCGGCCCAACCGAGGTCGGCCGGGTAGCCCCGATAGGCGCGCCACGGCGCCGATCGCGCCGCCAGCCCGGCGTCGTGCTCGCGCGCCCGACACGATGGCCGGTATAGGACAACCAGTGCCAGGACGCCGGTGTCGGTATGAGCTCAGCGTGCGCGGCGCAGGACCAGGAAGTACTGGTGCGGCAGGATCGTGCGCTCGGTGACCAACCGCAGCCCGGCGCGGCGGGCGTCGCGCAGGAAGCGGGTGCGCGGCACGCGTCGGCGGGGCGGCGGCCCGAACTCCGACGTCTCGTTCCAGTCCACGTTGATCACGCGCGCGTCGCGGGGCAGCGAGGCGACCAGCCGGCGGAGGAACGCCGTCCCGCCGTGCATGTGGTGGTAGACATTGATGAGCACTGCGGTGCGGCACCGACCGCGCGGCAGCAGCGGATCGTCCTCGCGTCCGAGCACCGGCGTGACGTTGCGCACGCCCCGCAGGCGACGGCGCATGATGTCGAGCACCGCCGGCTCGGGGTCGACCGCGAAGACGTGCCCGGCCGGCCCCACCGCGCGCGCCAGGCGCGCCGTGAAGTAACCCGGACCGCAGCCGATCTCGGCCACCGCCTCACCGCGCCGCAGCCCCAGCGCGCGCACGAGCGCGGCCGGCTTCTGCCAGCGTGCCCGGCGGGGGTTCAGTTGTCGGCGCAGCGCACCGGCCAGCTCCCGCGGAGTCATCATGGTCTCGGTGATCCTAGCGCGGACGCGTGATCAGCGAAAGAGCGTGTCGCGCGCCGGGTCCTTGGCGGTCGACCAACCGGTCATTGGGCCTTACCAGGGACCTGGCTGCGGTAGAACTGGACCCGCGATGCCCGCTCGGCTTGTACGATACGGAGGCTGGCGGTGCGCGTGAACTTGCCCCGGCGGGGTCAAGTGGTCCCTGCACCAGCCGCAGTGATTGATCATGGTTAAGATCGTGCCGTATGGGTCTCGAGTGGGGATACCCTTAGCGGCTACGGGCCTGGTATTTGACAGCTAGGGGCATTCGTCTGTGCCTGGTACGGGTATGGCGGACAGCGCGCCACCAGGCGGTCGAGATCGAAGTCCGAGCCGCCATGGGCGTGCCTCGAAGCAGGACGTCCCAAAAGGAGATATAGACTACGGGGCACCGCGGGTGCTACGGCTGCGCCCGGCGTGTACCCTTCGAGCCTTACCCTTTGACCTGTCGTCTGCCAACGTGACCGAGTCGCCTTCCGGGCCCGGGCGCGACCACACCTCCGCCCAGGGCAGCCACCATGCCTTTCTCGTCGCCGCCGGGATCTTTCTCAGCCGGATCTTTGGCCTGGCTCGTCAACGGGTGCTCGCGCACTACCTCGGTCTGTCCGGAGCGAGCGACGCGTTCGGTGCCGCGTTCCGGATCCCGAACTTCCTGCAGAACCTCCTCGGGGAAGGCGTGCTGTCCGCCTCGTTCATCCCCGTCTATGCGCGCCTGCGGGCGGAAAGCAAAGGAGAGGAGGCGGAACGCCTCGCGAACGCCGTCCTCGGTCTGCTCGCGCTGGTGACGTCGCTCATCGTACTGGCCGGCGTCCTGCTCGCTGCGCCCCTGACAGACATCATCGCGGCCGGCTTCACGGGGGAGAAGCGAGAGCTCACCATCCGGCTGGTACGGATCCTGTTCCCGGGAGCTGGGCTGCTGGTGCTCTCGGCGTGGTGCCTCGGGGTGCTCAACAGCCACCGACGGTTCTTTCTGTCCTACGCGGCGCCAGTGGTCTGGAACCTGGCAATCATCTTCACCGTGATGTTGTCCGCAGGAGGGCATGACGAGGCCGGTGCCGCGGTCGCCGCCGCGGTCGGCTCGGTCATTGGCAGCGCACTGCAGTTGGCCATCCAGCTCCCGACGGTCATCGGGCTCCTCCATGGTCTGCGTCCGCGGCTCGCCGCCGGCTCTCCCGCCGTGCGCACGGTGCTATGGAATTTCGGGCCGGTATTCGTGAGCCGCGGGGCGGTACAGATCAGCGCGTTCGTCGACACCATACTGGCGAGCTTCCTCGGCGATGGCCCGGTGGCGGCCCTGGGCATGGCCCAGGTGCTCTACACCCTGCCGGTCAGCCTGTTCGGGATGTCGGTGTCCGCGGCGGAGCTGCCGGAGATGTCGCAGGCTACCGGGAGCGCCCAGGACGTCGCGGCAGCACTGCGCCGCCGGCTCGATGCCGGGCTCCGGCGGATCGCGTTCTTCGTCGTGCCTTCCGCAACCGCATTCCTGGCCTTCGGGGGCGTGATCGCGGCGGCGCTGTTTCAGACCGGGCGGTTCACGGCTCTCGATAGCCGATATGTCTGGGCCATTCTGGCCGGCTCGGCAGTGGGCCTGCTGGCGGCCACGATGGGCCGACTGTACAACTCCGCATACTACGCGCTGCGGGACACCCGAACTCCACTCCGCTTCGCGATTGTCCGAGTACTGCTTACCTCCGGCCTCGGCTATCTCTGCGCGATCCCGCTACCTCCAGCGCTCGGTGTCGATCCTCGCTGGGGCGCCGTCGGGCTGACCACTTCTGCGGGAATCGCCGGCTGGATCGAATTCCTGCTCCTGCGGCGGGGGCTGAATCGTCGTATCGGCCCCTCCGGGCTGGCTCTCTCGTATCAGGCCCGGCTATGGATCGCGGCGCTCGGCGCGATGCTCCTCGGTCTGGGAGTGGCCCTTGTCACGTCGTCGGTCAGTCCGATCTCCCGAGCGTTTCTGATCTTGGCCCCGTTCGGGTCGGCCTACCTCGGCTTCACCCTCTGCCTCCGGTTGCCCGAGGCGCGTACCCTGATCCGGCGACTGTGGACGCGGCGGTAGAGTGCGTGAACACGCGCGATCGGCAATGAAGCCACGCCGTGGCTCGGGCGGCTGGCAGCAGCCAGACAGCTGGTCGAGGAGCGCGGTTAGACGGTTCTGAGCGATTGAGAGGAGAGTAAAAGCAAACCGCCCAGGCGAGTGCTCAACCCGGGCGGCCTGCCAGTAGCAGCGGAGTGCCAGTTGATCGAGGGCGGGCTCGGCGGTCGCAGGCCCGATGGGCAGAGCTCCTACCGGGCGGCCCGGTACTGGGCGCTGACCGCAGGAGCCTTCTTCAGGGCTGCAACCCACTGGGCCCCGTTCAGCAGCGGCGTGGTCTTGGCTGCCTTGACGGCCCCGCCCGCCGCGATGGCGAGGGCAACGGCGGCCATCGTGACGTCGTCCGGAGCCTCGATAAGGGCTGTGATGTCGTACTTGCCGTACGAGTAGCCGCCGCCGAGGATCTTCGCGCCCACGGCCGCAGCGATCTGTTTGCCCACGACGTCCAGACGGTCCTGGGGATTCTTGATCTGCGCGGCGAGCGACTCCGAGGTGTAGGCGACCTGGTACAGGTACTGTGGCATGTTGCTCCTCCTCGTGTCAGTTAGTCCGGGACTAGGACCTCGCCCCTCTGAGAGACCTGGGCCTGCTGAGCCCGATCCTAACCAGGCACACCGCGGCCGGCAAGCGCCTCCGTGAAACCTAGGGGGGTATCGCGGGGTC